>Ga0170475_101942139_pt1 | contig 19562 bp, 19 predicted proteins | sample Soicark_Litter_5_FD_111474 | JGI IMG/M metagenome (GOLD analysis project Ga0170475, IMG submission 111474) | Avena fatua rhizosphere microbial communities from Hopland, California, USA. Combined Assembly of 48 SPs
AGCTGTCCACCGTTCCCGGTGGCAGCAGCGGCGGCAGTGCGGCCACGGTGGCCAGTGGTGCGGTGAGCTACTCCCTCGGGACCGATACCGGCGGCTCGATCCGCCAGCCTGCCGCGTTCTGCGGCGTGACCGGCATCAAGCCGACCTACGGCCGCGTGTCGCGCTTCGGCATGATCGCGTTCGCCTCCTCGCTCGATCAGGGCGGCCCGATGGCGCAGACGGCCGAGGACTGCGCGCTGCTGCTCAATGAAATGATCGGCTTCGACGAGCGCGACTCGACCAGCCTGACGGTCGAGCAAGGCAATGTGCGCGAAGACTACACGCGCGACCTGAACAAGCCGCTGACCGGCCTGCGCATCGGCGTGCCGAAGGAATACTTCGGCGAGGGCCTGGCGCCCGACGTCGAGCAGGCCGTGCGCGCGGCGCTGGAACAGTTCGTCAAGCTGGGGGCCGCGCTGGTGGACATCTCGCTGCCGAAAACGGCGCTGTCGATCCCGGTGTACTACATCATCGCGCCGGCCGAAGCGTCCTCCAACCTGTCGCGTTTCGACGGGGTGCGCTACGGCCATCGCGCACAGGAGTACAAAGACCTGGCCGACATGTACAAGAAAACCCGCGCCGAAGGCTTCGGGCGCGAAGTGCAGCGCCGCATCATGGTCGGCACCTATGTGCTGTGCCACGGCTACTACGACGCCTATTATGTGCAGGCGCAGAAGATCCGGCGTCTGATCGCCGACGACTTCCAGGCCGCGTTCGCCGGCAAGTGCGACGTGATCATGGGGCCGGTGGCGCCGACGGTGGCCTGGGATCTGGGCGCGAAAGCCGACGACCCGGTGGCGAACTACCTGGCCGACATCTTCACGCTCTCGACCAGCCTGGCCGGCCTGCCCGGCATGTCGATTCCGTGCGGCTTCGGCGCCGGCGGGGAGAACGGCAAGCGCCCGGTCGGCCTGCAAATCATCGGCAACTACTTCGCCGAGGCCAAGCTCCTGAACATCGCGCACCAGTACCAGCAAGCGACCGGCTGGCATGTCCGCGCGCCGGAAGGGGTCTGACACGGCCCCGAACCATCAAAGAGAGAACACTATGCAATGGGAAGTCGTCATCGGTCTTGAGAACCACGTCCAGCTCACGACCAATTCCAAGATCTTCAGCGGCAGCTCGATCCAGTTCGGCGCCGAGCCGAACACGCAAGCGAGCCCCGTGGACCTGGCGCTGCCGGGCGTGCTGCCGGTAATGAACCGTGGCGCGGTGGAACGCGCGATCCGCTTCGGCCTGGCCGTGGGCGCCAGGATCGCGCCGCATTCGGTATTCGCGCGCAAGAACTACTTCTACCCCGACCTGCCGAAGGGCTATCAGATCAGCCAGTTCGAGGACCCGGTGGTTATCGGCGGCCAGATCAGCTTTGGCTACGAAAAGGATGGCAAGCTGGAGACGAAAACCGTCAACCTGACGCGCGCCCACCTTGAGGAAGATGCCGGCAAGTCGCTGCACGAAGACTATGCCGGCATGACCGGCATCGACCTGAACCGGGCCGGCACCCCGCTGCTGGAAATCGTGTCCGAACCGGAGATGCGCAGCGCCGCCGAAGCGGTGGCCTACGCCAAGGCGCTGCACTCGCTGGTCGTATGGCTGGGCGTGTGCGACGGCAACATGCAGGAAGGCTCGTTCCGCTGCGACGTCAACGTCTCGGTGCGTCCGCTCGGCCAGAAGGAATTCGGCACCCGCTGCGAAATCAAGAACCTGAACTCGTTCCGCTTCATGGAAGAGGCGATCCATTACGAAGTGCGGCGCCAGATCGAGCTGATCGAAGACGGCGGCCAGGTGCAGCAGGCCACGCGCCTGTGGGACCCGGACAGGAAGGAAACGCGCGCCATGCGCTCCAAGGAAGACGCGCAGGACTACCGCTACTTCCCGGACCCGGACCTGCCGCCGTTGACCATCTCGCAGGACTGGATCGAGCGCGTGAAGGCCGACATGCCGGAACTGCCTGCGGCGATGCGCGCGCGCTTTACCGGCGACTACGGCCTGCCCGAATACGACAGCCTGATCCTGACAAGCTCGCAGGAAATGGCGACCTATTACGAGGCGCTGGTAGCCAAGGCAGGCAAGGAAAATGCGAAGGCGGCGGCCAACTGGATGATGGGCGACGTATCGTCGACGCTGAACCGTGAAGGGGTGAGCATCAACGAGTCGCCGGTGGAAGCGTCGCAGCTGGCGCTCCTGATCAAGCGCATTGCGGACGGCACGATTTCGAACAAGGCGGCGAAGGAAGTGTTCGCGGCGATGTGGGAAGCCAGATCGGTCGATGAAAACCTTGCCGATATCGTGATCGAGCAGAAGGGCCTGAAGCAGATTTCGGACAGCGGCGCGCTGGAAGCGATCGTCGACCAGGTGATTGCGGCCAACGAGAAATCGGTGGAGCAGTACCGCGCCGGCAAGGAAGCGGCGATCAACGCACTGATCGGCCAGGCGATGAAGGCATCGAAGGGCAAGGCCAACCCGGCCCAGCTGACCGAGCTGCTGAAGAAGAAGTTGGCGGGCTAAGCAACCGGCTCAACCACCAACTGACCCTAATTTTAGTCCAAGGCCAAACTCCCCTCAGACGCCATAGCGCGCGCGGTAGGCGGCGACCGCGTCCCTGTGCTGCGCCAGCTCCGGGCTGGCGCCTGCATCCGACAGGTAGCCGAACAGATCGTCCAGGTTGGCGATCGAGATCACCGGAATGCCAAATTCGCGCGTCACTTCCTGTACCGCCGAGTGCTCGGACAAGGCGCCTTCCTTGCCGGAACGCTCCATCCGGTCGAGTGCGATCAGCACCGCCGCCGGCGTGGCGCCCGCTGCGCGGATCATGTCCACCGACTCGCGCACCGATGTGCCGGCCGAGATCACGTCGTCGACAATGACAACCCTTCCCCGCAATCCGGCGCCGACGATCGTGCCGCCTTCGCCGTGGTCCTTCGCTTCCTTGCGGTTGAAGGCGAATTGGGTGTTGCGGCCCTTGTCCGCCAATGCCACGGACGTGGCCGAGGCCAGCGTGATGCCCTTGTAAGCCGGGCCGAACAGCATGTCGAATTCGAGGCCCGAATCGAGCAGCGTCTGTGCGTAGAACTGCGCCAGCCGGCCCAGTGCCGCGCCGTCGTGGAACAGGCCCGCGTTGAAGAAATACGGCGACAGGCGCCCCGCCTTCGTGGTGAACTCGCCGAACTTCAGCACTCCCGTCGAAACCGAAAAAGCGATAAACTGCTGGCGCAAGTTGTTCACGATAACCCCACAATAAAAAAAGTGGCTGTATTTTAGTCCGCGAACCTGGCCATCGCCACGCGCGCGCGTCCCCTGCTTCTCATTCCTCCACCGATGCCAAGAATTATCTCCGCCAACCTCAATGGAATCCGCTCCGCCCACAAGAAGGGCTTTTTCAACTGGCTGGCCAACCAGTCCGCCGACTTCGTCTGCGTACAGGAACTGAAGGCGCAAGCGGCCGACATGACCGAGGAGTTCCTCGCGCCGCACGGCTACCACGGCCATTTCCACTATGCCGAGAAGAAAGGCTATTCCGGCACCGGCATCTACTGCCGCGCCAAGCCGGACGCGATGCGCATCGGCTTCGGCAGCTCCGAATTCGACGCCGAAGGCCGTTACACCCGCTGCGACCTTGGCAACCTGACCGTCATTTCCGTGTATTGCCCGTCCGGCTCGTCCTCGCCCGAGCGCCAAGAGGCCAAGTTCCGCTTCATGGACGTGTTCCTGCCGCACTTGCAACAGTTGAAAGCCGAGGGCCGCGACGTCGTCATCTGCGGTGACTGGAACATTGCGCACAAGGAAATCGACCTGAAGAACTGGAAGAGCAACCAGAAAAATTCGGGCTTCCTGCCGGAAGAGCGCGCCTGGATGACGCGCGTCTTCGACGAGGTCGGCCTGGTGGACGTGCATCGCGGCATCGACCAACGCCCCGAGCAGTACACCTGGTGGAGCAACCGCGGCCAAGCCTGGGCCAAGAACGTCGGGTGGCGCATCGATTACCACGTCGCCACCCCCGGCATTGCGGCCCGCGCGCAAGCTGTCTCGATCTACAAGGATGAGCGCTTCTCCGACCACGCCCCTTTGATCATCGACTACGCGCCCTGACCGCTTCTTAGGGGCCAGGTCAGCGTGCGCGCGCTGGTGAAGGTACGCTCCGCGCCGGTCAGCGGGTCGTCGAAACTGATCGCGCGCGCCAGCAGCTGCAGCGGCGCGCTGAAGTCGTCGCCCTTGCACGGCAGCGCCACCGGATAGAATGCGTCGTTCAGGATCGGCGCGCCGAGCGAGGCCATGTGCAAGCGCAGCTGGTGCTTGCGCCCCGTGTGCGGGTGCAGCCGGTACAGCGCCACGCCGCCGCGCCGTTCGGCCAGTTCGACCAGCGTCTGCGAATTCGGCTCGCCTTCGGCCTCCCGCATGACGAAGAACTTGTCCCCATCGACCATCCTGCTGCGGTAGGTGAAGGGAAATTCGCGCCCTTCGAGCGGCGCCGCCAGCGCCTCGTACACCTTGCGCACGCTGCGCTTCTGGAACATCGACTGGTATATGCCGCGCGTCTTGATGTTATGCGAGAAGATCACCACGCCCGCCGTTTCGCGGTCGAGGCGGTGGATCGGCGTCAGGTCCGGCAGCGCAAGCTTGCGCTTCAGGCGCACCAGCAGGGTCTCGTGCAGGAAACGCCCGGTCGGGATCACCGGCAGGAAGTGCGGTTTATCGGCGATGAGCAGGTGCTCGTCCTGGAACAGAATTTCTTCCGCGAATGGGATCGGCGTTTCGGCTTCGTCGAGCTCACGGTAATACCAGATACGCATGCCACGCCGCACGTGGCTGTCCGCGCGCAGGGGCTTTCCCTGCGCATCGACCACTTCGCCGCGCGCCAAGCGCGCGGCCCACGATTCGCAAGACACGTCAGGAAAACGCTCGACGAGGAAACGCAGGATGCCGCCGGCGCGCGTTTCGGTCAGCCACAGGTAGCTGGGCGCGACGCCGTTGCGGATAGCAGCGGGACATGGGCGTTGGCTCTAGCCTGGTGTCCCATTTACCTGAGCGCCGTCTCGGTGCGGTACGGCGGCAGCGCGCCGACGGAGATGCCCTTGGCACGCGCATACAACGGCAGCAGCACGTCCATGTGGTTCTGCATGTCGGCGATACGGGTCTCGCCGCCCGGGTGGGTCGACAGCAGCTCAAGCGGGGTGCGCTTGCCCAGCGCGGCCATCTTGTGCCACAGCGCGATCCCGGCGCGCGGGTCGTAGCCGGCCCGCGCAGCGATGTCCAGGCCCACCAGGTCGGCCTCGCGCTCCTCGTCGCGCGAGAACTTCAGCACCAGCATCTGCCCCGCGGCATTGGCCGCGCTACCCGTCAGGTGCGGGTCTACCCCGAGTATCCCCGACAGCAGCGCGCCGCCCAAGCGCGCGCCGAGCGAGGTCAGGTTCGATTTGGCCATGCGCTCGCGCCCGTGCTCGCGCAGCGCGTGGGCGATTTCGTGGCCCATCACGGCTGCCACTTCGTCGTCGGTCAGCTTGAGCGAATCGAGGATGCCTGTGAAAAACGCTATGCGCCCGCCCGGCATGCAGAATGCGTTCACCTGGGGTGAATCGAGCAGGTTCACCTGCCACTTCCATTCCTTCGCGGCCGGGTTCCAGCGCGGGGTGTACGGGATGATGCGCTGGGCGATACCGCGCAGGCGCCGCACCTGCGGATCGCTGGCGGACACCAGGGCCCCCTTCTGCCTCGCCTCGGCCAGCAGGCCCTGGTACTGCTGCGCCGCCGCCTCGTTGACCATTTCCTCGGGCGCGAGCACCCGTAGCCTCGACAGCGGCTTGACCGCGATGCCGTCCTGCACCTCGCTCTGCGGCCGCTGCGCCGGCGCCGCGCCGATGCAGGCGGACAGGGACAGGAATACGACGAGCCGTTTCAATTTTTCCATTTCGTCATTGATGGTGGTGTTTTTGGCATCACCATCCTCTCAGAAAACGCATGGGTGAAGCACACGATAAGCGCGAACAGCGCTCCCTAGGCCGCCACGCGCGCTTTTTTTCGCAAGCGGAACACCGCCAGGCTGCCGCGCAGGTTCGGCAGGAAGCGCACCGGCTTGCCGTCGGCCAGCGCCACGCATTCAAGCACTTCGAGGCCGCATTCCCCTGCCAGTTCCATGAAGTCGTGAATCGTCGCGCAGCGCACGTTCGGCGTGTCGTACCACTGGAAAGGCAGCGTGCGCGAGACCGGCATGCGGCCCATGAGCAGCGCCACCCGGTGCGGCCAGTAGGCAAAGTTGGGGAAGGAGATGATCGCCTCCGCGCCGACACGCACGATGTCGCGCAGCAGTTCCTCGACGTTCTGCATCATCTGCAGCGACGACAGGCACATCACGGTGTCGAACGAGTTGTCGCCGAACAGACCCAGCCCCTGCTCCATGTCGTGCTGGATCACGCTGACGCCGCGCCGGGTGCTCTCCAACACCTTGTCGTCGGCGATCTCGATGCCGTAGCCGGTGCAGCCCTTGCCGGCTCCGAGGTAGTGCAGCATGGCGCCGTCGCCGCAGGCCACGTCGAGCACATGGGCGCCGTCGGCCACCCAATGCGCGATGAATGCCAGGTCCGGACGCAGCGCGCTCAAGTCATCGAAGTTCATGCCGCCTCCTTCGCATGCTCTTCCCAGATGCGGTCGTAGTAGGCGCGCACCACGTTCATGTAGCGCGCGTCGTCGAGCAGGAAGGCGTCGTGGCCGTGCGGCGCATCGATTTCGGCGTAGGTGACCTTGCGCCGGTTCGAGATGAGCGCCTGCACGATCTCGCGGCTGCGCTCGGGCGAAAAGCGCCAGTCGGTGGTGAACGAGGCGATCAGGAACTCGGCGCGGACGCTCGCCAAAGCGCGCTTCAGGTCGCCGCCGTATTCGCGCGCCGGGTCGAAATAGTCGAGCGCCTTGGTGATCAGGAGGTAGGTGTTGGCATCGAAGTATTCGGAGAACTTGTCGCCCTGGTAGCGCAGGTAGGACTCGATCTCGAAATCGATCCCGAAGCCGAACTTGTAGTCGTTGTTCTCGGCCGCGTTGCGCAGCTTGCGCCCGAATTTCTCGGCCATGTCGTCATTCGACAGGTAGGTGATGTGGCCGATCATGCGCGCGACCTTCAGGCCGCTGCGCGGCACCACGCCATGCTCGTAAAAATCGCCGCCGCGATAGTCGGGATCGGTCAGGATCGCCTGGCGCGCGACGTCGTTGAAGGCGATGTTCTGGGCCGAGAGCCTGGGCGTGGAGGCGATCACGATGCAGTGGCGCAGCCGCGCCGGATACATGATGCTCCACGAGAGCGCCTGCATGCCGCCGAGCGAACCGCCCATCACGGCGGCGAACTGTTCGATGCCGAGCCGGTCGGCCAGGCGCGCCTGGGCCGCGACCCAGTCCTCCACGGTCAGCACCGGAAAGGCCGCGCCGTACGGCTTGCCGGTGAGCGGGTTGGCGTGCATCGGCCCGGTCGAGCCGAAGCACGAGCCGAGGTTGTTCACGCCGATGACGAAGAAGCGGTCGGTATCGACCGGCTTGCCCGGCCCGACCATGTTGTCCCACCAGCCGGCGCTCTTGGGGCTGCCGTCGTAGGTGCCGGCGACGTGGTGCGAGGCGTTGAGCGCGTGGCAGATCAGGACCGCATTCGATTTGTCTGCATTGAGCGTGCCATAGGTTTCATACATCAGCGTGTAATCGCCGATCCTTGCCCCGCTCCTGAGGCGCAGCGGTTCGGCGAAATGCATCGCTTGCGGAGAGACTGTTCCAAGTGATCCCATGAAGACTTCTATTTGTTGTTATGTTGGCGCGGCGGCCGCCGAGCGCCGGAACGCCGGCATTACATGACCTGCAGCTGCTCCACCGCCTCCGCGATGTCGGCCGGCTCCATCGAACGCAGGATGCGGCGGGTGCGCGGGCCGATGATTTTCAGGTCGCTGTTCAGGATTTCCTGCTTCACCGCGAGGAGCTGCGCCGGGTGCATCGAGAATTCGCGCAGGCCCATGCCGAGCAGCAGGCGCGTGAGCTTGACGTCGCCGGCCATCTCGCCGCACACGGCCACGTCGACGCCGGACTTCTTGCCGGCGCCGATCGTCATCGCGATCAAATGCAGCACAGCCGGGTGCAAGGGATTGTACAGGTGCGCCACCTCGTAGTCGACGCGGTCGATCGCGAGCGTGTACTGGATCAGGTCATTGGTGCCGATCGACAGGAATTGCAGGCGCTTGACGAACATCGGCAGCGCCAGCGCGGCCGCCGGGATCTCGATCATCGCGCCCACCTCGATCGCCGGGTCGAACTTGATGTTCTCTTCGAGCAGCTGGGCCTTGGCCTGGGCGATCATGTTCAGCGACTGGTCGATCTCGAACGCGTGCGCCAGCATCGGGATCAGGATGCGCACCTTGCCGAACGCCGACGCGCGCAGGATCGCGCGCAGCTGTGCCAGGAACAGCTGCGGCTCGGCCAGGCAGTAGCGGATCGCGCGCAGGCCGAGTGCGGGATTGAGGGCCGTGTGCTCGTTCTGGTCGAGCGGCTTGTCGGCGCCGATGTCGAGCGTGCGGATCGTGACCGGCCGCCCCTTCATCTCCATCACCGCCTTGCGGTACTGCTCGAACTGCTCGTCCTCGCTCGGGATCTTGGTGGGGTAGCCGACCCCGCGCCCCATGAACAGGAATTCGGAACGGAACAGGCCGACGCCGGCCGCGCCGGCGTCGAGCGCGGCCGGGCAGTCGTCGGGCAGCTCGATGTTGGCCAGCAGCGTGATCGGCGTGCCGTCGCGCGTCACGGCCGGCGTCTTTTTCAGCTTGAGCAGGCGCTTCCTGGCCTTGAGCAGCGCCGCCTGGCGGCTGCGGTACTGCTCCAGCACCAGCGGGCTCGGATTGCAGATCACCACGCCGGCGTCGCCGTCGATGATGACCCAGTCGTCCTGCTCGATCAGGCGCGAAGCCAGGCTCATGCCCACCGCGGCCGGGATGTCCAGGCTGCGCGCGACGATCGCGGTGTGCGAGTTCTGGCCGCCGACGTCGGTGACGAAACCGATGAACGAACGGTCGCGGAAAGCCAGCATGTCGGCGGGCGAGATGTCGTGCGCGACCACGATCATCTGCGGCCGGTGGTCGCCGCTGCGCGACGGCGGCGGCAACGCGGTGCCCATCAATAACTTCAGCACGCGCTCGGCCACCTGCTGGATGTCGTGCTTGCGCTCGCGCAGGTACTCGTCCTCGATCTCGTCGAACTGGGCCGACAGCTCATCGATCTGCGTCACCAGCGCCCATTCGGCGTTGTAGTGGCGGGTGCGGATGATGTCGAGCGGCGCTTCGGAGATCATCGGGTCCGACAGGATCAGGACGTGCACGTCGATGAACGCGCCCAGCTCGGTCGGGGCGTCCATCGGCAGGTCGGTCCACAGCACCTGCAGGTCGCGGTGCACTTCGGCGATCGCGTCCTGCAAGCGCTTGACCTCGGCCTCTACCTGCTCTTCGGGCACCAGATAATGCTTGACGTCGAGCGCGGCGGGCGTGAGCAGGTGCGCACGGCCGATCGCGATCCCGCGCGATACCGGTATGCCGTGAAGCGTAAACAATGCCATTGGTGGTCCAGTCTGGATGCGGCTAAAAACCCGGCTCGAACGGCATTACTCGCCTTCGCCGAACTTGTCGTTAACCAGCCCGGTCAGGGCGGCGACACACTCCTGCTCGTCCGGCCCGTCTGCCTCCAGCCTGAGCGTCGCGCCCTTGCCGGCGGCGAGCATCATCACGCCCATGATGGATTTGGCGTTGATCCGGCGGGAATCGCGGGTAAGCCAGACGTCGCTCTGAAATTTTGCTGCCAGTTGAGTAAATTTGGCGGACGCGCGGGCATGCAGGCCCAGCTTGTTAATAATTTCAAGTTCCTTTTGAATCATATTTTACTTATCGTCTCACTCGTCAGAACTGCGCCATTCCGCCAGGCGCAGCGCGTCCCTACCTTTTCCAGATCAACCGGGGCCGACCCTTATCCTGTTATCGATGCGCACCGCCCCATTCTGCGCGCCCGCCAGGGCCATCTCGACCACCACGTCGAGCGTATCGCGGCGGTACGTGATGGCGCGCAGCAACATCGGTAAGCTGATGCCGGCAATCACCTCCACGCGGCCGGCCTCGGCCAGCACGTTGCAGCAATTGGACGGCGTGCCGCCCTTGATGTCGGTGACGACCAGCACGCCGTCGCCCTCGTCCAGACGCGCGATCGCGCTCCTGGCCAGGGCGTGGACCTCGGCCAGATCCTGGTCGGCGGTCACGTCGATGGCCTCGAAGCGCTCGGTCGGCGCGCGAAACACGTGCGCGACGGCTGCGATGAAAGCTTGGCCCAGCGGCGCATGGGTCACGAGCAAAATCCCTACCATGGCGTTATTTTCCCGTTACTTGCTGCTCCACCGCATCAATGAACATCGCTGCCACATCGAAACCGGTCTGGTCGGTGATCTCCTGGAAGCAAGTCGGGCTGGTGACATTCACCTCGGTCAGGAAATCGCCGATTACATCTAATCCTACCAGCAACAGGCCACGCTCGGCCAGCACTGGCCCTAACGCCGCAGCAATTTCGTGGTCGCGCGCCGTCAGCGGTTGGGCCACGCCAACGCCGCCGGCGGCCAGGTTGCCGCGTACTTCACCGGCTTGCGGGATACGCGCCAGCGCGAACGGCACCGGCTTGCCGCCGATGACCAGGACGCGCTTATCGCCGTGCACGATTTCAGGGATGTATTTTTGCACCATGATGGTTCGCTTCCCATTGTCGGTCAGCGATTCGATCACCGAGCGCAGGTTCATGCCATCGTCCTTGACGCGGAAGATGCCGGCGCCGCCCATGCCGTCGAGCGGCTTGAAAATCACGTCGCCATGCTCGGCATGGAAGGCGCGCAGGCGCACCGGGTTCGAGCTGACCAGGGTGGGCGAAGTGAACTGGCTGAATTGGGCGATCGACAGCTTTTCGTTGTGGTCGCGGATCGCACGGGGACTGTTGAACACGCGCGCTCCCTGGCGCTCCGCCAGTTCCAGCAAATAAGTGCCGTACACATATTCCATATCGAACGGCGGATCCTTGCGCTGGATGACGGCATCGAATTCGGACAGGCTCACCGACTCCGCCGGCTCGGCGCGGTACCAGTCGTCAAGCGCGCCGGTGAGCGCGATCCGCGCGACCTCGGCGGTGACGATGCCTTGCTCAAGCGCCATGTCGCGCTGCTCGAAGGCATGGATGGTATGGCCGCGCCGGGCCGCCTCGCGCATCATCGCAAAGGTCGAGTCCTTGTAGGTCTTGAAGCCGGACAGCGGATCGGCGAGGAAAGCGATTTTCATGAGGTTTCCATTGAAGATAATGCACTAATTTTAACTGGAAACGCGGATTTTCGCGGAAGCAGCTCCCACAACTGCTGAACTGCCATGCAGTTGGCAATTTGACGGCAATCGTCCTCATCCATGAGCACTCTCAAGCACGTCTTGCCCCCGCACGGCGACGATCATGGCATGGACAATCAATTCGACAACCAGGCCGAACAGGAACGTATCAATAATGTCTACCGTCAATGGCATGGCGGTACGGCACTGGCCAGATACGCTTGGCACCGGCCCGAAGTCCTGCAACAGGTGACGGACCGTTCGCGTGCCTTCGGCGCCCTGCTTTCGGCCACGGTCGGGCCCGACCTGTCGGCGATCCGCGTGCTCGACGTAGGCTGCGGCAGCGGCGGCTTCCTGCGCCAACTGATCGACTGGGGCGCCGACCCCGCCAACCTCATGGGCACCGAGCTGCAGCAGGACCGGCTGGAGTATGCGCGCCACCACACGGCGGCCGGCGTGGCCTGACACCTCGGCGCGCTCGACGTGGTGCCGGCGGAGAGCTTCGACCTGGTCACGGCGCAAACGGTGTTTTCGTCGATCCTCGACCAGAAAGTGCGGCAGGCGCTGGCGGCAGACATGTGGCGTACGCTCAAGCCGGGCGGCTGGTGCCTCGTCTTCGATTTTCGCTACAACAATCCACGCAACCGCCAAGTGCGCAGGGTCACGCGCGCCGAACTGCGGGGCTTCTGGCCGGCCCGGCAACACCGCTACCGCAGCCTGCTGCTGGCTCCGCCGATCACGCGCCTGCTGGCCTGGGCGCCCTACCTGACGACCGAACTGCTGGCCGTGCTGGCGCCAGTCCTGCGCTCACACTTCATGTTTATGGCGCGCAAGGAAGACTGAGCCCGCCGCCCGTCCGGCGGCAGAGGTTGCTTTAATACACTTCCGGATTGGGATCGGTCCGCTCCATCTCCAGCGAGGCGGCCAGCAGGGCCAGGCGCGCGACGACGCCGTACACGTAGAACCAGTTCGGCGCGGCCGTGCCCGGCTTGGCCTTCAGGTCCGGCACCGCGTGCTGCTGCGCAAACGCCAGCGGCACGAACTGCGATCCCGGCGCGTTCAGGTTCTGGTCAACGCCGCGCTCGGCATGCACGCGGTAGAAGCCGCCCACGACGTAGCGGTCGATCATGTAGACCACCGGCTCGGCCACGGCATCGTCGATGCTCTCGAAGGTAGGCACCCCCTCCTGGATGATGACCTCCGTCACCGCCATCCCATCCTTGATGACCGACATCTTGTTACGTTGCTTGCGGTTCAGGTCACGGACTTCGCTGGCATCCTTGACCGTCATGATGCCCATGCCGTAGGTGCCGGCATCGGGCTTGACGATCACGAAGGGTTTCTGGTCCTTCATGCCGTACTCCTTGTACTTCTTCTTGATCTTTGCCAGCAGCATCGTCACGTTGTCGGCCAGGCATTCGGTGCCCTGGTCATGCTGGAAGTCGATCTCGCCGCATTTGGCGTGCAAGGGGTTGACCATCCACGGATCGATGTCGATCAGCTTGCCGAACTTCTTGGCCACCTCGTCGAACGCCTTGAAATGGTTGCTCTTGCGCCGCACTGCCCAGCCCGCGTGCAGCGGCGGCAGCAGGGATTGTTCGTGGACATTCTCCAGGATCGGCGGGACGCCCGCCGACAGGTCGTTGTTGAGCAAGATCGTGCACGGATCAAAGTCGGCCAGGCCCAGGCGCCGTCCATTGGGCGAACGCACCAGCGGCTCGACGACCAGCATGTTTCCGTCCGGTAGCGCCAACGGTGTCGGCTCGGTCACGTCGGGCGACAGCGAGCCGAGGCGCACATGCAGGCCGGTCTGGCGGAAGATCTGCATCAGGCGTGCGACGTTCTGCAGATAGAACGCGTTACGTGTGTGGCTTTCGGGAATCAAGAGCAGGTTGCGTGCGTCCGGACAGTATTTGTCGATCGCCGCCATCGCCGCCTGCACCGCCAGCGGCAGCATCTCGGAGGCCAGATTATTGAAGCCGCCCGGGAACAGGTTGGTATCCACCGGCGCCAGTTTATAGCCCGCATTGCGCAGGTCGACCGAGCAATAGAACGGCGGCGTATGCTCCTGCCATTCGAGGCGGAACCAGCGCTCGATGGCGGGCGTGGCTTCGAGAATTTTCTTTTCCAGATCGAGCAGGGGACCGGTCAGGGCCGTGACGAGGTGCGGAACCATGAATGTGTGCGTCCTTACTTGGGCTTCTTTATTGTATGCAACGCATCAAATTGGGGCAAACTCGCCGATTTAAAGGTCGCATCGTTGCTACAGACGCAAAAAAGGCGCCCGCAAGCGCCTTTTTCAACCGCCGCGCGGATATCAGGAATGGTACGCCGATTCGCCGTGGCTGGTAATATCGAGGCCCTCGCGTTCCTCGTCCTGGGGCACGCGCAGGCCGATCACGGCGTCGACCAGCTTGTACGCGATGAACGCGACCACGACCGACCACACGATCGTGACGCCGACCGCCTCCGCCTGCACCAGCAACTGCTTGCCGATCGAATACGGGTCGGCCGACATCTTGTTGCTGACGTAATCGAAAATGCCTTGCCCGCCCAGCTGCGGTGCGGCAAACACGCCGGTCAGCAAGGCCCCGAAAATGCCGCCCACGCCATGCACGCCAAACACGTCGAGCGAATCGTCAACGCCGAGCAGACGTTTCAAGCCGTTCACGCCCCACAGGCAGACCATACCAGCAAGCAAGCCCATGACCAAGGCACCCATCGGGGCGACGAAGCCGCAGCCCGGAGTGATGGCCACCAGACCGGACACCGCGCCCGAGACCGCGCCCAGCATCGACGGCTTGCCCTTGACGATCCATTCGCCCGCGAGCCAGGACACGGCCGCCGCCGCGGTGGCGAGCAGCGTATTGATGAACGCCAGGGGGGCAACGTCGTTCGCTTCGAGCGCCGAGCCGGCATTGAAGCCGAACCAGCCCACCCACAGCAGCGAGGCGCCGATCATGGTCATGGTCAGCGAGTGCGGCGCCATCGATTCGCGGCCGTAGCCGACGCGCTTACCGATCACGTACGCGCCGACCAGGCCGGCAACGGCGGCATTGATGTGCACCACGGTGCCGCCCGCGAAATCGAGCGCGCCCTGCTGCCACAGCCAGCCGGCCTGGCCGGTTGCGGCGGCAAGCGAGGCGGCGTCGGTGATCGCGTCCGGGCCAGGCCAGAACCACACCATGTGCGCGATCGGCAGGTAGCCGAAAGTGAACCACAGCACGACGAAGGCCAGCACCGCCGCGAAGCGGGCACGCTCGGCGAAGGCGCCGACGATCAGGCCGCAGGTAATGGCGGCGAAAGTTCCCTGGAAGGCGGCGAAAATAAATTCGGGAATCGCGACGCCCTTGCTGAACGTGGCGGCGCTGCTGAACGCGGCCGTGGCCGGATCCCAGATGCCGTTCAGGAGGACGCGGTCGAAGCCGCCGATGAAGGCATTGCCGCCGGTGAAGGCGAGCGAATAACCGTACATACACCATAACACGATGACGACCGAAAAGATCATGAAGATCTGGAGCAGCACCGAGAGCATGTTTTTCGCGCGCACCAAGCCGCCATAGAACAGCGCCAGTCCAGGGATCGACATCATGATCACCAGCAGCGTGGCGACGAACATCCATGCGGTATCGCCCTTGTTGACCACGGGCGCGGCGGCGGCGGGCGCGACAGCACCGAATGCAAGAACGGCGGTCAGCATTGTTATGATGGCTCGATTCATTGACTCCCCCTTATTTTATTTAGAGTGCTGCATTGCCGGTCTCGCCGGTGCGGATACGGATGACCTGCGCGAGGTCGGAGACAAAGATTTTCCCGTCGCCGATCTTGCCGGTGCGCGCGACCGTCTGGATGGTGTCGATCACCTGATCGAGCAACGCGTCGTCCACCGCGGCCTCGATCTTAATCTTCGGCAGGAAATCGACCACGTACTCGGCCCCGCGGTACAACTCGGTGTGGCCCTTCTGGCGGCCAAAGCCTTTCACTTCAGTGACCGTCAACCCTTGCACGTTCAATTCGGCGAGCGCTTCGCGCACCTCGTCGAGCTTGAAGGGTTTGATGATCGCAGTAATCATTTTCATGGCGATGCCTCTTTCACAATCAAAAAGTCTTTGACACCGTCAGCACGGCCGCGGACTTGCCGAGGTTGCGGCCGGCCGGATCGAGATAAGCTCTGGTGTCGGCGTTGACGTAGGCCAGCGCGACCGTCGCCAAGCCGAAGTCCTTGGACAAGCCGATCTTGTAATCGGTGTACGACAATGCGCTGTTGTTGCGTACGCGCTGACGGCCCACGTGCAGGTTAAGCAGCAGATCGCTTCCGAGGTCGATGTCGGCGCCGACATCGAGGTAGCCGCTGCGCTTGCTGTCCGGGGTGCCAAACAGGTTGGTCGTCGCGTGCGAATACTTGACGTACCCCGGGCCGTAGCCGAGCCTGCCGTAGAGCTCGAAGGTATTCGCGTTCGGGTTCAGGTGATTCGACGGGTAGTAGTAGTACAGCGCGCCCGCATCGTAGGCCACGGCCTCCGTGAGCTGGCCGCGCTTGCCTCCGTACACATCCCATTCGATGTTGCCGTCGCCACCCAGATCCTTGGTCCACTTGATGGTGGACAGCCATGCGCCCGCGTACCATCCGGTCGGGCCGTGGACGTAATCGAGGCCGCCTTGCAGCGCCGGATCGAGCCGGCTTTGCGACAGGCCGCGGTAGCGGTACTCGCTGGTCACGGCCGCGTTGTAGCTCAGTTGGTGCTCCGTCTGTGCCTGCTGCGCATGCGCGGGCACGGCGGCCAAAGCCGTGATGGCCAAGATGAAGGCCGCGGCGCTTGTTTCCCTGCTTTTCATGACGGTCTCCCTAAATTAAACGGATATTGCAGTTGCGGTTTACAATCCGGTATTACGTCAAGGATCAATGCAGATGCTGTAGCAGGATGCGTGCCTGCAATGAATCGGCGCGCCCGCGCTTGTTTTTTCGTGCTGGCGCCCCACTTTTGGTTTCGACACTCACGAATGCTCAGGCGGCGCACGCTTTAAGACGGCCGTGCGCACCAAGATAGACCGCCGTGCACCGCCCTAGTGCGAGCGGAAGCGGCATACCAAGGAACAGATAGAAATGAACAACTTCTTCAACGACCTGCAGGGCAAGATCAACCAGGCGATCGACAGCTCTCCGGCCAAGGACATCGAACGCAACCTGAAGGCGATGATGACCCAGGGCTTCGCCAAGCTGGACCTCGTCACGCGGGAAGAGTTTGACATCCAGGCCCAGGTGCTGGCGAAGACCCGCGCCAAGCTGGAAGCGCTCGAGCTGCGCGTGGCCGAACTGGAAGCGCGCCTTGAGCGGCCCGCGCCATAATCGCCGGTAAGACGCTGCTGCCCAGCATTCATGGCCACCGGGAGCGGGAACATGAATGCAAGCGACTGGATACGGGCGGGTTGGCGCCGCGAGAGGCGCCGCTTGACGTGCTGTGCGAGAAATACGCGAAGGGCGACGAGCGCGCTATCGCTGACGTGCGTCGCCCCTGAATGGACATGCTATGTGCCGCTACGGTGTTGCCGCTTCGTCGACGCAAGATGACGCCTATGCTGCAGCTGCAAATACTTCAGGATCCAAGTCCTCTCGCTCCAATATCTTGTGATTTACAAGCTGAGTACGAATGGTCATTTCCGAAACACCAAAATGCTCGCCGACGTAATGCAAGTTCTCGTCTGAATAATCGCCCTGGAGCATATTAGCCATCGCATCAAACGGGGAGAGCAACTCAGCAGCAAAAGATCTCTGCATCTTCTGTCTGTAAGTGTAGGCCTTGGTGGCAGGGAATAAGGCGCCTTCATTATTCAACAGCCGATCCCCTAACAATCGAGCGAGCTCAAACCGCCGCCCATCGACATACTTCGATCTCAGCACTATTTTTGCAAGATCAGAACCCACATCAAATGCAAAGGACATGCCGCTGGCCAAATTGGCGTTAGCTGACAGGGCAGCCTTGTCAACGCCAATTAGCTCCATCAAAAGAGAATCCGAAATAGGATGGCCGTCCAATTTTTCCTGCTCTCTCAATATCTGCGCCGCACGCGCTCCAACCAACCAAGCAGGCGTCTCACTAGTTCGCCTTAGATCGACGGAGGAATGGCTCAGCTTAACCATGCTTCGTGGAGAACAGTCAAAACCTACCCGGCCCGATAGTTCCGACAATTCCGTAACAGTCAAAATTGCACGACTCTTGGTATTCCATCGATTGGCAGCCAACTCACCTATAGCTCCTTCTCCAACGGCATCTCCCTCTGCAATCAGGCCAGCAATCAGCGCGCTATCAGCCTCATCAGGGTCCACTCCAAGCATGGCCTCAAGCTTGCGATACTTGGCTAATTCAGGGTCGGCCCTCTCAGCGCAAACATCCGACCACAAGCGAACAACATTTGCGTTCACTACCCCTTGTTCATCCAAACGGGCAATGATCTGAACCAAGAACTCATCAATACCTTTTTCAAATTCAGTCGATGGGATGACCACAGCCGAGTTGCTTATATATCGAAAAGGAGTCTCATCACGCGCGCTAGTAGGACGAGCAATCAGGGCAGTTCGTTCTCCATCAGAAAATATTGTAATATTGGGCCAAATGTAGCCTCCTCCGATATTCGAAGTTCTATGCGCGAACCGCCACCCCTCCGCTGTTGTGCTACGGGGTTCCCATCGAAGTCTCCACCAATTCCAGGCGAACCACTCGGCCAAGTGAGATCCAGACAATAGGGGAGCTTGTCTCAGTCTGTTGGCAAGCGAATCTCGACCTTCAGAAAGCCAATAACCATTCGCACGAAGACCAATCGCGCCAAAGCAGGCGCGTTCGTCTAACCCACCTTCGTTAAGATGTTCCCATTCAGCCGAAATCGAAAGGCATTTCGTCATCGCCCTTCCCATTCACTCAAAATGTACTCGCTCATATCATCGTCCTTCTCAAGCGGGTATCCATGATACTGGCCAGGAGTATTCGGATGAGTCTTAGACTCATACACGCGCCGATCTTCGGTAACACTCCAAATATACTTTGGAAAACCACCTTCTAAGATTGGACTTATCATTTTCTTTTGTATCCCACTAAGCATAAGTGCCTGCGCAGTGGCGAGAGGCACAACGCCAGTCAAATCACAAAGAGATTTTGTAGGAATGGGATTTGTACGCTCAAAACCATAATCTGCCGGATTCTTTTTATGATGCCCGCTGCCTACGTACCGCGCTGTCCTCGCCAACTTCTCAACGTCAGCGGGTGAAACAAGTGCGGCGGCAACGACGCGTCGTTTAGGATCACTGCCGGAGCGCTTTCGCATCGTAAAAACCCATCAATGGTTAAAATTACCACATCGTATAACAGAATTATCGCACACTTGACTGATCTATCTCTTATGTGTAGACAAATGGCGGCTTCGACAACCACATTGCGATGACAATCCCACAACCAGTCTTAAGAACCCAACCGTCTCCGACGGCCCTACCAGGGGACTCTCGCTTGCGAGGCGGCGGGCTGCATCAAACCCCTTGACTCACTCTCCGCTTCAAGGACTGCGAATCACCCGCTCACCGAGCAGCTTGAAACAACGCATCTTGGTTTCCACCAGACTGCGCCGGTGGTAGCCAGTCCAGGGCTTACCGATTTTGCGCGTCGGAATAATGACATCATGGCAGGCCGCCTCGCCGTCGAACACATCAGCATAGCCCGAGCCGCCGGTCCGGGCTATGCTGCTCCACCGGCTCAGAACCTGCCAAGCGCGTTGAGGAACCAGCCCCGGCTGCGGTACGACAAGTCGGTCAGGTCATCCGAGAAATCGGTGAAGTTGTAACCGATCCCGACCTTGGCATACTTGCCCATGTGACGGTAGAGGCCGGCCAAGGCGCCGCTGCGCGCGTCGTCCGCTTCGCGCACGGACAGGCGGCGCATCTCCGCCAATCCATCCCATTCGCGCGTGAAATGCAAGTCGGCGCGCAGCACCGCCAGCTGGGCGCGGCTGTCGAACCAGGGACCGTCGAGGCGGGTAGCCTTCATCTGGCCGGTGCGCAAACCGTACTTGGCGCCCACCGAGATCCAGGGCCGCACGTCATAGATCACGTCGGCATTGAGCACATGGCTCTTCTGCACGTAATCGAGCACTCCGCCGGTCACGTTGTCGACTTGGCCTGACGACGGC
>Ga0170475_133926572_pt1 | contig 19515 bp, 23 predicted proteins | sample Soicark_Litter_5_FD_111474 | JGI IMG/M metagenome (GOLD analysis project Ga0170475, IMG submission 111474) | Avena fatua rhizosphere microbial communities from Hopland, California, USA. Combined Assembly of 48 SPs
CAGCATGTGTCAAACCGACCCACCCGCGGACCTGAGTTTGTTTCGCATGCGAAAGGCGCACTGCGGCGCCCCTCCGGCGAGAACGCCCAAAGAGCTGACAACGGCAGTGGGGGGACGGAAAAGACGCAGCGCAGCGGACCCTCCCCCTCTTAGTGGCCCTCTGAACTCTTGTGACTCGCCTCATGTCTCTCAGCGCTCAATGTTCGCGCCGGGAGGCGCGATCTGCGGCCGTCCGGTGCGAGGCGGCCTGATGACAATTCCGAGGTCCGGCTCCTTCTAGTTCTGATCTCTGTTCTGAGAATGGGGTGATCATGTGGGCGTTAAACGGGGGGCAGGTTGAGAGTTAGAAAGTGCACCGAAGGAGGAAGACCGAAGCCGCAGCGAGGTGAGAGCCCAAGATCGCGCTGGGAGCGCCGCATTGCCCTCTCTTTTCCACCGAGAGCTCTTCGGCAGCTGAGGCTCCAGCATGCGGGGCTCCTCTCTACCGAGCGCGAGACGCAGCTACGCTGGAAGACGCTGGCTGCCTTCGAGAACACCAGGGAGCGCCGGCTGGGTCACTCTGACGTCTTCTTCCGTCGGGCTAACCAAGCGAAGAATTCAGATTCCGGGCGTCCGGTGGTGGCGAACTCTTCAAGAAGAGCATGCCGGTCGAGCTGCGCGGGTTTGCGGCGGGCAGCGGGTTGGTCGAAGCGATTGGAGCCGGTGGCCGTCCAGTCGGCGCTCTCGAAATTCTTGGCCGTTGCGAGATCGACCGCGGCTCGGCGGGGAGAGCTCTTTCGGTTCTCGCTGCCGCCAACCCATCGGTGGGGACGAAAGGCGACGGCTCTCCAGCCACGTTTGCCGCGCTTGCTTTCGAAGAACTCGGAGAGCCCTCGAAAGGTCTTCCAGACTCTCTTTCCCATGCGTGCAAAGATCCAAGGCGAGAGCCGGCGCCTGGAATTTCCGAATGCGCGGAAGTGCCCCGGGTTATGCGGGTCTGGCTCGCGAGCGTGTTGCGTCTCGAGGATGACCCCAGCGGCGCGGAGGTCAGCGAGCGCGACGTTCACCCGGTCGATGGTGATTTCGTCGCTCTCTGAGCGTCCCTCGTTCGCCAGGCGATGGATCTCCTCGACACCGAGGTAGTCACGCCCACCGCCCGCGTAGGTGTCGAGAGTCACGAGATCGGCGCGTGCGACGAGAATGCCCAGGATCAGGAGATCGGCCTCCATGCGATCTCCTCGAACCCGTGGGAGCTCCTCTTCTCGCCGTTCTCGGTTCGTCGTCAGCTCCGGCCATGCGCCCCGGAGTACTTCGCGGAGGCGGGTAATCGGTTGGTGAAGGTTCCCCCGACGGGCATAGAGAGCGCGTAGCTCATCTCGCACGAGAGCATGGAGCCTCCCTTGATGCCGAAGGAGAACCGCAGCGGTGACCTGGGCAGCCCTCACAAGAGCCCCCGTCCAGACACAGCGACGCCGCGACGCGGCGCACGTGGCCTGTGGCTGTCCGCAGACGACGGCTTGTTACCTGGGGAGGTACCCAAGGGCGTCTCCGCGAGCAGCGCTTTTCATCAGTACGAAGGCGGTGGCCTTCGATGCTGAAAAGATGTTGCGCGCGGATCGAGACACCCCTAAGGTAGATCTCGACCCGCGGCGCTTTCGTAGTGGTTGGCGCATGAGGGCTCTGATTGGAAAACCTGGGTTTCGGGACCCGGGTTTTCTTTTTGTAGAGTGAGGACTGAGCCAGCTCGGTCAGCGCCAGTTCGGGCTAGCGCCGGGTGCTGTTCAGTTCGGGCGGGTATGCTGTTTCGTGCTTTTTCTCGTGGTGAAGTTAGGGAAAGTGGACGGAGTTCGTTCAGCCCTCTGCAGACGCGAGTAGGGCGAGCTGCGGCTGGTCTTTCTTGCGACGAGGCTTGCGGGCCTTCCGGGTAGCAGTCGCACGCCGGTTCCGCTCGTCTCGGTGGAATGACGCCTTGTGCAGGTAATCCACGACCTCCGCGGGCAAGGTCCGAAGCACGTAGGCAAGGGCTGCGATGACAGTCTCGTTGAGAGATGTGTCGCAGTCGGAGGCCAAATCGGTCGCAGCCTTCCGGAGAGTCGGCGGCAACAGGAGATGGGTTCTGGTGCTCCTCATCTCGGCGGTGACGACCTGCTCCAATTTCGGCAGCGGGGCGGCATTTAGCGTCATGGTCTTCGACGGTATGCGCATGCGCGTACGCGATCAAGAAAAAACCTTGGCGTGACGTAGCGTCACGTATGGTCACAGCCCTAAAGGCCTGTGATTTCACGATCTCGTCGGGGAGCATTTTCAGGCGGCGGGGGCTTGGATGAGGAGGTCACGAGCGACGCCGAGGACGCGTGAGGCACTGGCCGCAGAGATGCGGCGAGTGACCGGCACGGAGTTCAACAAAGCGAATGGCTCGTAGAAGGCGCGGGCTTCCGGGCAGTCGGAGTTCGTGGCGATCACCCGGGCTCCTTCGGAGCTGATGGCACGCAGAAGATCGGCCAGACGGGCTTGCTGGGCGGCGCAAAAGCCGTCCTTGGAGTAGCCGATGAAAGACGCCGAGTTGATGGGGACGTAGGGCGGATCGGCGAAGACGACGTCGGCCGGGCCCGCTGTTCGCAGGGTATCGGCGAAGTCGGCGACGCGGATGTCGACGCCCTGGAGAGCCAAAGAGTCCGCGAGGATCAGGTCCGGATTGCATGGGCGGGCGCGAGATCGCTTGCCCCAGGGGACGTTGAAGCGCCCTTCCCTGTTCACGCGGTACAAGCCGTTGAACCCGAAGGTGAGGAGGTAGATCAGACGAGCGGCCCGTCGCGAATCGGTGAGCGTCGACGGCTCGAGCGCGCGTTCGGAGAGGTAACTTTCGCGGCAGCGGTCGAGCGAGAGGAGATGCCGGATCACCTTTCGGGGCTGATCCCGGACAGCTAAGTAGGTGCGGACAAGCTCCTCGTTGACGTCTGCGAGCACAGCTCTCTTCCAGGGCCGCACCGGCATCGAAGCGAGCGCGAAGAAGACCGCGCCGCCTCCGACAAATGGCTCGTAGTAGGTGGTGCAAGTCGTGGGGAAGAGAGGCAGGAGCTGCTTGAGGAGCTGGCGCTTGCCGCCCGCCCACTTCACAAACGGTGCCGGTTGGCACCTAGGCGGATGCAGGCGGGTTTTCACGAGAGAGCAGCCTTTCAAGGAATGAAGTGAGCGTCGAAGGGGCGACGCCTCTGTCGAGGGCTTGGGCACAAAGAGCCTTGAGGCCATCGGTGGGGCTGCTCGTGCAGACGAAGCCGCAGGGCGCGCACGACGCGCTGTCAACTTGTTTATCGAGAGCCCGCGAACAATGGGGGCAGATCATTTGGTGACACTCCGTGAGCGCAAGGCGAACGCAAGGAAGGCGATGAGGCCATCGGTGACGTGAGCGGGGAGAGCTCGCGTGGGCTCCTCTGAAGGAGGGCCCGTGAAGACCCAGCGACCATTGGCCAGCTGATGAACGGTGTTGGAGGTCTTCAGTGCCAGGACGGCACGAATGGCCTCGTCTCTTCGAAAGCCGAAGAATTGTGCGATCTCAGCAGGGGTGAATCCGCGTGTGAACTTCGCGCGAAGGGCGTCGTAGCTTTGCGCTGCGCCCGCCTGCAACGTGCGACTCACGACACACACCTCAGCATGAGGAGGCGCTCGAGGAGCACCAGATCAGATAGATCGCGTTTCAGCCATGAGGGCAGCGGTTCGAAGGCGAGGCGGGCGCTCACCAGCGCGAGCTCGCCGAGTTGCAGGGAGATCTGCCTGGGCGTGGAGCAGGCGCCGGGGCGCGCCAGCATCCATGTGTTGGTGATGGTGTCGTGCCTGATGAGGCGACGGCGGGAGAAGTCCTGGAGTCCAAGGCGCACGGCAGAGATCGGTAGGTCGAGGACCTCGGCGGCGCGCACCGCCGAGAACCAGCAGAGGAGATGGTCAGCCGTTAGGGCTTCGTCGAACCGCTGGGCAGTCATGACTTGGCCGCATCCGAGGGGGTGAGTGCCGAGGGAGCCGCCTGAGCCGCCGCAGCAATGGCCACCAAGGACCTGGTTTGCTTGCCCGGTCGAAGACTGACGCCGGCCGCTTTCAAGCCCTGCAGTAGGGCGTGCACACAGGCGACGGCGGAGCCGTCGGCCATGTCTAGGTTGACCTGGTGTTCCAGTCGCTCGCTCGTGAGAGCCGGATAGAGGTAGCGGTGGAGGGCTCGCGCGAGTCGCCGGGCTAGATGTGAAATGAGGAGATGATGGGAGGGGGCGGCATCGGATTGGTCAGCCGCAGCCTCCACAAACGAGCAACCGAAATCGGCAGCTGCTGATTCGAGAGCGGTGAGCAAGACTTCGTAGAGACGGTCGCGGGCATGGACTGCGACCGTGTTGGAGTAGCGGGCGAGGTTCATTGTTCCCTCCTCTCTGATGGGTGCGCGGGGCAGATCAGCGGCACTGGTTGGTCCAGAGCACCTCGTGCTTGGTGCCGGTGCCAGTGGGACCGGTGCTGACCTCATGGGCACACTCTTCGCCGCAGCGGCGGATGGTGCCTGTGTAGAGGCATTCCTGGGTATGATCGGCGGTCAGGACGCCGTCGCAGTCGTAGTCGAACGAGCGGCATTTGTTGAAGTCAGCGGAACCCCACGTCACACCCGGATGAGCGTTCGCGTCGCTGTCACAGCAATCGCCGGCGACAAAGCTGGTCCCAGTCGGAGCGGCCGTGCCGGAGGACTTACAGAGCTGCCAGGGAGTCGCGCCCTTGTAGTACACGGTGCTGCCGAAGCCATCGCCGTCGAAGTCGTAATAGACCTGCGCGCACGTTCCGCTGGCGCATTGATCTGAGCTCGAGCAGGCAGCGTTGTCGTCGAGGAGGCAGCGCGAACTGCCGTCGGCGGCGCAGACGTAGCCACCGCCGCAGGTGGCGGTAGCCCGCGGATCGGGTGCGAAGAGCAAGGCGGTGCAGGAGCCGACAGCGCCTGCCTGATTGCAAGCGAAGCAAGTGCCGTCGCAGGCGGTGTCGCAACAAACGCCATCAACGCAGTGGCCGGTCGCGCACTCGGGATTGCTGTTGCAGAGATGGCCTTTGGCCGTGAGACAGGCGCCCCCAAGACACACGCTGGCCCCATCACACATCGCCGTGGTGGTGCCATCCGCGATGGGGTGGCAGAGCCCCCCTGCCCCGCACGCCTGACCCCCTTGCGCACCGCAGGTGGCGAGCGAGCAGCAGACGCCATCCGTACACTGGCCGGAGCTACATTCGGCCGAAGACGAGCACGCCTTCCCGAGCTGCCGCCCGCACTTGCCGGCGGCGTCGCAGGCATTCTCACCATTGCAGGAGGGCGTCTGGGTACCTGCCGGGACCATGGCGCAAACGCCGGCTGTGGCCCCCGGCGCGGAGCATGAGCTGCAGGCGGAACCTCCGCAGGAGCGGGACGCGCAACAGACGGAATCGGTGCAGAAGAGGCCGGCCTGACAATCGGTGTCAGTCGTGCAGTGGCCGCCCTGATGGGTCAACGTGACAGTCGTTCCGCCGGTCATGCCTCCTCCTGTCGCGTTCTGGGCTCCGGCAGTACCCCCGAGCCCTCCGACCGGCTGCAGCTGGCCGGCAACCCCGCCGTGGCCACCGCCCTGCCCGCCCTGGCCGCTCTGTCCGCCACCACCCTGCCCGCCTCCGCCGACACTGCCGGACCCACCGCCTTCTAGAGCTGCGTCGCGATTGAAGGCATCCGCATCCGCGACGCCGGCGTCGGTGACGGGCCGATCGGGGCTGGCGTCGATGATCCCAAAAGGCCCGTCCGCATAGCGCGAGCCCATGCAGGAAAGCAGGAGGGAGAGAGAGAGAGCAGCCGTCGCTTTCATTGTGCGCATTGAGGTCTCCGGGTGAAGGAAGGTGCTTTGGTTATCGGGCGCGCGGCAGAAAAGCGTGCGCGCGACGCACGCTTTGTTGGCTGTGGGGCGATCAGAGGGAACAGGAGGTCGTCGCCATGGAAGATGTCGAGAAGACGCGCGCGCGAGAGGAAGCGCTTGCTGGGGTGAAGACGCAGCTGGGGAAGGTGTTGGACATGCCTGCCTTTCTCACGAGCCGCGGATACACGGTGTCGCCGGGGAGTGGCGGCGAGACGGGAATCGAGATGACCAGCAAGGGGGAGCGGCTGACTCTCACGAAAAGTGCCGCTGGCTCTTGGCAGTTTCGAGCCGCGGATGGCAGTACCGGTGGTGCCGCCGAGCTGCTGCTGCGCTCTGGAGTGCCAGAGAGGTTGGTGGTCGAGAAGCTCTTTGCGCTCACGCAGCCGAAGCCGTCGCGGGAGCCGGAGGTGCTCGCGTACCATGCGGCGCGCTTGCAGCGGCCACCGGAGCTTGCGCACGCGGAGAAGGCGTACGGGTGGGCCCGCGAGGTTGAGCTGGCCGGGCAGCGCCGCCTGGAGAGTCTAGGGATTCGCCCAGAGGTGCTGGACGAGCGGTTTGGAAAGCTGACTCCAGAAGCGCTGTTCCAGGAACCGACGAAGGAGGTGTGGTGGAGCCGGCCCCGTCCCACCGATCGAACAGTCGTGCTTGTCGAGCGTCCGATTGATGGCGTGGCGCACGCGATGCTGACCAAGCGGTCGGACGCGGTGTACATGGCGATCGGAGGCTCTCTGGCAGAGACGGCGCCCGGGAAAGAAGAGCGAGAGCGAGCCTTGAAGCATCTCCTCGCCGCAGCGGACGGGGTGAACGTCGTGGTTGCAGTGGGAGCGGGGCGGAACGGAACAGAGCTAGCTGCGCGGGTGCGTGAGCTTGCCCCCGGCCACGTGACGATGTCGCGAGAGGCGCCGCGCTTCGGAGAGCGCTGGAGCGATCAGCTCGCAATGGAGCGGCAACACGCGAAGACCGTACGGCCGGCGTTGGAGCGGGCGCAGCAGCAGAAGGGGCCTGGTCTGCAGCTCTGATGGTCTGAGAGAGGTGGCGGGCGAAGTGGGCTGGATGCAGGCCCACGAGGTCCGCCGCCTCTCGGAGGGTGTGGCCCGCGCGAAGGAGGGCCACGTGCTTCCGAGCGCGGATGGGTAGCTTCGTGATGTACTCGTCGCGTTCGATGACCTCTTGGGCGGACAGGGCGCTCTCATCGACCAGGTGGTTCGCGGCGACGCTGACCCTCTCGAGATCGACGGTGTGCTGCGCTCGCGTGAGGTTCGCCTGCATGAAGTCGGTGATGGCGCCATTGAGGCGAGAGGTTGCGAAGGTCCGGAACGAGGCGACGTGGCTGCGCGTCGGGTCGTAGCGCTTGCTGAGCCGCACGAGCTCGAGGAGGAGATCGCCGTGGAGATCTTCTCGGTCCGCGTGTCGGAGCCACGGGAGCCGCTTGCAGATCAGGGCTTCAGGAAGGGCGAGATGCTCTTGGACGGCGCGGTTTGGATCGAAGGCAGCGGCAGCGTGCATGCGGGCCTATAGGGCACGAGATGTGCCAGGCCCGGTGACGTAGAAGAGGGCGGGAAATCAAGGTTGCGTCGTCGGTGAGAGGGAGGAAAACGAGAGAACCGACGTCGGTCCGACGTCGGCCGACGTCGGTCCTTCCTGACAAGCTCGGTTGACGTGTCAGCATTTTTCTCTCCGCCTCGGGGCGCGCAGTTGCCCCTCCCTTCGCGTCACGCTGTCGGAGTTGCTGGAGTTCGGTCTCGGAGCGCTGCTTCGGGAGGAGTGGAAGACCAAACGCGTGGACGGATGAATGGTGGCGTGAGCCTCTACGGCATCGACCTCTGCCGATGTGGACGCTCTCATACGTGAGGCCTACGAACTGCGAAAGGCTCAAGCAAGGACGCCCGTGCGGGCGTTCTGGCGAGCGCGCCTCGCGGCGCGCAGTTGCTGCTTCGCAGGGGTCCCAGTGGACTCACCTCCACAGCCTTCGACCGTGGCTTTCACGGTTGAGCGAGATTTGATGACCTTCGCTGCATTTAGATCAGCATGCTCCGCATGACCGCAGCGGATGCAGCGGAAGTTGGTCTGCGTCTGCCGGTTCGCGCCGTCGACGGCGCCGCAATCCGAGCAGGTCTGCGAGCTGTACGCGGCGCGCACCTGGACAAGCCGCCCCCCTGCCCTCTCGAGCTTGTACTCGAGAAGGAAAGCGAACCGAGACCATCCAGAATCGAGGATGGCGCGGTTGAGGCCGGCTTTGGCGCGGACGTTGGCACCGGGCTCTTCGAGCGACCCTGCAGCCGAGCTGGTCATGTTCTTTACGTTGAGGTTCTCGACGACGACAGTGCCGTGGCTCTTGGAGTAGCCGGCGGAGAGAACGTGCAACATGTAGTCGCGTTGGCGACGCACCTTTCGATGAAGCTTGGCGACACGAACGCGTGCTTTCTGTTGATTGCGGCTCCCCTTTCTTTTGCGAGCGACGGCGCGTTGCGAGTGCGCGAGACGAGCGAGAGATTGCTGGAGCGGCCGCGGATTCGCGACAAGTCGCCCGTCACTGTCGGCCACGAGGTTTGCGACACCACGGTCGAGCCCGACGACAGGTTCTCGCTTGGGAACGGGATCGGCGACGTCCTGCTCCACCGTGATGACCGCGAACCACTGGTCAACCTCGCGGATGAGGGCGAGAGACTTCGGCGTCCCGACGACGTCGCGATGGACACGCGCCCGGAGACGGCCAAGCTTCGGGAAGGTGATGGTGTCGGTGTTGTGAGACCACGCTGCGACGTCGGGCTCGCAGAGACTCACGCGGTCGCGCCCTTTTCGCTTGCAGCGAGGTTGGCGGGCGAGCCGGGTGAAGCAGCGCTGCCAGGCGAGATCGAGGTCGGCGAGAACCTTGGCGGTCGCGTGGCGAGGGACGTCGGCGAGCCACGGCAACTCGGCCCGGAGCGCTGTGAGCTGCCGTTGTTGTTCAGGGGCACTGTAGTAGCGTCGCTCCGAACGAGGGCGTGCGAGACCCCACAGGCGCTGCTCGAGCGCCAAATTCCAAAGGAAGCGAAGTGCATCCTGCCAGGCGTCCAGGCGGGCGACTTGAGCTTCGGTCGGGTAGACGCGGAAGCGATATGCGCGATGGATTCGCACTCAACGGCCCATCCTCTTGATGCGTTCGCTGAGGGTCGACCGCTTCACGGAGAGTGCCTCGGCCGCCGCGGCGATGTTGCCACCCGCGGCCTCGACTGCGGCGCGTATCTCCTCGTCCGAGAGCTGGGAGACTGTGCGCCGAGCAGTCGGCGAGAGCGGTGGGGACGGGGCCGAAGCAGCACGGAGAGGCTCCTTCTCGAAAGCCCGATCGAAGCGCAATTGCTCGCCCGGTCGCCACCGGGGGAAGGCGTTCGAGACGAGATTGTTCAGAGAGCGTACGTTGCCCGGGAACGAGTGGGAGAAGAGCAGGCCGAGGTCTGCAGAGGTGACGAAGGGAACGTCGTCGAGACCTCGATTGAGAAGCTGCGGGTCTTCGGCTCGCTCGACGAGGCCAGCCTGGACCGCCTTGAGAAGCAGCGGGCCAATGTCAGCGCGACGCGAGGAGAGGGGTGGAATGAAGATGGTGCGCTTCTCGAGGCGATGTAGGAGCGGGGCATGGAAGGCTCCCTCTCGAACGAGCTGTCGAAGGTTCGAGTCGGTCGCGGCGATGATGCGAGCAGCATTCTGCCTGGGCTCGCTGGCACCAAGAGGGAGGTAGTCGTTGGTCTCGAAGACCCGGAGGAGCGCTTTCTGAATCTCCATGGGCATGGCGGCGAGCTCGTCGAAGAACAGAGTGCCACGCGCAGCCTTTTGGAAGGCGCCGACGCGTTCTGATGTCGCGCCCGTGTAGGCGCCGCGCTCGTGCCCGAAGAGATAGGAGAAAACCCCTTGTGGATCACCGGTTAGCAAGGCCGCATTGAGGCGCACGTAGGGTTTTGAGCTGAGGGCTTCGGCAATCAGCTCCTTCCCGCTTCCGGTTGGACCCTGAATGAGAACGGGAAGCCGGGAAGCTCGGTTGGAAGCGATGGCACGGCGGACTTCTGCGATGGCTTCGCTAGCCCCCAGCAGCTCCGCAGGCTGAGGATGGGACCGTGGCGCCTCGGTCAGCAGGTGGACGACCACAAGGAGGCGATGCCCAAACAGCAGTGGCACGCCGGCAGCGAGCTCGTCGGGCGTGAACTCCACAGCTTTCGTGATCGCTCTCCCCTCATGAAAAGTAGGAACCGTAGATGGGGTGAAGAGAAGAGCGCCCCGAGGGCTCCTCGCGAAGGTCATGGGTGATCTCGTGCTGATCACCTGATCGTCCTCCTCATGAAAGGGAGGCGTGCTTCGGCGGACCGGCTCTCCGTCGCGAATGAGCGCGGTGGCACCGATGCGCGATGGTGCCCAATGCCATCCAATTGTAAGAGCAAGACGAGTGGTCTGTATGCTCTCGTCGGGAGGGTCAGGATCAGGAACGACCGTCTTTGGGATCGGCGGCATCAGAAACGAGCCACCAACCCATTTGGAAGAAGAGCAACGTGATCGGTGGGACGCGCCAGCCCCTGCCAAATCATCAGACCTCCACCAATGATGGCCACAGCACCCAATCCCGTAGCGATGTAGCCCTGGGTTCCCGTGTCGTAGACCCTGTCGCACCGTTGGTCGACGGGTAGCGTCCCGCAGGATGAGCGCCCGTCAGAATGAAGCCAATAGACGCCGAAGGCGACGCTGGTAAGGCCTGCCGCAGCGAGCGCGCCTCCTGTCCATGGGAGCCATCGCGGCGGGCTGTCAGACGGCGGTGCCGACGCCGCCGGTGCAGGAGGCGTAGCCGCAGCTGCCGGTGCCGCCGAGGGCTCCGGAAGTTGTTGCAGACTCACCGCTGCGTTTTGCTCAGCCTGGAGGTGCACCGTCACCTTGGCTGGAAAGAACCCAGGCAGAGTGCCGACGACGGCGACGTCGCCTGGCTCGAGCGAGAGAGGCGCGTTCATGGGGAGGAGACCGACAGCATGGCCGTCGACCGTGAGCTGCGTGCCCGTTCGGCCCGAAACCGAGAGATGAGACAAGTGCGTCAGCACTTGCGAAAGCGTGTTCCCCAGCGAGGCGCGGTTCTTCTCGACCCACGGATCGTCCGAACTGAGGGCCGTCAGGAGATGGCGTTCAGCAGCGACCCACCGTCTGAGGCTCGTCTCGACGAGACCTCGCTGCGCTGCCACTTTGGGGCTGGGAAGAAGCGCATCTGCCTGCTCGAGGCGAGCGAGAGCCTCCTCGGGACGGTGTCGTTGACGCAAGTCATAGGCCTCACGTACGAGAGCGTCCACCTGCGCAGCGGTCGAGGCAGGAGCCGGCGTTGCCGGTTCAGCAGCAAGAAGGACTGTCGAGAGAACGAGAGTCAGCATGGGATCACCTGTTGGATTGCACGACCGACGTGCGGTATTGGCCGTCGCCGAGGAGGAACTGGTGGAAGGCGAGGACCGGTTTCCCCGCCTGATCGAGCCTGAGAGTCAGGTGCAGAGGCTCGGCGCTGCTCCCTGCGATAGTTGGCACCGTCGCAAGCACGTCCCAGGTAGCAGAGGTAGAGAGGCGGGCAACTGTGATGCCGGTGCCTACTCCGAAGGCCACGACGGCTCCACCCGCTCCGTACTCGATATTGAATCGCTTCGGTGAAGCGTTTCCGATGTCGAGGGTGGGTCCCCAAGGCTGCCACGCGTTTGCGTCGTAACGGAGGAGCTGGAGCAGGGTGCCATTGGTAGTAGCGGCAATGGGACGCGAGCTTCCGTCGAAAGCGAAGTCGTGGTCGAGTTCGGAGGTCCCGGTCGGCCAAGGGATGTTGACCCAAGAACCCGCAAGGTAACGATAGAGGCTGTCGGCGACAAATGCGGGTTGTCCCTGGGGATCCATTTGAAGGTAGCTGGCACCGAGCTGAGCGATCGGCCCATTCGTGTACAGCGGCTCCCAAGACGCCGATGTCGAACTCCATCGCGCTAAATAGGCCCCAGCGGGATTGATCGACCCGTCGCTAGTCCATGCAATGATGGGGTCACCCTGAGCGTTTGACGAGAAACCGGAGAGCGGCGCTGTGGATGGGAGAGTCGGCCACGGTGCCCACATCTCCGTCGAACGCCGGGATACGTAGGAAGTGTTGTCAGCGGACCAGGCGAGGATTGCCTTCCCCTGCGCGTAGGCGAGGAATGGCTCGAGCCCGAGGCCATTCAGGGAGCTATTCAAAGGGCTCGGGATCGGCTGGTCCCAGCGACCTCCAGAAATGGCAGGGGTGATGCGGAGGTTGAATTGGGATGTCTTGTTGAGGTCGCGTTCCGTTGTCGCGACGATGGGTCTCCCGTTGGCATCGACAACCAGACCCGGAGCGTAGGTCGCCATTGAGATGATCGGTCCGTACACGACCCACGCTGGGTAGGTCCATGACCAGGTGAGAATGGGCTTGTTGCCCGCGGCGTCGGCTACGTGGGAGTCGAGTGTGGCGGTGATGGGCCCCGGCGCAATGGCGCTGCTCGGAGCAATCGTGAGGGTCTTTCCGTCCGCTGAGAGCACCGTCGTGCTCGGTATAGAAACAGAACCCGTGACCAAGGAGACCGAAGACGACGAGACGGTCGAAGGCGCCAGCGATTCCGAAAACGTGAGGATGATCGGGTCAGCAATGGGAACGTTGGTCGCGCCATTGAAAGGTGTCGCGCTGACTACCGTGGGAGCCGTGCGATCGACGACGACGGTGACAGGAGCTGTGGTCTTCGAATCGGCCCCGAGCTGAGCTGAAGCGGTCACCTGATAAGAGCCCTCCGGCTCGCTCGTTGTGTCCCACTCGTAGGTAAGGGAGCCCCCGTCGCCACTCGTGAGTGTGGTGAGCAGCGTCGTCGCCTTGTAGAGGGAGACCGGCGCGGTCGGAGTCACGTTGACGGTAATCGTGACTTTGCTGTTTGTGTAGGAAGCGCTAGCCGCGATTGTGAGGACGAGGGGAGGTGGCGCTACCTCCATTGCGGCGTCGAAGGATGTGGCGTCAAGAGAGCGGTCGCTTGACGTGTCAACACTAGGCCCATCTGTCGCGCCAAGATCGGGGACATCGGAGGAGGTCCCAGCGTCGGCGACGCCTACATCGAAAGCGTCACCGACCTCAGAAGCGACGCCGACGTCGGGAGCACTGGTGGTATCGACGGTTCCTGCATCGGGCCGCGCGCAGGTGTGCCCACTGCAGACGAACCCATCGGGAACGTCAGCCTTCCGTGTGGGCATGCACGCCGCGGCAAGGCCAAGGACGACAAAGATGGAAGTGCGGCGAATGAGCATTTGAGACCTCAGGGAGCGAGTAGCGGGATGCCGTTTTCGTCGACCGTCGGAGTCGAAGCAGCAGGCGGTTTACGACGTCTTTTCGGTCTGTGTTGATGCTCGGTTGCTTCAGGGAGTGAGGGCTGTGAAGCGGTGGCAGGCGCAGGTGGTGCCGCAGGGCGCTCCTGAGAGGACGGCGGCGCCGGTGCTGGCGCCGGAGGCGGAGCCGGCGCCGGCACGGGAGGCGGTCCCAAGACGGAGGACGGAACGGTGTCGGGTGCCTGGGGAACCGGTGCTGATGTCTTCCGAAGAAGCAGCGCTCCGAGACCGATCACGAGGACGAGAAAAGCGCCTAAGACCATCGGCAAAGCGCGAAGGCGCGGAGAGCTCGAAGAAGGAACAGGGTCCGCCTGCGGTGCGAAGGTGGGCGGCCGGGGCCGTTGTTCATGCTCCACCCTGTGAAGCGCCGCGGTGAGCCCGCTTGGAAGCTCAGAGGGGGCTGCAGTGAACTTTTCCGTCCAGCGCATTTTCGTGTTCGCTTCGGCGAACGGGAGGAGTGCCAGTCCAAAGGCATGCACCGACGGCCAACGGTCTTCGGGCTCGGGCGAGAGAGCTCTCGCGATGACATCAAGCATGCCGTGTGGCAGCGGCGGCAAGACGCCCTGCAAAAGCTCCACAATGGGAGTGTTCGGAGCAGATGCTCGTAGATCCTTGTAGCGCTGCCCCGCCAAGCATTCGACGAGCACGGCAGCAAGAGCCCAGAGGTCTGACATCTCACTCGCAGGGCGCATCTGGGCGAGCTCGGGCGCCATGTAGTAGTCGGTCCCGAGGCCAGTCCGGGCCGTGCCGGTGAGCGTCCTCTTCGACACGTTGAAGTCGATCAACTTCACCACCACACCGCCCCGAGTACTCACCAGGAAGATGTTTCCCGGTTTGACGTCCCGATGCAGAACGCTTGCTTCGTGAGCTGACGAGAGAGCCCAGGCCGCGGGAAGGATCGTTTGCAGGGCCTTGCCCACGGGCATCTGCTTGTGCTCGCGCAGGTAGTGCTCAAGGTCGGTCCCGAGCAGCAACTCGAGGACGAGGTAGGGCCGCCCGTCCTCCGTCACGCCGCTGTCGAAGCACTCGACGATATGCTCGTCCTTCTTGATGCGCGCGATGATCCGAGACTCTTCCTCTAGGAGCGCGCGAATCTGGGCCTTGGCAGCCTCGCTGCGATCGTCGAGGGGTTGCATCACCTTGAGGGCAACCGCTCGGACCATCTTCTTGTCGATCCCTGCGTAGATGGTGGACAGGCCACCCTCTCGCAAGAACTTTTCAACGGAATATCGATTGTCAATGAGGGTCCCGTTGACGAGCCGTCCTCGTTGACCTTCGACGACGACGGTCGGCTTTGAGAAGGTCTCGTCGACAATGGTGTCGCGCTGACGCTCACGCCCACTCAACGTCTCGGCCTTTGTAATGGGGTCGGGCTTTTTCATGGTGTTCCTCGTTCAGCGCGAATCCGCGCGAGCAGAGCTTCCGCCCGCTGCCCGCCTCCGGAGCGCGTCGCCTTCTCTGCGAGGGCCTCGGCGACGTCGTAAGCCCGGCGATCGAGCGCGTCCCCTGCCCTCTCCATCAAGCTCTCGGGCGACTCTTGCGGAACCGGGAGAGCTGTCCGCTTGCGAGGAGGCCTCCGGACAACCTTCGTCCGCTCTACAGCCGCAGGTTCAGGAGTGGCTACAAGTTCAGGAATGAATGTGGGGGCCGCTGGAGGTGGCGGACCACTGGGTGGGCGAGGTGAAGCGGTCGCAGCCGGTGAGGCGGCCTGAGCCGGCGCTGGGGATGGTGCCTCAGGGCGTCTCACGTGGGCGATGAGTGCTGCAACAGCAGCCGCCATCAAAAGTCCGGCGACGGCAGGAAGCCACCAGCGGCGTGACTGGGGGGCGGAGGCGAGCGCGTCCCGCACGTCCCCGTCCAGCCAAGATCGCTCCTTGTCGACGTCGACATGAACCTGTTCGACCAGGAAGTGCGCGATCACCTCGGGGTATGGCGTTCCCACGAAGGGCTCGAGGGCCTCGGCGAGCTCCGCCGCAGACCGGAAACGAATCATTGGGTCATATGAGACCGCCTTGAGGATGACATCGTCGAGAGCGGCCGGCACCGTGGGGTTCGCGCGCGACGGCGGCTGCGGAATCTGTCGAAGGCCGCGCTCGAGCGGCTGTGGAAAGGGGACGCCGGTGAGAAGTTGCCAGATCACCACCCCGAGCGAGAACACGTCCGAGGACGGTGAGGCCGGGTCACCGTTCGCAACTTCGGGGGCCGTGTAGTGGCGGCGGCCGACGGCCAACCCGGCTGCAGTGGCGGCACGATCGGGAGACGCGTGCAGATTCTTGGCGGCACCGAAGTCGATGAGCTTCACGGTGCCGTCGTAGCCGAGCAAGATATTGTTCGGTGCGACGTCTCGGTGAACGACTCCCTGCGAGTGAGCGTAGTCGAGGGCCTGGGCGACGCGAAGGGCGATCAGTGTCGCGATCCCTGAAGGGCAAGGCCCGTCGAGCTTGCTGGTGATCCAAGACAGGTCGGCCCCGTGAACAAATTCCTGAACGAGGCAGAGCTCACCCTTGATCTTCTCGACGGAAAAGGTGCGCGCGATGCTTGGATGATCGAAGGACAGGGCGATGCGGGCCTCGCGCTCAAACCTCGCCTCCTGCATCTCGGAGCGTTCGCTCGGCAGGCGCTTGAGCGCATAGAGTGGCGCTCCAGCTCGGCGGCGACGTACCACGACATCCACGCGCCCCATGGCGCCCCTACCTGCTCGGCGGAAGAGCAGGTAGGGACCGAAACGTTCGATCCGTTGCGTGTTCATTGCGCGCCGCAAGTTGGACCAGGCGCCGTGCAAGCCTTCCAAAGGCCGCAGTTCGGGTTGACTTGGACACCACCTGCGTTGCCGCTCGCATAGAGGCCATCCGCGAGAATGCCGTCGCCGCAGGTCACGCCGACCTGCTTGTTGTCGATCACTGAGACGAGACGGAGCGTCCCATCTCCGCCACTAGTCGAAACCGAGAGTACCAAGACTCCACCCCAAACCGCGGTACCTGTCTGTCCCGGACCGTTGTTCGAAATGGTCGAATTCGAGATATTGAAAGACGCGCCATCAATGAGGACTCCGCCACCCTGGTTCCCATCGATGACCAACTTTGAGCCCAAGAGAGTGGCGCCCTTGCGCGCTGCCAAGCCGACAGTCGCGCTCGGACCGATCTTCACGTTGCGGATATAGAGTGTCCCTGACACGTCCAACACGGCCGAGCCAACGCCGCTCAGCACCGCGCCAGCTTTGCCCACCACAGTCACCTGTCCCAGTGCCGAGTCGAGGGCCCCTCCTCCGACGGCACTAGGCCCTTTCACGGTGATCACCTTTCGTTTCGACGACAGGAACCCGAAGGCGTCAGCGAGCGAGCAAACCGGCGCCGAAGATGTGCCCGCCCCTCCTGCCGAAGGAGCCACACAATGCGCGCTCTGTTCCACGTAGATGGTCTCTGCGTCGGCCGCGCAACGACCATCCTGATGGGACATGCAAATGCCTGGGCCTACCCCGGAGCAATCGCTGTCGGATGTGCAGACGGCGCACGTGTTCGTGCTGCCGCAGACAGGTCGCGAGGTTGAGCAATCTCCTGCCGTGGCGCACTCTGCGCAGGTCCCGTTCGGAGTGCAAGCCGGCTGCTTTTCGTTGCGAGCCGCGCATGCTCCGGAACCTACCGAAGCAGCATTGCAGGGAACGCAGCTTCCGGCGCTCGAGCAGATGGGCTTGGAGGGATCGAGGCAGTCCGCGCTCGCGCCACACTCCACACAGACACCATTGTCCGGTGAACAAACGGGTGTCGGCGCTACGCAGTTCTTTCCTACGCGACAGTCCGCCTTGCCGCCCGTTCCTCCTCCCCCATCCACTCCAGCGCCGCCCGTGCTACCACCAGCTCCGCCCGTGGCGCTGCCGCCAACACCACCCGTCCCGGCACCACCCATGCCGGCCCCTCCACCAGAATCCGGAACAGCGCCATCGGTGACGCCGCCGTCGGAAGGGAGGGAGCCGTCGGGCAGGACACAGAGCCAAACATTGGGGCCACCCTGCTCGCAATGGAGATTCATCCCCTTGGGGCACTCTGAATCGTATTTGCAAAGACCCGGCACGCGCTCGTCAAACAGCGAGCACGCGGCGGTCGCCGCAATCCCAGCAAGCAATGCGACGATGGAAGCGAGTCGAAGTCGAAGTCGCATTAGAACCTCCCGACGAGCGAAACGTTGTTGGACGAAACGGAGAGAGACAGACGCTCCCACAACCAAAACCCGCCCCCGAGGAGTGCGGCACCACCCGCAATGGCTAGGGGGATACCTGCCCTCGCCGAGTGCCTATCGGTCGCGCAGCGACCGACGCAGTCCTGCGGTCCGTCAGAGGCCCACAACACGATTCCGGTCGCGAGCAGACCCGCGCCGACCGCGGCAACAATCGATGGTGCAACAACGGAAGCGTGTTCGGTAACCGCGGGCGACGCCGAAGGGATGGGAGCAACAAGGTGATGAGAGGGGGGCGACGCGGGAGGTAGTGCGGGCGTTGCGGCTTTCTCACTCACAATCTCAGCAGCCACAGCGGAGCGTGCTAGCCATCGAATGATGCCGAGCGCCTCGTACTGCGGTCGGAATTGAGAGGAATCAAACTCAGGGTCAACGTCCTGAGGGCGCACGATCCGAGCGCGGCCGTCACTGAGTCGTGTCAGGAGTGCGGTCACCGACAGGGTCTGTTCGGTCGTATGGCGGTCGTGAAAGAATCCGGTCAAACGGAGGAGATGGGTCGCCCCAGCATTGGTCGCGGCTTCGACGAAGCAGCCGTCGGTTTTGCAGCCCACGCTTGTCATGTCAATTACCGTAGGGGCGATATCCCCCAGGTCACAGGTCACCGTTGGCTCAACAAGGGTCTCGCTCGTGTCCGAGTAACAGACATCGAGGGATGTGTTCGCCCCAACCCCAGCTAGCGGCTTGTCGCAAGTCTTGCGACGACGTGCGGACCCAGACCGAGGATCGACACAGACCTCGCGAACGCCTGCGAGGAGAGCCTTATCGGCCGCGCGATCGGCTTGCGCGGGCATCGCGAAAGCGAAAGCGTCAGTGGGCGCTACGGCAACCTTTATAGGTCCGGGTTGGACGGCTGCAGCGAGTGCTATCAAGACGGTCAACATAGGAGGCTCCATGGGCAGTTCGAGACTTTTGTATATCGCTATACGGTATCAGCAGGCGCCACTATACTGCAAGGGTGAAACGTCAGGGCAGGCCTCCAAGGGCGGGCGAAACCTCCAGGAAAAGTCTCCTGATCCGTGTGACGGATGCAGAGAAAACTAAGTGTGATAAGGCAGCTGACAAGGCGCTAGCTCGCCCGGAGACCCCATTGAAAACCAGGGCGGATTGGCAACGGGCCGCCCTGCTCTCGGAAGCAGACCGGGTTCTCGGGACTGATTGGCGTCCTGAGCCCAAGACGGGACGAAAGCCAAAACCCAAAACCTGACCCCCACCCATCACCCTCCCCCACCGCTCTGCTGTCCTACCAGTAGATCCTCGAATCGCGGGAGCAGCTCCTCGAGGTCCTCGAGCACGTAGCTGGCAACGTTCGTAGCCAGCATGAGCCGGACGAAGTGCGAGGAGTTCGAAAGAGTCAGCTCGAAGTCGAGGCCACCCGCAACGGCGACGAAGGTGCGGCCGTCTTTGAAATCGATGCTGAAGGCTTCGTCGACAGGCCTTCCCAATGGGTCACGATGCTGGTGATGGGAAGACCGCCGCGCTGACAGGAGGCGGTCACGCAGATGGTGAAGCACCTGACGAGCGACGCCCTCTTCGAGCGAGAGGCGCACCTGGGTGGTGGAACTCTGGAAGACCACCTTGATGCGCGAGCTGTCTGACGGGGTGTGGAATGCGCGAGCGCGTGCATCAGACTCGAAAGCCGAGATGACGAATTGCCGGGTCGGCGTTCGATGGACGTGGGAGAGAGGTTTCACGGGGAGTCTCCTTCTTCGGCTTCGGTGATCGTGATGTCGTCCATGACGTCGACGACGGAGATGTCTTCCAACGGCGGTGGTTCACTTTCGGAGGCGGTGACGTTCCGCGTGGTCGCGACGTCGAGGAGCTCGCGAGATGGGAGGGCGCCGAAGACGACGGACTCTTTGGTGAGAGGCAGCTCCGAGTCCGGAGGCGGCATCGGCCACATCGAGCCGTCGGGCGCGATGAGCACGATCTCCTGGTGGTCACCTGCTAGGCGACGGCGCTCGAGCAAGAAGCGAACGCCCCAGCAAAGCATCGCGATGCGATCTGTGTTTCCCAATCGAAGGCGCGAGTAGGAGAAGTCCTCCGCGCCCTCCCCCGC
>Ga0170475_106757242_pt1 | contig 19508 bp, 20 predicted proteins | sample Soicark_Litter_5_FD_111474 | JGI IMG/M metagenome (GOLD analysis project Ga0170475, IMG submission 111474) | Avena fatua rhizosphere microbial communities from Hopland, California, USA. Combined Assembly of 48 SPs
AGTCTGGGCGGCCTCACTGTCATCAACAGCCGCAACTTTTCAGAGCGCCATCCGTGCTATAATGAACCACGAGCCTAGGGTGTGTAACACCCAATAAATCCAAGTAGTTACAAGCAAATCTGATCGCTCTGCCTGGTGCGGAACAAGTTTCAAGCTGATAGCTAAGAGCTGACAGCTGAGAGCCAACAAATGCCTGACGAACAAAATCCAGAGCTTCCATTAAGTCCTCCCCCCGGCGGCGACGGCCCCGGCGCGTTGAACATTCAACCGGTCAACATCGAAGAGGAGATGCGCCGTTCGTATCTCGACTATTCGATGTCGGTGATCATCGGCCGCGCGCTCCCCGACGTCCGCGACGGGCTGAAGCCCGTCCATCGCCGCATCCTTTTTACAATGCAGCAGATGGGGCTGTATCCGAATCGGGCTACGCGCAAGTGCGCACGCATCGTCGGCGAAGTCATGGGCAAGTATCATCCGCACGGGAATCTCGCTGTGTACGACGCATTGGTGCGGCTGGCGCAGGATTGGTCGATGCGTTATCCGCTGATTTTTGGGCAGGGAAATTTTGGTTCTGTCGATGGTGATCCGCCAGCAGCGGATCGTTACACGGAGGCGAAGCTCGCACAGGTTTCTACGGCGCTGCTTGAAGATCTAGACAAAGAGACCGTCGACTTTCATCCGAATTACGACGGCAGTGAAGTTGAGCCTGATGTTCTGCCCGCGCGCATTCCAAATCTTTTGATCAATGGTTCTGACGGGATCGCCGTGGGCATGGCGACGAAGATTCCTCCGCACAACCTGACGGAGATCGTGGATGCCACGATCACTCTCGTCAACAATCCGAGCGCGCAGCTCGCAGAGATTTTGAAGTTCGTTCAGGGCCCGGACTTTCCGACAGCCGGCATCATTCACGGCCGCTCCGGAATCTTCGAGGCCTATCGCACGGGCCGCGGCCGATTCATGATGCGCGCCAAGGCTGCGATTGAGAACATCAACAAAGATCGCCAGGCCATCATCGTCACGGAGATTCCGTATCAGGTGAACAAGTCCGTCCTCATCAAGCGCATCGCGCAACTGGTAAACGACAAGGACATCGAAGATATCTCCGACGTGCGCGAAAAGCGATCGCGACGGGATGCGCATTGTCGTCGAACTGAAGCGCGGCGCCGAGCCTCAGATCGTTCTGAATCAGCTCTTCAAACATACGCAGATGCAGGAGAGCTTCTCGATGATCCTGCTCGCGGTGGTCAATGGACAGCCCCGCGAAATGGGTTTGATTCAGACCATCAAGTACTTCATCGAGCACCGCGTGGATGTGGTGCGCCGACGAACGGCGTACTTGCTCGCCAAGGCGAAAGATCGCGAGCACATTCTCGAAGGTTACCTGAAGGCTCTCGATCATCTTGATAACGTCATCACGATCATCCGCGGCAGCGCGAACCGCGCCGATGCCCGCGACAACTTGATCTCGTACTTCGGCGGCAAGAAGATCGAGATCAACACCACAGGGCGCACGCCGAAGGTCGATCCCGAGAAGCCTTTCAGCTCCAAGCAAGCGGATGCCATTCTAGAACTCCAACTGCATCGCCTGACCAAGCTCTCGATTGATGAAATCTCGAATGAGTTGAAGGAAGTGCGAGACAACATTGCCGAGTACGAATCCATTCTCGGATCCGAGAAGAAGTTGCGTGCCGTCATCATCAAAGAGCTAGAGGAAGTCAGGAAGGCGTACGGGGACGATCGGCGCACGCGCATCGAGGACGAAGCGGCGGAAATTGTTCTCGAAGACCTCATCGCGGACGAGCAGGTAGCCGTAACAGTCAGCCACTCCGGCTACATGAAACGCACGCCGATTTCCACCTACCGCATGCAGCGCCGCGGCGGCACGGGCCGGACGGGCATGAAGACGCGCGAAGAAGATTTCGTCGAACATCTCTTCCTCGCGTCCACGCACGCCTACATTCTCATCTTCACCAATAACGGGCGGGTGTACTGGCTCAAGGTGTACGAGATTCCGGACGTGAGCGCCGCCGGACGCGGCAAACACATCGGCAACCTCATCGGCCTGCAGCCTGGGGAAACGGTGCGAACGATGCTCGCCGTTCGCAACCTCGAAGAAGAGAACAAGTACATTTTCTTCGCGACGCGGAACGGGCTCGTCAAGAAGTCCGAATTGCGCGAGTTCATGCACGTTCGTTCGAACGGCATCAACGCCATCGGTATTGAGCAGGGAGACGAACTCGTGGCGTGCCGCGTGACTGATGGTGCCCAGATTATCTTCCTGGCTACGCACGAAGGCATGGCGATTCGCTTCGACGAAAGCCACGTGCGGCCGATGGGACGCGCTGCCTACGGAGTCTGGGGAATCGATCTAGAAAAGAGCGACTACGTCATAGGCATGGCCACAACAAGAAAGCCGGACGCACCAGTTGTGCAGGAGAAAGCGGCGGAAGGTGAGCCAGAGGTCATTGACGTAGCCATCAAAGGAGATCTGATCCTTTCCGTCACCGAAAACGGGTTCGGCAAGCGCACGGGGGTCGATGAGTATCGGTTGACGAATCGCGGCGGCAAAGGCGTGATCAATCTCAAAACAACCGAGCGAGTCGGCAAGGTGGTGGGCATCGCGCAGGTGGACGACAAGTCCGAGGTCATGCTGATCAGCCACTACGGAAAGATCATTCGCATGGATTCGACGACCATTCGCGAGTCCGGCCGTAATGCCCAAGGGGTCCGGTTACTGCAACTCGAACCTGGCGATCGCGTAGCCGCAGCAGTAGTAATCGCTCCAGAAGCCGAACCAAACGGCAACGGCGGCACGCTGATCCAGTAGAGTGTAGTAGGGTCCAGTCCTGCCAGAGGCTTGGGGCCTTAGCGTGCGGGATTTGCGTGTAGCGTCGATCTGAAGAAGGTGGGCATCGGTTGATGATTTTCGTGGCGGTGTCGGTGAGGCACCCGCACCGGCCTCCTTTCGTCAGCCTGGCAATGCGGCTTGCACACTCCCCAAATGCTTCAATCGAGAAGCGTGGAGATAGCCCTTTTGGTGGGGTTCAATTCCCGCAGAATATGCCAAAGACAAAAAAGAAAGAAAGGCACTGCGGCCGCTGCGACCAGAACTAAAATGTACATTGCCATGCTTGGTTCCTCGTCGCGATTGGATCATTTTCGCCATAAGGAAGCCGTATTCTCGGCGTAAAGAAGTCGTAAAGATTCCGATTTTCATCTCAGCGACTCGCGCCCTTCCTAATTCGTGGCCGGTCTGCAGTATTACGTCCGGACTCTAGCAAGTCATTCCTGCTCTTCTTCAGGAAATTCCAGGCTTCGCGGAAAGGTTCGTAGCGATAGCTGGCCTTCTTTGCCGGCGGCCGGACGGGGCACAGCATAGTCATCGTGCGTCTACGTTTGCCCAGCAGCAACGCTGCCGGGATCAGATACCAGACATCTTCTGGAATCACGTACACGGCAAACAGGTCGATCTGCTTGAGGAGTAGTCGTGCTTCTTCTGGTGGTTGGGCTTGAATTGGCAGAGGTATCCAGCGCCGACTCTCATAGTTGTGGATTTGACCTGCACCCTTAGAAAGTTTTCTCCAAGTTCGATGCCGACGTCGTAAGCCAGCGAGTCTCCCCAGGGCTTACTAACGGCGAAACGACGCTGGGCTGCCGCCGCCATGAATTGAAGTTCGACCCATTCGCCACGCTCTTTAAAGCTAGTAAACCGCCGGGTGGCCCATTCAAGCCCTCTTTTGGCTTGAGTGGGGCAGTTCTATGGCCGCACACACATTTCCCTCGTGGGCGGGTGGCCCGGAGTTTTGGAGATGTTTGCTTCCCGTTTAGGAACTGTGGGTGCCCCGCTCTTGCGTTTTTTGCAAGCGCGGGTACGATGCTGCCGATAAATGGGCTTTGTCATACCCGCCGGTTTGCATCGCACCTACGGCGCTCATCACCTGCACTTTATCACCTGTTCTTGACGGGTGGCCCGGCCATTGAGTCCCGCAGCACCACCCCGCAGGGTGCCCCGTTCCTTGCGCTTTCTGCAGGGGCGGGCATTCCGGACTTAAACAGCAAGCGCTCTTTTTGCCGACCCCGAGAACGAACGCGCACTAATTCCCATTTTGGGCGAAATCTTGTCAAGGGGGTTTTGAATCACATTCTCTGCAAGCTCCACATTTTACGTGAGATATAAAGTTGGGAGAATGTCCGGTTTACCCCTTCCAATTTGTTAACCTGAATATATAGACATTTTTCAGAGGCGCGGACTTCGGTCGCGCCTTTTCTTTTGTCCCGCCTCGAATATCTTTCAAAGGAAATCATAGGAGTATGGAATTCTGGGAGAAGTTTACGAACTACAAAGAACGTGGGGAGTGGGTCGAACTTCAGTTCATGTCGAAGGCGGCTCAGCACCGTCTGGCTGTTACCAAACCTTGGGGGGACACGCGCTCCTACGACGTTGGCATCGAGCACGCGGGAACCTTCTTACGAGTGCAAGTCAAGTCCACTACCGCGCGGTCCGGTTGCGGATACACCTGCGCCTTCATCCCTCATCAGCAGAGAAAGTCTGATTACTCGCTCGATGAGATTGACCTCTTCGCGGCATACGTCATTCCTGAAGACGTCTGGTATTTGATCCCAGCGGCGGTGCTGTTGGGCAAGCGTCGTAAGAGCACGGCCGTCATATGCCCTGTCTCGCCCAGCGCTAAAAAAACGATCTACCAATATGAACCCTACCGCGAAGCATGGAACCTCCTCACGAGGAGCAGAGAAGAACTTTTGCTCTGTGCAGGCGCTTCGATTCCTCATGCGCGTCGCCCCAGGCGCAGTCCAGGACCCGAATTCGAATGTCCTGTCCTGGCCCGCTATCTGCGGGAGATAGCGGCAAAAGATCGCCGCCGCAGGACTGAATCGTGTCGTCCGCCATAGCTCATGGAGCACCGGACGCCCCATCCGGGCCGCAATCCTGTGTCCGGCTCGGCAGAGTATCATTGTTGCGCATCGTTCATTGCTCATGACTCGGGGTTACCGATGATGAATTCACTGCTTTCGCATCTGCACTTTCTCGTGTGGCTTCCTGTGTCTGTCCTTTTGTTCGCTGCTGCCGACAACGCCCCGGCGCCGCCCGTGGCCAAGAAGATTCCACACGAGACCGAGGTCAACGGACACAAGATGGTCGACAACTACGCCTGGCTGCGCGAGAAAACCAATCCCGAAGTCCGCGCCTATCTCGAAAAAGAAAACGCCTACACCGACGCGGTGATGAAGCCGACCGAGCCTCTTCAGAAGAAGCTCTATGACGAGATGCTCAGCCGCGTGAAGGAAACCGACGTCGAAGTCCCATACCGCGAGGGAGACTACTTCTACTACGTCCGGCTCGAGGCCGGGAAGCAATACCCGATTCGTTGCCGGAAGAAAGCGTCCGTCACCGACGCGCCCGAGGAAGTGATCCTTGACGTCAACCAACTCGGGCAAGGCAAGGCCTTCATCAACGTGTTCGCCTTTGCCGTAAGCCCCGACGGGAATCTCCTCGCCTACAGCTACGACGACACCGGGTTCCGGCAGTACAACCTTGCGGTGAAGGACCTGCGCACCGGACAGACGCTGACCGATCATGCCGAGCGCGTCGGTTCTGTCGTGTGGGCGAACGATGGTCAGACGATCTTCTACACCCAGGAAGATCCCGTAGCGAAGCGCCAGTACCGACTGTATCGTCACACCGTTGCGAGCCAGAATCCCGACACGCTGGTCTATGAAGAGCCTGACGAGCGCTTTGTCATCGAGGCCTTCAAGAGCCGCAGTCAGGCGTTCATCTTCTTAATCTCGCGCAGTCACGTCACCAGTGAAGCCCGGTACCTTCCTGCTGCGCAGCCTGACGGAGATTGGAAGATCATCGAGCCCCGCAAGCAGGGAGTCGAGTATTACCCCGACCACAACGCGGACCTGTTTTACATTCGCGTCAACGATACCGGACGCAACTTCCGGCTCATTAGTGCTCCAATCACGGACCCGGGGAAGAATAACTGGCATGAAGTTATGGCGCACAATCCGGACGTCATGATTGATGAGACAGATTTTTTCAAGAACTTCTGTGTGCTGTACGAGCGGGAAGGCGGCCTTCCGCAGATTCGCGTGATTGACCTCCGTAATGGACAGTCGAAACGCATTGCTTTCCCGGAGCCGGCTTACGCCGCCTACTCCTATGTGAATCGCGTGTACGACACGACGGAATTCCGCTACGGCTATCAATCTCCAATCACGCCACCTTCCGTTTTTTCCTACGACATGGAGAAGGGGACGTCGACGCTTCTGAAGCAGAAGGAAGTTCCCGGAGGATACGATCCGAAAAAATATAAGGTTGAACAGATCTACGCCGTGGCTTCGGATGGCGCGAAGGTCCCGATTTCTGTTCTACGCCTGAAGAGCGCCAAGCTTGATGGCACCGGGCCTTTGTATCTGTATGGCTACGGGTCCTATGGAATCTCGCTGGATTCGAATTTCAACTCGAACATCTTCAGTATGGTCGATCGCGGAGTGGTGACAGCCGTTGCTCACATCCGCGGCGGCGGTGAGATGGGCAAAGGCTGGCACGAAGCGGGCCGAATGATGAACAAGAAAACCACCTTCACCGACTTCATCGCGTGCGCCGAAGATCTGCTCAAGCGAGGTTACGGGTCGAAAGACCGCCTCGTCATAGAAGGCCGCAGCGCCGGAGGGCTGCTGATGGGCGCCGTGCTAAACATGCGACCCGACCTGTTCAAAGCCGCGATCGTCGGGGTTCCTTTTGTGGATGTCGTGAATACCATGCTCGACGAAACTCTTCCGCTCACAGTCGGGGAGTTCGAGGAATGGGGAAATCCGAAAGAGAAGGCCGCCTTCGACTACATGATCACCTATTCGCCTTACGACAATATCGAAGCCAAAGCGTATCCGAACATGCTGGTCAAGACCTCGTTCAACGACAGCCAGGTCATGTACTGGGAACCGGCGAAGTATGTGGCGAAGATGCGCGCCACCCGCACGGACCACAACATTCTGCTCTTGAAAACGAATCTCAGCCCCGCGGGCCACGGAGGCGCGTCAGGACGCTATGACCGTTTAAAGGAAGCTGCCTTCGACTACTCGTATGTGCTGACCCAAATGGGAATACAGAACTAGTCGCGCAGAAATGCGCTAGATAATGCCAGCTCGAATTCGACGGAGGAAGTCCTCTCCTTCCAGTTTTGCTCGGAGCAGTGCCGTAGGCTCACTGCGGTATTCGAGGGCAACCTCCTGCAACATGAGTTCCACCGCATCTTTTGGTTTGAAGCCCTGGGCGATCAGCTTACGGATGCGCCCGGCAAAGCTGTCGCGATCACTTGGCGCGTCCACCCGTGCAATATGATCGGCACACTTATGTTCTCGGAACTTGGATGCAGCGAGTCGATCATAAGCGGTTCTGGCCTCGGACTCGCTGAGCAGCGTGGGTAAGGGATAATTCCATTCACACTGCGAACAGGTCCACCCCTGAAAACTTCGATGCGAAGTCCAAATCAGTTCTCGAGAACTGGTTGCCTCTAACCTGCGGTGATCAGAATTTGTTTCCATAAGCGCGGCACTCCCGCACTTGCGTTGGCCCATGCTGTGTGTATGGCAATCCTATGACGTGGGAGGCTTTTTGCAACGTACCTACAACTGTTCGCCTGGAGTCCGCAGTTACTTGATCTCAAGAGGAAAGACCACCGTGCCGATCTGGGAGGCATTATTGTCTCGAACAAGGAATCGTACGTCATACGAGCCCGGCAGCAGTTGGAGTTTCTCTGTAGTTGAATTCCTTCCTGCTTCCAGGCCTGCACGTGCTCCGGCTTGGGGACGCCGCGTACAAGAGCGAAACTAGTTGGCTGGCTGGAAGGCCACGCCCAAGGAACCTCACGATCTGGTCCTTCCCGTCGGTACGCTGCAGCTGACTGGTGTTCAGCAGATCGAGAACAATGATCGTCACTCCGAGCTGGTTTGTACCGTCAAAGGGAACGTTCGAATGCCTTGGTACCGAGCCCTCGACATAGTGGCGTCCGTGGTTGGCGCGGAAACCTCTTCAAACAAAGTGATCGCCTGTTCTTTTCCTTTTTCTCTCAATTGAAATGCGCGTCGGGGCAGACCCGTGACGTGCTTGCCATTACGATCTCGAATCACAACCGGTACGAGCACCAGATCCGAACGACTTCTAAACCTAGCCACCGGAATGTCCTGCGATAGGACGCCACTAGGCGGATCGCCAGGTTTTTCGCCGGTCGGATTCTGTTGTGAAAATAGCGAGGAGGATAAGACCAGAGCGAGAGCCAACCGGCTCGCAATGGATGTGCGGCGTGCCTTAAGTCGCTCGGTCACTTGGCGAAGAAGTAGTCGAACGACTTGACTGCCGTGAACTCGTCATCACGGATGTCAAACACGGTATACAGCTTGGTGACATTCAGAATGTCGTGCACCTTCTGGCTTAGCTTGAGTAGTTTGAGTTCACCTCCGGCATTGCGCACGGTCGTGAAGCAGCCCACAAGCTCACCCACGCCTGAACTGTCGATGTAATCGACTCCGGCGAGGTTCAGAATGATCTTCTTCTTCCCGTCGGCGACCAGATTGCGCACTGCATCGCGGACTTGTCCAATCTCGTCTCCGAGGACAATGCGGCCTTGAACGTCGAGAATAGTCACATGTGAAACTTCGCGTGGATTGATTCTTAGTGCCATGATTGCGCCTGATTAGCTCAACGGCGGGAATGGTAGTGCGTTGCACAAGGCAAGTCAATGCCAGGCAAAGCCGGGCAACTATGAGTGCGCGCCGTGAGGTTTCGCGTCGATCTCGAGTGCCGGTAGTTGCACCTGGTCGCGAATTTCCTGAATGGGCGACGTGATGATCGGAGTAGCGTATTGCGGATGCCGAAATTCGAGGTGCATCCCGCGGCCCACGTACTGCAACTTCAGCATCGACCCGCCCCACGTTGAACCCGAGATTGCCACGTGCACCGGCTCAGGACAGAACTCCGGATGTCCGGACAAAAGCGCCTCGCTGCCACCCAAAAGCACGGCCGTGTAGCAGTGATGCATAGTCTGGATCTGGAGAACGGTCGAAGGAGGCAGGTCATTCAGGAAGACGCCGCCCTCAACTTCCGACTTGATAATGCCACGGTTTACTTCATCGGCGAGGTTGGGGTGGGGGGTAAACATTGATCCGGTGACTAGGCTATCGGGTTTCATGGACCGGAACAAGAGTCCTTTCGAGACGCATGCCCGAGCGTAAGGGCACGGCCATTAGACGGATCAGAGTAGGTGTAGGTTGCAGGAGATCACGGTTTTCGCTCAGTGGACGTGAGTCCGTCGGGATCGTCTAGGCATCGAAACGGTACCTACTCAAGCGCTACGGGGATGGCCGGCCGGGGCCTAAACCCTGATAAAATTAACAAGCAGAAGGGGTTCTTCTTTCGAATGCCAGTTCCCGTATCCCAGATGTGGACCGTTAGCAGCTACGTCCTAAGGCAGAAGCTTGCCGGGCGCAAGCAGTACCCGCTCGTTCTGATGCTCGAGCCCCTGTTCCGGTGTAACCTGGCCTGCGCCGGCTGCGGCAAGATCCAGTATCCTGCCCACATTTTGAAGAAGGAGCTTAGCCCGGAAGAGTGCTTCCGGGCCGTGGACGAGTGTGGCGCGCCGATGGTGTCCATCCCTGGCGGCGAGCCGCTGATGCACCCGAAGATTGGCGAGATCATTGAGGGCCTGGTCGCGCGCAGGAAGTACATTTATCTGTGCACCAACGCGCTGCTGCTGAAGGAGAAGATTCATCTCTTTAAGCCAAGTAAGTACCTGACATTCAGCGTTCATCTTGATGGCCTGCGCGAGGAGCACGATCTTGCTGTCTGCCGCGAGGGCGGGTACGACATCGCTGTGGACGCGGTGAAGGAAGCGCTGCGACGCGGGTTCCGCGTGACTACGAATACGACATTATTTGACGGCGCCAACCCGAAGTCGGTGCGCGCCTTCTTTGACGAGATGATGGAGCTTGGGGTGGAAGGCATGATGCTTTCGCCGGGATACTCCTACGACAAGGCTCCCGACCAGAAGCACTTTCTCGGACGCGCTCGCACGCGGCGCATGTTCCGCGCCATCCTATCGAACCGGAAGAAGGACTGGCAATTCAATCTTTCGCCGCTTTTCCTGGAATTTCTGATGGGCAAGCGCACTTACCCCTGCACACCTTGGGGAATGCCCACCTACAATGTGTTCGGCTGGCAGAAGCCGTGTTACCTGCTGCAAGACGGTTACGCGGAGAGCTTTTCGGAATTGTTATCGACAACGGAATGGCAGAACTACGGCACGGAATCGGGCAATCCCGCATGTGCCAACTGTATGGTTCATAGCGGCTACGAGGCAAGCGCCGTCAATGCCACATTCAGCTCGCTGAGTGGTTTCCTGGCAACGGTGAAAGCCACGCTCTCCACGAGCTACAAGGACGAAGAGGCCTTGCGGATGCTGGAAGAGCCGCAAGCGCCGGTAAACCCGCTGATTCAGATCGGGCAGCCGCACGCGCAAGCACAGGATCTGCAAGAGACGAGAGCCTGAGATCTTCTGTGTCCTCTGGGCGAAGATTTTCATTCTAAGAAGCGTATGACGGGCAAAGCAGCCGGCCACACCGATCAGCATCCGCCGCACGTGCAAAACCCCGACGCGTTGGAAGTCGTGCCCGGGGCGGAGCGTCAGCATCTCGAAGGCTGGAATCCGTCCCTCGCTTCCGATGAAGACCTGCGCCAGGCGCTCGAAAAGGCCTTCGATTACCGCGGCGACATAACAATCACTCGCAAAGACGGTTCCAAGGTCGAAGGGTATTTGTTCGACCGCCGTACGGCGGCAACCTTGAACGAGTCGCTGGTCCGAATTTACCCCAAGAACTCCGACGAGAAGGTCTCGATTTCTTACGCGGACATCGCCGCGCTGGCCTTTACTGGACGCGATACCGCAGCGGGTAAGAGTTGGGAAGCCTGGATGAAGAAGTACGCCGAAAAGAAGGCGTCTGGCGAAAAGGATCTAAGTCTCCATCCCGAACCGCTCGAGTAACCCCTGCAGAACAGGCCCGTTTGCATAATTACTTCCCTTGAATCCTTTTTCGTTCTGGGCCGCTCTTCCTTTGTAGGAGGGATTCTTGACTACATCGATCAGCGTCGCTGAACTGCAAGAGGATCGCCGGCGGCCAAAGCAAGTGATAGACGTGCGCTCCCATTCGGAATTTGCAGCTGGTCACATCCCGGGAGCGGTCAACATTCCTTTGGATCAGATCGAGTTGCGTTTAGGGGATGTGAGTGAGACCTCCCCAGTCGTCCTGGTGTGCCAGAAAGGTACGCGCGCCCGTCTGGCTGCGGCTCTGCTTGACCTATGTGGCCGTCAACTGTTGGTTCTTGAGGGCGGAACGAGCGCGTGGGCGGAGTCCGGCCTGCCGATCATCACCTCTACCAAGACTCGATGGTCGCTCGAGCGGCAAGTCCGGGTCGGCGCGGGTCTTATGGTGCTGGCCGGAATACTCTTCGGGCTTCTATGGAGTCCGCGATGGCTGTACCTATCAGGATTTATCGGGCTGGGCCTCACCTTCGCGGGTCTGACCGATATCTGCCCTATGGCGGAAATTCTCGCAAGGCTTCCCTGGAACTCGCAAAGCCGCTGCAAGTTGCCAGACACAAATCCCGGAGTTGCCGAGCATGCAAAGTGATCCTGGATACAGCGCGCGGAACTCGATACGCGACAGAATCTGGCAGATGAGCTCCGAGACCGCGCGTTCGCAAAATCCGGATTTTGATGCCCTCACCCGTCAGCACAAGGACTCCGTCTATCGACAGATGCTTCGAGTTTGCGGCAACCACGAAGACGCAGAGGACGTTCTCGTGGAGGCCCTCCTGAAAGCTTACCGGCTGATCGACAAGCTGCGCGATTCCGCGTCGTTTCGAGCCTGGCTGGCCCAGATTGCACGTCGGGTCTGCTGGCAACTCAAACAAAAAGACGCTCTTCTACCGCTGCTTCAGCTCTCGACTCTCGAGGATGAGGGTACGCAAATCGAGGGCAAGGACCTTAGTCCTGAAGTACACGCGGCACGCCAGCAAATCAGAGAAGTTCTAGAGCTAGCACTGTCGGCGCTGCCGTCGGAGTATCGGTCGGTGTACCAGATGCGAGACATCGAAGAACTATCAGGCGATGAAGTGGCACAACGCTTAGGCATTTCTCGAGCTGCCATGAAATCACGCCTGCATCGCGCGCGTGATCTGGTTCGATTTCATCTGGACGCAGCTTTGTCACCGGCTTTGAAGAGACGATGAAATGGAGAATGTATGGAAGTGACAGTCGAACATCTCGGATCTGTTCAGTTTGAAATCAAAGCGCGTCAACATACGATTGCTTGTGATCAGCCGCCCGAGAATGGCGGCTTTGACGAGGGAATGACTCCGCCGGAGCTGCTTCTGGCCTCGCTCGGATCTTGCGCAGCGTTCTACGCCGCACAATATCTTCGCAAGTTCAAGCTCTCCAGCGAAGGCACACGCGTCCGCATTGTTGCCGATAAGGTCAAGGATCCAGTTGGCCGAATCGATAATTTCCGGGTCGAGATTGAAGCTCCCGTGGAACTCACTCAACAGCATCGCGCAGGGGTCGAGCGGGCCGTCCACCACTGCCTTATTCACAACACGCTGCTTCATCCACCGCGGATCGCAATCGAACTTAAAGAGCACGCACTTACGTCAAGCTGAGACGTTGCGAGCGATTACTTTCGCGGATGTCCTGACGTTCTTGCACCCGAGAACGAAACCTCGTTAACCAGGTTCTCCATCTCGTCTTCGGTGCTCGCAATGACGGTAATTGAGATCGCGTAGCCATCCGCGAGGAATGCTAATGTCGCCTGGCGCATGACCCGTGTCCCAACATCCTTATGAAAATCGCTGCGCACTACGCTCCTTGGGCCAGCAGCGAATTCATAGGGAGCCTCATCGACGGTGAACCCCTGCGCTTTCGCAACCTCCGTCAGCGGCCCGAAATATTGCGCTGCTTCCTTCAGTCCTGAATACGTCGCCTGCGGCTCTGCGGCAACAACGATGGACGAATTCACATCCTCGCCACGAGCGTCAGGAGGGCGTGAGAATGCCGCCAGCAGCACTCGGCCGTCTCCAGCGGATGCAGCAGCGCCGTCCTCGTCCCGCGCATTCATTTCTTCGGTTCGGAGAACCCAGCCCGCAGGAATCCTGCACGACAGTCCCAGCGTCGGATTTCGATAAACGCCATTGGCAACCGCGCCCGGTTCCAGTTCAGGCTTTGGACGCGGCAGCGAGGACCTGCTGTGTTTCGAAGAGGAGGAGGACGGCGGAGACTGACTCTGGCCGAGGGCCAATGGCGAAAGCAGCGCAGCGATTCCGAACCAAAGTCGGAGACGTAAGAATGGCATATCCGTTAAGAATTTCGTGCCTTTGTCTTGATCCAGATGGGGGTCCCGACGAACCGAAACGCGGCCCGAATCTGGTTTTCAAGAAAACGCTGAAACGCAAAGTGCAGTTTCACTTCGCGGTTCGTAAAAAGAACGAAGGTTGGGGGGGCCACAGAGCCCTGCGTCATGTACAGAATCTTGACCCGTTGTCGCATGGGCACCGAAGCCCGGTCGAAATCTACATGCTCGAGGAAGCGATTCATCTCCGAAGTGCTGACTCTCTTGCGCCGTTCAGAGGCTACCTCCTCGAGAAGAGGGAAGACGTTTTCGGTCCCCTTACCGGTTTGCGCTGAAATGAAGACGAGCGGCGCATAGCTGAGAAATTTAAGTTCATAGCGCAATCTCTCCTCGTAAGCTGCCCGGTCTCCCGGACGCTTGCTCGCGCGCATGCGGTCGGCTTTCGTGGGGCGACCTTTCTTCGCGGCGCCGCTAATGATCAAGTCCCACTTGTTGACTACGATAATGACGGACCGCCCGCTCTCGTGCGCATATCCTGCAATTGCGGCATCGAGTTGGCTCACCCCTTCGGTTGCATCAATGACGAGCAGCGCAATGTCGGCATCTTCGAGGTGCTTCCTCGCCATGACGACTGAAAGCTTCTCGGCCATCAGATGGGTCTTGCCCTTCCTGCGAATGCCTGCCGTGTCGATGAATCGGAACTTCTTGCCATCGCGTTCCACGACTTCGTCCACCGCATCGCGCGTAGTCCCGGGAATCGGGGAGACGATGGCGCGATCAGACGATGTCAGAGTATTCAACAGCGTGGACTTGCCAACATTAGGATGGCCGATGATGGCGACCTTTACCTCTGTTGGACTAGACTCATCCGGGCTGGTTGCGCTCTCGGAGCCCTCTATTTCCTCCGCGATCTGTGGGTTCTCCGTCGACACAGGGTTTGGTAGTTGCTCCACGACGGCATCCATGAGATCGTCGACCCCGCGGGCATGCTCCGCGGAAATGGGGAACATCTTCGCGATGCCGAGCCGGTGAAAATCGCCCATAATGGCATTTTGCTTTTCGGAATCGATCTTATTCACTGCCAGGAAAAGCGATCTGTTCGCCTTGCGCAGCAGTCGCACAAGCTCGAGATCAGGCCCCGCCAGCTCAGATCGCCCATCGACGACCATGATGATGGCCGCGGCTTCTTCAAGCGCGACGCGGGCCTGCCGGAAGATTTCTGAGGGAATGAAGTCTTTTTCTTCCGGCAGAATGCCCCCCGTATCGACAACTCGCAGGCGCCGGCCTGCCCATTCCGCCACACCGTACAGTCGATCGCGCGTAATGCCAGGCTCGTCGCCAACAATGGCGCGGCGCGAACCCACTATTCGGTTGAAGAGAGTGGACTTGCCCACATTCGGCCGGCCGACGATGGCAATCGTCGGAATAGCATCTTCCAAGGGCAACTTCTGCGGCGTATTGTAGGCAAACGGTTTCAATGGGGAGACTTGAGATCGAAGAAGGAACCAAAAGCTCAGGACTGTTTATTATAGAGTGTTCCGTGCCGTCACCCGCCCAGCCCGCCTCCGCCGCCCCTTCACGCCGTAGTTCAGGGAAGGAGGGCTCTCTCTACCAATTCTTTGCGCCCGGTGGAGTACTCTCGAAAACTCACCCGGCCTACGAATTCCGTCGCGGCCAGTTGCAGATGGCGGAGGCCGTCGAGCAGGCGCTCGAAGAGAAACGTCACCTGATCGTCGAAGCGGGCACGGGCACGGGGAAAACGCTCGCCTATCTCGTTCCGGTAATTCGATCGGGTAAGCGCGTCATCATCTCCACGGGAACAAAAAATCTTCAAGAACAACTCTTCTACAAAGACGTTCCCTTCCTCGAACAAGCGCTCTTCAAGGACGATGTAAGGGCTGCCGAGTCGCACCATGGGCCGGGCAAGCTGTCAGTCTGCTACATGAAAGGCCGCAGCAACTATCTCTGTCGCAAGAAGCTCTACGATCTCACCGACCAGCCAGTCCTCAGCGGGCTCGGAGAGATCGAACAGTATCGGGCAATTTCAGCGTGGGAGAAGAACACCTCGACCGGAGATCGCGCCGAACTGGCAGAACTGCCCGAAGCCAGTCAACTCTGGCACAAACTCGATGCTCGCGCGGACACCTGCACGGGACAAAAATGCAGTGAATGGCAGCGTTGCTTTATCACCGAAATGCGCCGCCGCGCGCTCGAAAGCGACATCATCATAGTCAACCATCACCTGTTCTTTGCCGATCTTGCGATCAAGCTGCAGGCCGACGGGGCACCCGACGCCGGAATTCTGCCGGAAGTGGGGGCGGTGATTTTCGACGAAGCTCACGAACTTGAGGACGTAGCCGCCAACTATTTCGGGATCTCGGTCAGTAATTTGCGAGTTGAGGATCTCGCGCGGGATATCGAAAGCTCGATGCAGAAGAACCGCATGCTCTCGGCGTCGCTGTCGGGAGCGCTTGGGTCGCTGCGCGATCGTGCTCAGCTTTTTTTCTCGCTCCTGCCCGCGGGTGACGGCCGTTTCGCATTCGAGACACGCCGCGAGTTCCTGGAGGAAAACGGAGACGAGTTTGTCACCCTGAACCAGGCGCTGACCCGCCTGGCAGGCGAATTGGAAGCTCTCAACCAGAAACCCGAAGAGGTTTTCGGGTTCGTTCGCCGCGCGCAAGAGATCCAGGCGCAGCTCAATTTCACCATGGAATCCGAAGACCGCAACACGGTCTTCTGGATCGAGCGCCGCGGGGGCAAGATGAATCGAGAACGGCACGCGTTCACGCCGGACAACGGACAAGCAGGAAAACCGGGCGAACCACAAACTCCGAAGGGCGGCAGTTCGTCGTCAGATGCATTCGGTCGGCGCCAGCACGTTTTCCTGCAGGCGACTCCAATTGACGTCGGGCCGATCCTGCGGGAATGCCTCTGGTCCAAGCTCGACTGCGCCGTCCTGACCTCGGCTACACTCGCCGTTGGCGGAACTTTCGACTACGTTCGCCAACGCCTCGGATTCGAGCACGCCCGCGAATCGGTATTCCCGTCACATTTCGATTATCAAAGCCAAGCTGTACTTTATGTCCCGCCGGATTTGCCCGATCCTCGAACGCCCCAGTTCACCGCCAAAGCCGCCGAGCGCATTCGCAAACTGCTCGAGATCACCCGCGGTCGAGCCTTCGTCCTCTTCACCAGCTACGCTCAGATGAACGACGTGTACCAGCGCTTGCTCGGCGAAGTCGAGTTTCCCGTGCTCCGTCAAGGCGACGCCCCGAAATCCGCTCTGCTCGAGGAGTTTCGGCTTACACCGAATGCGGTGCTATTCGCGACGTCGTCGTTCTGGCAGGGCGTAGATGTCCAGGGAGATCAGCTGAGCTGCGTCATCATCGACAGGCTTCCGTTCGCAGTTCCCAGCGATCCTGTGGTTGCCGCGAGAGTGAAGGCCATCGATCTTGGAGGCGGCAAGGCCTTCTTCGACTATCAGGTCCCCTCAGCCGTCATCACCCTGAAACAAGGCTTCGGTCGCCTTATCCGCTCGCTCCACGACCGGGGTCTCCTGGTCCTGCTCGACAATCGCATCCTGAAGAAGCAATACGGCCGCGTATTCATTGATAGCCTGCCGAACTACAAGAGGACCACGGATCTGCGTGTTGTGGAGGACTTCTTCGGCATCGGAAGTTAGGGATCTCATTTTGGCTGTTGCCAGTCGCATAAATGCGCGCATGTTGTCAGCGCCGCCAGGTTGCAGACGATGTAAGAAGGGCCAAATTCCCCGATTTAGCCGTCAGGCAGAGCAATCCTCAGCAAGCGTTACAATAGTGTTTGGCGCAAAAAAGCCTCGATCGCGTTTGTTCGCTGAGGGACCATGTTCGAAGTCACGGTTGAAGATACATTTGCCGCAGGACACTACCTGCGCAACTACAAGGGTAAGTGCGAGAACCCGCACGGCCATAACTACAAGATCAGGGTAACCTTAGCGGGCGCCGAGCTCGACAAAGCCGGTCTTCTGCTCGACTTCAAAGATCTCCGCGAGGTGATGAAGCACGTCATTGAACGTCTCGACCATCAGATGATCAATGACATCGAGCCGTTTACGGTTCTCAATCCGTCCGCCGAAAACCTGGCCAAGTATTTTTACGACGAGTCGAACAACCGTATGACGGCGGCGACGAACGGCCGAGTCCGCGTGAAGGACGTGACAGTGTTCGAAACCGATACGACCACGGCGAAGTACAGCGAGTGAGATTGTGAAGGGACAGCCGCCTCGGTTGTCCGGTTGGGCAAAGGCCCATAGGTGCTAATTTTGATTGGGTAGCCGGGCACTGCTGGCTGCAAGCTTGTTTCATGCAGATAACCGAGATCTTCAAATCAATTCAGGGGGAATCGACGCACGCAGGTCTTCCTTGTGTGTTCGTGCGGCTTACCGGATGCAATCTCCGTTGCTCTTGGTGCGACAGCGAATACACCTTCCATGGGGGGCGAAAGATGTCTCTCGAGGAAGTGCTGGACGAAGTCATGCGCCTGAGCCCGAATGGCAGCAGCCTGGTTGAAATCACCGGCGGTGAACCCATGCTGCAGGAGCGCGAAGTGGTTCCTCTGATGCAACGGCTTGTTGAATCCGGCTATTCGGTGTTGCTTGAGACCAGTGGCGAACGTCCGCTGAATCGTGTTCCCCCGGAAGTGATTAAAGTCGTGGATGTGAAGTGTCCTGATTCGGGTGAAGGCGATACGTTCTGCCTTGAAAATCTGCAATGTATGACCGGGCGTGATGAATTGAAGTTCGTGCTGAGCGGCCGCGCGGACTACGAATTCGCGCGCGAGTTCATTCAGCGCCACGATCTGGCCCAGCGGGTTAATGCCGTGCTCCTTTCCCCCGCATTCCGCAAAGAGGCAACCGGCGCGCGGGACAGTTCGCACTGCCTCCTCGACCCTCAGGAACTTGCGCAGTGGATGCTCGCGGACAACGTCCCAGCGCGCCTCGGACTGCAGATTCACAAATTCATCTGGGATCCAGCTCTAAAGGGAGTCTAGGCGTGGGACAGTCCGGGAAATCTCGCGCCATTGTACTGCTCAGCGGCGGCATGGATTCTTCCGTGTGTGCCACGCTTGCCGCCCGAGATCACGAAGCCGCAGCAGTGCACATCAGCTATGGCCAGCGCACAGAAGAGCGCGAGCGGCAATCGTTTCTGGCGATCTGCCAACGCCTGAAGATTCACGACCGCTTGATGGTCCGGAATGAGGCCCTCCAGGCGATTGGGGGTTCTGCGCTCACGGACGAAGCCATCGACGTTCCCGAAGCCGAGAACGTCGGGCATAGTATTCCTGTGACGTATGTTCCGTTCCGCAACGCGCATTTTCTCTCTGTGGCGATAAGCTGGGCCGAAGTTCTGCGGGCAGAAAAGGTCTACATTGGCGCCGTGGAACCAGATAGTTCCGGGTATCCTGACTGCCGTCCGGCCTACTACAAGGCGTTCAACGAGGTCGTAAAGATGGGAACCAAAGAGGGGCGGATCGAGATCGTGACGCCTCTCATCGCCATGAGGAAAGCTGAGATAGTCCGACTTGGCCTTGAATTGGGTGCGCCGTTCGATTTAACTTGGTCATGCTACAGTCGCGAAGATCGGGCCTGCGGAATCTGCGACAGCTGTGCGTTGCGCTTGCGCGCGTTTGAGGCCGCAGGGATACCTGATCCAATTCCATACGCGACGCGTGGCTAAGGTTGACGGGGGCAGTGCAGCTCCTGTTGGACGGATGCTCTGAAGCACGTCGGGCCGCCAACCAGGTTTCTGACGAGCTTTGCCGGGAGGCAAAATGAGAAAACAACTTGCAATCATTCTGTTCGCCGTTATGGCGTTGGCAGCGTCTGTGCCTCAGCTGTTCGCGCAGGCTTCCGGAACCGTTAAGGGCGTTTGTAGGGACGCTCAGGGGACACCTATTCCGGGTGCCATAGTCGAGTGGACAAACATCGACAATGGCCAGAAGTACAGCCTCAAGACAAACAAGAACGGCGAGTACTTCTCGCTCGGGCTCACGCCAGGAAAGTACAAGATCACGCTGTACAAGACGCCCGAAGAGCAGAAGGCAAA
>Ga0170475_102958198_pt1 | contig 19470 bp, 15 predicted proteins | sample Soicark_Litter_5_FD_111474 | JGI IMG/M metagenome (GOLD analysis project Ga0170475, IMG submission 111474) | Avena fatua rhizosphere microbial communities from Hopland, California, USA. Combined Assembly of 48 SPs
ACAATTCTTGCGATACAATCCTGCAATCGGTTTCGCGTATCAGAAGAGGAAGGACCGCCTTCGCCGACGCTCCTTGGTCCGCCCTGGAGAAAACGGGGGGACAGCAGGGGTGGCTAGTCTGTTTGAGCAATCGGGGCGGATGAACGGAGGGCATAAAAGGCCTGTGCTGATCGCCTCATCGAGGTTCGTTAACACATGAGTAATCGAAGAGTTGTTCATCTTGAGGGACGCGTGCTGCTGCTCGCGAGTCTCATTGCGGTTCAAACGTGCGTGTCCACCTCACGGGCGCAAGCCCAGGGGGCGCCGCCCCCGATGCCCGTCTCTGTCATGGAGATCCGAGCCCAAGACGTTCCTGTTTACGCAGACTACGCCTCCCAGACTTTCGCGCGTGACATGGTTGAGGTGCGCGGACGCGTGGATGGATACGTTGAAAGCCGTCGATTCCAGGCAGGCACGGATGTGCGAGCGGGTCAGATCCTATATACCTTGGACCAGCGCCAATATAACGCTGACGTGCAAAAGGCTAAGGCGGACGTGGCGCAAAGCGTGGCTAACCTGGAGTTTGCAAAAAATCAGGTCGCCCTGGTGCAAGCGGAAGCCAATCTGGCGCAGGCTAAAGCCAACCTTCTGAAGGCTCAACAGGACGTTGACCGCCTGCGCCCGTTAGTAGGTCAGGACGCCGCTTCACAACAGGATCTGGACAATGCCTCGGCGGCTCTCGAGGCGAACAAGGCTAATGTCGCCGCACTCACAGCGAACGTCGATCAAACGCGTCTGCAAGCGAAGACCAATATTGAACTTGCAACTGCTCAACTCGAGTCGAATCGAGCGCTTCTCCAGACCGCTGAACTGAACCTCGGCTATGCGACGATTGTTGCTCCTATCGCCGGCCGCATTGGCGACAGCCTTGTCCAGGTTGGTGGATTAGTATCGAAGAACTCGAGCCAGCCGCTAACGACGGTTGTGCCGTTGAACCCGATCTGGGTCCGGTTCAAGATCAGCGACGCGGAATACCTGGACTACATGCATTCGGTGGAGCGCCAGAAAAACCACGTCGTTCCGGTAAGCATGGTGCTCGCAGACGGCTCTCTGTATCCGCACACCGGGCAGATTCGCAATAACGTGAACCAACTTGATATGAAGACCGGGACGCTCGAGATTCAATGCACCTTCCCGAATCCGGAGCACGTGATCTTGCCGGGCCAGTTCGGGCGGGTTCGAGTGCTCAAGCAAACCGCGCGGAATGTGATTGTAGTCCCGCAGCGTGCAGTCCAGGAATTGCAAAGCATGCAGTCCGTCTTTACTGTCGGACCTGATAACAAGGCGCAAGTCAGGAATATTGTTACGGGTGATCGAGTAGGCGATGGATGGATCGTTACGCAGGGACTGAAACCAGGCGATCAGGTCATCGTTGAAGGTGTGCAGAAGGTCCGGCCTGGATCTCCTGTTCAGCCGATTCCATACAAGCCCGCGACTTCCGCGTCGGCCGGCAAGAGCCAAGGTTGATCTATGGCGAGATTCTTCATCAATCGTCCAATCCTGGCCGTCGTGATCGCGCTCGTCATCGTGATCATTGGCGGGGTGATTATCCCTAACCTTCCGGTTGCAACTTACCCGGAAGTTGTCCCACCCGTCGTTCAGGTCACGGCTGTGTACCAGGGCGCAACGGCTCAGGATCTCGAGAACTCCGTGTCCGTGCCGATCGAGCAAAATCTAACCGGCCTTGACGGCATGCTGTATTACTTCGCCCGCGCCTCGAACAACGGCACGCTGACGATCGACATCACCTTCCAACTCGGAACCGATCCCGACATCGCTGCGGTAAAGGTGCAGAACAAGGTCAGTTCGGCGGTTCCGCTCTTGCCGCCTGAGGTGCAGCGAGTAGGCGTGACGACTAAGAAGGTCTCGTCGTCCTTCCTGCTGTTCGTGGCTCTCACATCGAAGGAAAACCGTTACGACGCTCTGTTTCTGAACAACTACGCCGCCATCAACCTGGTCGACAAGATCGGTGGATTGCCCGGTGTCGGTAGCTCGACGCTGGCAGGGCAGCAGAGTTACAGCATGCGCGTCTGGATGTATCCGGACAAGATGGCGAGTCTGGGCCTCACCGCAACGGATATCAGCAGCGCTATCCAGGCACAGAACAGGCAAAATCCCGCCGGTTCGCTGGGGCAACCTCCGGTGCCGAGCGGCGTAGATTTTCAGTATCCGGTGAATGCGTCGGGTCGCCTCTCCACTCCGCAAGAGTTCAGAGATATCGTTGTGCGCGCCCAGCCGGATGGCTCCTTGCTCCGCGTTGGCGATGTCGGAACTGTGCAGCTAGGAGCGCAGGATTACTCGAGCTTTACCTATTGGAACGGCAAAGAAGCGGCGTTCATCATCGTTTACCTTGCGCCCGGCGCGAATGCGGTGCAGACACAAAAGGAAATCGTGAGCTTCATGGATGAAGCGAAGAAGGACTTTCCTGCAGGTCTCGACTATGCCGTCCCTTACGACTCAACGCGGTTCGTTACCACCTCCATTTCCGAGGTTCTTCACACTCTCTTCGAGGCAATGGTGCTCGTCATCCTCGTCGTGTTCCTGTTCCTGCAAAACTGGCGAGCGACGCTCATTCCATTGCTCACCGTGCCGGTTTCGGTAATCGGCACCTTTGCGTTGTTTCCGCTTCTCGGCTTCTCGATCAACACGACCAGCCTTTTCGGGCTGGTGCTGGCAATCGGGATCGTTGTTGATGACGCGATTGTGGTGGTCGAGGCGGTTCAGTTCAACATAGATCGAGGCATGAGCCCTCGCGAAGCGACCATCCAGGCGATGGATGAAGTATCGGGCCCAGTAGTCGCGATTGCTTGTATTCTCGCGGCCGTATTCGTGCCCGTTGCCTTTCTCGGAGGCATCAGCGGCCAGATCTACAGGCAATTTGCTCTGACGATTGCAATCTCGGTACTGCTGTCTGCCTTTAGCGCGTTGTCTTTGAGCCCGGCTCTCAGCGCGTTCTTCCTCCGGCCGGCACGTGAATCGAAAGGACCTCTCGCCTGGTTCTTCGGCAAATTTAATCAGGGATTCACCTGGACTACAAACCGGTATCTGTTTGGTGTCCGGGGGCTGATCAGGAAGGCGGCCTTTGCCCTCGTCGCGATCTTTGCTCTATACCTCGGTACCGGCCTGCTCTTCAAGACGATTCCAACTGGATTCCTGCCGGATGAGGATCAGGGTGTTTTTATCTCGGCTGTCCGGTTGCCGGACGGAGCATCGGTGGAGCGCAACATAGCCACCAGCAAACAGGTACAACAGATCCTGCAGACAACCCCCGGTATCCACGATTCGTCCGTGATCGGAGGTCTCGATACTCCGACTTCTACGAACGGTTCCAACGTGGCCACCGTTTTCGCGACCCTGGATCCCTGGGACGAACGTAAAACGAAGAACCTTCAACTGGACAGTATTCTTGGCTCCGTACAGGGACGGTATTTCGGCATACCCGACGGATTCATCTTTGCGTTCAGTGTCCCACCCATTCTGGGGCTTGGGACTTCCGGCGGCTTCGAGTTTATGCTCGAGGACCGTGCCGGTCACGACGTCACCTCGTTGGCTCAGGTAAGCGATGAATTGGTTGCGGCCGCAAATAAGAGACCGGAACTGCGGAATGTTTTTAGTACCTTCCGTGACACCGTTCCTCAGTTCAACGTGGACGTAGACCGTGACCGAGCGGAGATGCTGGGCATTCCGGTTCCAGACGTGTACCAAAGTTTGCAGACGTTCCTGGGCGGTCTCTACGTCAACGACTTTAACCGCTTTGGGCGCACCTGGCGCGTCTACCTGCAAGCAGAGCCTCAATTTCGCCGCGAACCGTCTGACATCAACCGGTTTTTTGTGAGGACCAATCAGGGCGACATGGTCCCGCTCGGCACTTTGGCGAAGACGAAGCGAGTGGTCGGGCCGGAGGTGATCTATCGGTACAACCGTTTTCGCTCTGTAAAGATCATGGGCAGCGCAGCCCCGGGATATAGTTCCGGACAGGCGGCCAACGTCATGGATCAGCTTGCCAAACAGCTTCCGCCCGGATACGGGTACGAATGGACGGGAACGACGTACCAGCAGAAAATCTCGGAGGGGAAGGAAGGCTATACGTTCGGGCTGGCGGCCGTGCTCGTCTTCCTGTTCCTCGCGGCGTTGTACGGAAGCTGGACGCTACCGTTCTCCGTCATCCTGGCGGTTCCGTTGGGTATCTTCGGAGCCCTCTTCGGTATCTTCGTTCGCAACTACGCGTACGACGTCTACACCCAGATCGGAATTGTAACGCTGATCGGGCTGGCAGCTAAAAACGCCATCCTCATTGTTGAAATGGCTAAGCTGCGACACGAGCAAGGCTTGGCCGTTCAGGAAGCAGCGGTCGAAGCGGCGAACCAGCGCCTGAGGCCGATTCTCATGACCTCGTTCGCATTCATCCTGGGTGTGGTCCCACTCGTCATCGCGACCGGCGCTGGCGCTGCCGCTCGCCGGGCTCTCGGTACAGCCGTATTCAGCGGGATGATGGCGGCAACGCTGCTTGCTGTATTTATCGTCCCGGTCTTATACGTTCTGGTGAACCGGATGATGTCGTCTCGGGCACCGCATACGCCAATCCCGGAAGCTGCCCATCCCGCCCCGGCGTTAGGAGGTGGGCATTGAGGTACCGGCTGCTAGTAGTCGCGGCTCTACTGGTCGTGCTTACGGGTTGTGCCATGGGCCCCAACTATAAGCGCCAACCCGTACAGACGCCTCCCCAATACCGGCATCCAGCCCAAGCCACCAGCCCAGCCGCAAAGGAGTCACTCGCAGACCTTAAATGGGCGGACCTGTTTCACGACGAGACGATCACGAACCTTGTCAGAACGGCACTAACTCAGAGTTACGACCTGCAGGCTGTTACGGAGCGCGTGTTACAAGCTCGAGCGCAGTTGGGCATCACACTTTCGCAACTCGCGCCTCAACTGTCCGCTTCTGCCTCTTTTACGGCAGCGCGCACTTCTGGTCTCGGACCCTACTATATTCCGCCGAACGCGCTTTTGGCGTCGAGTTACACACAAGCAGGACTGAACCTCTCCTGGGAAATCGATGTATGGGGACGGCTTCGCAGGCTGACCGAATCCGCTCGTGCTCAATACCTGGCACAGGAAGAAGCACGGCATGCCGTTATGGCAAGCCTCATCGCGGACGTGACTACCACATACCTGACCCTAAGGGAGCTTGACCTTGAGTTGGAGATTGCCCATAAAACGGAAGCTATCGCTCAAAGCGGATTGAGAATCACACGACTTCGCAAAGAGCGCGGGGTTGCTGCCGGCCTGGATATCCGTCAGGCTGAGCAATTGCTTTATACGGCCACTTCGCAGATTTCGGCAATTCAGCGCGCCATCATAGATACCGAGAACGTGCTGAATGTGCTTCTGGGGCAGAATCCCGGCGACATCACTCGCGGCAAGCCCCTGGTTCAATTCGACGATCCAAATGCGATTCCGGCTGGGCTTCCCTCCGATCTTCTGGAGCGACGTCCAGACATACGACAAGCCGAGCAGACGCTGATTGCAGCGAACGCACAGATTGGTGCGGCGAAAGCCGCATTCTTTCCCCAAATCACACTGACTGGCTTTCTTGGTGTACAGAGTCGCGGCTTGAGCACCCTCTTTACCGGTCCAGGCCGCAGTCAGGATATCTCGCCAGCGGCGATACTCCCCATTTTCAATGCCGGCCAGCTTCGGAACAACTTGCGGTTGAGCGAGGCGCAAAAGCGTGAAGCCATCGCCAACTACCGTAAAGCGATTCTCACCGGACTGCAAGAGGTCTCGAACGCCTTAACGGATTACGAAAAGCTTCGGGAGCAACACGATCGGCAGCAGCAGCTCGTCGATACACTTGCGGATGCCGGCCGGCTCGCAACGCTTCGGTACCGGGGTGGTCTCGACAGCTATCTCCAGGTTCTCGACGCACAACGAAACCAGTTTTCCGGCGAACTGGTGCTCGCGCAGCTCCGCAAGAACAAACTGCTATCGCTCGTAGAACTTTATCGCGCGCTTGGGGGAGGTTGGCAGAATCCCTAACACAGCGTTGCGCAACAAGGATCGGCTATGGGTCAAACGCGCCGATTGCAACCTGATATTTACAGGGCCGGCGATAACTTTCAAGCCCTGACGACTTGACTTAACTGCTAAGACCGGAATAGTATTCGAAGGATCATCAACAAGGAAAGATGCCTGAGTTGTAACCCGCGGCTCGCTGACACCAACCAGTCTTCATGGTCGTGTTCATGTCAGCAAAAGTGTGGCGGGACTTAAAGAATCTAACGGAGGAAACGTGAGCTCTGGGACAACGAGTAACACCAATGCTTTGACCGAAGATGAAATTAAGAATTTCGCTGCGGCGTGGTATTACGCTCTCGACATTCATGCACCGGTCGAAGAGGCGTATCGCTTGCTGGCAGACAAAGATCTGAACATGCAGTTTCCCGATGGAGACATTCGGGACTTTGCCTCGTTTAAGAAATGGTACGACCGGGTGACCAATCTCTTCTTCGATGAGAACCACAACGTTCAGACGGTGAAATCGAATATCAAGGGGTTGGAGGCCGAAGTCGAAGTTGTGGTTGGATGGCAGGCGAGCTGGTTTCCAGCGCCGGCCGCGAAAAGCAAGCGCACTTCAATGAATGCCATCCAGAGATGGAAGGTTCGCCGGTCCAGCAAAAATAGCTACGGCGTCGAGATCGTCGAATACATGGTGGATCGTTTCGAATACGCGCCTGGTTTCGCACAACTCTAGGAATTTCTAATGGAAAAGAATGTCCCGGATACACCGCTAGGAAAGCTTTACAAAGAGCATATTGCGCTCATCCTGAAAAAGGACATAGAAGGAATCCTCGATCAGTACACTCCCGATGCGCTGCTCATCAGCAGCTTCAGCGGCGACAGACAACCGCGCTACTTCCGAGGCAGGGATGAGCTGCGTGAGCACTTCCAGGGGATTCTCGCCCTTAAAGACCTGGACGTCGAAATCTCGTTCTGGGGTGAAGACGATTTCCGCGCTCTCATGATCGTGGAAATCGTAAAAGCGACCACCGCCGATGGAACCGCGACGATGCGATTCGCGGATAGCTGGGTGTTGAGGGACGGGAAGATAGCTCTTCACTTTGCCGGCATGGTGCAATACCCCGACGGTTCTTTAGCGTAAAGAAGCAGACGCGAAACGAGAAAGACAGCGACAGCTATGAAGCTGAAAGGCAAAAAGATCGGCATCCTTCTGGAGAGCGACTTCTACGAGAAAGAAATTTTCTATTACGAACATCGCTTTCCGGAAGAAGGAATAGAGTTGCACTTCCTGACACGACTTTGGGGGCAGCCCTCACTCACATTTCGTGGACATGAAGAACATTACCCTTTCGTTTGTTCGGAAAGCTTCGAGGGGATGAGCGACGAAGAGCTGCGAAGCTATGCCGCGATCATCGTCCCGTCCGCTATGGTTTCAGATCGGTTACGCTGGACCGAAGACGTGAACAAGATCCCGCCCGCGGTAGAGTTTCTAAAGCGTGCCTTCGCCGAGAAGAGCATTCTCAAAGGGATCATTTGCCATGGCATGTGGTTGGTAGCACCGGCTCCAGAGTTGGTGAAGGGCCGCCGAGTCGTCGCTCATAATAATCTTCACGGCGATGTGAAGGCTTACGGCGCAATCTACACCGATCAGGATGTCGCTGTGGATGGAGATCTTGTGACGGGGCGCACAGGCGGACACTGCCACCTGTTTGCAAGGAAGATCATCGATATGCTGATCGAACGCGAAGAGGCGGAGCCGAAGTAGAGAGCAGGGATAACGGGTGAATAAAAACGAATTTTCCCATATCGGGTTGAGTTGTAAAGATCCCATTTCGGTGGAGCGGTTCTACGCGAAGCATTTTGGATTTCGCCGCGTCCGCGTCTACGCTCCCGGACCGGGACAAGTGGTTGTTATCCGGGGCAACGGCCTGGCTTTGGAGCTGTTTCCGTCGACCGAAACGCAACCCGCCGCCAGGGTGCTCGGTGCAGGTCCTGATTACCCGAGCGTGCGGCACATTGCGTTTCAGGTGGATGACCTCGATGCCAAGCTCGCCGAGATGGGCTCGGATGCACGGATCACGTTGGGCCCTCTCGATATGAGTCAATTCATTCCGGGCATGCGCGTCGCTTGGATCGCCGACCCGGAAGATAACATCGTGGAATTGAATCAGGGCTACGTAGACGAGGAGAATCCACCGGCTTTGCCCTAACCTGGACGAAGCAACTTGTCAGTTCACGTCAGGAGCGCATATGGCAAGAAAAACAAATGTGAGTGAAGCGACCGTAGTCCAGACTTCGACGGAATGCCCGGTCTCACTCGCGGTAAATGGGCTGGAACATCGCGAGTCTGTTCCGGTTGACATGTTGCTTGTAGACTTTTTGCGAGATCGCCTGGGCCTGACCGGGACGAAGTTCGGCTGCGATACGGGACACTGCGGTTCGTGTACAGTGCTTGTCGACGGATTGTCCGTGAAGAGTTGCACGATGTTAGCGGTGCAGGCAGACGGAACTCAAGTCACAACGATCGAAGGCGTATCCGGGGGCAGTGTTCTGAATGCTCTTCAGACCGCGCTCTGGGAGCAACATGCTGTCCAGTGTGGATACTGCACGCCGGGTATGGTGCTCTCTCTCACTGATTTGCTCAGTCGGAATTCGAGGCCGAGCCAATCGGAGATCCGCCATTGGATCGACGGCAACGTTTGCCGCTGTGGTGTCTATCAGAACGTTGTTCGCGCGGTCGAATCCTTGACAGAACCTTCGCGATAACGCAGACGAAAATGGGAACTCAAGTACTCGGCGCGCCGATCAAACGCAAAGAAGACCCGAATCTACTGACGGGTAATGCAAAGTTTACGGCCGACCTGGATCTTCCGAACATCGCTCACGTTGCAATCCTGCACAGCCCCGAGGCGCACGCCAAGATCAAAAAGCTCGATGCATCCGTCGCGTCGCGCTTACCGGGAGTCATTCGGATCTTCACAGGCGCGGATATCTCATCGAAGATGATGCCGCTGGTCTGCATTTTCAAACCCGCCGGAGTCGAAACTCAGTTTCCGCCTCATCCCTACGGAGTCCCCGGTGCGCAGACCGCGCTTGCCACAGATAAGGTGCGGTACGTCGGGGAATGGGTGGCTGCAGTCGTCGCTGAAACTCGCAAACAGGCCTACGATGCTCTGAGTGCCATCGACGTTGAGTATGAGCGTTTGCCGGTCGTGACCACGGCGGAAGAAGCTTTGCGCCCGGGTGCGCCGCAGTTGCATGACAGCGCTCCCGGGAATTTGTGCGCACATGTCAGCTTCGGAGATAAGAAGGCTGCCGAGGATGCGATTGAGAAGGCAGAAGTAGTACTTCGGGAGAAATTCACCATCCCTCGCCAGTTGCATCAGGCGAACGAGACTCGTGCCACGATCGCGCGGTACGATGCCGCGACGGACGAGTATACACTCTGGACCAACACGCAAATTCCGCACGGGAACCGCTTCATGATCTCGAGCCTGGTGCTCGGGATCCCGTATAACAAACTCCGGGTGATCGTACCGAACATAGGTGGTTCGTACGGGTCAAAGGGTTATCTGTATCAGGACGCGCCTCTATTGCTAGTTCTTGCCAAAGAGGTTGGTCGGCCGCTGAAGTGGGTCGACAATCGCGAGGATCTATCTGTTACCACGGTCCACGCGCGGGGTCAGGTTCAATACGCAACACTGGCCGGTAACCGCGATGGCACCATCGCCGCTTTGTCCGTCACGAACTACGTGAATTTGGGCGCCTATCCGGCCACCAACGGACCTAGCACGCCCTCGATTCTGACCGGACGCAGCGTAACGGGAGCGTACGCGATCCCGAATCCGTTCTACGAAGCGTATCTCGTTTACGCGAACAGCGTCATGCTCGGTCCGGCGCGCGGTGCCGGTCGCATGGAGGCAATGTTCCTCATTGAGCGGTTGGTCGACATGTTCGCGCGGGAAATCGGAATGGACCCGGCAGAAGTGCGCCGCAAGAACATGGTCCGTCCCGACCAGTTTCCTTACGAAAACAGGCTTGGCTGGACTTATGATTCCGGGGAGTACGAGGCCGCTCTGAATCGTGCGCTCGACATGGCTGGCTACAGCGATATCCAGCAACGCAAAGCCGAGGCCCGCAAGAACGGGAAGTTGCTCGGTATCGGGATTGGCTCATACGTCACGATCGGCGGCGTCGGCCCATCCTCCCGCATGGGCAAAGAAGGGCTCATCGGAAGTACTTGGGCAAGCGCCATTGTTCGGGTGCACCAGACTGGTGATGTCACCGCAATCACCGGGTGTCAGCCCCACGGGCAAGGGCAGATCACCACTTTTGCACAAATCGCCGCCCACGAGCTAGGTGTCCCGATCGAGAAAGTGGAGATCATCCATTCCGATACGCTCGGAGTGCCTTACGCCCAGGGAAGCTATGGTAGCCGCAGCTTCAGCGTCGAAGGAGCGGCCATCTATGAAGCCTGCCAGCTTGTCAAGCAGAAGGCGCTTCAAATGGGAGCGCACCTGCTAGGGGCGGAAGAAAAGGACGTTGTGTACACGGAAGGTAAAGTGCAAACTAAGGCCGATCCCGGGCGAGCGAAGACACTCCAGGAGATTGCGTCTGCTTTGTGGTTTGCCTGGGATGTGCCGGCCGGGATGGCGCCGGGGTTGGAAGTAACATCCTATTTCGATCCGCCGGATTTCAATTTCCCATTCGGGACTCACGTGGCAATCGTTGAGATCGACGAGCAAACTGGCGCCACGGAAGTTGTACGCTATACGGGCGTCAACGATGTCGGCTTCATGGGAAATCCCAAGGTAGTCGAGGGACAGATGCACGGTAGCATCGCATTCGGGATCGGTCCTGCTCTGATGGAACAGGTGATCTACGACGAGAACGGCACGTTGCTAACTCGCGATCTGGACACCTATCCGATACCGCGTCCCAGCGACATGCCTGAATTCGAGTTGGACAGCACGGTGACTCCTACGCCTTTGAACGGAATGGGCGCGAAGGGCGCAGGTGACGTCGCCCAACCCGCGGTAGCTCCCGCGATCGTGAATGCAATCTGCGACGCCCTGTCTGAATTCGGTGTGCGCCATATCGACATACCCGCCACGCCCGAGAAGATCTGGCGAGCAATGCGAGGCAATTGACATGAGCGCCTTCGAGTATGCAGCACCGCAGTCGGTTGAAGACGCCGTGGCTCTCTTGACTAGTCGCCCTGAAGCCCGGCCGCTTGCGGGTGGTCAGAAAATCCTGCTTGGGCGAAACAGCGATCTCTCGAACGTCACAGTGCTGGTGGACCTGGGACGGATCGCTTCGCTGAAGGGAATCGAGCGGCAAGACGGGGCATTGCGTATCGGTGCCATGACCACTCTGAATGAGATCGCATCGAACAGTCTGGTCGGCAAGGAATTACCAGCGCTCGCGGAGGCCATCGGAATCATCGGCGATGCCCAACTCCGCAATAGGGCGACAATCGGCGGAAACCTTGCAGAGGGCGATCCAGAGTATGATCTGCCGGCCATTCTACTCGCTTTGGCCGCGACCGTAGATCTTGCGGGGGCCAAGGGCCGGCGAACGGTAGCAATCGAAGAGTACTTGAAAGGGCAAAGTCGAAGCCCTCGAACGCGTGACGAATTGGTCATCTCGGTAACGATTCCGGTTCCAGCAGCTAACTCCGGCGTGGCTTACCTCAGGATCAAGCATCCCGCACGTCTGACGGCACTTTGTGCGGTGGCTGCAGTGCTTACTGCCGAGCGTGGCCGTATAGCCGCAGCGAGAGTTGCCCTGAGCGGGGCGACGGACCATCCAACTCGATTAGAAGCAGTAGAGAAGGCTCTCTTGAACGGACCGGTCAATGGAGAGCAAGGCGCATCGGAAAGTGCCATTTCAGTTGACGGCATTGCGTTTCGGGGCGATGTGTTCGCCTCGGCTGAATATCGCCGCCATCTCGCTCGTGTTTTAACCGGACGCGCGATAAAGCAGGCGCTGCTGCGAACCACCGCCTAGGAGGCAACGATTATGGCTGAAACACCAGGACGTACCTTTTTCGATCAGCACATGGCATACATCTATGCCAACAAAATCGACCAGATGATCGATGATCAATACACGCAAGATGCGGTCTTGATCTCGCCTTTCGACGTGCTTTCCACTCCACCTCCTCACGTGGTGCGCGGGAATAAAGCACTCAAACAATTTTTTCGGACCTACATCGATTGGCAGGGCTCTATTAACGTCGAGCAACTGTACGACTTTGCCGAGACAGAAAACTCAATCATGTTCCAGGCAATTTTCAGCTCCCGCACCGGGAAATGGGTGGTCGGGGATGCCTGGCACATGCGAGACGGGAAAATTGACACGCACTACAGCTTCGCCCACCGGATTGGCGAAGGTTTGACCTCGGCATCGGCCTGAGATCAGCGATCAGCTGCCCCTGAGGGCGCCCGGGAGCCGGGAATGTTTGATCGATAAAGATACCCGAAACCGAAATGGACGGCAAACATCGAATGGCGGGGCTGCGGTTGTCCTCAAAGTCCGGCTTAGCCGACTCTAGGGAGAATTACAGGTTAGCCGGTTCACTGATATGCTTATTCTATTAACGAGGCCATATTCACGCGTTCAGAGTTTCACTTAAGTCAGAATTCGTACAGCTTCGTTAGAGAACCCAATGTCCCGAACCAATCACACTGGTAACGGAAACCAGCTCAAAATTGAGTTTTGGGGTGTCAGAGGTTCCGTGCCTACCCCTGAACGGGCGAAGTTAACACTCGGTGGCAACACGCCCTGCACCGTAGTTCAATACAATTCTGAACCCGTTGTGGTGATAGATGGAGGAACAGGCTTACGCTCCCTTGGCGTGAGCTTGGCTTGCGGTCCGCAAAAAAAGCTGCGTGCCTCCCTGTTGTTCAGCCACTTCCATTGGGATCACATCCAGGGCTTGCCTTTCTTTGGCCCCGTTTACTCCGACTTTGCGGAATTGAGCTTTTATTCGACGGTTCCGCCTGATGAACTCCGTGCCATTCTCGAAGTTCAGATGAGCAAGCCGTATTTCCCACTCGCGATGTCGTCCGCCCGCGCCGTTCAGGAGTACTTCCAGATGTCGCCTGAAGGCACCAATATTGGCGCGCTAAAAGTCACGCCCGTCCCGTTGAATCACCCGGGTGGAGCCTCTGGTTATCGCATGGACTCACCGGCGGGTTCGGTGATCTACGTGAGCGACCACGAGCACGGGGTTGTGGAAATCGATGACGCGATCGCGAAACAGGCAGTAGGCGCCGATCTTCTTATCTACGACGCACACTTCACGCCGGAAGAATACGACCGTTACAAAGGCTGGGGGCATAGTACGTGGCTTGAGGCCACGCGGCTAGCGAAGCGGGCAGGCGTACGGCAACTGATTCTGTTCCATCACAGCCCATCGCGAAAAGACCGCGACATCCCGCAAATCCTGGATGAGGCCCGGAAAGAGTTCCCGGCGACGGAAATGGCTCGCGAGAATCACCCGGTTATCCTGTCGCCCTCCGGCCTCGCTTCGAGTGAACAACCCGATGGGGCGATTTGCCAAACCGAAGTAAGCCACCTCGGCTGAGGTTGGCTTACGCCGTTCTAATCACTAAGAAGTTTAGAGTACCCGCGCTGACCGGAGCTCAACGCGCCGCTAACCAGCGCCTCACTCGGCCTAGACTTACCACCAGCGACAGCCCGCAAAGCGCCAGAAGAGCCGCGGATGGCTCGGGAATGGCGGACACCTGTGGTGTGGTATCAAACACCGCGTTCAGAGCGTCGAACCCTGCCGGCCCATTCAAGGTGACCACGGTATTCACATCAACCAAGGCCAGATTGGAAACCGCTATCGGAAAGTTAACGTGAGAACTAAGAGAAGAAGGCGCATCCGCGGTTGAGACACTTTGCGAGAGATCTAATCCGAGAGAACAGTTCGGAAATACATCATTCAAGCAGTATGACTGGGTTGCCCGTACGTCGCCAAACGGTGGATCAATGCTCATATCGGCTCCGGTCGTCGCTGGATCAAGTGTGTAGCTGATCTGATACGAGACGGATCCGCTTGGGGTGGAGAAATAGTTGATGTCGCCAACCATGGCGGAGAAACTGAAGCCTTCGGAGGTGGATGTGCCAATCGGAGTGACTGTTATCTGCGAGGCTGTTGCGACCACCGGACTTCCGCTCAATATCTGCGAGGAGAAATCGAATCTGAAAAACGTATCTTGGATACTACAGCCCCCGCTCAGGTCTGAGTTGATATAGCTCTGGAGGCTGGCCGTCACGCAGGGGGCGGCACCCGCGATAGCCGAACTTGCCAACACGAGCGTTCCCAGGAGACTAAGTCTCGAAAACAAAGTGCGTAACCGGTCCATAGTTTTATGAGGATAACAATGGCGCCCATAAGATGACGAGGGCCAGTAGAACTGGACGTTAGGCGCACTGGTACTTGTAGTGCTGAAGGCGCTATCAGAGGCTCGCTATGGCCTGGGGATCGACGGCCGCAGACTTAGTCGAAGGAAACGCCGGCGGAGTTTGGCCAAATCTACGATGGTACAACTCAGAAAAGCGTTTGGGAATATCTCGCGAATCGCCTTCGACCAACTCTGGTCTAACCTGCTGTGCGAAATACATCTCTATCTGTCGGCCTTCTTTGATCCGGACACGGCCGCGCGGCTCGCATTCGATGAATTCTCTGACCAGTTCGTAAGTGTGGCAAGACATATTGATGCGATTCGGCGAACCGCTCGATTGAAAACGCGCAGCAAAGTTGACGGTTTGTCCCCAGATATCGTAGGCAAACTTCTTGACACCCACAACGCCGGCCACAACTGGCCCGCTATTAATCCCGATTCGTACATTCCAATGCGGGTGCTCAGTGGAGAATTGCCTGATCACCTCCAGCATTTCAAACGAAGCCATCACGACGTCCACTGCGTGGGATGACCTCTTCTCCGGCAACCCACCCACGAACATGTAAGAATCGCCGATCGTTTTCAGCTTTTCGAGCCCGTACCGCCCAACTATCTCGTCGAAGGCCGTGAAATACTTGTGCAGACCGTCCACAAGATCTGCCGCTTCTATTTTCTCGCTCGATAACGTAAACCCGACGAAGTCTGTAAAGCAAACGGTGATTTCGTCATACGTCATCGGCTGAACCTTGCCGGTTGCCCGTAGCTCATGTGCCACGGGTGCAGGCAAGATATTGAGCAGTAGCGCCTCGGTTCTCTCCTCTTCGCGCTTTATCTCGTCCCTTTGTTGCCGGATTTCTTCGGTCCGTTTTTCGATGATGACCTCGAGCCTGCGATTCCTCTCGTTGAGAGCATGCAACCGCCATTTAACAATAAGGGCCATCGAACCAAGCAGGATAGGCACGTAAAAGAGGTAAGCCCAGATGGTGCGGTACCAAGGAGGGAGCACACGAAATTGCAACGTCGCCTGCCGGCTGGTCCGGCCATGGAGATCGCGCGCCCGCACGTTGAAGGTGTATTTGCCCTCCCAAAGGTTCGTGTATTCCTTGCGTGTTTCCTTGCTCCACTCAGACCAGGCATGGTCCAGCCCATCCAAACGGACTTGGTACTCGGTTCGGGACTCGTCTTCGAAGCTCGGAGCCCCGTACTCAAAACGGAGTGAGTTTTGCTGGTGCGGGATCCTTGTGGACGCCTTAGAGGCGCCTATCGGCGTGGCGTTTCGTAGCAGCTTGATGCCACTCAAGAAGGATTGGAATTCTGTTACCGGGCCGGACGGACGGAAGGCGGTGTAGCGAACTAGTCCACCGTCCGCACCAGATGCCCAAGCGACGCCATCGGGATCAGTGAACAGACCCCAAAGTTCCTTAATGCCCGCGCGCGCGAGCGGGTGCTCGTCCCAGGCATAACCTTGTGCGCGCGTTCGCCTGAGTATTCCGTTGTAGGAGCGACCCGAAATCCAAACGGATCCCGATGCGGTTTCGGCTAACCTGATGACATCGCGGGAGCCGTCCGCGAACATGTTTCCGAAACGCGTTTCCGGAACCATCCCGCCTGTTCGCTCCTCAAACCGCCGCAAGCCTTTCCCAGTCGCAAAGACCACTGTGCCGTTCACACGATATGCATAATTCCAGCCGGTTACCGCGCCACCCTCAAGTGCGAATCTCTGAATCTTCGCCGGATCCGAACTCAGGTCAATGCGCAAGATGCTTTTGGGCGTAGTCGCCCAGATCCCACCGTCAAGATCTTCGATAACAGAAAGAAAGTCCTGGTTTTCAGAAGGAACTTGCCGTACTCTTTTCCAGCGACCGCCATCGAAACGCAGAACCAGCAATCCATGCCGGCCAGCGGCATAGTACAAGTGGGGATCGTGGATCGATTGGGACAGCCAAAGCATGGCTTCATTTGGAAAAATGAGCTCAAGCCCCGTTGGACCCAGATTCCAAACGCCGTACTGCCCGGCCATAAGCAAACCATCTGGCGTTGAGAGCATGGAAAGCACTCCGCCCTTGATCCCGCTCACTTGTTCGAAATGCGCGTCGGGGCCAGAAATCAGCTTCGATAAACCAGTGACCGTACCGGCGTACAAGGTACCTTCATGGCGGTAGATGGCTGGTACCGTTTCGCCAACGCCCTCCGTATCGCCGAAGCGAGTCACCGGAAGCTCAGTCTCGACGTGCGCGATCCCGAGATTGAGAGCGAGCCAAACGCTTCCGGCACGATCGTTGTAGATCGCATTCACGTAGCTGCTTGAGAGACCGCTCTGCTTATCGATGATCTTGTCGACGTGCCCTGAGGGCGTTAGCAGAACCAAGCCGCCCTGGATCGTACCGACAGCAAGATCACCATTGCTGAGCGGCGCGCAGACATAGACCGCAGCCTTTTTTAGCAATTCGTCCGCATCCGTCAAGAACGGAACGAACTTATTCGTTTCCTGACGATAGAGGCCGGTCGAAGTCGCAACCATCAATGATCCGGCGAACGAAAAGACGCCTGAAATCTGACGTTGAAACTGTTCACCGCCAGGAACCGGCTCCAGTTTGTCGCCAGTCGACTGTCGCTGAGACCCGCCCGGGACCAGCTCCATATGTCCACCCGAAATGCGGTGCAACCCGGACCCGATAACAACCACATAAGGTAGATCGTCCACAGGAAAAAGACGGCTGAACCTCGTAGGAGCCTTCCAAACCGTCATTCCCGTTTGCCGGGACCACCTGAAAATTCGAGGAGAAGAGCCAAAAAAGACACCGGCTCTTGTAGCAGCGATCGTCCAGATGTCACCGAAGTTGCGATCGGAGACAGGAACTTGATCCAACAGCGATACATATTGAAGAATCCCGTTCGAATCCTCTCTCAGAAATCCGAACTCGTTTTTTCCTCCCACGTACACTGTTCCGCTTGCATCCACCGCAAGCGAGCGGACCGTCGAACCAGGAGTAGGAAGTTGGATATGGGTCCATCTTGCCCCGTCGTACTCCAAAAGCCCTTCCGTATTGCCGAAGAACATGACGCCCCGGGCATCTTGCGCCACGGCCCAGTTCTGCGCATCCGCTCCGTAGTCGTCCGGCAGGTACTGTTTAAAAAAGAAAGCCCCGGCTTCGGGGCTTCCGTCGCCGTACACGAGGCCTGTGGAGAAAGCCAGAGCCGTAATGATGAGTGCTGCCTTCGAGATGAATCGGCGTGTTTGGAACTCTTTCTGGGGAGACACGTGACGGGAGGACGCTGACCTTGCCGCGACAGAGCAGGGCAACCCGGAATTTCCAGACACTCCGCCAGTGAAGCTCACAAGAGTACAGCCATCAGTTGAGTTGTAGTGATTATTATAAGGCCAGACTGTCGGCATCAGGAACTCGTAAGCCGCCTTCGGACGCTGCGAAAACTGCTGATGCTTGACAGCTTCAGTCTAAGGGTCGAGCGTGCGCAACGCCGTGCGACAAATCAAAAGCGACTTCGTCGACAAAACACCATCCCCACGATTCGCCTGGCTCGATAGACCGGACCATGGGATGAGTGGTCGCATGGAAGTGCTTCGTGGCGTGTTTATTCTTTGACGAATCACAGCAGCCGACGTGGCCACAAGAGAGGCATATACGCAGGTGTACCCAGGAATCGCCGGTCTTCACACAATCCTCGCAAACACGTCGGTTCGCCTTCAAATCTCGCGCTTCCGCCAGGTGCTCGCAATTGTTCATTTGGTTTCTGCTCCTTTATTGGTACTTGAAAACGGCAACCGAACCTGAAACCGCGTGTCGCCGGGCCGAGACTCCACCCGAATCTCTCCCCTATGCTTCTGGACCGTGCGGTACACCGTATCAAGTCCGAGGCCCGTCCCTTTGCCAACGCCCTTCGTCGTAAAGAACGGCTCGAAGATGCGGCCCTTGATGTCTTCCGGAATGCCGGGGCCGTTGTCCCGGATTTCTACCAACGCGTGATCGAACTCATTGGCAGTGCGAATGGTTATCTCCCCCTGCCCGTCTAGAGCGTCCGCGGCGTTGTCGATGAGATTGGTCCAAACCTGGTTCAGTTCGCTGCCGTAAGCCGGGATCTTCGGGATAGATCGGTCGTAGTCACGCGAAATATTCACGACTCCCTTCAGCTTGTGATGGAGCATCACGAGCGTGCTCTCAATGCCGTCGTGTACATCGATGTCCTGCTGCGGCATGCGATCCATGTAGGAGTACTCCTTGATGGATCGAACCAATTCGGAAATGCGGGACGTGCTGCTTTCAATTTCAGAAAGAAGGCGGGAAATGGTGAACGCCGCACTCACACGCCGAATGACAGGCTCAAACGCTACCCCCTCGAACCGGCTCTCCCATTCGTTTAGCGTGTCCAGGTCACATCCCGCAGGCGCGAGGTCGGCCGCCAGATGCCAACTTTCCGCTACGTTCCGTTCTTCGAGCCAGTTCGCCAGTTCGTCTTCGAGGTCACCGCGGTCGAGAGAGTCCATAATGACCACATCTCGCGAAGACCAGTCCTGTTCAATGTCACTTAACAGGGCACGCTGTTCCGCCGTAAGCGGCTGCCGGTCGAGTTGGGCGTTTGCCTCTCGCAATGCCCGGAAGGCTTCCCGCAAACTCTCAGTAGCTCGTTTTGCGGCCGCGGCAGGGTTGTTCAGCTCGTGTGCCACCCCTGCCGACAATTTGCCGAGCGCCGCCATCTTCTCGATCTGCTGATCGTTCAAAGCTTTGGCTCGCACGCGGTCTGAAATAATCCCGACGAATCGCGAATTCAGTTGCGGCAGACGGCGAAGCAGTTCATCGAAAGAGCTGACCGGGAAAGTCGCCAAACAGCTCTCAACGACTGCCCGCAAAGTGGTCGGGAAGATCTTCATCCGCGAGTAGGGCAGCATGCCCGTCACTTCGCCACCGCGAACGATGTACTTCCGGCCGTCGTCAGGCCCGACCTCCACTCGTCCGACAAACTCTCCGCTCAGGATG
>Ga0170475_103197108_pt1 | contig 19470 bp, 4 predicted proteins | sample Soicark_Litter_5_FD_111474 | JGI IMG/M metagenome (GOLD analysis project Ga0170475, IMG submission 111474) | Avena fatua rhizosphere microbial communities from Hopland, California, USA. Combined Assembly of 48 SPs
CTATTTTGAAAAGTTTGACAAAGTAACGGCTTATTGTATAGCAGCACATTCAAATATAAAATTTGTCTGGCGGCCATGCGTCATTACCGCTCATAAAGAGTATAGAATAAGGATGCAAACAGCTCAAAAGAAAATCCAGATTTATCTTGTAGATCTGACGTTTTGGATCTTCATCTTGGAGGGATAAAGCATGGCAACACATGCGGTAGCGTTACATGTTGTACACGGCAAGATATTGGATGCAGATGGACAACCTTTTGCTAACCATCTCATTAAAGCTTTTAATAAACAAATACGTGCTGAAACTTTGGTAGGGTATGCTATTACCGATTCAGATGGACTCTATACTGTCAGATATGCTCAAAACCTTGACGCCATTCGTATAGCAGTTTATGAGGGTTCTATTATCGATGCCCCTGGTACAGAACTTGCGTCCTCACCTCTTCTCTTTTCTCCTGGACTGAATGAGACTGTCGACATTGTTATAGGTCTAGATGCGTATCATGGTCCCTCGGAATACGATAGGTTACTGGCTCAGATAAATCCTAATTTGCCTGCATCATTAACTGTATCCGATTTAATAGAAGACGAAAAGTATCATGATATAACCTTTTTAAGTAGCGTTACAAAACAGCCTACAGATCATATCTCTTTTTTAAGCTCGGCCAATAAATTAACAACGGCAGATCTAAAACCTCATATATATTACGCCTTATTCCGTGAGGGTTTACCAAGCCAACTGCCTGATCTACTAAGACAAAGTCCTGAAGTGCAGAGAAGAGCACTTGAGGAAGCCATAAAGAAAAACATCATTCCATTAAGTTTTAATGAATCAATCGATAAAGTTCTTGAAAATGTTGTACAGCTAATTGTAACAAGAGCGATACAACCACAGCAACAGGATGGTCAAAATAAGACATCCCTTGGACAACTCCTTGGCACCACTGTTACAGACATAGCAACACAGAACGCATTCTTGATAGAATATATCAAGTATCCCGGGACAATCAGCGAGTTCTGGAAAGAGATAAAATTAAAGCCTAATTTTAGTGCCCACTCTGATAACCTTGAATTCACATTCCAACTTGCTACACTGACAATGAATCATCTTCCACTGGTACAAGAGATTCAGAAGATGAGGAGCGCTAGCGAGATAACCTCTCTATCTGATCTAGCCCGCTTTGGCCAAAAAGACTGGCAAGGGATAATTTCAAGGCAGATTGGCAATTCTACGTCTGGCTCTACCATTATTGGTTTCCCTTCTAACATACCAGGAAAGGATGACAAAGAGAAGGCAGCAAACTACACTCGCGTAATGGCCAGAATGGTTGAAGATATATCTCCTGCAGTGTTTATTGCTAGTAATTTAGAGAAAGAGAGTAACGATGACAGCATACCAGGTAAACAAGACTTGGTCACCTTTTTGAAGGCCAATACCGAATTTGATTTCAAATCTATGCACCTACAAAGCTATCTTGCAGACAAGCCTCATGCGCTTGATAATGTTTCTGATGTAGAAGGAACAAAGATTCGCATAAGGGCAATACAACATCTCTACAAAGTGGCTCCGCATTATGATCAAGTTAGAGTACTGCTGAAAGATGGGCTTGACTCTGCAAATGCCGTTGCAAGAATGGGTCAGAACACCTTCGTAACCAAGTACGCCGACGCTCTTGGCGGAAGCACTGCTGCTAAGAGTGTTCATAACAAAGCTATTGAAGTCCAAGCCAAGGCAACAAGCCTTCTTGCTGAGTATGGACTTGCATCAAATAAGGTTTCAATGTCTGCGCTTAATGACGAAGCTCCTACATCTGTGGAAGGAATACCAGAATGGTCTACTCTTTTTGGCTCACTTGACTTGTGTAAGTGCGAAGATTGTCGGTCAGTCTATAGCCCAGCAGCCTACTTTGTAGATGTACTTCATTTCCTTAAGGATCGGCCATCAAAAATTGATGGTAAATCAGCAAAGGACATATTGTTTGAACGCCGACCAGATCTCGGAGAGATTGAGCTTACATGCGAAAATACCAATACCACTTTACCTTATGTTGACCTGGTAAACGAAATATTAGAAAATGCTGTATCACCTTTTCAACCATTTGCTCCATATATCATTGACCCATCGTTAGAAGACGATCTCAATAAGCGAACTGTCTCAGCAACACTGAGAGCCGCTTTTAATCCGCCACTATCCTCTAATGCTATAATATCTGTTGGTGGCAGCGGACAGCCTTGGACTCTTGATGAACTATGGTGGTCTATAGACGAAGATGCATTCACCTATACCATTCGGAAAGAAAACAATAGTACTAATCATCAGCTAAGGGTAGTTTCACGCAGCCTTCAGACCAAAGGTTCGTCTTCAGAACGTGGTGCAAACCCTCAATATATTAACACAGGAGCATATGAGACTTTACGTCAAAGTGTCTTTCCATGGATGAATATTCCATTTGATCTATGGAACGAAGAAGTCAATATCTTCTTGGGACACCTTGGTGTCAGGCGCCATCAGATCATGGAGATATTTTTACCTGGCGACCGTAAGGCAATACTAAATAACCCATCTGTGGCTAGGCAATACCTGGGTATTTTGAGTGAGGAGTCATCCCTCATTACGGCTACTACAAGCAGCCAGCCTGGCGCTTCCTCGCCAAGTGTTTGGAATTTATGGGGATTTTCAGCTGAATCGCTTTCTATCAAGAATTCTATTCCAGATCCTTCAGATAGCACCAGAAGGATTACAACTGGTAATTGGCTTGATATCATTACGAAAAGAATCGATGTATTTTTACAGCAATCTGGACTAACATACTCTGAATTACTTGACCTTTTAGACATAGTATTTATCAATCCAATGACTTCAGCTGAAAGTGGTAATATTGTATCAGGATCTAGGGTAATCAAGATTTCTTCAAAGGATCCTGACGATCAGACTAGCTGCGAAATTGCAAAGCTTCAGCTGAGTTCAGTAGATATTAATAATCTGAACCAGGATACTGCTCAAAAAATAATGCAATTTGTTAGGCTTTGGCGCAAGCTTGACGATTGGACAATGCGCGATCTTGATAGAGCCCTCTTAGCGCTTAGACCTTCAAAGTTAGATGAGGCATTTATAAATCAGATATCACACATCCAGCGTCTCCGCTTAAGGCTGAATCTTCCCATTGTCAATATACTTAGCTTTTGGGCACCAATCGATACTACATCATATTATGTTGATCATGATGCTCCTGGTCAGCCAAATGCCCCTTCCCTCTATGATATGGTTTTCCGCAACAAAACTGCAAGTCAGACACCAGATCCTGCTTTTACGGAAAAACCAAATGATCTGCACGGGACGCTCTCAGAACATGCCCTATCTATCTCCAACTCATTAGGTATAAGCACTGCAGACTTTCAGCTGTTACTTAAAAGCAGCAATGTGATTCCAAGAAGTACATCTGATAACACATTACCAGATGATAAGTTAAACCTTGATAATCTTTCTCGACTATATAGGCACTCTAGTCTTGCCAAGGCGCTCAGGTTACCTATCAGACTTTACGTTTCTCTTCTAGATATTACGACGACGACGATGACTGCAACCAATAATACGTTGAACATTCAACCTTTCGTGTCTACATCTGATACTGTCTTTTTTGTAGAGACTGTAGACAAAGTACAATCTTCATCTTTCAGCATTGACGAGTTAGACTATTTATTGCGTCACAACTTTTCTACTTCATCTGCTATTGCACCAACTGAGCAAACCGTATCGTCCATTCTTGACGAGATACGTACAGAATTGCGTCGAATAGTCACTGAAAATTCATTCAATAAAGAACCAGATACTGATCCTAAGAGCTTGACAGCTGATCTGAATAATAGTACTTTGACGCATCAAAAGCTGTCATTACTTAATTGGGATAACGCACTTGTAGATCAAGTAATTGCAACACTTAACGACGAGGTCAAATACCAAGTGGGGCTTGATACTCTACCTAATGGGGTAGATATAAAAGCACTAAATGATACCGGTATCTTTACCATTCAAGATGACCACGGACTTCAGGGCAAGATAAATTACGATCAAAATAACCACAAGCTCGAATTTGATGGGATTATGACTTTAGCCAGGCAGAGCAGGCTTAAAAGTGCATCAACTGATGACGTCTACAAAAAAGCAATTGATGATCTTTTTAGTGCACCACGAAATTTCGTTTCACGCTATATGCATAGATTCTCTATTCAAAACTATTCTATCGATCTCATTAAACTACCTGCAAGTGTGCAGTTCCCAAAGAACTTGAGAAATAAGATATACTTTGATACTGGAACAGAACCCAAGCAACTTCATTTTCTTGGACCAATGTTAGAAGATGATCGCGATCTCCTCCTTGGTCTTTCTACAGATCCAGCCGATCCAAATCATAAAGCCTATCAGAATGCTGTTATATCTCTATTTAGCAAACCGAATCTCGAGCATATTCAAGAAAATGATGGTGATGCATTTCTTACAAATGCTGATACCTCGTTTATGTTTGATAATCCAACTACTATAGAAAAACGCTTTGAGGTTTTGCTCAAAAAGCTGCTTCCTTATTTGCAAAAATCACTTGGTGAAAGCTTGGTAAAACAAAAAATTGCTGAAAATTTGAACCTCGAATACAGAGTTGCTGATGAATTACTTACCCGATATGTAAATTCTCCGGCGAATCCAGAAAGCAAATCCATTACTGAATTTGTGCCTACGCCACCATTTTTCTCTGCAAAGCCTTTTGTAGAAAGCAATCTCAACATACAAATAAATCAAAGCACATTTCCAAATCAGTTCAATACATTCATATTGCTATACAAGATAGCAATCTTCCTCACAAAGTTCAAAATAAGTGTAAAGCAAATTGCTTGGATATTTGAATACGGACCTAGTATTGGTTGGCTAGACCTTAATAGTTTGCCTCTCGACGCTCAAAAACCCTCTGCATCATTTGACAGGTGGCTTAGGCTAGTAGAATTAGTCAGACTGCGCGATAGACTACCCACAGGTGAGGCAATTTTAGATGAAATATTTGTCGATGCTCGATCTCCATCTATCTCGACTCAAATTATTTTGAAACGTCTAGCTCAATATACAAGATGGGATTTAACCGATCTTCAGTTTTTAACAGGTCCTCAAGGCTTTAACTTTCCCCCTACTGCATTTCAAGATGAACGGGCTCTGACATGCATTTTGGATTGCTTTGCTTTGATAAATGGATTGAAAATGCCTCCAGAGAAATGTCGAGCCTTGGCTGAGGCTCAAGTTACCTCGGATTTAGCACGAAGTATCAGGCAAAGTGTGAGAGAAAGGTATGACGACCAAGATCAGTGGTTGAGTGTTGCCAAGCCACTTCTAGATATACTACGTAATAAGCAGCGCAACAGCCTGACAGAGTATCTTGTATATCATCTAAAAATCCCACTACCTATCCTACAATCGCCGCATCCTATTTTATCCAAGGAAGCCAGCGAGGAGATCAAGAAACTGCAACATGAGGCGATCAAGGAACTGCAACAAAAGTTAAATGCAACTGATATCCAGCCTCCGCTAATAGTTAACGGCACTTTCGATGAAGCAACACTTAGCGCGGTCGTTTCCTTTCAACAGATTAATGGAATAATTCCAAATGATGGTGTAGTTGGCCCGCAGACTTGGTCAGTACTGGATACTATAGGGCTAAGTCTCCGTGACAAAAATGATCTACATGCTCATTTCTTGATTGATGTTGAAATGAACTCATGTATGACAACTTCTCGAATTAAACAGGCATTAAGCTCAATACAACTTTTCGTTCAGCGCTCTTTGATGAATCTGGAGGAAGGTGTGCAAGGCAACAGTGAAATAGATGTACGATGGCTAGACTGGAAGTGGATGAAGAATTACCGAGTCTGGGAAGCAAACCGCAAAATCTTTCTCTATCCTGAAAACTGGATTGAGCCGGAATTGCGTGATGACAAGACTCCATTCTTCAGCGAGTTAGAAAGCGAGTTACTTCAAGACGATCTCACAGACAAAGTAGCCGAAAACGCCTTGATGAATTATCTGACAAAGCTTGATCAAGTAGCAAGACTGGAAATTGTAGGTATGTATCATCAGGTAGAACTTGGCGATGATAATAACGCAGCAATAGATACTTTGCATATATTTGGGCGAACTCTGATCACACCACAAATCTATTATTATCGACAACAAGTTAGCGCTTCTCACTGGACTCCATGGGAAAAAGTGGATCTGGATATTGAAGGTGACCAGCTGGTCCCGCTAGTCTGGAATCGAAGGTTGTACCTATTCTGGCCTATATTCATGGAAGATAACAAATCACTAGACCCTAATGCAAGAGAGCCTGCCTCATATAACGTACAGATTGCTTGGAGTGAACGTCAACAGGATAATAAATGGTCAGCTAAAAAACAATCAACAACGTTTTTAGAGTTCCATAATCCCGATCCAGGCGCATTATATTGGGCTATTCATAACATCGACGGATACAAATTTGAACCATCAAGTTTTATTGTCAGATCTCGCATCGACGAATACAACAATTTGTACATTATAATGGTTTTTCCAGTTATAGGTGAGTTCGGTCCAGTATACGAACCAGATTGGATAAAAGCATTTAAGTTTAATGGTTGCAATTACGATCCCGAACCACTTGATACTATATCATGGCAATTTGAACCTTTGACTGGAACATATACCCATGGCGAATTTCTCAAGGAGCTTCTTAGGACTCCAATGGATAGCTCTCCACTATACCTTCCAGCTCCGTCAGACCGTAGCGCACTTGCCTTGACACCAGGAAATTTCTATCTTCTTCCTCCGCATGACGGCTCCAAACTTAACTACCATGCTTCTTTCTATATGGATAATACAAGAACATTCTTGCTTCGCCCCCGAGAAGTCGTTCCACCGGATTACTGGTGGAAGGCAGGTGAAATTGATCCTTTGTTTATACAACAAATCCCGACAAGATATTTAAATGAAATAAAGTCGTCCCCGGTAGGTCAGGCATCTACCTTGCCGGGCACCGTAGCGACAACAGCCGGTGACTTTTCAAATACTTTTGAGCCTTATCACAAGATGAATTTCTATAGATTCAAAACCTTTTACCACCCATACTTATGTGCATTCATCGGTGAGCTAAATCACAAAGGTGTTGACGGGCTGTTGCAGCGCAGGATTCAGATTGATCCACAGAGCTTTCTGCCTACACTCTCATCAGGACAAACATCTTTGCCACTTGATTTTCAAAGAGAGTACAAACCTACTCCGATTGTTACCAAACCATATCCTGCCGAAAATGTAGACTTTGAATACACTGAAGCATATGCACTTTACAATTGGGAGCTATTTTTCCATATTCCTTTCATGATTGCAGATCGATTGAGCAAAGGTCAGCGATTTGAAGAGGCCCAAAAATGGTTCCACCGAATCTTTGACCCTACTGATACCTCTAGTCTTCCTACTCCACAACGATACTGGAACACTAAACCGTTTTACAATACTACCCAGCAAGATTATCAGAGACAACGAATTCAAAACTTGCTTAATCTCTTGGCTGTAGGTGGCGATCCTGTAAAACGAGCACAGCTTAGCGGTGAGGACCTGGCAATCCTCCATGAATTTGAAAGCAGTGTTGATGCATGGCGCAGGAATCCATTTGACCCACATTTAATTGCCCGATTACGAAGCACTTCTTATCCGAAAACTGTCGTAATGAAGTATATTGACAATCTTATCGATTGGGGAGACCAGCTATTCAGAAGCGATACTATCGAGTCCATAAATGAAGCAACACATCTCTACATAATGGCTGCAGAAATCCTTGGTCGAAGGCCTAACGAGATTCCTCCACGTGCAGTGACGATAACCCAGAGTTATAATACTTTAGAGCCCATACTCGATGACTTCTCAAATGCCCTCATTGGTATTGAAGAGTTCATATCTCCTTCTGGTATGTTAGATGGATCGGCAGGTTCTTCATATAATATAGAAGAGCAGCCTCCCCAAATTACATTGCCCACCATGACCTATTTTTGCATACCAAAAAATGATATACTGCTTGGATACTGGGACACAGTAGCTGATCGTCTCTTTAAAATTCGTCATTGTATGAATATACAGGGAGTTGTCCGTCAACTACCATTATTTGAACCCCCAATTGACCCAGCTTTGCTTGTCAAGGCCGTGGCTGCAGGTATCGACATAAGCAGTGTACTAAATGACATCAATGCTGGTTTGTCATATTACCGTTTTAGCATCCTTGTCCAAAAAGCAAGCGAACTTTGTTCTGATCTGAAATCACTTGGTGCAGCCTTGCTTTCAGCATTGGAGAAAAAGGACGCTGAGGCTCTAGCACTAATCCGATCTGAACAGGAAACTTCTTTACTCAATCTAGTAAAGATGGTCAAAAAACAGCAGTACGATGAAGCAGTACAAAACGAAGCTGCTCTCCAAAAGTCCCGAGATTTATCTGTAGAAAAGTACATGTATTATCAAAAGCTGCTTGGCGCACAGGACCCGAAGGCTCCTGCAGAAGGAGAGGTCGTTCCTGTCCAGACTTACCCGCAGCAAGCCAATACACAGGGAGGATCAGTTCCGATGACTCCTAACGAGCAGGATGAACAAAAAAATCTGAATGATTCTCAAGACTCGTTAGAATGGGCTTCTAAGTCTGAAATTCTTGCAAGCCTACTACACATTATCCCAGATTTTAAAAGCGACTTTTTAGGTCAAGGCGTTATGTGGGGTGGTTCACATTGGGGATCTGCCGCTCAAGCCCTTGCGAATTACTTTCATCTTCAGGCCTCAGAATCTAGCTTTGCAGCTACCAAGTCAGGAAAAAATGCACAGTATATTATGAGGGCTAATGAGTGGACTTTACAAAGCAACTTAGCCGCAAAAGAGATAATGCAGATTGATAAGCAAATAGTTGTAGCTAATACTCGAATAGATATGGCAAACCAAGAGCTGTCAAACCACCTTCAACAAATAGAAAATGCACAAAAAAATTGAAGATTTTATGAGAAGTAAATATACCAATCAAGAACTCTATAGCTGGATGGTGGGCCAAGTCTCGACTGTCTATTTTAAATCCTACCAGTTGGCCTATGATGTGGCCAAGCGTGCTGAAACAGCCTATCGTTTTGAGCTAGGACTAGATGATTCAAAGTTTATCCAGTTTGGTTATTGGGATAGCCTAAAACGAGGTCTTCTTGCAGGGGAACGACTCTATCAAGATCTCAAGAGGATGGATGTATCATATCTTGACCAAAACCAACGCGAATACGAAATTACAAAACATGTTTCTATATTACAACTTGATTCATTGGCACTTGCCCAACTAAAGCAGACTGGAGAATGCTTCATATCTATACCAGAGACAGTATTTGATCTAGATTTTCCGGGGCATTACTTGAGGCGAATAAAGTACGTTAGTATAACAGTGCCATGTGTCACAGGACCATATGTGGGTGTAAACTGTACACTCACATTGCTGAAAAGCTCGATAAGACATGACAATAAACTTATCAGTGAAAAGTATCTCCGCCAAGAGAAAGATTCTCGCTTCACGGATAACACTGGCGCAATACAATCCATTGTCACAAGTAGCGGACAGAACGACAGCGGATTATTCGAGACTAATCTGAGGGATGAACGTTACTTGCCCTTTGAAGGCTCAGGTGCGATCAGCCACTGGCATATCCGGCTTACTCAAGATTTTAGACCGTTCGATTACGACACCATATCTGATGTTATATTACATATTCGATATACAGCTAGGGATGGAGGCGAACCTCTCCGCAATCATGCCTCTAGTGAGTTACGCGATGCCTTAAATGAGCTCTTACGCACAGAGGGTCAGAAAGGATTGGCCCTTCCAGTTAGCCTGAGACACGAATTTCCAAGTGAATGGTATCGATTCTTGAACCCTCCACAAGATAGCGTAGGCGATGCAACGCTAACTATGAACTTGGGACCAGAAAGATTCCCATTTATGTTCCAAGGAAGATCTATCACAATAAATGAGATAGAATTATTTGTAAAGATTACGCCAGAATTTGCTTCCACTTATAACGAAAACACTCTAAAGTTGACACTAGTACAAGCAGGGACAAATGCTTCTGGGACAATTCAAATCCCACTCCAAATAACACCATGGTACGGGTTGCTTCGAGCCACTCTGACAGGGTTGCGCTTTGGCAACTGGACTTTGACTGGATGGCACAAGCCGTCTGATAGTGGTGATGATAGCGTGCATGAACGCATCAATCCAAAAGCAATTAAGGACGTATTGGTCGTATGTGTTTATTCTGTTTAATCAATCTTGAGGATCTGAAGATTAATGCAAACGATGAATGATAGAAAAAAATGATAAAAGCCAGGCGAAGCCAAGTTCCAATACCAATACCGGCACACCGTCCAACAACCAGTCAAGTTTGCCTTCTATATCGATTCCAAAGGGAGGGGGCGCAATCCGTGGTATAGGTGAAAAGTTTGGAGCGAATCCTGTTACAGGAACTGCGTCTGCTAGCATACCTATCTTTACTAGCCCAGGGCGCTCAGGTTTAGGTCCATCTCTCTCCTTATCTTATGACTCTGGCATGGGTAATGGTCCATTTGGGTTTGGTTGGAACCTCTCGTTACCTTTTATTACGCGTAAAACGGATAAAGGATTGCCCCTTTACCAAGATGCTGAAGAGTCTGACACTTTTATCTTGTCTGGTTCTGAAGATCTTGTTCCAGATCTGATTAAAAAGGACGGTCAGTGGCAACGCAATTCATCTACGCCTGTTGTAGGTAATCAAAAATATCAAATACAACGCTACCGCCCACGAATAGAAGGATTATTTGCTCGTATTGAGCGCTGGACCAATACGACGACGGGGGAAACCTTCTGGCGCTCAATTTCCAAAGAGAACATTACATCCATCTATGGTAAAGATGAGAAAAGTCGCATATCAGATCCTGCCGATCCTTCTCATATTTTCAGCTGGTTGATTTGTGAAAGTTATGATGACAAGGGTAATGCAATTCTTTACCAGTATAAGGCAGAGAATTCTCAAGGAATAACGCCACTTCTCAATGAACGAAATAAAGATGAAACAACTCGTTCAGCTAATCGCTACCTAAAGAGAATAAAATATGGCAACAAGATTCCGTATCAGATAGGCGAGGATTTGACAATCAGAAGCGATTGGATGTTTGAGGCGGTATTTGACTATGGCGAACATTATGTTGAAAATGATCAAGGTCAAATAACAACTGTATCGCTAAGAGATGATCAGCATAAGTGGCATATTCGTCTAGATCCATTTTCTATCTATAGGTCGGGTTTCGAAGTTCGAACATATCGTCTGTGTCAAAGAGTATTGATGTTCCATCATTTTCCAAAGGAACTTGGTGTAGATGACTATCTTGTCCGAGCTACAGAGTTTACCTATAAAGAAAGTCCTATTGCTTCATTTATTTCTTCTATTGTCCAGAGCGGTTACAAACATCTTGATGATGATGGTAGATATCTCAAGAGATCAATACCTCCAGTAGAATTTGAGTACAGCCAGGCGATCATTGACGAGCAAATAAGAGAAATTGATTCTGAAAGCCTTGAAAATCTACCTTATGGTATTGATGGAAGGCACTATCAATGGGTAGATTTGGATGGAGAAGGTGTGTCTGGAATTCTTACAGAGCAGGGAGATGCATGGTTTTACAAGTCTAATCTTGGCGGTAGCAAGTTTGGTCCTATGGAAAAAGTTGCATCCAAGCCGTCATTATCAAACTTGAATAACGCTGAACAAAAACTGATGGATTTGGCAGGAGGTGGACAGCTAGATCTTGTCAAGATTGGTGGTCCTACACCTGGCTTTTATGAGCGCAATCAGGACAAGCAATGGGAGAACTTTGTTCCATTTGAGTCATTTCCTAATATAGATTGGAACGATCCTAACATAAGGTTGGTGGATCTTACAGGCGATGGAATCGCCGATATTCTAATAACAGAAAGCGATGCTTTGACATGGTATCCTTCTTTGGCCAAACGTGGTTTTGGACCATCATCGTTAAGCATGCTTAGATCACAGGATGAGGAGCGTCAACCAAGACTAGTATTTTCTGACAGTACGCAGTCTATTTACTTGGCAGATATGTCAGGCGACGGGCTGACAGACCTAGTGCGTATACGAAATGGCGAAGTCTGTTACTGGCCTAACATAGGTTATGGCCGCTTTGGATCCAAAGTGACTATGGACAGCTCCCCTTGGTTTGATACGCCAGATACGTTTGACCAATCACGCATTAGGTTAGCTGATATCGATGGTTCTGGTGTCACAGATATTATATACATAGGACACACTGATGGAGTCAAACTATATTTTAATCAATCAGGTAACAGCTGGGCAGAACCTGTATTGTTAGCAAGTTTCCCATCTATTGATAATTTGTCCTCAGTTGCTGTTTTAGATCTTCTTGGTAATGGTACTGCATGTCTTGTATGGTCATCTTCACAGGTAGGCGATAAAAACAGGCCCATGCGTTACATTGACCTGATGGGTGGAGAAAAGCTGCAGTATAATGGACAGAATACAAAAAAGCCGCGTGGGCAAAAGCCACACTTACTCATATCAATAAAGAACAATATGGGAGCAGAAACCTATGTAGAGTATGCATCGTCTACAAAGTTCTATCTGCAAGACAAAGCTGCCGGCAAGCCTTGGATAACCCGGCTTCCGTTCCCAGTTCACGTGGTCGAGTGGATAAAGACCTATGATCTAATTAGCCGTAACCGCTTTGTCACACATTACAAATACCACCACGGTTATTTTGACGGTGTAGAACGTGAATTTTCGCGGCTTTGGCATGGTGGAGCATTATGATACTGAGGAATTTGGAACGCTCAGCAGTGAGGGTGAAGTATTACTTGCAGGAGACAATATAGAAGAGGCCACATACCTTCCACCTATATATACAAAAACTTGGTTTCATACGGGCATCCATTTTGGTCGTGAGCATGTATCCAATTTCTATGCTGGCTTGCTCGATGCTGATGATAATGGTGAGTATTACCGCGAACCTGGTTTAAACAATGCTCAGGTACAAGAGATGCTGCTTGCAGATACAATGCTGCCTACAGGTTTGTCCATTGAGGAAGAGCGGGAAGCTTGTCGCGCCCTCAAAGGGAGTATGCTCAGACAAGAGATCTATGCTTTGGATGGAACACCTAAAGCAGAATACCCATACACTGTCAGCGAACAGAACTTTACAATCAGGCCTCTGCAACCATGTGGTAACAATCAACATGCAGTATTTTTTGTACACCCGCGTGAGGTTATTATCTATCAGTATGAGCGTAATCCTGCTGATCCACGCATTTCTCATACGCTGACATTCGAGGTAGATAACTTTGGCAATGTTTTAAAACAAGCAAGTGTAGGTTATGGTAGAAGACAACCCGATCCAGATCCTCTTTTACTTCAGACAGATCGTGACAAGCAAATTCGCAGACTTATTAGCTACACTGAGAACAGTCTAACCAAACCCATTGATACTGCGGACAGTTACCGTAATCCATTGCAATTTGAGACCCGCACGTATGAGCTAACAGGCTACACTCCAAATGGTGCAGCAGGGCGATTTCAGATGGCTGATTTTGTGAAGTTGGATACGGTTAATCCTGATGTTCTCGTTCATATCTTTGATACTGAGATTAGCTATGAAGATCAGCCCACTAACGGCAAACAACGTCGTCTAATTAAGATGGGGCGCTCTCTTTATCGGCCAGATGACCTAGGGACGGCATTAGATGATCCCTTACAGTTGTTACCTCTTGGAACTGTCGAATCTCGTGCTATTCCTGGTGAGACCTATCGACTAGCATTCACAGCTGGTCTGCTTGTACAAGTGTTTCAGCGTGCCGGGCAATCGCTACTGCCGCCCAATACTGCAGAAGTGCTTGGTCATGACACTGGTGACCAGGGTGGGTATATACAAAGCGAATACTTCAAGACAAAGGCTCTATTCCCAAAAACTGATCCAGACGACCATTGGTGGGTGCCCACGGGTCGGGTCTTTATGTCACCTAGTGGCATGGAAAAAGCTGCCGAAGAATTGAACTATGCCAGTAAGCATTTTTTTCTTCCGCTCCGATACCGTGACCCTTTTTACACTGACGCGGTCAATACTGAAAGCTTTGTCACATTCGATTCTTACGACCTTCTTATGCTAGAGACTCGCGATCCTGTTGGCAACCTCGTCACAGTTGGGCAACGGCTACCTAGTGGTCAGATAGATCCAGACAATCAAGGAAATGACTACCGTGTGCTGCAGCCCGGGCTGGTTACCGACCCCAATCGTAATCGAATGGAAGTGTTATTTGACGCTTTAGGCATGATTGCAGTAACGGCCTTGAAAGGCAAAGATGACAGCGAAGGTGACACATTGAGCGAATTTGATACTGATAACTCTCTCATCAATCTTACTCAGGATCAGATTGATACATTCTATGATGTCATTGACCCTCATGTATCTGCTCCTGATCTTCTCAAGGGGGCGACTAGCCGAGTTATCTATGACTTACATAGATTCCACCGTACTAAGGAGGCACATCCGGAGGACCCGACACAGTGGCTACCTGTATACGGTACAACTCTTACAAGAGAAACTCATCTGAACGACTCACAGCATCAAGGTAGTCCCAAGATTCAGATTAACTTTTCATACTCGGATGGTTTTGGACGCGAAATCCAGAAGAAGATGCAAGCCGAGCCGGGGCCGGTCGTGGAAGGTGGAGATGTTGTCAATCCTCGATGGGTATGCAGTGGCTGGACTGTCTTCAACAACAAGGGCAAAATTGTACGCCAATACGAACCTTTCTTCAGCCATTTATCAGAGAAAGGTCACTTGTTTGAATTTGGTGTTAAAGTTGGTGTTAGCCCTATTCTTTTTTATGATCCATTGCAACGGGTTATAGCTACATTAAATCCTAATCATACTTATGAAAAGGTGATCTTTGATCCATGGAAACAAGTAACTTATGATGTCAATGATACTGTAGCAGCACAAGGTATTCAAACTGGAGATCCACGAACTGATTTAGATATTCACAAATATGTAGAAAAATATTTTGCTGCTTTAAATGATCCTACTTGGATGACTTGGTTTGGACAACGCCAAGGTGGGAACATGGGTTTAGAGGAGCAGAAAGCAGCAGATAAAGCCTCTGTACATGCCAATACTCCTACTACTGCATACCTGGATACTTTGGGTCGTCCTTTTGCAACCATGAACCATAATAGATTTGAAAGGGATAGTGTTACAGTAGACGAGATTTATACAACTAGAATTAAACTTGATGTTGAAGGAAATCAAAGGGAAGTTCGTGATACAATAGTTCAAAATGACGACTTGGAGGGACGCATTGTTATTTATTATGATTATGATCTGTTGGGCAATAGAATCCATCAGAAAAGTATGGAATCTGGAGAAAGATGGATGCTTAATGATGTTAGTGGTAAACCATTGCGCGCTTGGGATAGCAGAGACCATATTTTTCGAATTGAATATGATACTCTTAGACGTCCACTACGTTCATTTGTTATTGGTGCTGATCCTAACCTCCCAAATAAGGAACTATTAACCGAGAGACTGGTGTACGGTGAGCAGCATCCAGAAGACGAACTACGTAATATACGTGGTAAGATTTATCTGCACTTGGATCAGGCGGGTAAAATGACTCTCGAAGCTAATGATTTCAAAGGTAACACGGTTCATACTACACGGCGTCTTGGCAGGGAATACAAGCATTGTATAGACTGGTCACTTGTAGATCTTGATCATATCGCGCTTCCGCAAAACGCTCTTGAAAAGATCAATCTTCAAACGCTCGAAGAAGATTTTGTATCATTGCTAGAATCTGAAACTTTTCATAGCCATACAAAATATGATGCCCTTAACCGACCAATCCAGATTATTGCGCCAAAGAGTGATCAGCCTAGCACAAAGTATAATATCATCCAATACATTTACAATGAAGCAAATCTACTGGACAAAGTCGATGTATGGCTTGACTATGCATTGGAGCCTACTGGACTACTTGATCCAAATAATGTGCCGCCTTCTCCAGTTGGCGTAGACAATATTGACTATGATGCCAAGGGACAGCGTCTACGTATTGGCTACTCTAATGGAGTCCTCACATTTTATGAATATGATCCTCAAACTTTTCGCCTGGTACATTTGCTTACTAGACGCGATGTTGCCACATTCCTAGATGACTGCCCTTCAAATGTTGATGCCAACTGGCCAGGCTGCCAAGTACAAAATCTACACTATACTTATGACCCCATAGGAAATATTACTTATATCGAGGATGAGGCCCAGCAGACAATCTTTTTTCTCCAACAGCGTGTCGAACCAAGTGCAGAATACACCTATGATTCTATTTATCGTCTAATCAAAGCCACGGGCCGTGAGCATCTAGGTCAAGTCGGCGGAGCACCAATGCCTCATTCTTATAATGATGCAGGACGTGTTGGCCTCTTTCATCCAAATGATGGCCGAGCTATGGGGACATATACAGAGATCTATGAATATGATGCAAATGGCAACTTGCTTGACATGATTCATAACGGTGCCAATCCCTCAAACCCCGGTTGGACTCGTCACTATGATTACAAAGAAATCAGCTTGATAGAAAATGGTACTGGGGGCACTCTAGTTAAGGTCAGTAATCGGCTGAGCAGTACTACTGTGAAAGGCAATAGACCATCAACTGAATTGTATGCTTATGACAATCACGGGAACATGACTCAAATGCCTCAGTTGCAGCTAATGCAGTTTGATTTTAAGGATCAGTTATGCATGACGCAGCGCCAAAAGGTTAATGATGAGGATGATGATGGAATAAGGCGACAGGGAGAACGAACCTACTATGTTTATGACGCTACCGGCCAGCGAACACGTAAAATCACGGAACTTCCTAATGGCATGCTGAAGGATGAACGCATCTATCTAGGTCAATTCGAAATCTATCATAGGCATTTTGGCACGAACGTAGGGCTGATCCGCGAAACATTGCACATAATGGACGATAAACAGCGAATAGCTTTGGTGGAAACACGTAACGACATCAATGATGGCAGTTTGAAACAGCTCATCAGATACCAGTTTACTAACAATCTGAGTTCAGCAGTTATGGAATTAGATGAACAAGCAAAGGTAATTTCCTATGAGGAGTACTTACCTTATGGTAGCACGTCTTATCAGGCTCGGCGTGGCCAGACGGAGTCATCTAAGCGTTATAGGTATACGGGGATGGAGAGGGATGAAGAGAGTGGGCTTAATTACCATGGAGCTCGCTATTATGCGCCATGGATAGGAAAATGGCAAAGCTGTGATCCAGCAGGATTAGTTGATGGCTCCAATCTCTATCAGTATTCCCGAAACAATCCTATTCTCTTTAATGACCCAGGCGGCATGGATCCTGACTTCGAGGCACTTCGGTTTGATGATGGAAGTAAGCTTAACCTGGGACCATTTCAATTGACGGATATAAACCTCCGCAGTTTTGACGCCCGATTGAACTTCTCCATAGATATAATACGTGATCAGCAGCTCTCTTTTGAACCCTCCTTCTCCTTAACTGGTACTTCCTATCTCACCTCAAAACTTGGAATTCCTGCGCTTGGACTGAAAGGTGGAACTGGCAGTTATAATTTGAATATAGGTAGATTAGAATTAGAAGGTGGTGGAATAAACGCATCACCTATGAGGGCAAGTTCATATCTGAAGCTTTCTGGCTTCCTAGATCCATCGATTTCCTTCTCAGCATATGGGAAAGCGACCTCTAGGATAGATGAGCGTATTTTTCGTAGCACATGGAAGGAACAACTTCGGAAAGGACTTGAAAACACAAAGGGTGAAGTTGAGGTGTTTGCCAGAGCTCGGGCGTTAGGACACGAATGGGGTTCTTTCGCTCTGCGAGCTAGCACAACAGGAGGGGGGAAAGGGACGACTTCACTGACAGGCCGCATCGGAATTGGCAGTCTGACCCTTGCTCATGTGCATGGGTCTGGTTCCTTTTCAATGCTAGGTGACTTTAATTTATCGGGCCATTTCACTGGATCATTATCACCGATATTCTCTACACAAGGTAACTGGTCCTTCGACATGAACAAAGGGCTTAGTTTTAGTTATTCAGGCTATTTTTTGGGGCCACAATATGGACACTACGGCGGTTTAGATATTGGAATTTCCTCTAAACCAAGCTTTCCTGACAGTGACACTCGTAGAGGTAGAGATGTTGCCAACATGTTCGAGAATTTAGAGTATAGGAACAACATGTACGGAAAGCTCGATGTTTTCGATACTTCCCTAAGTTTGGGTTTGACTACCTTTACTGACTCGAGCGTTCTATCCATTGGATTTTCCCCTTCTACATCTTATGTAGGCCTACTTTTCTCGACATCGTTTTGGGCGAATGGTTATAACAATCCTGGATCTGGCTGGCACTTGTTAAAAGGACGAAGTGATTATTGACACCTTGAAATTACTCCGACTTAAAAATCTGTATAGAACTACATGACAGCTGGATCAATATGAAATTCATATCTGAATGCATTTTACAATGCCTCTTTGAAGTAACTAACAACAGGCTCTTCGAGAGCCCCAGGAAAATGCAAAGAAATTTCTCTCTATATTGGTTTCAGTAATACGAATCATTGGATGATAGTTTACTATTATATTCCCTAAACAACCCCAATTAGTCAATGAATAGACCATGGGCAACCTTCCTTGAATCTTTGATAAAATCGAGTACGAGGACTGAGGACTAAACTATGAATTTGCCTCGTTAACTTCTTATAGAAGATATCATAATGAAATTGTCAATTAGCTGTTTCTTAAAACTCGGGGTCAATCATTTGGTTCATAAAATGGAATTTACAAGCACCATGAGAATAGAGTGTGATAATGAAAAGTTAAGGGACCTACTCTCGAACAGGGTCGCTTTTTTTACTAAAACAAGAAATGAATGATGCAGAAGTCGCAACGATACTCCATTTCTTCAAAAAGCTTTCATCATACGTGTATACAACATATGGTGACAGTAGAAAAATAGGATCTCTTAAAGAATTGTTCTCTGTGATCATGATGTGAATAACTCATTCTATAAGTTGACACAATTCATACACCGCGGAGAGATGTCAAACTTCCTCAGAACAGGCGCAAGATGTTAAGATTTGGTATCATTTCTACTCAAAAATCAACAAGAATACTATTGGTTTCAGGACACAAAATACCGCAAAGAAATTTCAAGAAACACCTGATAACTCTGAGGCGTTATCGATGAAAAGATCAGCAACTAGTATCACCTGCCTTCAGCCGATAGAACGCAAAGGTCGGCATCCTTGCCTTCATTATCCACAGAATTCCCTATACGCTGTATTTGTTCTGAG
>Ga0170475_114414138_pt1 | contig 19454 bp, 7 predicted proteins | sample Soicark_Litter_5_FD_111474 | JGI IMG/M metagenome (GOLD analysis project Ga0170475, IMG submission 111474) | Avena fatua rhizosphere microbial communities from Hopland, California, USA. Combined Assembly of 48 SPs
ACAGGGCCCATATAAACAATGCCTAACCAACACACCAATACCAACCTCCAAACCACCATTTCAAAAATTTATAATATTAATAATACACAAAAAACAAATGACGTTTTGCATAAATTTAATATGGTACAAGCTAACGCTTACCACATTAATTATGACAACACACCAATTATTATACCTGATAAAGTTTTAACATACAAAAAAGAACAAATTTTAATCTATGAAGGAAATTATTTATTTACTCTATCAGCTTTCCCTATTTGCGTCGTGCCTAAGTGTAATAAAAAGTGTTGTTTCAACATAGTTAAAGATAAAAAAAATTCAAAATAAAATGCAAAACGTCATAAATAAACAATTTGAAGCTCCTAAAATAATAGGAAGTTTTAAATGTGATGAGTTATTTAAATGTGATTTAAATGACTTGAGAATAAGAAAAGCAAGGCATGATGCAAAACATGAGGAACATACAATTAAAAAAAGAAACAAAATTGGAACAATAACAACTTTACAAACATTAACTGTCTATAAAAAAGGAGAAAAAAAAATCAAAAACAAAAGAAAAGAAATAACATATAATGCAATAAATAATAAAATCATGAAATTTAATGATTACGTTCCAATTAGGGATTATAACAAAACCATTACATTAATAAAAGAAAATAACAAGTATTTTAGTGCATATTATAAAAGTTTAAATGGTACAATTTATCCAATTAATGAAGAAGTTGATATGAATAAAGATAAATGTGGAATATGTGGAATTACATTAACAAAAAAAAATAAAACTTATTCAGTATTAGCATTATGTAAAGAACACAAAATGTTAGATACAAAATATATTGAAACTTATAGACAAACTGATGAATTTATAGAAGATAAAATTTATTGTGAAAAATTACAAGAAGAAGAATTCAATTGTAAAGAAAAACAGAGAGAAATATATGATAGAGAAGATTATTTCTTAAATGCTAATAGATGTATAAGAGCAAAAAAAAATAAATGATTATACTAAAGGATCTGGAATGCTTTTAAGAACTTTAAATGGTGAAAAACATACTGCAACATGTTGTGTTTTCAATTTAACCAATAAAGAATGTGATAATAATTGTTGCATACATGCGGAAAAAAACATAACAATTAATGAATTAAATGGAGAAGGTTTTTCATATTATAACAAATATTTTAACGATTATCAAATTGATTTGAAAAATTCAATTATGTATTATTTTGTAAATAACAATGATGAAGAAAATACTTATATAGTACAATATTATAATTTGTTTGAAAAAGATAGAATCAGCATAGTTAATTTAAGTGAAATGAAAATTTATACATATTACCTTAACACTAATAGGGGCCAGCAGATGAAACTAGATATGAAAACTTTAGTTAAATACTTATTCAAAATGAGTGAAATAGAAAATTCTAAAGATTGGGATATTTTAAATACATTATGTTTTGGAGACAATTGTGAAGAAAAAGTAAACTTAAATAAAGAAATTTATGTGTATATAAACCCAAAACTGCCTTTACTCAATCATGTTTCAAATATCAACCATTATATATATGAAATGGTAAAAATAACAAAAGAAGAGTATTTACATTATTTATCAATAGGAATAAGTTTTAATATGGATAAACAATCAAAACGAAGGACACATTATGGATTTATAGTTAAAGAAGAAGAAGAATTTACTTCAGAAGAAATAAGGACAAATATATTAGCCAGAATTAAATTGGAATTTGATAATATAATGAATTCAATAAGATTATTTTTAATTAAAATGAAACAACATTTCGTTAAAAAACAAAGAGATGAAATAAATAATACTTACTTAACCACAATGGAAATATCTAAATTTCATAAGAAAAAAGAACCTGGCAATGAAGAAATATTTATTAATGTAAATGAAGAAAAGGAAGAAAAACCAAAAATTAATACACCTTGGATTAAAAACAATTATTATATTGTTAAAAAAGAATTATTCAATGTAATATATAAAAAAGATGAAGATGGAAATAGAATAGTAAATTATGGATTAATACCTTCAAGTTATATGGAAGATGTTATAATTTATTGCACGAAAACAGCTTACAAGAATGAATTTGACAGAAAAATTAATACTTATAAAGATTTTAAACAAGAAGACAATTTAAAAATTTTGGCATTAATTAATTTATTAATAATAATAGAAGTTGATGAAAATTTCAATAATTTTTTGAAACAATTAGACCCTTTAATGTTTAACATGAAGAGCATTTTAGTAATAATAAGGCAATATGAAAAACCAATAGGTAATTGTTTAAAAGAATTAGAGGAAAAACTTCAAAAAAAATATGGTGATGAAACCACAAGATATACAGACAATCCTAAACATTTAAAACAAATAGTTTATGTTTATAATAATCCAAATTATCCTTTTATCAATCATGTTTCAATTAAAAATAATTATCCAGTTAAAAAGAAATACATGAAGAAAATGAGTTATAAGAAATTTTTGGAATTAGAAATTAACGTATACAATGATCAATTAGAACAAATTTATTCAAACAACTTAATAAATGAAATTCAACAAAATGTAATAATTACTAAAAAAGCAACTCATTGTTATTTATTAAATGGATTGATGAATGAATTGATGTATAATAAAATATATTCAAAAGTGACAACAAATTGTTTAACAACACAACAATTAATCAATTTAATAACAGATAATAATAAAATTTCTACTTATGAAGAAATTATAAGTTCAATTATAGTTAAAAATAAAGGGAAAGAAATATATTTGGAATTTATAGAAAATGAAAATTTTTTTTATATTGATACACCTGAAATAATAATGTTTACTACCATGACAATCAGAGATAATTATTATGAAGAAGGAAAATACTACAAAATTTTTGAATATGACTTGTCTACATATTTAAATTTCATAGCAGAAAGCAACAATACAAACACAGATGACTTAAATATACATTTACCTAAAACTTATCAACCAGAGAAAGAATCAATTGATTTAAATGAATTCTTTAGAAAAATAAATGAACAAAAACATGTAACAAGCTTAATTCTATCAAGAAATACAAATAATATACATATACACGGAATAAATGTCAATTTAAATTTAAATGAAGAGGATTTTAAGAATTTAGACCCCATAGAAAAGTACTTTTATCAATTGAAACAATTAAATGGAGAAAACAGAATTAGTTCTGAATTACAGTGTTTGAATTTCAAAGATGAAGAATTCATAGTAGAACAAACTAATTACTTAGTAGAAAGAGATGACTTAAAACATTTTATCCGTACGAAATGTTATTCAATGGATGAAATGTGTGAATTAGAAGAAGAAGAAATAGAAATGGAAGAAGATGAAATACAAGAAGTACAAGTAGGAATAACAGCTAATTTATTAGATGGACAATTGACTGAATTGCAAACTGAAGATAATTATTGTTTTAAATATTTTAGAAGTTTATATGATGAACTTGGCAATTTGCCATGTATAGGATTGTCAATATTTATTCAAAGATTTATACATTATAAATATGACCAAAGTTATGAAATATTAAATCTAGCTTTAGATTATGATGAAGTTAATAAATACTTACATATAAGACAAAAACAAAAAGGAGAAAACCATATGACTTTAGAACAGTTATTAGAAATTGGAAAAAAAAATGAAAAACAAATTAATAATGATTGTATTTCACAAATTTTAGAAGAAAAAATGAACAATGATGGTAATGTTCAACAAAACTTAGAAAACGAAAATTATTCAACTGAACTATCAAAAGAAGGGAATGAAATGGAAGAAGAGGATGAACAAGAAGAAGAAAAGTTTGAATTGCAATTGGCAGACAATGTTACTATAAAACAAGCTAAAGAAGCTATTAAAGAATTAACATTTGAAAAATTAAACATAGGGAAAAGTAATGATACTGATGGATGGTGTTATTTACCATTACTGTCAACTAGACAAAAATTATTAAATGATAATTTGATGAAATTATATAATAAATCAATCAAAGAGATGTATGAACCCTTTATATCATTAACAAAATTTACGGAACTGATTGGAGAAAGATGTTTTGAGAGATTAGACGGAATAATTTTAAAATATTCTTATAGTGAATTTATTCATATGGAAGGAGTTAAAATTAAAAGACATGTACCAGATAATGACGTTGAAATAAATTTGGATAATGTAATAATAGCAGACTATAGTGATTATATAGATTTTTTCAACGGGCAATTATTTTATTTTGATGTTTCAAATAAAGAAAATTTATTAAATTTTATTTTTTTCTTAAAAGATCAATTACCAGTCATATTTGCCAATTATGTTGAAGATGTAAATGCAGCAGAAGACATACAGGTAGGTATAAATATAAGTCAATTAAATGCATCTTTATTGACTAGTGTAAATGAAGCGATGGAAGATGTAGAAATTTCAAATGCTGTAAACCAGCATGAAAGAAAAATATTTAACAAGGCTTTAGATGTCAAAAAAAAACATCATTTATGTCATTCTTCACTTTCAACTGAACAAATAGAATTTTTATCTGATGAATTTCCTTCTTTTAGTATAATACCAGCTGATAAAGATAAACATCCACATGGTATGCATGCTAATTCTAGAGTATTATGTGAGAAAAGTATATACAAAATAATAGGTTCACATATACCAATTTTTGATTTAGGCGGGAATTATTACAGACATTTATCAGAAAGTAGGACTAACATACATAGTTGTCTTAGAGTAGAGAATTCAACAGAATTATCTCGAATGACTGAAATAGATTTAGGCGTTTTACATGAAATAATTAAAAAGAAAAATTATGTTTTCAATGATAGATTAAAAGAACAAACAACAGAAGCTACTTTTGTAAATGATGAAATAATTGAACACTTACAAAGTGGTAAAACTAACTATTTTTGTAACAAAGATATAAACACTTGTCCTTTAGTTCATAACTTTCCCATTGCATGTGGTATGTCAATAGATGCTTTATTTGATGTAGATCCATTTGACATATTATCTTGGCATCAAAAAAAAAAAATAGTTGTATCTAAACATGCTGTAACATTCAATTACGCAATGTTGTATGAAAAAAAAGGAAATTTACCATTTAATGAAGGCAATTGGGAAATAAATGAAGAAGGGCAATTAAGAATGACTTTAATACAAAGTGATGATGTTTATATCAATAATTTTGAAAATTTCAAGAAATATTTAATAAATAAAATGTTTGTTGGTAATAAATCAGGAATTTACATAAAAATTGAAGGGGTCAGAGCTTGTCACTTGAGAATAGATATTTACTCAGTGCCAGAAGTATTTATAACTAGAAACATGTTATTAAAATCTATTTGGTTTTCTAATAAATTTGAAGATGTAATTTTGACCTTACCAATAATAAACACAAAACTACCATATGGATTATTTGGTAAATTAAATGCATCTGCTATAGATCCAATAACTATGTTTAAAGAAAATAACGATTTGTACCAAGATTTTGGAGAAGAAACTGATAATTTATTTAATAAAGATAATGTAAACGCACAAAATATAATCAGTAGCATTTTAATGCCTCAAAATGATGAGTATGATAAACCAACTGGTAAAATTTCAGAAAAAAAATATGACTTAGATAAAAGATTTATATTACCACATGAATTATTTACTGTTGAAACAGTAGTAGTAAATACTAAATTACTAAATTTGTTAGTAACTAGATTAATGTGGGCAAGTTCAGAAAAAAAAATTGATTTATGGAAAGATTTATTAGAATATATGAGAACTTTAAAATTTCAATTGTTCGTGACTAGTGTGTCCCAAATGAATAGGTTTAAGGAAGATCCATATCTATTTTTAAAACATGGAATATTTGCTTTATATACTCATTATGGAATGTTTCAAAAATTAAGTCCTATCATAAACACAATGTCAACTTCAAAAAATAGAAATTTTTTAAGTAATGTTTATAGTGCCTTAGTAAATATTTTAACGGACGTTTTAAAAACAATAGATCCAATTAATATAGAAGAAATAAAAGAATTTTTGCTCAAATATGGAGATAAAGATGATTTTAAATTAACAAGCTTATTTGAAGCGAATTTAGAAGGGTTAGAACAATTACCAATTATAAGCACACATAATTATAATAATGTTATAATAATGTCACAAGTAACCAAAAATGATTTAAATAATGAAGAAATAACATGGGATTGTAAACCTGCTTTCATTGAAAATCTTAAAAGTTTAGTTACTTTTGCTAAAGATACTAACAATGATGAAGAAGATGAAGATTCTGGACATAAATGCACTCATATTTGTATAAATAAAAATCATTCATTCTATAGGAGTTTAGGAGGTGTTTTTACCACTTGTACATGCTGTGAAAAAGTGGGATACTGCATAAATGAGAAATGTTATTGTTGTAGCTCTATTGAGTACTGTTGTAAAGGATGGGGAAGTGAATGTAAAGCAACACATTTAAGACCATCAGAGCATTGTTGCAACAGTGACAATTGTAAATGTGTCAAAAATGTTATGTGTAAATGTTGTAAAAATTTATCAATAAGTGAAATATGTCCATTATGCAAACATAATTGTATGAAAGGAAAAAAAGTAAGTATTGAACCATTAACACAAGAAATGAGTGATTCAGAGAATGAAGAAGAAGTAATAGATGAATCAATTACTAAACCATTTAATAGTGAATTAGATACAAATTTAGATACTTTAGATTTTAATGATTTGTCACCTAAAGAAGGTGACCCTTTTTTTAATGTAAATAAACCTTTATATGATGAAATATTAAACACTGTTAAACCTAAGACTGATTTTGGTTATAAACCTGTGATAAACACCTCAAATGAAAATGAAAGAACAGTCACTCCAGTTATTAAACTAAATCCAATAAATAAACAATTGAAACCAGATTTTAGACCAACTAAAAACTACAAATCAACAGAAGAAGAAGAAAAACCAGTATTTATAATTAATGAATTATTATCCAAAGAACTAAATGAAAAAATAGGAAATTTACCGAAGTCAACATATTCAACTCAACAAATAATTAAAGTAACCAAAGTAATTAAAGGACAAATAGCTGGATATGTAGATTTAGATATGTCAAACACAATAACCTGGTCTTGGTATAGAGAAAAAATATTAAGTGATCAATGGTCAGTAAAAATAAATAGAATACATCAAACTGCATTTGATTTTATATTTGATCATTATAAGTCAGAAGAAAATGGTTTATTTTTTTCAATAACACTAAACATGAAAAATTTTGAACACAAATTAAAGGCAAATAATTTAATGAAGCAAATACCATTAAATGATGTTAGCATATTACCAATTAGTCAGATTATATGTGATGGAAAAAAATACTTACTACATTCTAATATAATGGTACCAGTATTAATAGCAGGAAAAATTTTATTACAGCAAATGTTAGTATTAAAAGCATTAAGAATAATGAAAGAAAAAAAAATAACAAAAGTTGAAATAATTAAAAAAATTGGTGCTGTGATATTTGAACTGTGTTATAGTTCATTATTGGAAAGATTAAGTAGTGACATACCTTTTATGCATGCTTATGATAATGCAATTAAAAAAATAAAAGCACGAAGATTAATCAAAGGGGCCATAGAAAATAATATGAGTCAAAACTTAATTAAAAATATATCAGTTAGAAGAGGAATTGAATTAAGTTTGCTAGAAAAAGCAATAGAACAAAATCCTATAATATTAGATATAGACAAAACTATAACAAAATTATCCACAATGGAAATTAGAACTATTCCTAATAAAATATATTGTAATATAAATAATATCAAAATTACATATATAGAAGATAATTCTGGAGATGGTTTATGTGGTTGGTATGCTATTAAAAATGTTTTTAAATTTAATGATGAAGTGTTAAATGAATTACAATTAAGTACAGGCAAATTAGAAAATTGGAATTCTGTAGAACTTGGAAACTTTATAATCAAAAAACAACTTAATATAATAATAATTTCTGTATATAGTATAATGAGTTATAGAGGTAATAATTCAAATATATTTGGAGGCATTTTACATACTAATTTATATAATGAAGCAACCAATCATTGGCAAGGATGTATGTTAGAGGTTTTGTACATAAAACAAAATGAATATTTATTTAATAATGATATAGTTAATGCCTCATTAGTGAATTATTTAATGAGAACAAAACCATTATTATTTGTAAACAAATCTTTAAAAGAAATAATGGACTTAGATTTTAACATTCTACAAACAGTGGATTGGGAAGAAGTGGAATCTGAAATTGAAGATACAATTAAAATGAAATTGTTAAAATTAAAACAAACAGATGAATTATATTCCAAATCTATAGTACATAATAACTATTTAACTTACACAACAGAAATTTTTGATGATTCAAATAAAATAGAAAAATTTATGACTAAATTAAATGAAAATGTTATCCTATTATATGCACCTTGTTCATTTGGAAAAACTTTGAAAGCATTTGATCATTTTAATAAAAAAAGATTAATTTTAGTAATACCATTAAGGAAAAGTGTGAATGATGCTTATGATCAATATATAAAAAAATACAAAGAGTATTCTATAGCAAAAAGGCATTCAGGAAAAACAGTATCAAATGTAGAAGACTTAAGTCTCAAAAATAAACATATAGTGATAATAACAGTAGATAGCATGGTTAATGCATTACAAAACAAACATATAGATTTAAAAACATATAATACAATAATGTTTGATGAAATTCATGATAGAACAGTAAATTATTTAAATTTAATAGCTTTAACAAATAAAATAATAAAATATAATAACATAAATATAAGAGTGGTATTTTCAACTGCTACCTATAGTCCAAAATATATAGTTCCGTATTCTAGATATCCAATAGAAATCAATGACTATTATTATCCAGAAGATATACCAATAAAGGAAGAAGGAGTAACAGCAATTTTGATTTCAGGTGAGCATGCAGCAAATAAAATATATAATCAACATTTTGGTCATTTAGCTTATGGAACTGAGATAAAATATGTAGATTCTCATATATTAAATGAAAATCCAAAGATATTTGAAACAGGGAAAGTTTTTCTATGCACAAATTGCATTTCGGTAGGTACTAACATACCAAATTTAGACACAGTGATAGATTTAGCAGACAGACTAGTTGTAGAAACTAGTTACTTATGTGAGCCTACAGAAAAAAAATATTATAGTAGTGAATTGAGATATCATAGCTTAAGTGAGAAATATCAAACACAAAGGAGAATAGGACGTTTTAAGAAAGGAAAATATTATGGTTGTGTTAGAACTGAACCAGAATATTTGACGTTGCAAGATTGGTTAAGTTTTAACTCAGTAGTAGATATAGAATTGCCAATGGATTTGAAACAAGAATTAAATATGATGAAAGACTTGCAGAAAAAATATAATTCTGTTGATGATGTAATTAAAAGATTAAAAGAATGGAACTTAACATTAAAAGACCCTTACGAAGAGGATGAATTAATTAGGAGAGCTGAAAATTATCATTTAAATATAATAGTGGAAAGCAGAATTTTTACATCAAAACCAATGAAATTTAGTAACAGATATTCATTGACAGAAAAAGTATCATATGATGAATTGTTTAATAATTTAATAACTAATAATATAATGTCCAAACCTGAGAAACAAGAAGAAAATAAACACATTATAATGGTAAATAAAATAGCAAAGAAATTAGATATACATACTTTAATAGTGAACATTACAAAACGATGTGAAACTTGTAATGAATTAATGATAAATAATTTATTAACACATTGTAATTATTGTGATAAAATAAATTGCGGATTAAACTTGAGAATTGAAGATTTAAATGATTTTACAACGAATTGTCAAAATGTTAAATTGAATTTCAACATATTTAAAAGTGATTATAAAATGATGGATTACTCAGATTTAACAATTTATAATTTTTATACAAATAACAACAGCCAAATTCAAGCTGAGTACATTAAATATTTTATAAACAGTATACAAAAAACGATTAAATCAATGTGTGATATAGCTGTAAAACCATGGAGTGAAGACAGACGTAATATTGCAGGAATAATTAGAGCTGATTTAAATGGTTTTGATAAGAACATTAAAAGTTTATTTTCCTATTATAACCTAAGAAACGGTGAAATAATATGTTATATAACAAATAATAAAGCAGAAATTAATATGGTTGGAGTAGAAACAAATTTAAACAAAAATGAAATAAACCACATATTAATTTCACAGAACAAAACTTACTATATGAAATTATACTTAGCTAACTTATTAGTAAATCCAAAAGATTTCAAAAAAAATTGATAATTATATTAAACAAGCAAAAATCGTTCATGGTGTAGCTGGGTCTGGAAAAACAAAAATAATTGAAGATGCAAGTAATAATGTTGTTATAGTAAACCAAGAATTAATAAGAAAACAATTGAATAATAATTTAAAATTGACAAGAGTTTATACATCTACAGCTTCCATGTTAGCATTAAATACTAAAAAAGTCAAAAAGTTGTACATTGATGAAATAAACACCATTAATACCCTTGATTTAAGATTAATAATACCAAATAATGTAGAAGAATTATATTTAATGGGAGATAAATATCAATTTCCTTCTAGAGATTACGATATTATAACAGCCCATGATGAAAAAGCTGTAAATATATTAGAGGATAAGCCATTTAATCAAGGAATGAATAAAAGTAATAGATTAGGTGATAACACTTGTGACATACTAAGATCTTACCAATTTAACATTATTGGAATTAAAGATAAGAAAGATGTAATAAGAACTTTCATATATAATAAAACTGAAAAAAATTTTGATTACAATTCTTTAATAAAAACAGAAGAATATGATTTAGTCTTAGTACAAAATGTTGGTATGATAAGTAACTTTGGGTTAAAATCTAAAAATGTTACAACTGTTATAAAATCTGAAGGAATACAAAAACAAAAAGTATGTTTAATTATAGATTCTTTGGATCAAAATTTATCAGATAGAAGGTTTATATACACAGCTTTGACTAGACATCAAAAACAAATTGATATTTTTATTGAATCAAAGACATTAATAAATGATAATGTTAAAAAATTGACATTGAAATCAGATATTGGAGGAGAAAATTTAAATAATAATGAAATATTGAGGACATTATTAACAAATACTTTAGAAGGGAAAAATAAAAATTTAAGAATTTTTATAGAAAATGGTAAAAAAATAGTCATTAAAGTTAAAAAAGGATTGAACAAATTTAATGAATTTTTAATTAAAATAATTAAATATATAACAAATAAATTACACGATTTTAAGGTGGTAATCATTAATGAATTTGAGCATTTAATTAAAAATGTCCATGAACTAAACTTGAAAGATTTAACATTTTTGCATTTTTTGAATAAAAATAATATAGAAGATGAAGAGCATAATGATTATGAAGAAGAACAAGAAAATGATTGGAATGCTAGTTTTGTAAATGAAGGGTTAAATTTTGATTTTGATAACTTAGATGAAATAAATAATTATGATATATGGAACAATGTGGAGAAGGTTGATCAATCATTTGAAATAAAGGAAGATACAATCGTTGATGAGGAACAATTTAGTAAAAAATATTCTTATAATAAATATAAAAATATAATTGATAAAATTAAAAATGTGACGAGTGATGAAGCTGGAAATGAAGACATACTAGAATTAACAACTTTTAATTCAATGTTAAATAGAATGACAGAAAATCTAGAGAAGTTTTGGAATTTCATTAAAAAAATATTCAAAAAATTTATAAATTTAAGTAAAAAAATAATTAATAATATAAACCAATCATTTTGGGTAATATATGCAAATATTTTTAAAGACATGTTTTATACAGAAATAAGAAATGTTATTATAGATTCATTATGGAACATGATAAGTATAGTACATTCAAGAAAATACAAATTAACAGAAGATATGTATGCTTTATTGATTAATAAATGTCTAAATACACATTACAAAAATGTCATAAATGCCATAAAAGTAATATCATATAATAGTAGAATTAATTTGGAATTAGAAAATGCAAGTGAAACTTTTTTCAAAGAAAATCCAATTTACGAGTTAATAAATGCACCTTTTTTTGAAGAAGCTATATATTTTGCTTTATGTTATTTATTATCAAATAAAGATAAGGAAATTACTGAAATAATGAGAAAAAATTTAATACTAATATGTTATAAAATGATGCATAAAATGGATGTAAGTGACTTTTTCTTAAGTAAATTATTAAAAATTAAATTAATAATAGAAAAGAATTTTAATGAAAAAACTGAATTTCCAGATGAGTTTGATATTATTGATTTAATAGTAAACAATCAAGAAATTACTGATAGATATTATGATTTAGCTATTTCAATACTGTCCAGAAGACCAGGAGTTACAGTGAAAACAAACAATGATGTGTTAATAGATGAATTAAAAACAACAAGATCAGTAACAAGAACAAATTTATTACAAGAAAAAAATTTAACTAAATATTTAGTTTTTATGAAAGTAGGAAAACAAATTCCATATAATCAAATCAAAGATGTTGGTGAACAATTTAATATAAATAAAACAGATGAAGGAGGAAACAATGCAATTACCACAAATGTTAAAATCTTTGGATGTAAAATTAAAAAATTATTTAAAAGATTAATAAATAAATTTATCAAAATGTTGAGTGGATTATTAAATATATTTAAAGGAAATAAAGAAATCAAAATGGATCTCTTGATACCAAGTGATAGACAATTAAGAGAAGCTATATTAGACTTACAAGCTGTTATTTTATCTTTTACAAGTAAAATAGAAAATTTAACACCTCAATTAACTAATGTATATACAAAAGAAATTTGGCGTTCTGAATGCAACTTCATAATAAATCATAGAGCTATTAATTTAATATTAATTTCAAAGAAATTTGAGAATTCACCATTCCTTAAAATAATGAATAATTCATTATTGTTGCTGTCTGAAAGGAAATTAATTAACACCATAATGTATGATTTAAATAATTTATTTAACTGTTTAGATAATATGAAAGATAGATTAAGTGATTTTGCAGGAAATGAACAACAGATAGATAACACGACAAAACAAACTTTAATAGAGGATTATTCACAATCATTAAAATCATACGTTAATAAATGGTTTTATGCAGAAAAAAAAAAAAAATTGACAAGAAAAATGGCAATATTAAAATTAATGCAGTTGAATTTGCACAACGAATTAAAAAAATTTTAAAAACGAAAAATAAGATAACTCTAAATTTAATTAAAGCATATAATTGGATTAAAATTAACATGATAAAATCAATAAAACAAATTAAGCAGAAATATAATAACTGGAAATATAATAAGGAATTAAATAACAATATGTTAGAAGCTGAAACCATTGAATTGAATTTATATGATTCAGATATAGGTAATGGAATAGATTTAAGAGGTTTAATGGAAATAAACAGTTTAAGTGAAGTAATTGGAAAAGCAGGTAAATCAATTAAAAAACAAGCCATACGTGTTTTTAATAACATTATGACAATGATCTATAAATTGATACAGTTATTAAATGATAAAATATACAACAATAATGATTATGTTCATGATCAATTAATAAAAGAATTAGAATTAAAAGATGAAAAATTAAGCAATGAATTAGAATTAATTCTTAAAGAAATGAATAAATGGAATGTTGAAGAAAGAATAATAGAAGAGGAAGAAACAATTAACGACAGTGATGAAAGTAATATTAAACAAAAAGAACACCTATTCAAAAACTTACCAATGGTAGAAATAATAAGAACTAAACATATAACAACTTCTTTAAAAGAAGCTAAAGACATCATTAAAGACGGAGTAATTAGGGCGTCAGATAATAACACATTTTTCAATGTAAAATATGAAGAAAGTCAAGATGAAGATAATGTAATATTTTTAAAAGGAGGTTTTAATTTAAAAATGATGGAAGTAAAAGTGATTATACATAATTTAAATGTAACTGAAACATTATTTATGGGGTGGAGTATATTTTCAGTCAGGAGAGGAAAAAAAATTCAAATACATACCTTAGCTCCAAAAAATGTATATAGACACCTTACTAGCAATGTTAAAAAAACAAACAAATATTTGGAGGAAACATTAAATCTAGATGAGGCTGGAGGCTTGTATCCAATAATGGAAGTAAAAGATTATTTCAAATTATTGGTGGAAAGAATAATAAATTATTTTAAAATAATGGTAGAAAATATTATCTTTAATTTAAGATTTAAATTTACTCACAGCCTAATATTTAAAACAGATTTAAACTTATTAAACAAAGAACAATTAAAAACAATATTCAAACACTTTAAAAATGTTAATTTTAAAATCATTAATTATACAACATCAAAAAATATTTTATTAGTTCAAAGCATTGGTACAAAAATTAGTGAAGTGGTCAAAATGTCTTATGATACAGATTACATTCACGTACAGTGTTTGGCATTAGATAAAACAATAAAACCAGAAGAGACATTTTGTTATAGTATCTTAAATGAGTTTACCATTAAAGCCAGTTTATTAGTGGAAGAAAAAGAAAATATTAATACAGGATTAGAAAATAAAACTGAAGAGATAAAGAAAGAAACAATAGATAAAAATAATGAAATAGCAGAACATAAAGTGGAAAAATCTGAAAAACAGGAAACAAAAAAAAATGTTTTCGATAGTATTTACAATTTTTTTACACCACAAAAAAAAAACTTTTATTGAGAATGATAACGAAGTAGATTTAATTGTTAATGAAAAAAGAACTAACACCACTTATGGATTCAAATCTAAACATAAGGAAAGATTACAAGTAATTTTAAATGGAAAATCTGGTTCTGGGAAAACAAGTATATTAAATAACATTAAAAAAAGAAATTTTGAAACCAAAATAAAAATAAACCATATATTTTACCTTAAACAAAAAAGAACAAATTTTAATTTAACAGTAAGTAATGTTAGAAGACATATTAAGGAAAATAATTCATTACATGACTTAGAAGTTTTTGATAACTTATTAGAAAATATTTTTAAATTAGACTTAACTTTAAGTGAAGACGTTAGTGGTGGAGAAAGTACAATTATTTTGTTATGTTACATATTGAGTTACAAATTTACAAAATTAATTTTATTAGATGAAGCTGATTCATTATTAAGTGATGAATATAAAAATATAATGTTTAGTCTATTAGAAAATGAAAATTATGTGTTGGTATCTCACTACATAAAAGGAATAGATATAAACAGTTCATTAATTAGTAAAACAGTGAAACTTTATACATTAACAAGACCTTATAATGAATGTTTATGTAATTCAAGAGAAAAAATTAAAGAAACATGTCTTAATTACATACAAAAGGAAAAAAAAAATTTAGACATACCTTTACCGAGTTCTGACGTGATCATAAAACTATTTGAAAGAGTAGATGATTTTATTGAAAATCCCAAAATAAAAGTAACACAAAGCAAAATAAATTCAAACATTTTTAATAAAGAAGAGACTATTGCAAATAACGTAAAATATTATAACGAATTTGAACAATTAGTAATATCTAAGCTAGAAAAGAGAAAATCTCCAAACATAGATAATTATTTAGATAAATTAACAGAATGCACAAATAGTTTACATAATAATTTTAATAATTATCAACATTATGCAAAATATCAAATTATCAATTATATAAATCTGTTTGAATTAGAATTAGATGACAACCAAAATGATGAATTGGAAACAATGACAAACCATTTGTTTACATCTAAAGAAATACCTTTTCAAATTGTAAAAGACGTAGATATCAATTTAATGAACAGATGTGAAAACTGTTATGTAGATTTATTGACTATGTTTACACCTACAGTTAAAAAAAATTTATTATTAACAGATAATATAATAACATTTTTTACAAATAATTTAATTAAAAAACCTAGAAATAATGATTTAAAAATCAATGTAGATTTTATAGATTTAGAATACAATTGTTATGGTAAATCAGGTGTTGGTAAAACAACAGCTTATGCTAAACTAACTAAAGAAAGAGAATATTTACATATAGGACAAGAATTCAGCTTAATTGATATGACAATATATAATTTTTGTTTGAAATTAGAAGTTTTAATATATTTGATTGCAAAAGATAGGCCAATAATAGATATATACAATAAGTTACCTACTATTTTTAAAATTCCAGGGTTAAAATTAAATCAATTAAGTGGTGGGGAACAAATGGCTTTTGTATTAATGGTAACTAGTATATTTGACATAAAAATAATAGTGGATGAAGGTTTAAGAGCTTTAGGAGAAAGGTTGCATAATGAAATATCAGAATATTACAATGAAAATAGAAACTTTATAGTAATAAGTCATTACCCAACTAAATCTTTTAAAGAATTGAAAGCTTACACATTTTATTTCAAAACTATTAGTTCAAAAAATGAAGAAATAACTTTTTATTGTAATAATTCAATTTATGACAGTAAGTTTAAAGATATTAGAAAAGAAATCAATGGATTAAATTTAAGTGAAATAAAAGTGAGTAAAGATTTAATTATAAACTTGAAAATTGGAGATGATATAAGTAAAAATCAATTATCTAAGCAAAATGATTCAGTTACTATTTTGGTTAAAGCTAATTATCAATTTGGAAGGTTCATATCTGGTTATGTTTTTAGTTTGTGTGGAATGGAAGCATTTGTATTAAACAGACTGGAAAAACATAACACAATAAACAAAATGAGAATAAATTTAAATGATTATCACTTTACCATAAAACAAGAAAATGTATTTAATGAACAAATAATTAAATATTTTGAAAATATGTATAACTTGAGAGATGAAACGGCAATCAACATAATGGAAAATAACAAATACAACTTAATATTAGTAAATGATAATAATGCATATCCAATAGAACAAAAAATTTTCATTAAAAATGATTATTATGTAGTTGACCAGTTTAGTAATAAATGTTATGTATTAAATATAGCAACAAAAGAACAATATATATTATTATATGTAAGAAAACAAAATAAAAAATTTAACATTAGAGCTGAAAATAATTATTTTTTTGATATGTTTGGAAGTTTCTATAATAAAATAGGAATTAGTGATAACGCTGCAGGCTTCAAAAATATATTAAGTCATTGGATTAAAAATGATTTAAATAGTGAAGTGTTAAGTGAAAAAGAAGTAAATGAAAATAGTATAATAAATGCAGTAAATCATTTAAGTTCAAATAATGGAGGTATAAACTTGATTAAAAATGTGGAAAATTTAATAAATTGGGATGAAGAAGATTTATGTATACAAGATTTTTTTGCTAATAAACAACATCAAGATTCTAGTTTGGCTAACATAGCAATTAAATTAATGGAAAAAAATAAATTAAATTTTATTTTACCGGACAAAATAATATCAAATTTAAAATTATCTATTGAACAAAAACAAAAAAAAAATAGATATCAGTAAAGAAGATTCAGAATTATTTAGAAGTATAATGATGAACGAAGGTTTGACAGATAAAAATAGATTGCAATTGACGAAGGGTAATTATGTGTATTTGTATAATGACAAACAGGATTATGTTGTTAATGATCATTCATTAGAAAATTACATTAACTTAAATTTAAGCCAATATAAACATGACATAGGATTAATTAAAACACATATGAATCAAATGATAAATAATGTAAAAGAAAATATAAATTCAGAGCTATCAGAAAGTAAAAATAGCAAATTTATCAACCACAGTGTGTTGGAAGACTACTTATTTTTTAATGAAAATTTTTTAGGGGACAATTCTTATATTTATAGTGATGAAGACACAAAAAAATATAGAATTGAGCAAGGACCATACATTATATCAGAAAGAAAATTTGGTTACTTAAATGATTATCCAACATTGAGCAGACCAGCACCTATGTTAGAATACAACACAATATCTAATGCAATAAACAAAAAGATAAATAAAGATAAAAAATTAAGAAATAAATATATAAATCATGAAGAACAATTAAAATTGTTTAAAAAAGCATACTTTATTGATAATTGTGATGAATACATAGAATTATTTAAACAAAATCCAATCAACCCAGAACCAGAATTAATGAAATGGTGGTTAGGAAATAGAAACTCTTCTAAAATAACTCAAGAAATAGATTCAATAATACAAGGAAGTACAAAGTTTATGATGAACAAAATAAATATGATAGAAAAAGGAGAGTCAATTACAAAAGGAGATTTGTATAGTTCAATGAAGGAGATGATAAATAGAATAGTATTATGGAACCCATATGGGTATAATCTTTTATTTGCCCCAATTTATTCGACTGCTAAGTATAGGTTTAAACAATTGCTTAAAAACAAAGTAATATACGCTGAAGATATGGATTTAAACTCATTATATGAAAAGTTTAGATCCATCAAGAAAACAAAAGAGTTTAAATTTTTTGAATCTGACTTATCTAAACAAGACAGACAAACTGATGCACACAGTTTGGCTTTCGAATATATGTTATATGAAAAATTAGGAGTGCCTATTCATATTAATAATTTTTATAAATTACAGCATAAAAATACAAGATTAACTCATTCAAACTTTAGAACTCAAACAAAACCAAAAAGACACACAGGGCAAACAACAGTAGGTTTTGGAAACATTATTAACAATATGAGAACTTATGCTCAACTGTTTAATGATAAAGAATTTGATTTTGTATGTTTACTGGGAGATGATTTACTAGCAGGTATGGATTGCAATATTGATTTTAAAAAATTAAGTAAGTATGTTCAAGTTTACCATAACATGGAATCTACTTATACAGTGAAAGAAGAAAGTGGTTTGTTTTGTCAATTAATTGTTACTAGAACAGAGTACAATTACTTAATATGCCCAAATATAATAAGATTGGAAGATAGATTGAGGTCGTTATATAGAATAGGGGAAAATGTATTTGAAGATGTAATAATACCTAAAATTATTTCATATTGTTGGTTAATAGGCAAAAATGATGATACTGATACTATATGTAGAAAGTACCAATACCCAGAAGTAAAATATAATAATTATACATTACAGGAATTAATTTATTGCAATGCCTTATACCATGAATGTGGAGAATATGATATATTAATAATATATGAAAACATGATTAAATGCATGTTAAATCCATCATTAAATATAGTTACCCAAGAAATAATAACAGATATACAAATGGGAAAAAAATCAATGAAATAAATCCTAAGACTTTCCTAAATTTTTATTAATATAAATTAAAATTTAAATGTTTATTTTGTCATGAGTATCAGTTTTTTTAAAAAAATTTGTTTTTAAGTGTATG
>Ga0170475_106451404_pt1 | contig 19452 bp, 10 predicted proteins | sample Soicark_Litter_5_FD_111474 | JGI IMG/M metagenome (GOLD analysis project Ga0170475, IMG submission 111474) | Avena fatua rhizosphere microbial communities from Hopland, California, USA. Combined Assembly of 48 SPs
CCCCTGTTACGACTTCACCGCAGTCATCGATCCCACCCTCTCAGTGGCGTTTCGCCCAACCCACAACCCATGGCCGCGGCAACGGCCAAAAGCACTGCGTAAGCCAGGCGACGTCCGACTAATTGAGGCAAAACCGACTCCCTCGGCGTGACGGGCGGTGTGTACTAAGCTCGTTGACATATTCACCATGGCGCCATGATCCACGATTACTAGCGATTCCATCTTCATGCTCTCGAGTTGCAGAGAACAATTCGTACTGGGGTAACTTTTTTGGGATTTGCTCCGGTTCACACCTTCGCCGCCCTTTGTAATTACCATTGTAGCACGTCTGTAGCCCGGATCCATAAGGGCCATAATACTTGACGTCATCCTCACTTTCATCCTGGTTGTCCCAGGCAATACGATTCGATAGGGAACGGATCGTGAGGGTTGCGCTCGTTTCAGTGGACTTAACCAAATACCTCACGGCACGAGCTGACGACAGCCATGCAACCTTGGCCCCTCGCCGCAAACCGGATAACTGCGTAGTCTCCGTCGCATCCAAATGGACCTTAGGACGAGGGTCTGTCTAGGACCGGTAAGGTTCTCTGCGTTGTGTCAAATTAAACGACATGCTCCACCGCTTGTTCAAGCTTCCGTCAATTTCTTTGAATTTTAACCTTGCGGTCGTACTTCTCAGGCGGAGTGCTTAACGCGTTAGCTTAAAGACCGAATTCAAAAAAATCCAACCTCTAGCACTCATGGTTGACAGCGTGGACTACCAGGTTGGCTAATCCTGTTTGCTACCCACGCCTTCGCATTTCAGCGTCAGTCCCATCCTTGGCAACCGCCTTCGCCCTCTGGTAGTCCCCGTTGGCATCTAGAGATTCCACCCTTACGCCAAGAGTACCGTTGCCATCCAATGAACTCAAGCCGATTGGTATTAAATGGAATCTCCGAACAATTCGAGAGTTTTATCCAAAAACCTAATCGACCGCCTACATGCCCTTTACGCCCAATCAAGATGAATAACACTTGGCCCTCCTGTATTACCGCGGCTGCTGGCACAGAATTAGCCGGGCCTTTCTTTAAACCCCATTTTAAAAACAGATATTTTAGGGTCGCGGGAATTTACGATACGATACTTCTTCTTCCCTATAATTAGATGACCAGATCAGGCTTTCGCCCATTGTCCAAAATTCCACACTGCTGCCCTCAAAGAGGTATGGACCTTATTAAAATTCCATTGTGGTTGTTCGTCCTCCCAGACCAACTAAGCGTCTCCGGCTTGATTAATTTAATAATCAACTCCATGATACTCCCCGAACCATGTCAACGGCGATAAATCTTTCGCAGAAACCACCTAGCTTTTTTTTAAAATTTTCTCTTGGTCCTTATTAATTTTTTCTAAAAAATTTGTGCTATTATGTTATCCCCCATTTCATAAAAGGGTAAAACTCTTTCGCAGATTTTTAGGTGTATTTGACTACGATTACAAGGCCAGTGGTCTCACACTTATGGAGAATTAAAAAGTAGTTAAACTACTTCAAGCGATTCTCCACCGTTGGGTTATTTTCGAGTTTTACTCACCCTCACGCTACGCAATCCATGAATTTGGTTGCGTTCAACTTGCATGTGTTAGGTCCCTAATAGATAGCATTCACTCAGAGCCAGAATCAAACTCCAACTGTAGCATAAAATCAAAATGTGCACCCATTTTCAATTAACAAATAAATAAAGCAACTTCCTAAACTACTGTTGTAGTAAATCCAATGAAATAAACTAAGCAACCAAATTACCCAAGAGAAACAGAGACTATAACCAGAAAGACCAAAAATGGACCCAAGCCCTAAAGCGACGAAATGATGGCCGTGAAACAATCAAAATCAACATAAAGACTAAAAAGAGAAAAAAAATTAACAATTTTTGTGTACAATAAACCATGCTGTAGTAACCAAAGAATGGCCAACAAATTTTCTACAATAAGCTGGAAAGTAGTCAAAAAATGACCCCCGAAGGCCCCATATAAAAAGGACTCATCCCACATAACATTTAGTCGCCAACGGTCCAAAACCCCCATGCGATTGTGGGCGGTATAAAGATTAAAGAATGGCTGATGATCAAAGTGCATCGCGCCGTCGGACCACCGTAAAAAATGGGACTGGTCCACCGTTAAACCCCGAGACCGCCGCAAGCGCAATTTCAAAAAATGCAGACGATTGGCCCGCTGTTGCGCTTCATCAAGGGTAAAAGGCTCATCTACGGTCAATGCTGAAATGGCGCGAGGCGAACGTAGAGAAGAAGGCCCAACCATGGACCAAGGATTTTTAAAAAAACCCTCCGCAAACTGCGGACGCGCGTCCGCAGCCATAAGACTTTGCAGAGGATAAGCCCCAATATGCCAACCAGGCCGCTGACCCAAAGTCAAATTCAAATAACTAAGAATGACATCCCGTTCTCGAATACGCCCATCGTTGCGAGGTTCATCCCAGGGTATAACCCGCGCCTGGCCGTCCTTATAGAAATTGGCAAGGCCAGTTCCGAAAGATTCCAAACCCGTGGCCCGAGCCAGACCTTGGCCAACCGTTAGAAGATAATCGGCGTAGGCCTGAACCCTTGGGGCCAAAGGTGAGGGTTGCAGGGGACCTTCCATAGCTATTCTTTTCTGCATGGCATTCCAGTCTTTCCAGCGTAGAGCCAAAAAAGGCAGTGGATTCCAGATGTCAGCTCTAAACCACCGATGATTTACATAAAATTCCCTAAAATTTGGATAATGAAAAATTAGTAGATCAGCGGCATCCTGGGGCTCAATGCGAAGTTTATCGTCCAAATAGTTAAACATAGGATCATTTTTCTTTAGCAAATCCAAGCCACGCTGGCTTTCACCCTCATGAAGGGCTTTATGGATTTCAAAAAGATCCTCAGACCAATAATGATCCCTCAGGTTGGTGTGGTAAAATATACCGGTGCGACCAAGTGAACGCTCCCTCCACTCAAATAAATGACGAGACCAAAGATTATAGGATTCCTGGCCAATAAGTTCCTGCGGAATAGCCGTTGAACCATTAAAGAATTCTTCCAAACCCCAGGTCCGTGTAAACGCCCCATCCAAATCCCTAAAACCATGGCCCGTCAAGGAACTACCACTAGCCTGGGATGGCATAAGACCAAAATAACCGGCCAAAGCCGCGACTACTTTGAAATACCAGGTTACGAAAACGGGCAACTCGGTATCCCAGAGCCAAGTATCCAACCAACCAGACCCGGAAATATCAAAAGGCGAAATGCTAGAATGATTATGGCGCAGCTTTGGTTTTGGAATCAAAGCGTTGGTAACCAAAACCTGGGATGAACTAATATAAGTATTCTTATGGGCGGAGCCTAATGGCAACCGAGGACCATCCAATATTTGACCATAAAGCTCCTCCTCGCGCTCCCTAAATTGGATTCCTCCTCTAGGGGCAGGGCCTTTATCCAACAGCCGATTCTGTCGCTCCCGACGACGAGCATACTTAAAATCTTTGACTTCCATCCGCGCTGATTCCTCACGGCTGAGAGGCACATAACGCATATTGCGTATAAGCTTGGGTAAAGGATTCGGTTCCAACAGTTCTCCCAAAACCTTTCGCAAACGCCGACGATCCGCCGTAGTCTCTTTAGGCTCCGGCAAAATGGCCAACGTAGGGGGCAACGGTCTTTTGTAAGCATTAAAATCATTTTCCAGGAGCACTTTCTGGATAGTTTTATTAAAAAGCGTGTGCTCCTCGATGAAAAGCTTAGTGTCCATGGTTAGGGAATTGGTGGCGAACTGGGTAGTCAATTGAGTCTCCATATCCTGGCTATAGAACTGCTCTAGTTCATTAAGAGGCTCCTCTGGTACACCGTAAGGTAGGGTGCTAAACAAATCGCTACCATAACGCCAGCGATTTAATATAAGCTGACGCGGTGAAAGATTGGCACCTCGATAGCGATGGTACATGTAATCCAGCATTTCTGGGTTCATCGGGTTAAAAACCATACGGCTATAAGGAATGTAATAAGGAAAATAACTAGACACAAAGGTCTGGCGCCGCTCATCCAAATCCATGTGGTAAAACCACGGCCCGTAGAGATCGTCGTAAAATTGGTAAAACATCTGGTACTGACGACTATGTGGATTTGAGTCAAAACCAGTAAATTCATCAATCCAATCATTCTCCATCAAAAATTCCCGATCCCCCTCTTTGGCATTTATTTGATGAAAATCCGTGTAGGCATCCTTAAAGAAACCATGGGTGGGAGAAAAAAACTTGGCGCTTAGGAAAGGCATAACCTCGTAGACATTGCGGTCATAGAGGCCCTGATTCGACTGTTCAATGAGTGAACGCCAATTGGCGGCCGAAAAAGCGGGCTTCCCTCGATAACGATCCAACTCCTCGAAGGCAGCCTTTTGGCCATATTCCATGGCAACGCTAACAGGGTCACCGGACTTTAAATACTTCAACATCGCGTAGGATTCTCGTTTACCAGGCAAAGTATCAGCCGGACCCATGCGGGGTAAAGTAACACCACCATAGGGTAAACCAAATCGAAAATCGCCAGGATTGCCCCGCGAAATGGAAGCATAGTCCGATGCATAGTTATCCATTTCCGCATCAAAATCAAAAAACCACGTGGGCTCATGATCATATTTTAGACCACCGGTCATGGGATCATACTCATCTCCGTAGATGATATTGGGATTACGCAAATAGTCCCAAAAAGTCACATCCTCGCCACACGCCATCTGCATAGGACCATCCAGAATAATTGACCAGTTCCATTCATCGAAGTCCCAGTCGTAATAAGAAGGCAAAACGCCGTCCCAGAGATCCATGCCCGCTTCGTCGTCAAAAGCAAAAGGGGTCGGAACCACGTCCCAAAAAAAAGGATCCGGAGACACTTCGGGCAGCCACGAAACCAACGTATCCGGATCTAGTACCTCCACATCCATGACATCGTCGTCAAAAAATGCGTCGTTAAGGTCCGTGAAGTCGCCATAATAATAGACCTCATGGCGATCCGGACGCAACAAATCCTGGGCAGTACTGTAGGTATCCACCATATCAAAATACAAATCCGTACCCAAAACATACTGGACCAAAAGGTCATCAGGAATGTCCGGATCCAGCAATACTGTGGCTTCTAATTCCTCCGGATCCAAACCTTCCCATTCCACATCCATATCGTCAATCAACGGCTGCTCTGTTAAACCCAACCAACTATTCAAATATTCATCCTCCTCGATGGTCGGTGGAAGGAAAGAAAATGCAAAATGTTCAGCCACTGGAACCGCCCACAACTCATCCAAAGACTGGGGCACACCCTTGGTCTTTTCTAAGTAAGCGGTCTCAGCCCTAAGGGACGGTTCAGCCAGTTTCTGAAGCATTTTTTTCTCTTTCAAGCCTTTATGAACCGCCTTATCCAAGTCAGCCCAAGTTTCCGGCAAACCAATGACAGAATCATCCAGAGGATTTTCTACATCCGGACCAAGCAAGATTTCAGCTGTTATGTCTCCACTCCAATTGGAATCAATGGCGGGCGAAAACGTTGAATCATTTTCCATCTGGTAAAAAATGGAATAATGCCCCATGCGATTGGCCGGAGAATCGAGTCGATAGTTAACATTATTGCTAAACCAGTAGGCAGGGCCATGCAAATAACGCCATCGATCAGGCAAACGATGCATGGGCAAAATTCGCCGATGGGCTGAAGGGGCATCCGTGCCCAAAGTCAAATCTAGATAAGCGGGCCATAGATGATAGTGGGGACCTACAATAGGTAAACTATCGACACCGTGAAAACGAGTGGCTAAATACTGAGCCGTAGCCTCCCTATGGACCCAATTGGTGGTGGTCCAGTGATGATAGTCCGCAACGGGGCGCAGACTTGGAGAAAAAACCGTACCCAAACCCTCCTGAGCCAAAGCGGATTGGCGCAAACCCCAGCCGTAATGAAAATAGTAACGACTAAGGGCCGGTCGCAGCAACAGTCGAGACAATTCCTGATTGGGGGTAAAATTTCGAGTAGACGGAGCCCAACGTCGGAATACAAGTGGGGTAGCGTTAAAAAGACGTTCAATCTCCTGGGTCGGAAAAACTTGACCCCGATAGGCCCACCACGCCCAGTCCAATTTCACCATCTGTTTCATGGTACCATCCCTAAAACTCCACCAGGGGTCATTGGCAGGTGTAGTCCAAGCGGCAGTTTCAAATTTTGCATGGAGCGGTCGCACGAGCAAATCCGCAAATTTTCGACCCTCGGGACCCATGATGGCGGCGGTGCCGTTGCGAACATCTACAGGAAGCACAAAGCCGCCGACAAAAGCCGGCCGAAACCCACTAAAATAGTCCTGGAGTGACCAGAATAATGGGTAACCCGTTTCCATTTCTGCCGTAGTAGGATCTGAACGTTCGATACCCACCTGCCGCAGAACCAGGGTGAAATTATCGAAGCCCGCGGGCGCGTTAAAGTAAGGCCAAACGTGGGACATTAAATGGTAATGTTGGGAATTCTTGTGAGGAAAAGAACCGGTAAAGGATCCTTCAACGCTAAAAGGCCCCGTATTGACCCCAAAGACAATGAAACCCGCAAAAACCCAGAAAAAAGACCACCAGGGTGTATCCAAATGATTTTCCAGCTCCGCCACCATGGTTCTATTATAGGTAGCTATCTCCTGCGCAGTTCGAACACCATAAGGAAATTTCGGTCGCCACAAGGCGTAGAAAAATTGCATACAACGGTAAAACCCCAACACCACAAAGGTAATAACCATGATCCACAAAATACCATAGTAGCTCACCAGGGAAACGGCCGGTTCTACGGTTTGGGCTAGAATCCGGGCAAAGATGGTCGCCACTCCAATGGAAATCAATATAACCAAATAGGGCGTACCCCAAGTTCGCAAGCGAAAACGTAGCCGTACCAACTGATAAAGGCCAAAAATCCAAAGGCGGGCCATAGAACGAGCCATAAAAAAAGCACCGGCAACTAGATAGGGATAAAAGCGATAATAGCCTAAGGAACCCAAGGCTACAGTCATGTCCACAAAATTGTAGCCAAAACGAAAGATAGAGGTCATCCAATGCCAAGTGGATAACCAACAGCGAGTCACTCTATTGAAATAGTTCCATTGGCGCCCAAAAATTGACTCATATTGGCCAAAAAATTGATCAGTGAAAGTATAGTACCTCGACCGCACCATGTCGTCGAAATTCGGCGAATTAAGATGACCGTAGTATACGGAAAGATGGGCGGCATAGTGGGCAGGGGTCAAAAACAATTTATCGTCCAAAAATGGCCGCAAACGTTCACCCTCACGATCACGACGGTAATTTAGAAAAGGCAAATTAGCCCAAGGAGCCGGAAACATCGGTCCTTGAACGAAACGCTCCATGACCATCATCGTATCCGGGGTTGCAAAATCCCGTTCAAAAGGTGCAAGGCGACCGTCCAAGTGGGAAGAGGGCGTCAAGGGATCAGCAAAAATGCTGACCTCAGTCTGGGCACGCCACGTCCTATTCAACCAAAATTCCATGGTTCCCTGCAAGGTGTCGAAGAAACCGTTGGACCAGCCCTGCAACAAAGTCGAGTGAGCGCCCCGAGCCGAATAATTTCGAGCAACGCTAACAGCGGTGTCAGTTGGCTCCTCAGATAAACCTAGGCCCAAACGCAGCTGATTTAGTAATTTTTCAATGGCCGGACCCGTCTGTTCGTCGAGGGCCAAAGAGCGGCGCAGCATAGGTCCACAATCCGCATCAAGTATACCAAGCAAAACCCGAACCTGGGTTTTCAAAGCCGCCCACCGCCGAGGTTGGGCCAAATCCCGAAGTACTGATTCATAAAGAAATCGACCGTCCAAAGCTTGAGTTCCATATTCCAAATGATCGGGGTAGTAGTGTGGCCAACTCTTCAAGAATCGGTCACCGGCGAAGTGTAGGTGGTGCGCTCGACCATGGCCCAAAGAAATAATGGGCTCACCGTAGGAATAGACCCATTCGTCATAGGTCCTTGTACGACTCCGACGAAAAGCCTGGGTCGTATAAAATTCCGAGTCCTGGGCCCATTCCCGGGTACCAAAACGTATACCACTCAGATGGACCCAACGACCCCACCGGTCCCGGGAAACAGCCAAAGAACCGCCCAAGGCATAGAAAATACCCAGCTGGGCCAATTGACCAAAAGCATGGTGCACTAGCGCCGTCCGCTCCAAAAGACGCAGAGATACGGTTCGGTTGGGCAATACGGGAAAAAGTACGCGGGCCGATTGACGCCCCTGAGAACTAACCCAATGTTTCTCAAAAAAAGCACCGCCCACGGTGTAATCCATATCCTCAAGGATCAGACCGTGCATAAGAGTAGCGTAACCCACGGATTGGTCCGATAACTGCTGAACATTATGCCACCGCCAAGCGTCCGTATTCAACCGAAGGTCCGTTGACCACACAGGTTCCATGTCCGCTGTCTCTGCCAACAACAGTCCAACATCAGCCGAAATCGGACCCAGTGGTTTAGGGCTTAGCAGACCAAGAAAACCAAGAAGATCCTGGCCTTGCAAATACAACGCTAGTATAATTTGGGAACTAATTAGGTTGCCAGATTCTTCCTCCCCAAAAACTATACCTTTTTGCAAAAACTCAAACCAAGTTTTCTTTCGAATGGCATGGTCCGTAAGGTTATCGAAGGTGAAAGTTTCGGGGGTCAAATAGTAGAGAAAAAACGGCAAGAAATCTACCACCGACGCCCTTTCCCCATCTTGGATCAAAAATTCCTCGTTAGCCAAACCGACCAGTGGCCGACATTTGGAAGGGATCTTACCCAAACTATATTCATCCAAGCGCGCCAAGGTACGTGGATCCGACAACTCAAAAAACTTAGCCAAATCAAAACGGGGATTAAAATAACCCTTCTGGGTAAGCTGAGTTCCCTCCACGGGAAACGGAATTTGGCCAAAACGCATACGCTCAATCTGCCACGGAATTAAATCAGGCCCAATCACCAATGATTCAGCCATGACGTCGTCCTGGGGTAATTTAGCGAATTCCCGAATATCGAGATAACGACGTCGAGCATCCAGATTCGGCGAAGAAAGCTGACGTAACTTGGCCAGTAGAAGACGACTTCGCTCCGAAAAGGCCGTAGCCCAACGGAAACTAGGGTATAGAAAAACGAAAGTCGCATACAATCGAATGGCCCCCGCGGCCGTATTTATCACCAAAACCCGGAATAACTTTTGCCGAAGGGGATCACGATTGGAACGAAACCAACGCCAAAATCGACGATAAACGCGTCGAACAACATAGACAGCAAAATGGTGCATGAAGATCGTCCAAACGGTTCGCAATTTAGTAAGTAGCTGAAGAAGTTTCGTTTTCAACATGGTTAAGTAGGTAAAAAGTTAAATTTTAAACTTTTAGATGAAAAAAAATAGAGGGTTCTAACTCCCTCCTAAACTATTGTGGGGCGGAAGACCCCTGGCCAACGTCATCACCGTTAGCCCTGGTCCCTTGAAATTTTTTTTTCGGCGCCAACCGTTTCCAAAACCATCGCCATCCATGGCAGAAAGCACGGTATAGCCCCGACAACAAAGCAGCGGATAAATTAAGCAACATTTGAATGGCCAAAAGAGGAAAATAAGCAAGCACAACGAAAAAAAACGTCAAAATTGCATAACCTAGGTAAGCCAAAAGCGTAACGGGCCAAAACAGAAGACGACTAAACCCAAACCGACGACTGCGGCGGAAATGTGTTATGGACCATTTTTTACCCCTTCGATGAATCAGTGGTAACAGGGAAACGAAGGAAGTTACCAAATGATTCCGGATCAAAAAGCCCATATGGATCTGTTTATAATGGTGTAGAAAAAAAAAACGCAGATGGGTTAAGTAGTCGGGCAAGTTATAGTAAAATGGATGGCGGGCAAAAAACCGCTGAAAAAGTGGCCCGTAGAGATTTTCGGGAAATACGCCGGTCTTTAAAAAGTCAAAAAAGAATAACCTTTCCTGTTTCTGTTCATGTTCGAAACGCGCCGCGGTAGTTTCAACGCTTAGATTTTTACCCGCGTTTGGATTTCCACGATGTTGCAAGTAAAGACGATCCGCAAAGTCCGTAAAATTGAATTTTTTAGCACCTTCTTTGGTAGTGGCCAAATGCTCAAGACGCAGGCGCTGATTTAGGCGGTAGAGCACAAAACCAGCTCGGCCAAAACGATAAAAGCGGATGAGGGACCGACACCAGTAATAAAAATAAATAAGCAAATAGCCCACGCAAAAGCACGTCGGCCAGAATCCCAGCGCTGTAAAAAATGGAAAAATGGGCTCCAGAGCATCCAGCGTCCAGGATCTGAAGGCCCCAAAACGAGCCAAAAACCCCACATCCGGAAGCCATAACCATTCGGCGAAGTAGGTCTTAACCGGCAAATGGCAATAATCAGACCAAAGAAGTTGTATTTTCTCCAGAGCATAGGGCAGAGCATAGCGAAATCCAAATCCTAACCAATCGTAAGCTATACCAATCCAAATCCAAATATCCTCCAGAAAACCGATAAGAGCCCAAAATACATAATAGGCGAGGCCCAACAAAAACAGCCGAAAGGAAAATCGTCCAAAATTGACCATCAGATAAGATAAGCTTCGGCTCCAAAACGAAGTAACGTTGGATGTGAAGCGACCGAGGCCAAAGAAAAGACCAAAGCAGGTGATCATTAGGGCTGTCACCAGCTGTTGGACTAAACCCAAAGTGTAGATCACCAAAGCCCAGGTCAAGCCCGAAGTTAGAACTGGCGGAATAAATATTCCCGCCTCGGAAATGAAGGTAAAAAAAACATCCATAACAAACAGAAAACCGGGCACGGCCACGAACGTTACAGGAAACAGTCCAATTTGAAGGGCTAGGATAAAAGCCCGGATAAAATTAAAGGCCATGGTTCCCGGTAAAAGATTTAAATTTCGCATCGTGACCAAAAAACCCCGAGCGAAGGAACGATAGATATTAGCTGGTATCCAAGCGACCAAAAGCGCCAAAGGATAAACAAGAACTATCTGGAGTAAGGTCCATCCTGAACCGAACCAACCAATATTATGAAGCCAAAAAGCCAGGTAATGTAAAAATGGGGCGATGAGGTTCCAAATGTCCAATCCAATAAGCCACCAACCCGTCAATACCTTGGAGAAGAAAAGAAAACCGATATCAAACAGAAACCCGGAGAAAGACCAGAACCCATCCCAGAGATCCAATAGTCTGGCATGAACCCATAGGAGCGTTCCGCAAACAATATAAATAACCGCCGAAATGATTTCCCAAACCCAGTATGCTAACCAACATAGACATCTATGAATACTATGAAGACATAGATTAAACTTCATAATGTATTTGGCCACCAAATCCAAAAGTGGATCAATACGAGTATTCGCATAATAAGGAAAATGGGACAAGTTAACTGCGGAACCAAAAAAATAATGCCAAACGGCGTTGCAGACATACTCATAAGCACTTTCGACAGCAGCCATGAACCTGTCCACCAGGGAATTCACAAAAATCAAAGCTCGTAGGATAAACCTCAATAGCATGGATAAAATTAGTCGATGGTTAATTTATTTAAAAAATAAAAAAAATGTAGGCAATAAGCATTTCCGTTGAAAAACTTAGTGATTTTCGAACGAAGGTTTCCTAAGAGATTTCCACAAATTAATAGAATTTTAAATGGTAATCAAAAAAAATAATTAATGAATAACTAGCGCCGTTGGTTACGATGCTTTTTAGCCCGAAGCCCATTATGCGGGGTTCGCGTTCGGTCCAAAATTTTTGTGACCTCCAATCTATGATTATACTTCAAAGCTCGAATCAGCGCCGCAATCTTTGGATTCATAGGCGAATAAAGTTGAATATGCAACACCCGGTGCTTCCAATTAGTATACCAACTGGCCAAAATTTTGGCCACGAAAGCAATGGAATTGTGAGAATACTTATCTTTTTCCGATTCGGGCGCCATAGCATAGAGCGATTTCGAAAACTTAAGCTTACCGAACTGGTCAAAAACGCCAAAGAAAAGATTGTTAAGGGTCTTACGAATACGAATAAATGGGGTGGTTTTGGCGTACTTATTTTCCATCAAACCCGGCCGTTCCAGTTTTCGATTAAAAATAAAGGGCTGGACGCCCACTTGTTCGCGAATCCGTTGGCGGGTCAATCTCCAGAAATAAGCTCGAGCCAGAGAAGTACGCTTTCTATTCTTCAGCAATCGACTGAGTTTACGGCGACGTTTTATACTTCGGCGGCGCACAAGTCGGGCACGGGTGAAAGACCGTTTAAGATACCACGCCACGCCAGCCGGCACAAAATGTTGGGGTACCCGTTCCGGCATCTCATCCGGATTAGGTAGAGGTGCGATCTTACCCGGGCGATTGGCAAGATACTCCCCAAGAGTTAGGTATGGGCCCCGTTTCTGAAGCCAAGCCCAACGCGGGTAACGAAAACGACGATTCTTAAATAACATGCCACCGATAGTCCGGTAAAGAAAACCTTTAGGAATCGGCCGGGGACGCGGAGTGGGCGGAGCTTTCCAATTATATTTTTTATTAAGCGCCGCTACATCCCGTTTAAACTGCTGCTTTTCAGCTAAGGACCAACGATTCCAGTATTTAGGCTGAACCTCAAACGGTTTATACACTTCACCGGGCCTCAATGGACGATTCCACAGCGACGGTCTATAGCCGTAAGACTCCTTAGCAGGAAATTTCAACGGTGCCGGAACAAGCTTTGGTTTCACCACCGCAGCGGGACGCGGTGGAGCTGAGGCAGCCGATAGTGATTTCGTTTTTAATTTCTTCGGCAATACTCTCTTAGCAAGAACCGACCTTAACATGGGGACCCCCTTTAGCGGCACAACACTACTGCTCTTGGGGCCAGGCCGTGTGTTTAGCTTCCTCGCCAGAAGCAGCAAGAGTCCATGTGGCAAAGGAAGAAGTTTTTTAAAACCCTCCTCCCCAAGTTTTTGAAGTTTTAGAATCAAAGACTGGGGGATTAAAGTCGGACGAGGGCGCCGTCGAACATACCAGCGAGCCAACCAAGAAGATTTCCGCAAAAGCCGCTTCGCCTTATACCTACGCCATGGCAAAGACTTTCGGATTTTGCGAGTCCAATTCTTCTTCTCGTCATCCCTTAATCGCTTTAGTTTGTTGACCAAGGGTCGGCGCACCGGCAATCGCGGGTGGGCCAGGAGTAACCGACGCCGCAGCTTATAAAATTGTTTAGAAAAACGTTGGGTGAGAAGAGACAATCGGTTCCGACGCACCCTTGGCAACACGCGGCGAAATCTTCGTTTCGCAACAGGGCTACGGCGAACAAGTTTGGAATATCCAACTACGGCGCGAGCTAAGCGTGCCCAGCGAAGCCGACGAATCAAAGCTTTCCGGATCCGTCGAATACGACCAAGACGTTGGCGTATCAATTTTCGACTCAGCCGCTTGACCTTCTGAAAACCAAGAGGTTTTTTAGTGATGATTTTCATCGTGGGAATGGTGGGCCAACGAATCATTTAGATAGATTGAAAGCAACACCAGGAAAACGTACGCTTGAATGAAACAAATGCCGGTTTCCAAGGCGTAGACCGCCAGCATTATAACCAGCATAATAAGAGCGTAGAGTGGAGCCCCAACCGGTGCGGCAGCAAAAATTTTTAGCATAAAGGTTGCCAATATAAATAACAAAATGTGGCCGGCCATCATGTTCGCAAACAAGCGAAGGGAAAGACTAAAAGTTCGGATCAAATAGGAAACAATTTCAATGACTGTAATAAGAGGAAGCAAGGCCACAGGCGCACCGGCCGGAACGAAATGTGACAGGAAACCTAAAAGACCTAGTTGACGCAAACCAATAAAAATAAAAGCCATATTGGCCAACAAGGCCAAGAATGAAACCATGATAATATGACTGGTCGTGGTAAAACAAAAAGGCACTAGACCGGTCAGATTCGCCGTCAAAATAAACAAAAAAACGAGAAAATAGAAGACCAGAAATCGTAGGCCAACGGTCCCGGCCTGTTGGCGCAAAGTATCTAAGACAAAGCTGTAGAATTCTTCGGCCATAAGCTGAAGACGTGTAGGAACAATTTGAAAACGATGAGTGGCAAGTTTTAAAACCAACGTAACAGTTAGGAAATTAAAAAACAAAAAAATAGTAAAATTAGAGACGGTAAAATCCAAACCAAACTGTTTATATTCCCAGGGGATAAAAGGTAGTACTTCAAACTGTTCCAATGGATTGGCCAAACCTATTAAATTCATGAATGCCTATCTATTTTTGTAATTATTTAGGTAAATTATTACCAGGCCGGCGGTTTTTGAAAGTGGAGACGACGGGAGTCGAACCCGTAACCCCTGGGTGCAAACCAGATATGTTGCCATTAACACTACGTCCCCCCACCCTCCTTTTGGCAAGATTTCCAAAAAAACCGCCGGCTTGGTAAAATTAATAAATTAAAAACAAAAAAAATTAAGATTTTTTTTGGAACAGCTAATTTAATAGCTACCCCACCAATAGATAGAAACAAACAAAAACAGCCAAACCACATCAACAAAATGCCAATACCAAGCAGCACATTCAAAACCCACGTGGTGAGTGCGAGTGAAATGATGCTTAACAAAACGACCGAAACAAAAGGTAATAAACAGTGTCCCTATAATAACATGGGCGCCATGAAAACCAGTGGCCATAAAAAAAACCGAACCGTAGACACCATCGGAAATAGTAAAAGGTGCCTCAACATACTCCAGCCCCTGCAAAGCGGTGAAAGCCCCAGCCAAAAGAATAGTTAGCACAAAGGAAACCCAGGTGCGAGCAAAATTACCAGCCATCAAATAATGATGAGCCGCCGTAATGGTAATACCTGAAGTCAAAAGAATGAACGTATTTAACAACGGCACCCCCCAAGGATTAAATGGCAAAATACCTGCTGGGGGCCAAATGCTACCAATCTGGACGGTCGGAGCCAACGACGAATGGAAAAAAGCCCAGAAAAAAGAAAAGAAAAACATAACCTCCGAAACGATGAAAAGGATAAAACCCAAACGCAAGCCCCGTTGGACGGGTTGAGTATGCATACCCTGGAAGGTGGCCTCAATGATTACATCTGACCACCACAGGAAAGCCAAGAGCAACCAAACCAGAAATCCAGTCAGCAAAACCGGACCGCTGGATTCATAACCGTGCATATAGAGGACACCGCCCACAGGAATCTGAAGACCGGCGCCGATAGATATTAAAAACGGCCAAGGACTTGGAGTCACTAAATGAAATAGATGTTTACGGGCCAAAGAATTCATAGTTCAGTAAAAATACTTTAGAAAGTACTTAGATTAGGTAGGAAGCGCCCCTAGTCCGTAGAAAACGGCCGAAATGAACGCGACCCAACCCAAAGTTTGTGGAAGAATAACCTTCCAACCCAAAAACATGAGCTGGTCATAACGGTAACGAGGATTGGTGGCCCGAATCCAAACAAACAAAAAAAGCATGAACATAAGTTTTAACACAAACCATAAAACGGATGCGGGTAACAAAAATGGAACGGGTGAATGCCAACCTCCTAAAAATAACAGAACCGCTAAGCTGCTCATAAACAAAATACTATTATACTCGGCTATGAAAAAAAATGCAAAACCGGTCGAAGAATACTCCACGTTATAACCGGCCACCAATTCCGCCTCAGCCTCCGGCAAGTCGAACGGTGCCCTATTGGTCTCGGCTAGAATAGAAATAAGAAAAAGTAAAAATAAAGGAAATAGTGGTAATACGAACCAAACGTCTTCTTGGAAATTAACGATGTCCGTTAAGTTCAAGGAACCGGTACAAATCACAATGGGAATAAGGATCAGTCCAAAGGAGACCTCGTAGGAAATCATCTGGGCCGTCGACCGCAGAGCGCCCAAAAATGCATAGCGAGAATTACTAGACCAACCCGAAATAATGATACCGTAAACCCCAAGGGAAGAAACTGCAAAAACATAGGACAAACCGATGTTAATGTCGGCGAGGACCACACCATCTTGAAATGGCATGACAATCCAACCCAGCAAACTAATAAATAGAATGTACATAGGGGCGAGGACGAAGAGAATCTTATTGGCCGCAACAGGCACCACCGGTTCTTTCACAAGCAATTTAAGAGCGTCGGCAAAAGGTTGGAAAAAACCAAAGGGACCAACGACGTTGGGCCCTTTACGTTTCTGCATCGCCCCAAGAATTTTACGTTCAAAAAGAGTTAGAAAAGCCACGAGCAGGAGAGCCGGAACCAACACAATTAGAAATTCCACTAAAGAACTTAAAAAATGTAAAATGTAGTACTTGTACGTCATGGTTAGGTATTTAGTAAAATTTAAGCAACAAAACTAGAATTAAAATTTGAATACCTGCGATTGAATATCCCTCGCGCCAAAGCTAAATTACGAGACGCCTGAAGGGAAACATCGTCGACCATCAACTGGGGTCGAGGTAGCCCCAGGGGTGCATTCCGAACCAGAACAGGAAAAAATTGACTTGTCGCTCCCAATGCGTGGGAGAGAGAAGAAGAAGACAACATACCTTGGGCCGGTTCCTGAATTTCGAGAACGCGTTGCTCCATGCTTAGCAATAATGCCTTTAACACCTGTGCCGACTCTTTAGCTTCCGTTTGACCAGACCCAACAGCCACGGAAGTTTTTTGTAAACGCAATTCGCTATTTAGGTAAATGCCAACACTTTCGTAACCCGTTTTTATGGGCAACACGTAACGAGCCTGACCCGTCCGACCATTCCAATGGGAACCTTGGTAGATCGAAACAAAGGGATTAGAAACGCGCGGAATTCCGACCCCCGTCGCATAAACCAAAGGGTTCAACGACAAAGATTCCCGACTATTTGATCCAAAAAGAGTAGTCCCAACGCCCAGAAAACCGGCGTGGATGGCCGTCACCGAATCCGGTAACACGTAGGTTGCTACCCCTGCACCCAACTGTTTCTCCAAAATGCCAATCAAAGTCTCAGGGGACGAACCAAAGGCCGCACGCAAGGCGCTTCCCAGTAAAATTACCGGCTTAGTAGCTTTGCGTAGGGCTCGAACTTCACGGCCGCGGCCCTCGATGAAACGTACAAACGCAGACCATAAACCTCCATTGCGACCCTTAAAATTAGTCAGTGGCCCAAAGCCCATAAGACTAAAAACTTTCAAACGTCCACCAACAACCAAGCGACGCAGACGTATGTTTAAAACCGGAGCCTCTGAACGAACATTGGTTCCCAGCAACAGACAAAAATCCGCCTCCTCCAAGTTTAGCAACGCCGTTGAAAAAAACAAACGATGCTGAAAATCCGCGACTCGAAAATCACCATTTAAGAGCAGTAAGCCAGACGCCATGCCCATTCCCGAAGCCAGCTGGCCCAGATAGGCCATCGAAGCTAAATCCCGATAAGAATCGACCAAAAAACGAAAATGGCCACCCGAACGAAAATGTAAAAAGGCCTTCGCCAATCGTCCAAAAAGAGAACGCCAATCAAGGGCGGCGGCACAAGCTTGAGTCGACAGCCGCAAAGCCGGCTGCACTAGACGTTGGTTTCGCAAATAATCGTAGGAAAAACGAGTCAAATCGCTAATCCATTCCTGGTTTAAATCATAATTAATACGAGGCAACACCCGCAAAACGGCATTGCCCCGCACGTCAACTCGAATGTGTGCCCCTTCAGGCTCCAAAAAATCCACGGATTCCACACTCTTTAATTCCCAAGGACGGGCGCTAAAAGCATAAGGTTTGGACGTCAGAGCCCCCATTAAATAATAAATAGACGAAATAAAAAAGAACCATTTTATTCAAACCATTGGCCCAACCGGCAACCCAGAATTTCCATCAGCCAAAGACAGTATACGGAGCGGTTACCCACGCTGGCCAAAACCTTGTGGACAACCCTATGACCAATCGGGACACCCCGTTTGGCGGGGATGACGGGGCTCGAACCCGCATCACGTAGCGCGACAAGCTAGCACTCTACCATTAAGCTACATCCCCCCGCAAAAGAGGGGGATAATAGCCTTAAACTTTTTTTGGGGGCCTAGGAACGGCGAAGGCGAATGGTCTCAGCCAAGCTTCGATGCAACTGACGATGCTTATCCTGAGAACGCAGGCTGCGAACGGAACCCGGGCCCAGTGTCAAAACGATGGATGCCACCATGGCCAAAAGCAAGACAATGGCCAACAGTAAAAACACATGGGCGTAAGTAGTGTAAAAAACCGAACCGATCATCTCAGCATTAGTGCGAAACGAAAAAGCCTGCAGCCAATTTGTAAATCCGTTGGACGGCAGCTCCACCAAAGGCAAATTACTGCCTACGGCCTTCGCCAGCAACGCCAAAAATCCAGCGGCTAAAGCAATAACCCCGAATTCTAGTCGCTGCATACGAGGGGCCAGATCTTCGGGACGGCCCATGTTCAACATCATCACCACGAAAAGAAACAAAACCGCCACGGCGCCAACGTAAACGATAATTAATAGAATCCCGACGAATTCAGCGCCGGCTCCAATAAAAAGTAATGCTGTCAATGCGAATAAAAAAATCATGTACAGAACAGCGGTCACCGGGCTTTGGGATACCAGACACATAAGAGCTCCAAAAGTAAAAAGAAAATATAGGCCAAATTCCAGCAAAAACATAGCAAACACTATTTTCGCGTAGTAGGTTTAATTACATAAAAAAAATTATTTCTTAGATTTTTCGGACACTAGTAACAACAGCTGCCAACCCCCAGTCGTTCTAGCTTGGGCGCGGCAAGGAAAAATTTCACAAATCCCTTTAACTAAAAAAACCCTCTGACCATAAATTTTATAATTTTTTTGTAAAAATTTGATAAAAGCAGCATAATTGTTGGTCAAGTGGAAAATAAAAATAAAATTTGTCGCCAAACCATAATTTTAATTCCCTTAAACGCGTAGATCCTTCGCGGACCAAAAAAAATACAAACAGACCCTTTCTCACTTATATGTTTTCAGTGATTCTGGGAACGCACGCGGCGACTCGGCAATGCCTTTGGTAAAACAACCGATGAACCGTTGGTGCCGTTATTGCGATCCTCTCGTACAGGCTGTAACTCTGTTTTATTTTTCTAAGCAACGGTAGATAGGGGCCGAACTGTCTCACGACGTTCTAAACCCAGCTCACGTACCACTTTCGTCGGCGAACAGCCGAACCCTTGGGACCGCCTTCAGCCCCAGGATGTGATGAGCCGACATCGAGGTGCCAAGCAGTTCCGTCGATAGGGGCTCTCAGGAACCATCAGCCTGTTATCCTTAGCGTACCTTTTATCCGTTGAGCGACGGCCCTTCCATACAGAAACCGCCGGATCACTATGGCCGACTTTCGTCCCTGATCGATTCGTAAATCTCCCAGTCAAGCAGGCTTTATTGTCATTACACTCTACGATCGGCAAAGCCGAC
>Ga0170475_110551253_pt1 | contig 19432 bp, 13 predicted proteins | sample Soicark_Litter_5_FD_111474 | JGI IMG/M metagenome (GOLD analysis project Ga0170475, IMG submission 111474) | Avena fatua rhizosphere microbial communities from Hopland, California, USA. Combined Assembly of 48 SPs
ACCGTACCGATTATGCCAATTAGTCCGCCTAGGTAAGCCGATAAAACAGGAGCCGGTACGTGCTGCGCGGCCTCAGTCGTGCATGCATTGCTGGCGCAACAGCCGTGAGCTTGAACAACCTAATCAACCAACTGCGCCGCGATCTGACGGCGAACCCGAAGAAGGCGGCGGCCCTGGCCCTGATGGTCGCGGTCGCGCTGTACTTCTGGGGACCGTTGGCGTGGAAGTTCATCCAGGCGAAAAGCGCAAAACAAAACAGCAAAGCGAACATGGCCTCGCTGATTCTTACGGATGATCCGGTCGAGCCTTCGCAGCAAGCCAAAGGCGGCTCGCGCGTTCGATTTAAATGGGAACGCGTGCGACAGCTCATTCAGCAAGATCCGCATATGGTGTCGGCGAAATTTGATGCAACCTGGGTCGATCCATTTGGAAAGCCCGCTGCGACAACCACCGAAGGCGGGCCTACGGCGGAGACGTCGCCCGAAGAGCAGGCCGCAGTAGCGACCGCGGCGGCAGCGCGGATCGATCCGCAGAGTCTCGGATTGACTCTGAGCGGCATCATGATTAGCCAGCGCAGCAAGCTGGCCACGATCAATGGGGAGACATGCCACGAAGGCGAGATCCTTTCAGTCGCAGACAAGGGCGACAAGTCGCTTACGTATGAGCTTCGCGTCTTGAGGATTAGCCGACAGTCGGTGCAACTCGACTTTGGCGGCCAGATTTTTTCTTTGGAGCTGTCGCAGCCTCGATTAGCACATGGCGACGATTTTCAGCGTGAAAAGCCGAAGGAGCGGAAACAATAGAGCCAGTCCCATCGAGTGGTTTGAGCGGGATGATTTGAGCGGGCGGTGGGCGAGACGCACGGGGACGTCAAGGACGACGAATGCAGATTTGGCTTCGAATAACGCTGCTGGCTGTTTGCACGGCAATGGGCGTTGCCCTGGCGCTCGGTGTCGCGCTGAGCAAGCCGGCAAATGCGCCACAGGCGGCTGTAAAACGAATCGCGGCCAGTGCTGCGGTATTGCCTGAATCGCCCGTACCTGCGGCTCCTGTCGCATCGGTCGCTGCGCCGCCTTTCGTTGCGGCTCCGGTGGTAGCACCTTATCGCGATCCTGTCGCCCGCCAGATGGGCCAGCTCGAAGAGACGCTGCAAGAGCTCGAAGAATCTTCGCACCGCCGCGAGCGCTCGATGCTGAGGGCCCTGGCGGCCATGCAAGATCGAATCGACGATTCGGCGACCAAGCCGGCGCCTCCCGCGGTGGAAGAGGTACCGGGGGAATCGCTGCCGCAGCCGCCCACTGAAATTTCGCCAGACATCCGCGTAAAGCCGGGCACGGAATTACCGGCCGATGTTCGTCGTGACGAGGGCGACAATGGTTTTTCGCTCAACATTCAGGGCACCGACATTCGAGCCGTGCTCGAGATGATTAGCAAGGAAACCGGCCTGAACATCATTGCCAGCCGAAAGGTCACGGGGCCGGTCACGGCGAATCTTTCGGGCGTCGATCTGGAAACGGCGCTGGCGGCGATCCTGAAATCGACTGGCTTTGCCGCGGCTCGCGAAGGCAATATTTTATACGTGGGTGAGCCGACCGATTTGCAGCTGATGAACCTGGCGCAGGATCACATCACCACGCGCGTGTATCGGCCGAACTATATCAAAGCCGCCGATCTGCAGACTCTGTTCACGCCGCTGATCTCGACCGACGGTAAGGTTACTGTTACCACGGCTTCGCAGATTGATATTCCATCCGATCAAACCAAAACGGGCGGTAACGGCTTCGCGGGCATCGACACGGTGGTCGTCCGCGACTATGAAACCGTCCTGCAACAGCTCGACGAGATTTTCGCAGAGGTCGATACCAAACCCCGACAGGTGGCGCTGGAGGCGATGATCCTGAGCGTCAAGTTGAACGACAAGTTCAAGTTCGGCGTGAATTTCTCGGCCCTCAGAGATAAGGCCAATACCGCGCTGATCAGTGGCACGCCGGCCAACGGCATTGGCAGCATCTCGGTCAGCGACGGCGGGCTCCATTTCGGCTTCCTCGACGCCACGGTCGGGCTGTTTCTCGACTGCCTGGAGTCGGTGGGCGACACCAACGTGATCGCTTCCCCGCGATTGATGTGTCTCAACAAGCAGCGGGCGGAAATCCAGATCGGCGAAGAGCTCGGCTACGTTAGCACGACGGTAACCCCAACCTCTTCGACGCAAACGATCAATTTTCTCTCCGTCGGCACGCTGCTCCGCATGCGGCCGTACATCGGCAACGACGGTCTCATCCGCCTGGAAGTACATCCCGAACTGTCCACCGGCACTGTTCAAGTTCAGCAAGGCCTTTCGCTGCCACAAAAGGCGGTGACGCAAGTCACAACGAATGTGCTCTGCCCCGACGGTTGCACCGTAGTCATCGGCGGCCTGATTCGCGAGGATCTGACTGACACGAGAGACCAAATTCCTTTCCTGGGCAATGCTCCGTATGTCGGCTTTCTCTTCCGGAAAAAGAACCAGACCATCACGCGCAACGAAATCATCGTGCTCATCACGCCGCGGATCGTCTCGGAGCCCTACATGTGCCAGGAAGGCGTGAAGTACGGCAATGAATTCACGCAGCGGCAGTCGGTGTACTTCGACAAGCTGAGTCCCATCGGTAAGCGAAATCTGGGCCTGCATCATTTTCGCCTGGCGAAAGCTGCCTACAACGCCGGCGACCAGATGACGGCGATGAAGCAGGTCAATACTGCGATTCACTATGATCCGCTCAACAAGGACGCCCTCGCCCTTCGCAACGACGTCCTTACCGCGGGTGGCTTCGAACAAGAGAGCATTCGCGAGTATTTGCATCGCGGCTTGGGTCCTTTCACGGACAAGCACCATGACTATTCGCGCCTTGGCGCTCCCTGGAAGGAAGACGATGGCATCAGTCCAACCGGAATCAATTCAACGAACGATGCCGGCACGGTTGGCAATGTCCGGACCATCGTGCGGCAGCCGCCGCAGCCGTTCAACGCGTTTGGGCCTGGCGGCCCGCCGGCCATTCGCACCGGCCCGGAGCCCGAGGCGATCCCCATGGTGATTCCCACTCCTCAATTGCCCGCGCCGGGGCCGGGAGTGGAACGGTGAGCAATCGCAGTGCAGGCTGGATCCGCCACTTGGAATTACTGTGCGTCATTGGCTGCTTGTTCGCGACGGTCGGCTGCGCGGGCTGGAAGCAGAAGGTGAAAAAACCCGAGCTCACTGAAGATCGGGAAGCGCGCGCTGAGTCGGCAGTTCGCGACTTTGAAAAGCGGCGCGACGCCGCACAGCTCAGTGCGGCTCTCGACCGCTGGAAGCAAGGCGACGGCGCCGCCGCTGAGGCGGCTCTGGCTGCGATAATTCGGCGGCGGCCCGAGTGCGTCGATGCTCGCCTTCGACTCGCCGAGATTCTCTGGTCGCGTAGCGACATCGCCGCCGAACCGCACCTGCGTGCCGTTCTGAAAGCCGAGCCCACCCGGGCCGAAGCGCACCATGCCCTCGGCCTGCTCCTCGACGGCACCGGGCGCGCAGACGAAGCCCGTGAGCATCTGACCAAAGCGGCGGAGCTTGAGCCGGACAATGAGATCTATCGGACGACGTGCGAGTCGTTAGCGGCTCGGTGAACGGCGATCGTTCGTCAGCTTAGAAGCTCTGAGATTACTTTCCCCTGGCTCAGCGCCATCGGCCGCCCAATCGGGGTCCGCATTTCCTGCGTGAAGTCGATTCCCAGGGCGTGCAGAATCGTGGCGTGCAGGTCTTCTACGGGATGCGGATCTTTGACGAATTGAACTTTATCGGCGGCTTTTTCGTCAGGCTCGGCGGACGTTTCGCCGATGACGCGGCCGCCGCCAATGCCGCCGCCGGCGATTGCCGCGGTGAAGCCGTGGGGCCAATGATCGCGCCCGCCGGGAGCATTAATTTTTGGCGTACGCCCGAATTCCCCGGTCCACAGGACGATCGTTGAGTCGAATAGGTTTCGCGCTTTGAGCTCTTTGATCAGAGCGGCGAAAGCAGGATCAAGCTCGCGGCAGCGGCCACGGACCAGTTCTTCGTTATTGATGTGCGTATCCCAGCCGGCAAGGGTGACCTCAACGCAGCGCACGCCAACTTCAATTAGTTGAATCGCCGCCAGGCAGGCGCGGCCGAAAGGTGTATCGCCAAAATCCTTTTTCAACGCCTCGGGCGCTTCGCGAACCTCGAACGCCTTGAGCTGCTCGGACGACATCATCTTCTTCGCCGCCTCGATGCTGGGATTGTGCATTGTCCGCTGCGCCAGATTGCTAATGCGGCCGCGGGCGAAGCTCGTTTCGACAACATTGGTCAAATCGTTTAGCCGCCTCGTGGCCCGCGTGGGCGAGACGCGAGGTCGAACGTCAGGAATCGACTCCACGGGGTCGAACGTTTTAAAGGCGTCGTATTGATCGCCCAAATAACCGCCGCGAGCGGGGTACTGGTCAGGCAGTATCGACACGTGCCGTGGAATTTCCACGTCGTCGTGAAGCTGGTGGCAGACAATCGCGCCGAGCGAAGGATGCACCAGCGTCGGATCGGGCCGGAAACCGGTTTTCACGTTATAGCTGGCCCGCTCGTGGTCACCTTCCTTGCTCGTCAGCGACCGGACCAGGGAAATCGAATCCATCTGCTCGGCGACCAGCGGCAGATTATCGGCAATCTGAATGTCGTTTGCCGCCGTTTTGATCGCCTTAGTCGCTTCGTGCGAGATTTTGGTTCCTGGATGCGGATCAAAAGTCTCCAATTGGCTCGGGCCGCCGCTCATCCACAGAATGATTACCGATTTCGCCGGCTTGCCGCTGGGTTCATCCTCTGCAGCCCGCGCGAGGCGCTCGGCCAGCGGCGTCAACCAGGCTATGCCGGACAGGCCCATCGCTGCCTGGACAAACGATCGACGCCGAAAATGCGCGGCCGAGCCACAACTGGCTAATGAATTCGTATTTGTTTGGTCATTGGTCATTGGTCATTGGTCATTGGTTCTTGGTCATTCCGCGCAGCGGCTAGTGATTCCAGCTGAATTCGGTGCTATTCACCAGCGTCCAGTACAAATCTTCTAGCGCCTGTGCGCGGTTGCGATCCTCGCGATCCTTCAGCCGCTGCACGAAATGCTGTAATTCTTCGGCCGTCGGCCGCCGCGTGAGAATGGCTAGATACGATACTTCGACTTGCTTGTCCGGTCGGCCGGTCAGCGTCGCGATTCGAGTCGAGCCGGATACAAGCGGATTCGGTTGTGTCCGCTCTTTCACGAGATTGCCGTTCATCATCAGCAGTCGCTGGGGAATCGTGCTGCCGCGATTAGTGAACTCGTCATCGCCCAGATCGCCATAACGACGAACGAAATCGTTTGTCTGGCCATACATGGCGATCCGCATCAGGACATGCGCCTGACCATCGATTGCTTTGAGCGACGCCGCCTGAATCAGCGAGCCGGAAATCTGTTCGGGGCGCAATCGGGAGAGCGGAAACACGGCCAGAGCCTTCTCATGTGCTTCGGTGATTTCAAATTCGGCGCGGCTGGCGCGCTGAAAAACGTCGCTCGCGGCGATTAGGCGAATCAATCGCTGCAAGTCATATCCATGCTCGACGAAATCGTCGGCCAGCAGCTGCAAGCCCGCCGCATACGGCCCGGCAAGCGGAATATCGTCGATCGGCTCGACGAGCGGCTTGCCAAAGACGAGGGCCCAAACCCGATTGACCGTTGCCCGCGCAAACGGCTTGTTCTTTGGATGCGTCACCCAGCGAGCAAGCTGCGAGCGTCGCGCACCGTGGCCGTCAAATAGCTCCTGACCGAACGGCACCTTGGGTGGCACGATCGATTCGTTGTCGGCATACAGATATTTCACCTTGTAGGGCTTGCTGCCTTCCGTCACGCCGACAAGCTTGATCTCGGCCGAGCCGAAGAACGCTGCCAGCTCGTGAAAGTTCGCCTGCGTGCCGTTAAGCAGGTCGCCTTCTGATCCAACTTCGACGTTGCCGAGCTTATCATCGTGGCACTGCAGGCAATCGATGCGCATGCCGAGAAAGGCGCGGGCTGTGCGGCCGGCTAGCCGCACCGGATCGGGTTGATTCGCCGAAGCGGGATTTGCCGTCGCCGTAACGAAGTTCGTCGCCGGCTTTCCAGTCCAGATTCCCTCCTCGGCGAGGAGCTCACGAATCAACTCGTCGTACGGCGTGTTCTTAGCAAGCTGATCGCTCAGCCATAGCGCAAATCGGCGGCGGCGAAAGAGGATGATGTTGCCCTGTTCGCTCCCGACATAGAGCCGCGCCAATCGCTCGGCCCAGTAATCGGCGAAACGTCGATCCTCCAAAAGGTGGCTGGTCCACCAGGCGATGCGATCTTTCGGCGGCACGGCTTCCAATGCGCGAATTTCTTCCAGCGATGGAACCGTGCCGATCAGCGCCAGGCTTAAGCGGCGAGCAATCGCCAGGTCATCAGCCGTCGGCGCCGATTCAAGTCCTTTCTCGTGCCAAGATCGATGGAATTCGGCGTTGAGCTTGTCTAGAGAAGTCGTGAGACTATCGCTTGGGGCTGTAACTAACCTCGGCGGCAGAACTCGCTCGCGGCGCAGCAGCGTGTTGGCGACGAGGCCGGCCCCGGCCAGACAAACGACGATAAACAGGCAGTTCCGCGCCAGCATGGCTACGATAATTGGTTGAAACGCGTGCCGGTCACCGTTAGGTATAGTCGAAGACGACTAGGGGTCAGTATGCGATTTTACCTTCGCCAGGGGCAATAGGTTTCGCAGCGGCGAACCACCTTCATCGATGACAACGTTTTTGGACATGCCGTTTCCTGCCGCGACTGTGGAAATCTCCACAAATACCACGGTCGGAAATCGAGCGAGCGGTCAGCAGTCGCCCCTCTGGCCAAAGAGTTGGCCCCTCAAGCTTTGGCTCGGCTTGTGTTATGTCCTGGATTGGCTGTTCGGATTGGCAAGCCTTCTGGCATGTTTGGCGGTGCTGGCAGCCATACCCATCGTCAACTTCCTGAGCCTGGGCTATCTGCTCGCAGCCAGTGGGCGCGTCGCCAAAAGCGGCCGGCTTCGCGACGGCTTTATCGACATTCCCAAATTCGCTCGCATCGGCAGCATGGTGGCTGGCACCTGGGTGTGCCTCCTTGTGCCGCGATTGGTCGCTTCGCTGGCGACTGATGCCTGGCTGATCGACCCCGACGGTTTCGCCGCCCGCGGATGGCGCGTCGCACAGCTGGCGATCACGCTGCTTGTGCTGGGTCATATTCTGCTCGCGTGGTACAGCGGCGGTCGATTGCGGCATTTCTTTTGGCCGGTGCTCGCGCCGTTTCAGCTGGCAGCGCGGATGCTCTTCGGCCGCATCATTGGTCCTTTGGTGCGACCGGCAATTCGGGCCGTTTCTCCATTGCTGGCCGAGGAACTTTATATTCAGCGACCGCTTGCGAAATGGTTTCCGCCGGCAATTTTGCTCGCTGGCCTGCGCCGCGGTGGAATGATTGCAGAAGCTCGCGATGCCGTTTGGGACTTTGTCGTCTCGCTCCGCGCGCCGCAATACTTCTGGCTCGGCCTTCGCGGCTTCGCCGGCGCTCTTGTCTGGCTGCTGGTGCCGAGCCTGATGCTCATGGCCGGGACCTCCGGCCGCGGACCGGTGACCATCGTGATTGGCTTTCTCGGAGCGGTTGCAATGGCCTACGTGCTATTGCATTTGCCGTTTTTGCAAACACACTTTGCTTGCCAGAATCGGTTTCGCGCAATGTTCGATCTGGCCGAATCGCGCACCCAGTTTCGTCGAGCGCCGATCGCTTATTGGTTCGCGCTCGCCATCACACTCCTGTTCGCGCTTCCGCTCTACCTGCTGAAAATCGAGCCTGTAATTCCGCCGGAGTTGCGGTGGACAATTACTCTTTTCTTCATCCTGTTTATCTATCCCGCCCGGCTGTTAACGGGCTGGGCCGTGGGCCGCGCGATACATCATCAGCGCTCGCGATTTTTTCTCGTTCGTTGGCTGGCCCGAGCCGCGGCAATTCCCGTCGTAGCGGTTTACGTCTTCATTTTGTTCTTCACGCAATACACGTCATTCTTAGGCCCCGCCAGCATCCTCGAGCAGCATGCGTTCTTGCTGCCGGTGCCCTTCTTATCGCTGTAACCTACGTCGCGCTCGCCAATTCGCGTTCCGGCGTAGTAGCAGCGGCAGGCGCGACCGGAGAGTTTTGACTCGTCCGAATCAGACACCGTAGCACTTCTGCCACGCTCCAGGCCTGCGCAATGCATCCGCGAGGAATATAGGGCGGCTCGGCGTCAAAGACTTCGCTGATCGAGCCAACGCAGGCTTCATCGATGTGATCGTCGAACTGCATCAGCAGCTCGTGGGCAGCCCGCGTGTCGTTCGGCTGCAGCTTGAGCCACGCATCAACATACGGCCCAATGAGCCAGGCCCACACGGTCCCCTGGTGGTATGCCGCGTCGCGGGCCCGCAAATCGCCATAGTATTTCGCTTTGTAATCCGGATGGCCCGGCGCCAACGATCGCAGACCGTACGGCGTCAGCAGCTTGGTGCGAACCGTGTCGAGCACTGCTTGCCACCGCGAGCGATCGAGAATCGGATAATCGAGCGAGAAAGCTAAAAGCTGATTTGGCCGCAGCGACGTGTCGTACTGCGCCTGTTCGCCGTCGATCACGTCGTACAAATAGCCCCCCTGCTCATACCAGAATCGCCGATTGAACGAGTCGCGGGCTCGCTCGGCTTGCTCGCGCCAGCGATCGGCTTCCTGGTCGCGGTGGCGTGACCGTAGCCATTTCTCCAGCAACTTGAGCGCGTTGTACCACAGGCCATTGATCTCTACGGCCTTCCCCCGCCGCGGCGTCACGACCCAGTCCCCGACCTTGGCGTCCATCCATGTGAGTTGGTAGCCCTCGGCTCCCTGCCGCAGCAGTCCATCGTCCGGATCGACGCCGATGTTAAACCGCGTGCCCTGCACGTGGTGATGGGCCACGTCGATCATCTTCGGCAGCAGCTCATCGAGCGTCGTCTGATCGCGCGTCGCATTGACATAACGCTCCAGCGCGTGAAAGAACCACAGCGTCGCGTCGGCCGTGTGATACAAACCCTCCTTTTCACCTTCAGGGAATAGGTTGGGTATTAGCCCGTCGCGAATGTGCGTGGCGAATGTCCGCAGGATGTAGCCCGCCTCGGCAAATCGGCCCGTCGAGAGCGTCAGCCCCTCCAGGCTGATCATCGTGTCGCGCCCCCAATCGGTGAACCAGTGGTATCCGGCGATCACCGTCCGCGCTTCGTCACCCGCGGCAGCCGCGCGAGCCGCATCCTCGACGCGTCCCGCGGGCTTGATTAAAAACTGGTCGGCCGCAAGCACCAGCTCCGCGGGCAAACCGTGCTGTGCGGCTGGATGCGCCTGAGCCAGCAGTCGTTCGCGCCGTTGCCGCTCCGCCACCAGCGCATTGTTCGGCACCAGCGCGCTAATTGTGTCCCAGCTCTCCGTCGAAACCACTAGCGCGGCGTCTTTTCCCGGCGAAAGATCGACGCGGTAATAACCGGGACTCCACAGGGAACCGCGTGCGTCGTAGCCGCGGGTATGTTCGATGCGGTGCATCCGCTCGCAGATGATTTTGCCTTCCGCGGTAAACGCCGACCGCTCACCGTGCATCAGCATCCGTACAGGCGGCAGATTGCCGCTGGCCCGCAGCTCATACCGGTCGTTAGTCACCGTCATCGTGAACGGCAGCGGCAGAGGCGTGCTCACGGCCGCATCGTGCGAGCGAAAATGAACGCTCGGCAGCAGCTTCAGGCGGACGGGACCATCGCCGCTGACGAGGCGATAGATCACGAACACCGTGTTTTGCCCGTGCGGCAGCAAAATCTGCTTTTCGATCATCGCGCCGTCGATGTCGTATTGCCACACAGGCAAGCCAAACTCGAGCCGAAAATCGGCGAGATAGTCCGCCCCGTACAAGCTGAGATCGTCCTGGCCCAGCTCATCGCCCCCCAGCAGCACTTCGTTGCCGCTGGGCAAGCGCACCTTCTCCGACAGGTGCGAGAGCGTCATGATCCGCCCAAGCGGCGCCGGCAGTGCGGCAATGAGCAGCCCGTGATACCGCCGCGTCGCGACACCGGACACCGTGCCCGAGGCATAACCGCCCAGGCCATTCGTGACGAGCCACTCACGCGTCAGCAAGGCCTCGCGCTCGCCGTTGCTTCTGGCCCAGGGCATGTGGCGAACTAATTCATCCATGATCGCACTCCTCGGGTGCCAGCCATAAAGCCGATTTGCCCAACATCTTCCAATGATCGTGCATAAGCAATGCCGGAGTTCCAAGTCCGCCATAGGCAACATCTTCGCTCGACCAGCGGATGGCCCATTCGCAGCCGGGCGGCGGCGCCAGCAATGGCTCAGGCATCGGGGAAATGACCTTGTCGGTTCCCAGGTTCACGAGCAACATCCGGTCGTCGGGCCCCGACTGGCCATAGTAGCGCAGCAAGAAGGACTTATCGCCAAGCACAGTTCCCTCAAACCAGCGCTCGTCCCTCGGCGCTAATGCGGGTTCCTCTCGCCGTAACCGAATCAGATCCTTGTGCATCCGGTAAATGGGCTCATTCCGCTGCCGCTCGCTCCAGTCCAGCTGGCATCTACGGAAGGTTTCTTCACTTGCCGGATCATCGATAATGGCTTGCGATTCTTCCGTGGCGATGCTCGGAAACTGCGAGAGGAATTCTTTGCGGCCTTTATGAACGAGCGGAGCCAGCTCCGCGTGATGGTCGGCAAAGAACAAAAACGGCGTGCTGGCGCCGAATTCTTGGCCCTGAAACAGCATGGGCGTGCCCGGTGCAAGCAGCAATAGCGCGGTCAGTGCGCGATAAAGTCCCGGATGGGTCAATTGATGGATTCGCAGGCCGCGGAGCGAATTGGAAACCTGGTCGTGGTTTTCCAAAAAGGTAATGAACGCCCACGGTGGAAGATCGGCCGATGGGGTACCGCGATGCTTCTCTTGCCATTGGCTCCACTGGCCCTGATACAGATAGCCGTGTTTGCAAGCGGCTACGAGCTCTTCCGCGCGCCCTAAATAGTCGGAGTAATACGCCTCGTTGTGTCCCGTCAGCGCCACCAGCGCCGAGTGATGAAAATCGTCATTCCACAGGCCATCAACGCCATAGCCGCCCTGGTCTGGCGACCTGACCAGCTTTGCCTCCTGCGGCTCGTTTTCCGCCACGATAATGATGGAGCGCGGGCCGGCCTGCGAGCGGGCCTGGCGCGTCAGCGCCGCGATGACGTGATCCTCCGATTCGTCGTAAATATTCTGTGTCGCATCGAGTCGTAGCCCATCGAGATGAAACTCATCGATCCAATAACCGGCGTTTTCAATGAAAAACTCGCGCACCGGCCCGCAGCCTGGCGCATAAAAGTTGATCGCCTCGCCCCAATCGGTCGTATGCAGGTCGGTGAAGTACTCCGCCGCAAACCGCTTCAAGTAATTCCCGTCTGGACCGATGTGGTTATAGACTACGTCCAGAATCACCCCGATACCAAGCTGGTGGGCACGATCGACGAACCGACGCATGTCATCCGGCCGGCCGTAGAGCGCACACGGCGCATACAGATCAACGCCGTCATAGCCCCAGTTGAAGCGACCCGGAAAAGCCGCCACCGGCATCACTTCCACAACCGTGATCCCCGCGCTGGCCAGCTCCGCGAGCTCTCGCGCCGCCGACTCCCACGTTCCCTCGCGCGTAAACGTCCCCAGATGCAGCTCATAAATCACTTGCCCCGACAATCGGACGCCCTGCCAGTTGGCATCGCCCCAGGCGTAGGCGCTCGGGCCAATAATCTCCGACGGCCCGTGTGGACCTTTCGGCTGAAATCGTGATGCCGGATCTGGCAGTTGTAGCTCATCCTCGTCAAGCAAAAACCAATACAAATCGCCGGCCTGCGCTTCAGGAATGAGCGCCGCGAAGTATCCGCCTTCTTCGGCATGTAGATCAATGGGCTCACTAACTTCGCTGTCTCCTGTCTCCTGTCCCCTGTCTCCTGCCCTCACTTGTACTCTCACTCGCGCGCACCGCGGCGCCCATACGCGAAAGTGCGTTCCTCCCCGCGGCTGTACTTCAGCCCCTACCGCTAATCTTCGCGCTACCGTTCCGACTCCACTCACTTTCTGCGGCCAGGCGAGCATCCTTTGCACCTTTGTTAGAATACGATGGAGTTCTTTTAGAATCGCAAATCCATAGAAATCGGCCCACCACGGAAGCAAACGATGTGCCGTCGGTTGAGTTCGATTTTAGCCGGCTCTACGCTTCTTTGCCGGGCCGGCCTCGTCGCGTGACAGATTCAAGGCCGTGTTAATCAACGCAACATGCGTAAACGCTTGCGGAAAATTCCCCAATTGCCGCTTATCGACCGGGTCATACTCTTCGGCAATCAAGCCAACATCGTTAACCAGCCCGACCAGCCGCTCGAAAAGTTGCCGCGCTTCGTCGTGGCGGCCGAGCAGCCAGTAGTTATCGGCCAACCAAAAACAGCATGGCAAAAAGGCGCCTTCGTGGGTCGGCAGCGCGTCGATGCTGACGTGCGTGTGATATCGATCGACAAAGCCGTCCCGCAACAGTGTCCGCTCGACCATTTCGACCGTGCCGCGCACGCGCGGATCATTCGGCGGCAAAAAAACCGACCAGCGGTATCATCAGCAGGCTCGCATCAGTCTCGTCGCTGCCGTAGTACTGCACAAAGCTATTCACCCGGTCATTGAATCCCTTGGCGCATACATCGTTGTGAATTTCGTCCCGCATTTTTCGCCAGCGATCGGCATCGCCGGGCAGACCAAATCGCTCGATCGCCTTTACAGTGCGATCGGCGGCGACCCAGGCCATCACTTTCGAATGCGTGAAGTGCCGCCGCGGCCCGCGCACTTCCCAAATCCCCTCGTCCGGATCGCGCCAGATTTTTTCCAGGTACTCCATCAAGTGCTGTTCCAGCCGCCAGGCGCTTTCGTCGCACTCCAAGCCGTTCTTGCGAGCGGTGTGCATCGCGTCCATCATCTCACCGAAAATATCGAGCTGCAGCTGCTTGTGCGCCGCATTGCCGATCCGCACCGGCTTGGAGTTCTCATAGCCATCGAGCCATTCCAGCTCCAGCTCGGTCAGCCGCCGCTCGCCGGCCAGGCCATACATGATGTTGATCTGCGAGGGATCGCCGGCGACCGCCCGCAGCAGCCATTCGCGCCATGCCGCGGCTTCCTCGGTCTGGCCGCACATCATCAGCGCGTAGAGCGTGATCGTCGCGTCGCGCACCCAGCAGTAGCGATAGTCCCAGTTGCGAACGCCCCCAATTTTTTCCGGCAGCGACGTCGTTGCCGCCGCAACGACGCCGCCAGTCGGCGCGTACGTCATCGCTTTGAGCGTAATCAGCGAACGCAGCACCTGTTCGCGATAAGGGCCCTTATAAGTACAGCGGCTCGACCACTGCTGCCACCACTTTTCGGTGTCGCGAACGATTTCTTCCGCATCCTTCGGGCAATGGGCCGGCATGTGCGAGGGCTGCCAGCTCAGCACGAGCGGAATCTGCTGTCCTGCGGCGACAGCAAACTCCGCTACCGTCGTCAAATTTTCGCCGCGCAGCTCCAGCGGCGTGCAGACCTCGACCAGGTCCGGTCCCGCAATGGCTCGAATGCCGCTTTTTGTCCGCCGCACCCACGGCACGATCGAGCCGTAATCGAATCGGATGACAAGCTGCATCTGCATCGGCACGCTGCCACGGCGGCCGAGGATTAGCCGCACTACCTCGGTCGTCTTCGCCCGCGGCGGCATGCAATCGACAATCGTTACGGCGCCATCGTCCGTCTCAAAATCCGTTTCGAGAATCAGCGTCCCCTCGCGATAACGCCGATTGATCGATCTCGGCCTCGCTTGGGGAGCAATTTGCCAGCGGCCGTTTTTTTCGTTCCCCAACAGCGCCGCGAAGCAAGCCCCAGAGTCGAAGCGCGGCAAGCAAAGCCAGTCGATCGATCCGTCCTTCGCCACCAGCCCTGCCGTGTGGCAGTCGCCAATCAGGGCATAATCTTCAATGCGACTCGCCATAGGCTAAGCCACCAATTGCGCCAGCCGGGTCCCAACGTGGTCCCGGAACGAGTCTGTTGGCGGTGCAAACGCGATACCGCTCGATCTACCGAATGGCGCGAAGCGCCTCGCTCGCGGCGTCGCGTACCGAGCGGTTTTCGTCGTTCGCAGCCTTTTCGAGGGCCGCAATAGCCGGCTTAGCCGCTGATTTGAGGCCTCCCAGCGTTTCCGCAGCCATCTGCCGCGACTCGATCCGCGAATCAGTCAAACCCGCGATTAGAACGGGCACCGCTTTGGCCGCGGTGTCGGACGATTGCGGATCGACCCGCGTCAAAGCCCAGGCGGCGACAACGGCCACCGACTGATCCTTGTTGCTCAGTAGAGTAAACAACTCCGGCTTCGCAGCCGCTGCTGCCGGACCCATCTTTCCCAGGGCGTAAAGAACCGCGTGCGGATTGGGGCAATCGGTCTGCTTGAGAGCCGCCGTCAACGCGGGCACGGCGGCGGCTGCAGCCGGGCCGATTTTCGCCAGGGCCAACGCGGCTTCCGTGACAAGTTTGGTATCGTTACTGCTCAGCAACTTGGCCAGCTCGCCCGCGGCGGGCGCGGCGGGCGGACCGATCTGCCCCAGCGTGTAGGCGACTTGCGCGCGAAGCTTCTGATGCTTCAGGGCATCGACCAATCGCGGCACGGCAGCCGGTCCCAGTGCGGCCACGGCATCCAAAGCATGGTGAGCCGTCGTCTCATCGGCTCCAGCCAGCGCTTTTTCCATGATCGGCAGCATGGTCTCGGGACCAAGCTGCAGGGCTGCCAGCGCCCGAGCCGCGACGACACGGACGAAGGGATCCGAATCGCCCAGGCGACCGGCCAGCTTCTCAGCCGCATCGCGACCCAGCGCCGTGTCTTCCGGATGGACTCGGGCGAGCGTCCACAGGCTGACGGTGCTGAGCAACTTGATGTCGCTTTTGGCATTGGCCCGAATCTTTGCTTCTGCACCGGCCGGAATTTGCCCGATCTCTCCGAGGGCCAGCGTTGCAGCCCCCGCGACGTGCTCGTCATTGAGCAATGCCGCAATATCGCCGGTGGCCGAAGCGGCTGCATCGCGCATCGCTCCCAGTGCCAGCGCGGCTTCGCGGCGAACTTCGGGGCGCTGATCTTTCAGTGCCGTAATTAAATCCGGAACGGCTTCTTTCGCGTCCGGCCCCATTTCTCGCAAAATCAAGCAGGCCCAGTAAGCTGCCTTTTCGTCCGTCAGCGCTTTTTTCAAGGCCGGCAATGCAGCAGCGCCGGCTTCCGAAATGGCATGCAGAATGCGCACCTTAACCGCGGGATCGGAATCTTCGAGGAGCCGCGTGACGAGCGGAATCATCACCTCAGGACCCGGGCGAATTGCGGCCAGCGCTTTGACGGCCTGGCGACGGACGGTCTCATCGCTGTCTTTTACTAAATTGGTCAAGGCCATTGCCGCCGGCTTGGCCGCGCTTCCGATCATGCCCAGCGCGTTAGCCGCATGAGCGCGGACATTCGCCGAGGTGTCGCTCAGCAGCTGCGTAAGACTCGGCACCGCATCGGCTGCCTTCTCGTTCAGTGCCCCGAGCTGGTCGATCGCCCTGATGCGCGACGCTTCCGCGCCTGACTTCGCAGCTTGAACCAACTCGCCAACTTTCGCGTCGGCCGCGAAGGTGGCATGTGCCGCAATGAAACTCAGCAGAGCTGCCAGAACGAATATGGATCGGAAGGAAAGCGTCATGAGATGGCTCGTAACGGTTAAAATCGCTTCACAAATGCTATCGAATCAGCTGCTTACGATAACTGTGACTTGGTAATGCCGTATGTCATGCTCTTCAGAAAATTCTTGGCGTCGATGTATTCTTGCGTGGGAACTGTGTTGATCATGTCGCGCAGACGATCGATCATGCTTTCGAGCGCCTGCACAGCTTGTTCATGGTCGGCCACCCCAAGCTTGCCATAATGCGCCTGCTTGACGAGAAGCTGATCCACGAGCGCTCGCTGCTGCTTGAATGCGTCGGCCCGCAGCAGCTCCGGCCAATTGACTTGGCCGCTGACGGCATCGAACTCGCTCGCATCGATTGGCTTTGGTGCTGCCTGGGCTGCGAGGCGAACGAGTTGCTCTTCGTTGGCCCGCGGGCCGCGCTTCGCTGCTCGCGCTGCCCGGTTCGTTTCCTGCATGGCGAAGTAAGCGTTGGTTGCGGCCTGACGGTTCTGGATGTCCTGCTTGATTGCCTGCGTCGTATTCACAGCGGCAGCGGACGTCGCCAGGTTGTAGTTCCCTGCGGCACTCATCATGCTGGCCATGCCCTGCATCATCGAGCCCTCAACGGTTCCCCCACCCGCGTAGCCGCCGTACAGTCCCACGCCGCTATACGAGGGAGACTGCGGCACTGCGGGGTAATACGACGACGAGGAATTGTTCGATTGCGCCAGGAGCGTGCTGGCAAGCGCCAGGACGCACGTGAGTGCAGTCATCCGTCTCATGGTTGCCAACCTTATCTACAGAGAGTGTGCGACCGCCTCGTCGCGCTCGCGGCGCCGCCCGATTGCGCCGCATGATCCGATGGAATGATTTTTGATTGCGGGCCACCGCTTTGCAAGGTCTGCGCCACGCGATTTTCACCGCGCTGGCTGCTCGTCGCGCACGCGATAAGCCGCGAGCCAGACGTCCAACTCATCTGCGAATGCCGTTTTGCCCCGTTGGCGAGCCAGCTCAATTGCCTTCTCGCCGGCCGCGATTGCATCAGACCGCCGACCGGCAAAGGCACAGGCCTGCGCCAGGTTGCCATACGACTCGGGATCCGGCTCCAGTCGCACCGCCTGCTCCAGGTGTGGAACGGCTTCCGCGGCCCGCCCCAGGCCGGCCAACGTCACGGCCAAATTGTTGTGCGCCGCGGCAAAATCGGGACGTGTTGCAATTGCTTTTTCAAAGTGCTCGATCGCTTCGCTGGGTCGCCTGGCGCTGGCCAATGCCAGGCCGTAGTTGTACTCCGCGTCGGGGAACAGGAGGTCCGTGCGGACCGCCGCTTCGTAATGCGAGATCGCCTCGTCAAGCAGTATTTTGGCTTTGTCGGGTGGGACGGAGCTCGCTTCCTCAGCCAGCGTGCGGGCCAGGTTATAGTGGGCATGCGAGTGATTCGGATCGAGCTCCAGCGCCTTCTCGAAATGTTGTTTCGATTCCTCGGTGCGGCCGGCCTTTCCCAACGACGTGCCCAGGTTGACTTGCACCAGCGGATCGTCCGTCTGATAACGGACCGCGTCCTCCCAGATTGAAAGGTCGTCTTTGTAAGCCGCCACGCGATGGATGCTCACCGCGCCGAATGCTGCCACAAGAGCCAGAGTGCCGGCCATGGTAACGAGAAGGGGTCGGGGGTCTTTGGCGGTTACTGACTTACCATGATCTGAAAACTCTTTCCGCCAAAGACTCTCGACACCCTTTGGCCCTACCTGAAATATCCATTGGAGCGTCACATATGCGGCCACAACCACCCACGGCACCATTGCCATCAGTGGCACATACATCCTCCGCTCGGCCATCGTTTCGCCTAGCAGCGGAATCAACAGCGTCGGCGATAACACGGCGAAAAACCAAGCCAGCACAAATCCGAGCGAAGTTCGCCGCCATACCAGGACCAGCGTCACCAGAATCAACAGACCGACGGGTAGCAGCCAAGGCAGCGCGTCGCTGATCGTTCGTAGAAAAGGCACTTCATAATGAATGACCAGCGGCCACGGCCAGAATGCCAGCTTGAGGTATTTCAGTGCCACTTCCGTCTGCGTCAGCCACCACACATAGGCGGGCACGCCCAGATGAAAACCCGCCAGCGGGGTTCGCGGGCCGTGATAATTAATTGCGATCGCCGGAACAAACTCCAGGGCCAGTCCCATATACAACGGCCACGACTGTCGCAACGCTGCTCGAAACGAATCGCGGACAAACGTTCGCTCATACAGCAGTACCATGCCGATCGCCGACGCCATCATCTCCTTGCTGAGCATCCCCAGCATGCCCGCCACCGTCGCCAGGATCAGCCAACCGCTGCGCGATAGTCGCGACGCCGCGCCCCAATAACGGAGGCTTGCATACAGCGTGGCCAGGTAAAAGAATCCCATCATCGATTCCGTCCGCTGCGTGACATACGCGACGCTTTCCGTGTTGAGCGGATGCAGGGCCCACAGCAATGCCGCGGAAAACGAAAGAAATCCCGCGGTGCTTTCGAACCGGCCGCCAAAATAGCCCAGCAATAGCGTTCGCCAGACGATCGCCCACAACATCAGGGCCGACAGCGCATGCACCCCGATATTGAAGGCGTGATAGCCGACGGGGTCGAACTGGCCGAAATGATAGTTGATGGCCAGCGATAAATTGACCACCGGCCGCGCCGACGCGGGATGATTCTCTGATGGATTCAGCGGCCCGCCGGAACTGCCGCTGCCAACCAGCGGCCACAAGTGCACGATCGACGGGTTGTTCACGACCGTCGCGAGGTCGTCAAAGAGAAACGCGCCGCGCAGCGCCCCGCGATAGACGCCGCACACCGCGGCCACCAAGACCAGCCCACCAACAACGCGATAGACCACTAAAACTGTCCACCGGTGCCGACGCCGCCGCCGCCAAAGCCGCCTCCGCCGCCGGCGCCGACGCCGCCTTGACCCGGCTGCTGCGTGCTGCCGCTGCCGAGCACGAAGTTGAACGTGTTGACTTCGGTGACCTGCGTGAAGTTCGGCGATGGCGCGACGCGCACATAACGCCGATCAGCCGAGATCACCGCGCTCGAAACGTTCATGAATGCTCCCGTCGGCAACGTGGAAAGCACCGGCCGATAACCCACTGCTCCCCGCAGGAAGAATCCGGGCACGAATGCCAATCCCCCAATTCCACCCGTCACGCCTCCCGTGCCGCCGGATGTTTGCGGGCTGGCCGGCTGCAAAGCGCCAAGCTGCTGCGCGAGCAGCGCTCGGTTCGCCGCGTTTTGAATTTTCACGGTGCTGGCTACCTGCTCCTCGCGCAGCGCATCCTTCCGCCGCCCGTCTTTCAGTGTGAACGTCACTAAAGTGTCCTTCTCGCCCAGCGGAATTTGAGCATGATCGAGGATCTGCTTTTCGCTTCCAAAGTGCGTATAAACATCCATCGTAACTTTTCCGCTCGTTGGTTTCCCCCAGACGTTCTTAATCACAACGCGATACTCTCCTGAAAACGCTTCTGGGCAAACATACGTCTCGGAGAAACCCTTCGCCGTGCTTTTGCCGTCAACCGACGACACATCGCCCAAGTGCACGCCACCACTGACCGACCTTGGCTGCCGCTGCGAGACCAGCGTTCCTGCCGGCTCCTCGACGACCAGGTCCAAATCGGCGTCA
>Ga0170475_100583661_pt1 | contig 19431 bp, 14 predicted proteins | sample Soicark_Litter_5_FD_111474 | JGI IMG/M metagenome (GOLD analysis project Ga0170475, IMG submission 111474) | Avena fatua rhizosphere microbial communities from Hopland, California, USA. Combined Assembly of 48 SPs
ATAATCAAATCAATTTGACTCCATATGAACAAGAAATCGTTGTCACCGTGAAGCATTAACTGGCACTTTCTTTTGTTGACTAAGAGATAAAAGATAATAAGGATCTTCATGTGGTCAGAGATGTCCTCCCCGCCATCAGGAACTTTTATTCGGATCCCAGCGGGGAGGGCTCTTAGGCGGTACTTGGGCAGATTTTTTTAATATTTCTTCATTTAGTTCAGCACCTGACTGCACCGAAGAAGGTGCACTTGATGACTGTACTGATTTTGAGATTTGTTCATCCTCAAATTTAACAAAAGAAATTAATAAGCAACCAAGAGAAAACCAAATTATATTTAGTATTCAACGTGAACCACTACGTCAAATAACAGCTAGGCGCCTTCGTAACAAATTTTGCGCAGTTTGTTCGTCAAGTCAACTGGCAATTGTATTTCCAAACGTTAAATTAAAAAAATATAAGAATGTAAAGGAAAGACTCATGGAAACAAATGGTGCAATCGCAGGTTTTGAACCTAATCATCCTAAAATAATAAAAGTAAAAACTAAAAGTCAAAAACGTACTTGATGAAAATATTGGTAACGAGTTGGACTATTTGCTGATCAATTATTAAAAATTGAATGACGTGTGTATCGAATCCCTGAGTTTTCAAACACTGGAAGAAAAAAATAGATTAAAATAGCCGTAAACATATAAATGACACCACCTAATTTATTTGGAATAGCGCGTAAAATAGCATAAAATGGTAAAAAATATCACTCAGGAACAATGTGTCGCGGGGTTACAAGAGGATCGGCGGGAATTAAGTTATCAGGACTAGATAAAAGAGCCGGCTCAAAAAAAATAAAATACACTCAAACTAAACTTAATAGAAGAAACCCATATGCGTCTTTTAAAAAAAAGTAAGGGTAAAATGGTAAATAACGCGTTTGTGTAAAAGCTGCATGGTTTGAACCAGCATCATGGATTAAAGCTAAATGAACGAAAACCAATCCTAATAAAATAAATGGTAACGCGTAATGAAGCGCCGCAAACCGATGAAGTGTTGGACCTGCAACACTACTTCCACCTCAAAGTCAAGAAGTAATTGATTTACCAATCACCGGAATTGCCGAAAATAAATTTGTAATAACAGTTGCTCCTCATAAACTCATTTGGCCCCAGGGTAAAATATATCCAAGGAACGAAATAGCCATTAAGAGAATGAATAAAAGAATTCCAGAAGCTCATGCAGAATAATTTGGCTCTAGATACGTTTTATAATATAAGTTTTTTCCAATATGGCAATAAACAACCGCAAAAAAAATTGACGCGCCTGTAGCATGAATATTACGAAGTAATCAACCATGTGGAACATTCCGCATAATATGCTGTAAACTATCATAAGCTGCCTCAACTGTTGGGGTATAATGCATAGCGAGAAACAAACCTGTAATAATTTGAATAACCAGACAAAGACCCGCTAAAGATCCAAAATTTCATACGTAGGTAAAAGCAAAAGGACTTGGGTAGATAAATAAATGATTAAGACCTTGTCGAACCAAAGACGGTAAAGCTAAAAGACGAGAAGATGACATCGGATTAACTCCAGCTTTGTTAGTAGTAAACGTTATATTGTTCATATCATTTTTTTGCCCCGGCAATGGCATATTGGTACGTGGTACCCACAACGGTGTAAATTTATTTTTATCTCACATTTATTTTTTTCCGTCGGTACTTATCACAACTTCACTTAAATATACAGCAGAAAGAAACGTAAAAACATATGCTTGAAGAAAAGCAATAAACAATTCAAGAACAAAAATAACTAAACATAAACCGCTAATGATGAGCGCAAAAAAACTAGCCCCAGAAACTAAGCTGATGAGATATCAAGACGCACTAATTAAAATTTTGATTAAAATATGTCCAGAAACCATATTTGCAAAAAGTCGAATAGCAAGACTAAAGAAACGCATAAAATAAGAAATGATTTCAATAACCATTAATAAGGGAACAATCAAATAAGGCACACCAACTGGCAAAAACCGATCCAAAAAATGCATTCCATATCGCTCAACACCAATTACGGTAATACCACCAACGGCTAAGATTGACATGGTAAACGCATAAACAAGAGAACTTGTGATCGTATATGAATAAGGAAGAAGACCAGCAAGATTACTTAATAGCAAGGTTAAAAAAAGAAATAACAAAAAAACGTAATAACGTTGATTAACCAACGCAATTGTCGCAATGATAATGTCGCGGATAAAAAAAAACGCTTTTAAAAGAAAAAAACGAATTAAAGACAAACGATTTATTAATCCAATTTCTAGTAATCACAAAAATAGAAAACCCAAACCTAAAAAGTAGTAAGTTGCCCCGGTTAATTGAAATGAAGATATTGTTACAGTCGCGAAACTGGTTAACGCAAACTGTTCGATAGGATCGAAACTAATTAAAAGGATAGTTCACATAGAATAACTTTTTTCTAATTTTAACTAGGAAAACGCTGGTTAGACCGAAAAATAAACGTGAGTAATAAATTAATTCTTAAAAAAGTACTAGAAATCCCTATTAATAACGTAAAAATGTTGAACCAGGAATTTCGATTGTACCTAATTGTCGAAATAAACAAACGAATAAACTTAACCCAATTACAGATTCCACAGCAGCAACAGTCAGAAAAAATAAAGCGTATACCTGGCCTGTTAAATCAAAAAGGAATCAGGCAAGTCCAATACTCATTAAACCAGCACCTAAAAAAACAAGTTCCATAAAAATTAAAATAATAATAAAATTTCGACTAAACATTAAACCTACAAACCCAATCATGAAAACACTAAAACTTAAAACAAATCAAGACTCGGACGATACTAATAGTATAATACTGTGAAATCCACCATAACATTCTGTTCATATCAATTCAAAAAACCTCATATCTAAAATTTTTTGCGTGAAAACCATAAACTTGTTATATAAATAAAGCACTTGATAAATTCAAGTCTCACAGCACATTAGACTAACAGGTATCTTAAAACTTTTTTAACGTTATTGGTAAATGTAACTCACTGAAATTAATACGAATAAAGTGTTGATTATTCAAAGATTTAATTGCCATATCACCGCTGGTAGTGGTAAACACAAAAATCTGAAATGAACCAAGAATCTTAGAAAGTGCTGTATAGGGTACTAAATAAAATAAATAAAATGTAAGTGCAAGGATTAAAAAGCTTAAACTATATCAATAAGCAGTTGGTAAAAACATATTAAAATCAATTTGTGGCATGTAAAATCGTTGGAATAACGAAACAGAACAAACAAAAGCCTGACTGAAAAACCATAAAAATAAACATATTTCAATCAGCGAAATACACCACATACCCGATCCTGACCCTCTAGAAATAAATTAACAATAAAAATTCCTTTGCTTTTTCTTAACAACATCAAAAATTACTATTACCGTATAATTTGACTAAACCAAATTAAATTAAACGCTAAAATACATATATTATGAATAAACAACCTCGGATGTAGAAACGACTCATCCATAATATTCACTATAGAACATGATACTTAAATCTACCCACCAAATCACTTTCTCTTGAATCCAATTAAAACTGTAAAACTTAATAACCTAATTTAAAAACTAAAACTTTTAATAACCGTGACCACATAAAGCACTTACCATTGATGGGACTCAAGAAATTAGGAATAGATCAGTTCAAAAAATGAAAAAAAACGAAATAATTGCAGTGAGAAACGCAAATAATCAAACAACTTTAAACTCGGGAACAAGTTTTCAAATTGAAAAACCAGACGTTAAAGAATCAGGAGCCGCTATCACCGGAGCAACTACTTGCTGAAGTCCAGTGGAAAAAACGTCAATTTTTGAATAAAAACGGTTTCCTGATAATGATGCAACTGGAAAAAATCATAGATATTGGACAATCCGAAGATAATAAGTAATTGTAACTAAACTAAAAAACAATAAGACAAAGCCTAAAAAAGGATAACCAGTTTGAATAAGAAGGACAAAACTTTGATATTTAACAAAGAATCCTAACGTTGGGGGTAAACCTGCCAAGGAAAGTAATTGAATTGTTAATAAAACCTGTAAAGACGGAGAAATAGCAGCGCAAGAGCGAAGGGTCAACCACGTTAACCGTGGAACTACGATTTGAAACGTATTTAAGATAACAATAAAAGTAACGGTTCCTAATAAGTAATTAAAAAAAAAAAAGGTGCGCAAGAATCAAAGCACGGTAATTTAAAAAACTAATTAAAATTAGTGTAAAACCAATAACGTTCATTGAAGTAAACGCAAAAAAAATTTTAAAACTTTTTTTTTGCGCATACGCCCCAAACGCACCAATAATTAATGAGAAAATACCAAAACAAAGAAATAAAGGGGCCCATAAAAAAGCAACCGAAATAAGAGCAACAAAAAAAACACGCATCATTACAAAAAAAATTACAAGTTTAGCTAAAATTGCTAATAAATACAGAAGATTAAAATTAGTTCCCGCATAAACATCAACAGATCACATACCAAACGGAAAACACGCAAGCTTAAATAGAAACGCAATTGTTACACAAATAATTGCAATTTGGAGACGAAGAGATAAAAAAGAGGACACACTAAAAAGTTGAGAAAAATATAAATGAATATCAAAATATGTTAATGAGCCAATCTCTTGATAAAATAACAGAGCACTAACCAAAAAACAAATGGTTGCAAACAAGTTCAACGTAAAATATTTTAAAGCGCCAAGTGTGGCCTCTCGTTGAACTTGAAGAACCAAAAGAATTGCGGTTGTCAAACTAAAACCCTCAAAACCCAAAAATAATAAAAAAAAATCATTCGTTGACAAAAGGATACAAAAAAATAAAATTAAAAAGTTAAACACATGTAAAAACGTTTGGAGAACTTTAAAAGAAAAAAGTTTGATAAGCGCTGTTTGATTTGCTCAACAAAAAACAGCTGCAAAGAAAAGCAACAAGCTTTTGCCAACTCAAATATAGGTATTAATAGTATATTGATCCTTTCAGAAACTGAACGAGCACCCACTACTCATAAAAATATCAGCTTGGAATAAAACCAGTAAAAACAAAACAAAGTACCCAGCGGCTAAGATATTAAGGAAGCCGCGAGAACTGTACATACCTGGCATGCGAGTAGCCGACGTAAAAGTAGGCCAAAAAAGTGTTCCAAGTAGCAAAAAACTGATACCAAGTTCACTTAAGAATAAACTATATATTGAAGTTTGAAAAATAAGATATGTAGATATACTAAAAAAGATACTATAAAGAAAAAACAGGAATCAACCAAATAAAAATAAATACCAAAAAAAATAACGGACTCCGTTTGGTAATGATCGCGTAAACGTAGCAGGTAATGGGTAAAATCAAAGAATGAAGTGCAGTAAAATAAAAAAAAAAAAAGTATATCATCATTGCTGTGCACGCGTTACAATTGAAGGTAAAGACCAGGAAAAAGTCATTTAACAATAAAACCTAACTAAAAAAATACAAAATAAAAAACGATAAAAAGACAAATTGATGTGTCGCAAATCGGTAACCTGCGCGTCACATTGGATCATAAATTCGTACCTTATGAGCAGCCCATCATAATTGAATTATAGTTTTTAATAATCGCATACATCAAAGAAAAAGATTAATTAACCGATACCACATAGCCGTTTTAAAAAGGGTCAATAACTCAATCAAAAGCTTTTTGTTGAAGCTCGTATAAATAACCAAGAGCAAGAACCACAAGAAAACTATACATGGTAAAGCGAGCCGCAAGGGGAAGAAGTGCAATCGCAAAAATTCAAGGAAAAATTAGAATTAGTTCAACATCAAATAACATAAATAAAAGACCGACGACATAGAAATTAACCCCATAACTTCCACGCGCATCACTAAAAGCGGCAAAACCGCACTCATAAGGAGAAACTTTATGAATAGTTACCTGAGTACGTGAAAAAAGAATGTTCAGAAAGTAAAGTAGACAACCTAACAAACCCGCAATAAAAAGAAATATCAATAAGCGCCCATATTCACTAGTTATAGGAAAAAAAAACGACATTTACGCGTCGAAAAATACTTTAAGAAATAACCTACTCGGTAAAAACACAACTAGAAATATAATAAACACTTTAAGTAAACACCAACAATAATACCCCAAAAATTATTAAATTACAGTAATTAAAAAAAATAAGAGTTTCCTATAACGTTAAAAAATTTATTAGGAAACATTGAATCGACGAAAAAACCGCGTCTGACGTAATCTTAAAATAAAAGGATGAGTTGTTGTAAGAAAAATCGACAATAACAGGTTAAGAAGCGCAACAATAGAAACAGCAACGATGAGACAAACCGCCCAGAAAGCAGAAGCAAGAAAATGTTCTATTGGAACTCAAAGCTCCCGGTAAACGTAAGAGGAAAAGCCTTTAGTATAAGCGTAATCGAGCCGATGGTCAATACCGATAAGAGAAGCCAGCCCGGACTCAGGCAAAAATGCATCAAGTTGAAAACGCTCGAAAAATCCGAACACATAAAGACAAGTCTTACTTGATGGGTCAAAAAAGAGCGCTCAACCAGCTCAAAGGCTAGGTATTGCGGGAAAAGGTTTATAAGGTAGCAATTCATAAGTGAGGGAGGGTGGGTATCATTCAATAGCCGCAACAGTTCAGAGACAAGCAATTCAGAAAAAACCGAAAAGCGCTGGCAAAAACGCGTTTCGACAAATATCCATCAATTGATCGAAACGATAACGTGGAACAGTAGACCGAATAAAGATAAATAGGAAACAAAAAAATAAAACTTTCCCAACTAGGATAGCAATTTCTGGGACAATAGGTAGGAAAGCACTTTGCTCCACGTAAGAATAAAACGCCATTGTCTTATGCTCTAGCACGGCCTGCTCTGAAGTAAATTCCTGGTGGGCTGCCAAAAAAATATTAGGAAGGGCCCAACCGCCAAAAAAGATTAACGTAAAAATCACGGACATAACGATCATATTACAATATTCCGCTAGAAAAAACATCGCAAACGTAATCGATGAATACTCCACATTATAACCCGCAACTAGCTCAGATTCAGCTTCAGGCAAATCAAAAGGGGTTCGATTTGTTTCCGCGAGAAGCGCAATAAAAAAGATAAGAGCTAAAGGAAAAAAAGGCAAAATAAACCAACCAGCTTCAGCTTGAAAAAGAACAAGATCAACAAGCCGCGCAGAACCCGTCAATAGAATTAAAATGATTAAAACGAAACCAATAACAAGTTCATAAGAAATTAATTGGGCAATGGCTCGGATAGAACCCAAAAAAGCATATTTGGAATTACTGGCTCAGCCCGAAAGAATAACACTATAAGCATTTAAGGAAGAGATAGTAAAAAGTGCTAATAACCCCAACCCCGCGTCAACATAATGTGTTTGAGATGTAAACGGTAAAAAACTTTGTAATGTAAAACTCAAAGTTAAAGCAATTACGGGAGCAAATAAAAATAAAAAATAATTTGCACGATAAGGCACAACAATTTCTTTCAAAAGTAGTTTTACACCATCGACGATTGGTTGAAGTAATCCATAAATTCCGACCACGTTAGGACCGCGGCGGCGTTGAATGGACGCCATTACCTTTCGTTCAGCTAATGTATAAAACGCAATAGTGATCAAAAAGGGTATCAAAATTGCCAATGCGAGAAGACTATGCTCAAGAACATTTGGAGACCACAACATAAGCATCGGATACAACTAAACGGTGTTTATAACAAAATTGAATCAAGAATTGGTTGGAGCAAAGTTAGAACAGGCTGAGGATAAAACCCGAAAATAATAGTTGGAACTAATAAACTACTTAAAATAAAAACCTCAAAATAATGTAAATCAGCGAGAGGACGAAAAATATAAGGAGGGATCGTTCCAAAAAACGTTCGGTTAAAAATTCAAACCGTATACAACAGCGTCAGAACAAATGGTAAACTACTTAAAAAGACAATATAAAGCGCGGGACTCGCCGTTAAACCAACGAAAATAAGAAATTCACCAAGAAAGTTTAATGTACCGGGAAAACCAAGGTTGGCGCAGGAAAACAGAAAAAAGAAAAATGTAAACAAGGGACAAATGCTAGCTAATCCACCATAATATTTTAATAATCGTGTACCAGTACGTTGATATAACATACCAACAAGAAAAAAGAGTGCTGCAGAGACAAAACCGTGTGCAATCATTAACACAAGAGCTCCAGCTAAACCCGCGGTGGACAAAGAAAAGATACCCAGAAGAGTTAAACTCATATGTGCAATTGATGAATACGCAATAATTTTTTTTAAATCAACTTGACGAATCGCCAGAAAAGAAGAATACGTCGTACTAATTAACCCAAGGGTTAAACAAAAACTAATAAAATAACTACTAGTTGCAAATGGGAAACCAAGTAATAAAAATTTCACAACACCATACCCCCCCAATTTTAGGAGAAGCGCCGCTAAAATGACAGAACCGATAGTGGGAGCTTCCGCATGAGCTTCCGGTAATCAGATATGAAAAGGAAAAATTGGAAATTTAGCAATGAAAGCGAGAAAAAAAAAGAATCATAAAAATTGTTCTTTTACAGGATGAAGTTGTAAAATGCGATAGTGTAAAAAATCATGTAAAATGAAAAAATCATAATTACCTACTCAAAGATACAAAAAAATCAAAGCGTATAACATAAAAAAAGAAAAAAAAAGTGTATACAAGATAAGAAAATAAGCCGCTTGAATTTTACGACTACGGCTACCCCAAACGCCAATTAAAAGAAACATTGGAACTAATAAACTTTCAAATGTGACATAAAACATAAATAAACTTAAGGAACTAAACGCTCATAGTAAACACATTTCAATTAATAAACAACAAACAATAAATTTTTTCACTTGAAAATGAACTGTGTAAAGTCCGTAATAAAAACAAAGAGGAAAAATAAACGTAGTTAAAAGAACAAAACTTAAGGAAAGACCATCGAAACCGAATAAAAACGTAAGAGAAAAAAATTGTGTGGAAAAATGCGGAAACCCATATAAAAATTCTGGCATTAAAAAAGTAGGGTCAAAGCACCACCAAAGGCCTAAACTAAGTCAAAATAATATTAAGGATGTGCCAAGACCAATTTTTCAACTGAGATCTGCGGGAAAAATTATTAAGGAAGCTGCTGCGAGAAGTGGCAGCATTAATAGAAGTAAAGTAAATTCAGCGAGCATGTTACACACATTTACAATAAGGCAATAAAAACTTATAAACACATCGTACCAAAATAAAATATACTCGTAAACACAAATAAAAAGGGATGCTGATTACTCAAATACCGTCTCTAAAACGCCATAATAGCCTAAAGTTATTTAAAAACCTTGTGAAAACACAAAAAATGTAAAATGTGCTTATCACGAGACGGAGTCACAGTATCATACTTTTTCTTTCACAAATTTATGAAAGACATGTAGTAATTAAGACCAAACGATATTAAACTTTCTTAACTTCACGCATTGGAACTTAGAGCCTCTTATAATACGAAACTTACGTTACAAGCTCAATAATTCCATCTAATCTACGAAATCGTTCCAGTAATAACCTACTCACTAACACGGTATAAAGCTATAAAACTAGTATGAATAACACCCCTGTTAGTAAATTAAACCATATGCTTTAATCCAATTAAGAACGACTGTCAGACGCAGTAGTACTTAAAAATTCTAAAAAAACCGCTGGTGAAACTGTAGTAATTGCAATTGGCATAAAACTATGGTTAATCCCACAAAGTTCACTACATTGACCATAATAAGTAACACCCGCTTGACGAATTACCGTTGGTACTGTGTTGATTCGACCTGGAACAGCATCCATTTTAACTCCAAACGCAGGAACAGCAAAACTATGAATAACATCAGTAGAACTAATTAAAAATTGAAGTGGTACGAAAGAAGGGAGACACAAACGTTCCGTAACCTCAAGTAAACGAAAGGCCCCCGTCCCTAAATCCTCTTCCGCAACCATGTAGCTGTCAACTGTTTTTCCCGTCGCGTACGTATAAGTTCAGTATCATTGATTACCAACACAATGAATAGTAGTCTTAGGAATTGTAGAATACTCATATCCTGGTAAACTATATAATAGTAAAACAGACGGAATAATAACAATAAATAAAATAGCTGTAGGGATCAAAGTTCAAACATACTCTAAAACACGATTACGAGCATGATAAATCTTACGCGGATTATAGGTTTCTCGAAAAGAATAGCGTGTATGATGTAAAACAGCTGCAGTAAGCATTCAAACAACGAAACAAACGATAATAATCAAATAAAACATGAGATCGTGATGTAAAATAATAATATTTTCCATCGTGGCCGTCGCAGGAAAAGGGAAAGAAGTTGGATAGGAAATAATAACAGAACCAAGGCTTAACGGCGCCAAGCTGGTAAACCGACGACCTACAAGAGTGAGATAATTACGACGAGTTAATGTTAAAAAAACGTTTAGTAAAAAATAAAACAGAGCCACAACGGAAAGAAGAGACCCAACAGAAATAATCAGGTTTCAATTCGCGTAAATATCGGGGTAATCAGAAATACGCCGTGGCATACCCGCGAGGCCTAAAAAATGCATCGGAAAAAACGTAAGATTAACACCGGTAAAAAACAACCAAAAATGGGCGCGACCCAATTCCTCAGAAACATCAAATCCAAAGACTTTACGAAACCAGAAATAGAAACCACCGAAAATGCCGAAAACGGCGCCCATGGAAAGAACATAATGAAAATGTGCAACAACATAATAAGTATCATGTAGGGCAAGATCGATTCCAGCATTCGCAAGAACTACTCCTGTGACACCACCTACAGTAAAAAGAAAAATAAAACCCAAAACAAAGTAAACCGCGGTATTTAAGTGAAGATAACTATGTCATAAAGTCGCTAACCAACTAAAAATTTTAACCCCAGTAGGGACAGCAATAATCATCGTTGCGGCCGTAAAATAAATTCTCGTATCAATATCTAAACCAACAGTGTACATGTGATGACCTCACACGATAAAACCCAAAACGCCGATACTAATTAATGCATAGACCATACCGTAATAACCAAAAATAAAACGCTGAGTATTTCGAATAATAATGTGGCTAACAATGCCAAAAGCCGGTAAAATTAAAATGTAAACTTCAGGATGCCCAAAAAATCAAAACAAATGCTGAAAAAGAACAGGATCTCCACCATTAACGGCATTGAAAAAAACAGTACTGAAATTTCGATCAGTCAACAACATAGTAATAGCTCCTGCTAAAACTGGTAATGACAACAATAAAAGAAATGCTGTCACGAGGGAAGCTCAGCCAAACAAAGGCAGACGATTAAATGTTAAACCAGGAGCTCGCATATTAAAAAGTGTTGTAATAAAATTAATTGCACCAGCAATTGAAGCGGCACCCGCTAAATGTAAACTGAAAATTGCTAAGTCAACAGCTGCACCCGCGTGAAAAAACTCATTTGAAAGAGGAGGATAAACGGTTCAGCCAGTACCAACGCCAACGTCTACTAAACTAGAAAGTAAAAGTAAACATAACGCCGGTGGTAAAAGTCAAAAACTTAAATTATTTAAACGAGGAAAAGCCATGTCTACTGAACCAATTAATAACGGTAAAAATCAATTACCAAATCCACCAATAAGAATGGGCATGACCATAAAAAAAATCATGACAAAAGCATGAGCAGTAACGATTGTGTTATACAGTTGATGATTTCCAAGAAGAAATTGATTACCGGGTGTTAACAATTCAAGCCGAATTAAGACTGATAAAAAAGTTCCAATTACGCCAGAAAACAACCCAAATAAGAAATATAAAAATCCGATATCACGATGGTTACAACTAAAAAATCATCGCTGCACTCAAGTAGTAAAATTAAACGAAGAGATAACCATTATTAAATTCGTGGAGAAACTAAGAACATAATTCAATGTTGACGCCAAATATTATTTCTAAACACCAATAGGTAATAAAGCGAACTTAACTAGCTTTGTCTATTATTCAGCGGCCGAAAACCGATCAATTATCATTAGATTTAAACATTAGGCTGTGCTAAAATGTAACTGAGCAACCGCAGTAGCCGCCACTAAACCCATAAATAACAACGCAGCTAATACAAGAATGATACTTTGAAAATTAACATACATTAGGTATCCTAATAAACTTAACTCACTCCCTAAAAAACTAAAATATTTGTAAAAACTTAACGTAGGCGTTATTAGTGTCTCTCAATTTGTTCATAACTGACTACAAATTACAACACATAAACTGAGACTAATTTGTAACATAAGGTGAAACTGAAGACGAAATCCAAACGGCATATTTGTAGTTGTATCTTCCCGCCGCAAATTGATAAGCATAATTACAAAAAGAAAAAAAACCGCAATGGCGCCAATATAAACAATAAGATAAACAAGAGCCAGAAATTCTGTTCCTTGCGCAATAAGTAAACAAGCTGTAAAAACGAACAAAAGAATCAAATAGAATAGACTGTGCATAGTACTGGAGGATACCAGTAGCAAACTAACGAATAACAAAATTAACAACTGTAACACTAAAAAAAATACCATAATTATTTAATATAAAAACTCGCCGCGAACCACACATGAATAAACGTAACACAGACATAAAAATTTTATTAAAAAACACCCCATTTTTTTCTTTTACGGAAATGGAAAACCTCACGTACGAAACGAATTCCACTTCCTTGATAAACGTCCGGAGGATTTAATTTTCGAATTAAAAATGTTATAGCACTTAAAATTCTGAAGTTTGAAGTACGACATAAAAATGTTTGCTTTGAACGTCGCCAAATCACTTTCTCAAAACGTAGTAAACGACGACGTGGCGCACAAATTTTTACATTATCAGATCAACCTACTCGAAGAACTAATCGGCGTTCATTGATCTCGCCTTCAATTCGATTTCCTAAACCAAATAAATAAAATTTTCGGCGGATCGGTCGAGCATATTGTGATAACAGCTTTATTACATAACTGAAATACACAGGTAACTCTCACGGGATACTACTGATACGTTCATGTTGTTGAAAAATGAAAAAATGAGTACCAAATTTCACCCAATATGTTGCAAAATATGTTAACGGCAATAAGGTATAGCCGAGAGGTGTACTAAAAACAAATTGACTACGCATATTTTGAGTTTCCAATCCCGAGGTTATGAAAGAAAAAAACTCGTGAAGGAGGTAAATTAGTATATTTCTGTAAAAATGAAACTAACATTGTGGCAACCTTTATAAATTAATCGGAAACGAACGAACAAAACATTAAATTAAAAATAGACATTAAAATGGGTACCGCAGGAGAAATACGAGATATTACTGAGCATTTCGATCCAGAATTCTCTTATCCTCAATTAACGAAAACACCGTTAGAAAAATTCAATCACATAAAACTTTGAAAAAAGATTACTAATCTACGAAATAAATGAACTAAATAATCTAAAACAGCCCGGTGTACTCAGTCACACCTCTTAAATGAAAAAAGCTGACCGGGATAAAAGTTTTTATAATTTTACGAGGAGCAATCACGTTATGGCCCCACCATTATAAATAAAGGACGGAACATAAATGTGGTAACCAAGAACCGTCAAAATACTTATTTTATAAAAATTATGGAAGAGACGTTATTAAAATTGCGAGCCAATTATTAAACTAGCGAATAGTGACTAAACACCAATAGTATAACAACTTTTTATTTATAAGCTAGAAAAATTTCAATAAAATCTCGTAACTACGAACAACAAAGAGAAAAAGAAAAAACCTAGATAATAACAAACTTAAAATATTATTATAAATCCTGAATAAGTTTTGTCACTAACGTTTGAAAAAAATCTTCCTGAATCTCACCAAGATCAAAATCAAATTTTTCAGGATTTTGACTAAATTGCATATATGCTTTTTGTTTAAAAAGTTGTACCTCTTCCAGTGTTAACGTATCAAGATAACCACGAACGCCGGCGTAAATTAAAACAATTTGTAAATAAATCGATAATGGTTGTCGTGGATCCTGTTTCAACAATTCAACCAAGCGTAAACCACGATTTAAACGCTGTTGAGTAACCTCATCAATATCGGAACCAAACGTAGCAAACGCTTCGACTGCGCGGAATTGTGCTAATTCCAGTTTTAAAGAACCGGCAATTTTTTTCATCGCAGGAACTTGGGCTGCGGCCCCGATACGACTAACAGAAATTCCAACACTGATCGCGGGACGAATACCGCGATAAAATAAATCTGATTCTAAGAAGATCTGACCATCAGTAATAGAAATTACGTTTGTCGGAATATAAGCAGATACATCACCCGATTGCGTTTCGATAATCGGTAAAGCAGTTAACGATCCACTTCCCAAAATACTATTTAATTTTGCCGCACGTTCAAGTAATCGAGAATGTAAGTAAAATACATCACCAGGATATGCTTCACGTCCAGGTGGACGACGTAGTAAAAGAGAAATTTGACGATACGCAACGGCTTGCTTACTTAAATCATCGTAAATAATTAACGCGTGAAGTCCAGCGTCGCGATAAAACTCACCAATAGCACAACCAGAATAAGGCGCTAAAAATTGAAGACTTGCTGGGTCCGAAGCGGTCGCACAAACCACAGTAGTATAAAAGAAAGAATTTAAATCTTTCAGTGTCTGTACGAGAAAAGCCAAAGCTGCACGACGTTGACCAATTGAAACATAAATACAGTACAAACCGGAAAACGCGTTAAACCCATCTTCATCAAAAATCTGACTTTGAGCGATAATCGTATCTGTTGCAATAGTTGTTTTCCCCGTTTGGCGGTCGCCAATAATTAATTCACGTTGACCACGACCAATAGGAATCATACTATCAATAGTCAGAATCCCCGTATAAACTGGTTCATTAATTTTGGCACGCGCAATAATTCCAGGCGCTTTAGTATCAACGGCACGATAAACTTCATAAGCTGCTTTCTGACCGGAAACACGTAGCGCACGACCGTCTAGAGGTGTTCCTAAACTATCAATAACTCGACCCAAGAAATCAAAACTAATCTCTAAACCAACAGCAACATTTTTTTGAATAACAGTTTGACCAGGTTGTAAACTAATACCGGAACCCAGAACCACAGCACTCACTGTATCCTTTTCTAAATTCATGACTAAGCCGTGCTCATTCGTTGGAAATAAAATTAATTCCCCAGATTGGACATTAGTCAACCCTTTAATCTTTACAATCCCATCAGCAACAGTAAAGATTTTACCATACCCAGTTAACTGATTCGTTGTTGAAGTATCACCCGTCGCTAAACGAAATTTCTTTAATAAATCTGCAGAATCAATAACAATTTTAGGAGTAGACGCAAAAAACCGAACAGAGGTAATAATTAATTTACGAGAAACTGACAGTAAAAGATTAGACATTTGTTAATAAAGCTACTAAAAACTTATTGTTCGCGCTGATATTAAAATCGAAGACTGAATATAATATATATTATAAAAATGAGAAACCATAATAACACGAATTTCACCATTAACACTTGTACTTAAATCGAACTACCAAATTGGAACAGACAATTTTATCAATGTTCCTTTTTATACAAATAATACCAATGAAAATCTCATTAAGCAAATTAACGTTCTTACTGTATATAAACAATTTTTTCTAGTTAGAAAATTTATTAAATATATAATCATCTCGTTATGCCCGATTAACCAAAATTAAAAGGAGGTAACAGGGGTCGAACCCGTACCAACGATATCAAAAACCGTTGCTCTGCCTATTGAGCTATACCTCCACTAGTTATTTTACACGGTACCCTATTACTGAACGTGGAACGACTAAAATAAAACACCGGAAACACGTATGTAAAACTACATATTTTCTCCCTTAATGAATTAGACGCATTAAAACGGAGACCAAAAATTGTAAAGATCCCAAAAACCCAAACTACATCATTAAGCCACACTATGATGCATGATATAGATAACCTATTGTGGTGAGATTACTACGCCATCAATAAATCTGTAGAAATTCCTGCACTAAAATAATTAATTCGCCTGTCAATTATTATAGACAAGTTTACCTTGTGACGCCATAATTGCAAGTCATTCACGCTCCAAACTTATAAGCGACCTTTCTGTCACGTAAACCAAACTTTCTTCTGGTGTTAATCCGAAAATAATTTCTAAAAACTTTTGATGTTGCTTGCGAATTTGTTTATCGGAAAAACCAAGCTGCTGCAAAGTCTTATAACGGTGATAATTAAGCTCATCCACCGAATACAATTTAGCCATTGAAGCCGCTCGGCGAAACAACCATAAAATACTTAACGTTAAAAGACAGTGGGAAGTAAATAACAAAAAAAGAAAAAATAAGATCGAAGAAAGACCAAATATAAAAGCTTCATCAAAACTAAGATTCACTTCACCATAAATCAGCGAATCTAACATATTCACCTCATATCATGGAGGTAGGGAATAACCTCCACCAAGCAAATAAAAAAAACTTTTCACTACAATATGATGTAAAGATTCATAATTGTACAATAACAAAAACAAACTGGTAAATGTTATCAATGTAGCACCAATCACGAAAAAAGCTCACATTTTACGGTGATTGTATCAAAAAATGTAAATACTATCCTTTCAGGGGTAATACCACGAGAAATGTAAATCAATTAACAAATGAATCGTTCAAAAACGGGTAACAGAAAAACAAACTAAAAGAAAAAATACTTCATAATAAGGTACAATAATGATTGTGATAGTTTCCTCAAAAAATATTAATCATAAAATGTTATACAAAAGTAGAAACAAACGAAATAACGGCGCAAAATTTAAATACGTATGAAACATATACAAATTTGACTGAAATGGATACCGAAGTAAAAATTCCTTCATTACAGAATATAATGTTGGGGCAGCGAAGTAGCGCGCTCGGGTAATGACAGTAGATTGTCCATCAGAAAATGTTCACCAATACAAAATTGCTATGCCACAATAACCTGCAACCGGAAAAATAACTGATATAATGAGGCCACAAACGAACTGATCAAAACTCAAATCACCAACTCAGGGCAAACGATAAGCACATTCAACAGCATTATATTGAAAATCCACTTGAGCTTGCGCGCTCAAATTAAGAATACTAAACAAAACTGAAATCACCAATAATTGGCAATATGTAGCAAAAAAAAATGTATTTCGCGATTCCGTAGCCCAGGATACTTTTAAAATAGTTGAATCTGAAACTGTGCATAGTACTCCGTAAAGTCATTGAAAGTTAACTGCTAAAAGAAAAAGTAGAAGCAAAATGCATATTAAAATATGATTAACCATTATTTTTAGATATAACTCAACCCCTCTTTAATAAATAACTTATCCTAAATAAAAATTTATAACCAAAATTAGATAGACTCCAACATTCCATTTTCATTCATAACAGCTAAAGACCTCTAAAACAAAATTTTTATCGGTCAATCTCACCAAATACAATATCTAAGGTCCCAATAATCACTACCGCATCCGCTAAATATAAATCTGCTACTAACGAATGTAATGCGGCCAAATGGAAAAAACCCGGCGCCCGCACCTTACACCGACTAGGTTTATTCTGTCCGCTACTCACCAAAAAAACCCCAAATTCACCTTTTGGTGTCTCCGCCGCAAGGTATAATCGACCCGCAGCCGGACGAAAACCTTCACTGTAATATTTAAAGTGATGAATTAAAGACTCCATAGAATTTTTCATATCCCGACGGGTAGGCGGAGAAATTTTATCGTCTTGCGCTTTAATAAAACCGGATGGCATATGCTCAATACAGAAACGCATAATCAACAAGCTCTCACGCATTTCTTCAATTCGTAATAAATACCGATCATAGGAATCGCCATAAACACCAACTGGAACTTTAAAATTAATCTGATCATAAATTTCATAAGGAACTTGTTTACGAAGATCTCATTGACGACCTAAGCTACGGAGCAAAACCCCAGTAAATGAATATGTCTCCGCCAATTCTTTTGTCACAACGCCGACATTAATTAAACGTTGTTTCCAAATACGATTAAAGGTTAAAAAAATTTCTAATTCATCGATACGCGCTGGAAATTGCTGACAAAAACGATAAATATCATCTAACAAACCGCGTGGTAAATCTTGACTCACACCCGCGGGACGGATATAACAAGCATGGAAACGAGCACCAGACACCCGTTCATAAAATTCTAATAATTTTTCACGCTCTTCAAATGCTCATAAAAACGGAGTTAAGGCCCCCACATCCAGCGCATGGGTTGTAATTGCTAGTAGATGATTTAAAATACGCGTAATTTCCAAATATAAAACACGAATGTATTGTGCGCGTAACGGCACATAAATATTTAATAAAGCTTCCGTTGCGAGACAAAAGACATGACCTTGCGACATGGTAGACACATAATCTAATCGATCAAAATAAGGTAATGCTTGTAAATAAGTTTTACTTTCAATCAACTTTTCTGTCCCACGATGCAGTAATCCAATATGAGGATCCGCTGCATAAATATATTCACCATTAATCTCTAAAATCAACCGAAGAACCCCGTGCGCGGAGGGATGCTGTGGACCAAAATTTAGTAATAACGAATTCGCGATTTAATAAATTTTAAAAAACTTAAAACCAGAAACTAAAATCAAAGTTGTTTTCGAAGGAAGTTACGACCGTTTCAATAAATAACATACGAAATGTAATCCTGAAAATACATAATTTGAAACAATTTATCTGTTCGTTAAATTCATTCGAGATAGCCAATTAACCACTTTCTTTCTAACCATTTTAGTAGACTACTCTTTAGGATTAATCATAACTTATAATATAATTCCTACACTAAACCTGCGTAGGATTTAGTCGTATAACTTTACTTATATTTAACGTCACTCTATATATATATATAGCAACTATATTCTTATAATTCACTTTCGGGTCACTTTTCGTTCCTAATAAAATTAAAAAAAAATATATTTAAATTTCTATATTAATATAATTACCCCTACTATTTTTAATTAGCCGACAAAACCGATTCCACCCAAAGTTACAAAAGAACAAACCAACTCCAAAAGCAACACGCCCTCTCTCAGTGCGGCAGGAATCGAACCTGCTCCCAGGGCACCCAAAGCCCCGATGCTACCGGTACACTACGCACTGTTAAATTTTTATTAAATAAAAAGACGTATTTTAAAAAGCCTATTTATGTAAAAAGTTTAATTTCTACATATAATATAAATGTTAGACACGATTTTACCTATTCCATTAAAGTAATAGATAATAATAATTTAAAATAAAAAAATATAAAACAAATGTTTTTTCTATTACTTAATTTCTTTTAAAATGATAAAAATTAATTTAAC
>Ga0170475_102584788_pt1 | contig 19382 bp, 16 predicted proteins | sample Soicark_Litter_5_FD_111474 | JGI IMG/M metagenome (GOLD analysis project Ga0170475, IMG submission 111474) | Avena fatua rhizosphere microbial communities from Hopland, California, USA. Combined Assembly of 48 SPs
GGGCGGCGCGTCCTTGACGACGTTCTTCACTTCATTTTGAGGGACGATGCTGACGACCTCGCGTCCTTTGACGGCGCCCTTCTGAAGGAATTCGACCCAGCGTTCGGTGTTCTCGCTGGCTCCCTTTGCATCCGGCTTCGCTTCCTGTGCGGTCAGCTTCACCTGATACACACCGGCCGCGAGCGGCTTGCCGTCAGCAGTCGTCGCTTTCGTCAGATGCACGGTCCCGAGCACCAGGTCACCGGTCGGCACCGTCGGCGCCTGATCGGTCGTCGGCTGCTGATTCGGAGTTTTGTGCTGCGCGACTGCCAACGACGGGGCAGCGAGGAGCGAACCCGCCAGGATTCCCACTAGAACCCACTGATTTCTCATACGACATTCTCCATCGCAACTGGTTGGATGGCCCGTTAGCCCAAAGGCCTACTCTACGTATCGGACAGTCACCCTCACCGGCATTATACGGGGAACCGTGACCGGACGGGATGAGCCTATGGTCCAGCAAGGGAGGTGCCACGGCTGCGCTAGATGGCGGGGCCGCTGGCCGACTCGGCTGTCTTGGGTATTCCACTGGCAAGTAAACGCCGACTTGACCTGTCGACCCGTGTTGATCCGTGTTCTTGGGTGGCCCGTGTTCTTCCGTGGCCCGTGTTCGTCCGCGGCCCGTGTCGTTCTGTGGCCCGCGGCGCTATTTACGGCTGATCACCACGCTTCCAGAGAAGGTCGTGAGGCTGAGGACCGCGCTTCCGTCGCCAAAGACACCCTGGATCGACCGGCGCCGGCCCTGGTCGTCGCTCCCCTGAAGCTTGAGCGGCAGGTCCGAATGGATGTTCCCGCTGAAGGAATTCGCCTCGAGCTCGAAGCCGGTCGACCCGGCCAGCACGACGCACACGTCCCCCGAGTGCGAATTGAGCTCGTACCGGCCGCCTTTGGCCAGTGTGCCGCCGAACTCGACGCCGCCGCTGACCGAATGGGCTTCGACGCGATCGCACTGAATGTCCTGAATCGTCACCGATCCGCTCACGCTGCCGACCTCGATCCGGCGCGCGCTGACTTTCCGCAGCGTCACCCCGCCGCTGACGCTCTGGACATCGATTGCCCCGTCGGTTTGCGTATCGATGATTTCCACGTCGCCGGAGATCGATTTCGCCCCCGCGATGCGGCCGCCGTTTGCAATCCGAACCGTTCCGCTGATCGAGTTGGCCGACACGTCTCCCTTGATATCGGACACGCGGATCGATCCGGAGATGGAGTTCATCGTCAGCCGTGTGCCTGCCGGCGCCGTGACGGTATAGGCGACCGATACATTGATGTTGCGGCGATTGTTGCGGCGCATCTCGTCGCCGGGAGGGTAGACGGTCTTCACTTCGGCGCGCCCGGCGCGTTCGGTCACCGTGACGTTCACCAGCCCGAGCATCTCGCGCGCTTCGTCGGCCGTCCGTGCCCGTGCGCTCTTGACGATGTCAATCGTGGCGTCGCCGCCGTTGCCGCGCGTGACGACGATGTCGCCGGCGATGTTCGACAGCGAGAGCTCTCCGTCGGCGCCAATCTTGACCGTCTTTGTCTCGCGGCTGGTTTGCTCCTCGCGCCCTTGCTGGTAGCGCGCCGTCCTCACCATCTCGACGCGGTCGTTGATGATGGCGTGGATCCGCTCCGGCAGCATCTGCGCGGCGGCCGGCGCTGCCGGTGTGGCGAGCGCCGCGAGGGTCAATATCGTGATGGCGATCTGTCTCATGATTTGTTTATTCCATCGACAATCTGCGCGGCGCCGGCGGAATTTCCCTTGCGCATCTCGTTCATCAAGGCAATCGTGTCCTGCAGCAGCGCAACCTTCCGCTTCAGTGCATCGAACAGACTGTCGCGCGCTGACGCGCTCAGCGGTTCCGAACGTACCGCGGCGCGGCTCTCCGCGATCGCCTGATCGATCACCTGCAGGTTCTTCTGAAGCATCGCGGCGGTCTGCGGATCGAGTGCATTGTCGCCTCGCCCCGAAGCCGCCTGATCGAGACGCGCCGCCTGTTCGAGCTTGGAAATCGCGTTCTGGTAGTGCTGCTCGGCGAGCCGGAACTCCGCCTCCACGCTTTCGACGTCGATGCTCTCGGCCGGGTTGCCCGGGGTGGCGGTCGCGGAGGTCGCCGCCGCTGAGGGCGCCGGCTTATCCGGCGAGCGATACTGCGTCACGAGCAGTCCGATGCCGACGCCAACGGCGAGCACGAGCGATGCGGCGATTGCGAGCATCGCGTACCGTGGGGCATGCGATGGCGCCGGCGCGGGCGGCGCCTGGACGCGCCCTTCCTGACGCAGCCGTCCGGCAATCTGCATCCAGACACCATCGGGCGGCTCCAGCGGATCGAGCGAGTCCGCGGTCCCACGAATCGCTTCCATGTCGGCGAGAAAGGATCGACATTCCGCGCACTCGGCGAGATGACGCTCGAGCTCGGCACGGCGAATCGCGCCGATCGTGCCGTCGATCAGCTCCTGAATCGATTCGCGATATGTCGTATGCATGGTACTAAGCGTCTCTAACTCGCGCCGCTCAACAACGATCGCAATCGCAGCCGCGCCTTGTGCACCTGTGACTTCGACGTGCCCTCCGCGATGCCGAGCGCGTCGGCGACCTCTCGATGCTCGAGGCCCTGAACATCGTGCAGCACGAAGGCCGCACGGCACCCGTCAGGCAGTTGCGCAAGAGCGCGCTCGAGATCCATCTTCGTAATCGATCGCTCGGCGAGCCCTCCGCGGTCCGGCTCGGAATACCCGCGCTCATCATCGAGCGCGTCGGTGAGCTGGCTGGTGCGGGCGGCGCGGCTACGAAGGTAGTCCAGGCAGTGATTCGTCGCCAACCGATACAGCCAGGTGCCGAGAGCCGCGTCGCCGCGGAACCCGTCGAGCTTCCGATGCGCCGACAGGAAGATTTCCTGCAGCAAGTCTTCGGCGTCGGTCGGGTTCCCCAGCATCCGGCACGCTACGCTGAACAGTTTGCCGGCATGGCCCTTATACAGCTCCTCGAACGCCGCCAGGTCGCCTCGCCGGCACCTTTCGACGAGCGCCATCTCCTCTGCCCGTGAGGACTTACCGGCCCCCGGCGAGGGATGTTCTGTCTCCTTAGACGTAGCCATGGCAGGTTCGCGTTGCTTGCCTTGAGCGACCGGGTTATCACGCGAGTCGAAGGGCACCCCAGAGTTAACGCAATTTGCGCGGTTTAGGTTTCGTCGACTTCCGAGGAATGTTGCAGCTGTCGGCCGGCTGAGGGCGAAGGCGTGCTCGGCGCGAGCTGAAGTTACGGATCGTCGAGGCGGTGACGTGTAGTCCCTCGGCGCGAAGAAGCGCGCGCTTCAGCTCGGTATTGCCGCCATACCCACCCAGTCTGCCGGCAGCCGCGACCACGCGGTGACAGGGAATATCCGGTCGCCCGCAGTCGCGCATGATGTTGCCGACCGCCCGCGCCGCACCCGGTCGTCCTGCTGCTTCAGCGACATCGCCGTACGTGGCGACACGACCGACCGGAATTCCACGCACGACCGAGAGGACAGCCGCAGCGAACCGGGACATCTCAACTTAGAAGAGAACGCGGATCCCGATTCCACCCTGCAATCCTCCAGCCTTCATTGCGAGGCTGCGTCCTTCGACTGCCTTGAGATCGATGTCAGCACGCGTGTAGCGGACGATCCCGCCGACGCCCACTGATTCGACGAACAGCCAGGTGACGTCGATACCTGCATTGAAACCCACCGCCGAAGCTTTCGTCGATTTCGTGACCGCGCCACCGAAGGCGGCGGTGTCGTACGGGTATGACTCGGTGACGGTGACGTCGGTGACCACCTCATGATCGACGGTCAACCAGGACGGCCCGCCTTCGAGCACGAAATGCAAATGGCCGGTTGCCGGGACGAGATACTGGAGCTGGAGATGGACGCCAGTTTCGGAGTGGGCGATGTCGTTGTCGGTCCCCGAGACGATTCGTGGCTGATTGAAAAAAAATGGATGCGGGACGCTTGCCGTCACCTCCGCTTTGCCTTTGCCCGTGGTGGCTGTCACCGCCACGCCGACGCCAAGGCTCTTCCACACCCGGTAGCTGGCACCCAGATCGATCAGTCCCCATGGCTGTTTCGGATATTTCACGTCGATCGTTTCGGTCTCGACGTTCTTGGGAAAGCTGAAGTGATCTGAAACCTCCTCCGCCGCTTGCTGGATGCCGCCGCTGACGCCGATGGTGAATCGCGCCGGCTTTGAGGGCGCTTGTGCGAATGCCGGCGACGGCGCGGCGAGAAACGAGACGGCGAGGACGGCGATCAGAAGGTGCGCCGGGGGTGTCATCAATTGACCCCCACGGCGGTCCATGCGGCGGTGACTGCTCGTTCGGCCGCACTATTTGCGCCGTAGAGGTCGCGCGCAGCTTGAATCGTTGCGGCGCGCGCTACCGAGAACGTCGAATTGGCGGGCATCAGCTGCGTGAATGCGCGGTAGAAGACCTTCTCCATCTGCTCGCGGTTCGCTCCGCCGATCCCCTGCACCGCGATCCCTGATGTGCGGTTGGTGCCGCCTTCAATCGCCAGGTAGAACGCGTGACTTGGAATCGTGGAGTTGATGTGCACGCCGCCATTGTCCGCCGATCCGAGGAACCGCTTCGAATAGTGATCTGGATCGCCAAATACTCCAGGATCGATCAGCGACCGGATGCCGCCAGGCCGGACCACGTCTTCCCCCATCACGTAGTCCGCGTGAAGCGGTCCGCTGCCGGCAGGCTGGAAAAAGAACTCGATGCTCGTCCCCATGATGTCGGAGAACGCCTCGTTGAGCGCCCCCGATTCGTTCCGGTAAATCAGGTTGGCGCTGTATTCCGTCACCCCGTGCGACAGCTCATGTCCGACGACGTCGAGAGAGCCCGCGAGAAAATCCCACGTCTGTCCACCGAGTGTGACATTCGGCGGCAGGCCTTCGCCAAAGACCATCACACCGCCGCCGTCGTAGAACGCGTTGACGAAGAAGTCCTCGTAGTCGTCGATGTAGATCTGGACATCAGAACGGCGCACCGGGTGCACCAGGTTCTGCATCCTGATGTCGGCGTTGTTCAATCCCTTTCGTCCGAATCGTTTGAAGTAGTAGTCGTAGGTGTAGCCGGCGTAGATGTGCGCGTCGCCAACCGCTCCATCGGTCCAGTCATTGTCGGAATCAGAGGCGAGATCGTTGGACGAAAGATTGATCCGGCCGTCCAGGAAGTTATTCGTGCGCACCGGATCGCCTTTCATGTCGTAGGTCTCGATCGTCGGAGGCCGCAGGTCGTCGCGGGTCTGGAACTGTCCTGACGCCGCGCGCACGCTGATCTTCTTCGAATCGCCGAGCATGCCCGTCGCCCGGCCGACCGCCGCCTGAGTCTTGCGGTCGCTGTACTCCAGCCGTGTCGCGCCGGTCCGCGCGTCGACGAAGTACTGCCGCGTATCGCCGCGTTCGACGACGCGGAAACGCCAGGTCAGCGCGTATCCTCCGGCATCCAGCGGCAACACCACTAGTTCCGGCACGATTCGATCGCCGATCTCATGACCTAGCCGCGTGGCCAGGATCTCGCGCGCGCGATCCTCGTCGATCGCTGGCGATGGATCGACGTCGATGCCTTCGTAGATGGTGCCGAAGATCGACTCCGTTGCGCCCCCCCGAAGCTGACGCGCGACGTCTCCGCCGAACACCCTCACGCCGCGATAGTACTGATCGGCACGCTCGTGGGTACGATCCGGCACCAGCGGGTCGTCGCGCGTCTGGCGCAATCGCAACTCGCCGCTTCGCAGCATCGTGTCGATCCGGGACGTCCAGGATCGCCGGTCGGCGGTCGTCTGGGCATGAATCGTCGTTCGCCCGCGGCCGGTCTCGCCGACCTGACCGTGAATCGGTTGCGGAACCAGGCTGATGGTGAGGGCGACGATGGCGACCACTGACGCCGAGAGCGCCCGGATTCGAAGGTACATGCTGGTCTCCTGCGGCATCTTACCGCGTGGACACAGCGGCTGCGACTGCTTCCTTCCGCTCGCGGCCGTCCGTCGTGTGGAACGGAATACCCGCGAGAGCGCCGAGTGTGGGAGCGACATCAGCCGGGGTCGCGTCCGTCGGGAACTGTCCCTTCTTGACACCCGCGCCGTAGAAGACGACGGGGACGCGTTGATCGTACGGATAGAGCGTCCCGTGCGTGGTCGCGCTCGTCGACAGAATCCAATTCTCACGCGGCACGATGATCACGTCGCCGCTTCGCCCTGGGTAGTAATTCAACGCCGCGGCCCGTTTGAGCGGATCAGACGACGATCGTGCGCCAGGAGCCATCAGTTCATCGGCGGTGTAGGCCTGTGCGATGCCTGTCATCCCGCGAAGCGCATTCAGCACCGCCGTCCGCGCGGCCGGGTCTTTCTTCATTCGTTTGAGCGCCGGTTTTTGAAGATAGATGTCCGTGTAGGCGGCATTCACCACGTACTTGCCAGGTCCAAGGAGCGGCACCAGCGCCTGGTTGATGGCGGCGGTCGTCTCCGCGTTCGTCTCACGGCCCCCCTGTCCCGTTTCTTCGGGAATCTGTCCGACGCCGTGGTCCGCGGTGAACGCGAGGACATAGTTGCCGGCGCCGACGGTGCGATCGAGGTGGTCGAGAAGTGCGCCGATCGTGACGTCCAGACGGGCCACCATGTCCTGCACTTCGTGGCTGTCGGGTCCGTAGGCATGACCCACCAGATCGAGCGCGGAAAAGCTCACGCCGAGAAAGTCGACCTGTGGTCCTCGCCCGAGCCGCAACGCGTCAGCTGCCGCGGCGGCAAACCGGCCGAGATACGCATCTGACAGCGGCGATCGCATCCAGTGTCCAAAAAACTCCTGGTCGGGTTTGCCCGACTTCGATCCGATGATGTGAGGGAAGGTTCTCGTCCAGCCTGTGGGTGCGCGTTCCGCCGGGTCGTCATCTTTCCCTTGATAGGCCGATGCGTCGTAAAGCCGTTCCCATGCGTGCCCGTAGGCAGACTCGACCTTATTCTCCGCGATGAACTGCTGAACGAACGGAGTAGGGGTTTTCGTGAACGCCGTCGACGTGGTCCACCCACCGCGCGTGTCGAACCACAGGACGACGTTGCCGCCGTGACCCGCGAGTCCGATCGCCGAGCGTGCCTTCAGCGAGAGCGTCACGACGTGGCCGCGCTGCCGCCGAACGAAATCAGCGAGTGACGGCCTCTGGATCCGCCGGCCGCTGTCACCCGGACCAGTCAAGCCGTTGTAGTTGATCTCCTTCTCCTTCTCATCGTCGGTGCACTCGGTCGTCTTTCCCGTCTTTCGGTCGAACCAGGTATTGAGAATCATTCCGTGCTGATACGGAAACGTGCCGGTGCCGATCGTCGAATGTCCGGCGCAGGTGATCGTGTTGAGATACGGGTATGCAGCGCGCTGGAACCACGCGCCGTTCTGCATCAGCCGATGGAGGCCGCCGGTCAGCTTGCTGGCATAGCGCTCCAGATAATCCGCACGCATCTGATCGGCAACGAGAACCACAATCAGCTTGGGCCCGCCGGCGGGTTGCGCCGCGCGTGCGGCAGTGGAGAGCGGAAGCCGGAGTGCCTCGATCGAAAGCAGCACGACGGACATCAGCAGAGTCACTTTCACGCGCAGGGACATGTCACCGCCTTAACATCGGGAAATAACAGAGCGCGCCGATGTACACATCGTACACGGCACAGGAGATGGAATACCACGGCGGCGCCACGCCGTCGGGCAGCGGCCAGCCGGGCCGGTGCGCCACGTCGACGATCGCATGCACTGCGAACGCCAGCGCGAGGATGGTGAGCGCCTGACGCGGATCGCGCACCAGTGTGTTGGCTGCCACCATGAAAAACGCCGCAGCGAGCGCGACATCGAAGCCGACGCCCGGCTGTGCTTCGTGAGCGACCGCCAGCCCGATGTAGGGCCTGCGGAGAACACGAGCAGCATCGCCGCGAATTGCGCCAGGCGGACCTCCGCGACGAGACGGTCTGGTGAGCTGACCGGAACGCGCATTGATCGTAGCGCCTGCCATGTCACGCCCGATCCGATCAGCGCGAGCGCCACGAAGATGGTGTGGGCGGCTTCACTCATGGGGTGATATGCGCAATTGGTGAATTGGTGAATTGGTGAGTTGGTGAATGGGAGCGCTCGTGAATTGATGTCGGGTCGCCTATTGATCGATGGTTCTCATGCTCCTGTGACATCAATTCACCAATGCACCAACTCACGAATTCTGCAGGTAGTTCAGCGGATCGATGCCATACTCGCTCGGTTCGACCGGCGCGACAACAGTCGTCTGTTCTCCGTCACGCGCCGTTTCCCACAGGTTTCGATCATATGGAAGGTCGAGCCGTGTGCCCTGGGTGTTAATCACGACCCGTACTCGAGGGCGATGCGGATCAGGGGCGTGGACCTGGGTGACGACGGCGATCTCGCCGGAGGTCAACCGGACCAGGTTTCCCGGGGGATAGATTCCGAGCAGCTGAACGAACCGGCGCACCAGGTTCTGATCGAATTGCGTTCCGTCGTTGCGCTTGAGGACAGCGAGAATCCGATCGGTCGGGAACGCCTGCTGATACGCGCGCTGCGATCGCATCGCGTCGTACACGTCCGCAATGCCGCACAACATCGTCCCGAGATTGAGTGTCGGCCTCTTGACCCCGAATGGATATCCGGTCCCATCATTGCGGAGGTGGTGCTCGAAGGCGACGACCGGCGCCAGAATCGGCATCTCCGGCGTGCGCCGCAGGATTTCCGCACCCTCGAGCGTATGGCGGCGCATGATCTCGAATTCATTGTCGGTGAGCTTGTCGGGCTTATTCAGGATTTCCTGCGGGGTGCGGACCTTGCCGATGTCGTGCATCAACGCTGACAGGCCAAACTCGCGAAGCAGCCGCCCTTCGATTCCGAGTGCCCTCGCCTGACCCATCGTCAGGATCGACACGTTCACCATGTGAGTGAAGGTGTAGTTGTCGTAGTTGCGCATCGCGGTCAACGCCACCAGTGCCGTGCGGTTCTGGGTGACGGCGTCGGCGAGCCCTTCGACGGCCTGCACGGCGCCCGGCAGGTCGGGTTGGCCCTCGGTCGCGGTACTTTCCCAGAGGGCCTCGGCGGCCGAGACTGTCTTCGCGTAGAGCTGCCGGATCGCGGCGATATCGCCACTGATCCCGTCCGAGACACGCTCTTCGGTAACGATGCGCCCCACCCGGATGTGCGGAAACAACAACTCCGCATCCGCGGCTGCGCTCTTTCCGAGCGCGGCAACGCCGTGCATGAACGCGCCGGCCTCGTCAGCCGTGACGCCGCGCTCGAAGGAGATGCGCTCGATCTGGTGATCCTTCAGGCGCTTGATCAGTTCCGCCATCCCGGAGCTGGCCTTGGGCATCGGTGTGTCGGAGACCACCAGGTGATTGCCGACAATTCCGATGGTGATCGATGCCTGCAGCGTGTGCAGCGGTTTCAGCACCGCGAGCAGTCCCTCGACGTTGCGTCCGATCAGCGGATGGTCGGCGGCGTACAGCTGCGCCGCGCGAACGCCCGACGCGAATCGCCGGAGCAGTTCGTCGTATTGAGCAACGCGGCTCTGGATGTCAGACATCTGAATCTCTAATCACTGATCACTAATCACTGATCACGAATCGCTAATCCTCGAATCCTGGAATCCCGAATCCTCGAATCCTCGAATCGAATCGTCGGATCCCGGATCCCGGATCCCGGATCGGATGTCACTCAATCAGTTCCAATTGCGCGCGAGCGGCGGCGCGGGCGCCGCGCGGGCCGCGGTCGGATATCTCGCGCAGCGCTTCGATTGCTTCGGGCGTCCCGATCGCGCGGAGCGATGTGGCTGCCGCCGCGCGAAGCCGGCGCGTGCGCATCGGCGCCCACAATTCGCCCTGGTGCAATACGATCTTCAGCGCCTGCACGGCCTCCGGGCTCTTCCAAGTGGCAAGCGCCTCCACGGCCGCCGAATAAATCTTCGGAAACATCCCGCGCTTCATGTGCGTGACGAGATAGCAATAGAGCGGCGCGGCGCGTTCATCTTTGGTCGCGAGAAGCTCGTTGGCGAGTGTCTCCCTGGTCCGTCCGGTCGCGGTGGTCAGGGCGCGAAGCAGTATCGCCGACGCTTCCGGGCTGCCGTTCATCATCAAACCCTGAACCGCCTCGCGCTGCACCAGCGGTTCGGTATCAGTCAGCAGCGGAATCAGCTCTTTCAGCCCTTCGGTGCCGCCGAATTCGCGCAGGAGGAACGCCGCCGTCCGGCGTACTTCCCAGTTCGGCGCGCTCATCAGCTTCTGCACGGACTCGCGGCCTTGTGCGCCGAACCCCAGCAGGATGTCCCGAAGCCGGCGCCGCGCTCGCGCGTCCTGCTCGCTCGATAAGGCTTCCGCCAGCGGCGCGACCATCGCCGTCCCTGCCGCGTGACAGATGCGCTTGAAGCGTTCGTATCCTTCATCGCTCGTGCCGCGCAGTTGGGCCGCTGCGTGTTTGAGCATCGAGCCGCGCGCAAATTGTTCGAGCGCCGATCTCGCATGCGGTTGGCGATCGGGCCGAGCGGTCGATCGATCGGCGACCGCCTCGGCAAGCAGCCACGCCTGCTCGAAATGGCCAACGCGCACCAGGTCGTCGGCATGGCTGGCGACGGTCTGCGCCACGTCGCGCCAGCGAAGCGAATCCGGTTCGATCGTCAACAGATCGACCAGCAGCTGATAATCGAGCGTTCGAAGCGCCGTGTCGGTGACGGTTCCTAGCCAGGTGGCCATCCGTTCCGGCGGATCGTCGCTGATGCGCTCGACTTCGACGGGTCGCGTTCGCGCGCTCGACAGCTCACGTCCGTACTCCGACGAGACGTAGGCCGCATCGCTGTACGACGTCAGCATGCCTTCGACGTTGGTCCACAATTCGGTGAACGACGCTTCTCTGCCCAGTTCGGATTGCTCGACTTCCTGTTGCGCCAACGCAAGCAGCTGTCGCTGCCGATCCTGTTCGGGCGCGAGCGCCTGAAAGGCATGTGCCAGGCGGCCCGTCGCTCCGCGCTCGGCGATCACCGATTCGGCGACGACATGGGCGACCGACTCGTCGGACATCCGCTCGGCCATCGCGGCGACGACATCGGTCGTGCCCGCGATCGCGGGCGGACGATCGCGCTGTTTGAGCAGCGCGGCAATCCCGTCGAGAGAGAATCCCGCGGCGGCGTTGCCCATCTGCTTCAGCATGCCGTCGAGCTGATCGGGATTCGTTTTGGCGAGGTATTCGGTCAGGTTGCGGACCAGATTCAGGAACGCGGCCGTCCTGGCTTCGATGCCGCCAGCCGCCGTTGCGGACTGCAGCTCGGTGAGCAGTTGCTGGAATTTTTCCGGCTCACCGATGATCGCGAGAAGGGCCTGGAGCGTCGCGTCGTCGAGCTGCACCTGCGGCCCGGCAATCGCGGCTGCGATAATCTGATCGATCGTCGCAGCTTCTCCCTGCTTCTCGCGCAGCACTTCCGCGTAATCGATCTCGACCAGATCGAGGCTTGGTCCGCCCGCCGTGGCCCACAGGCGCGCGATCCCCCCATCGCTGCGAACGTCCTCCGGCGTCCGCGCCAGCAGCAGGAGCAGCGTCCTCCAGGAATTCGCATCGGCTGAGGGATTGACCGTCAGGGCGCCGATCATGTGCCGATACAGCACCTCGGCCAGCTCGGCGATCGCTGGATCCGGGCGCTGGGGGGGCGCACCGCGCAGCAGCAGCGAGTTCGCTCGGACCTCCAGGGTAAACGGGGCGTTGTCCCCGACATGCTGTGTCGCCTGGACCAATCGGGAAAGGGACATGCCAATGGCTGGATGGGTGCCGGGATACAGGGCCACGGCGCGCGCCGCTGCTTTACATGCGCGTGCGAATTCCGCGAATTTGGCAGTGACCTCGGGCGACAGCGGAGAGGGGGCTGGAGATTCGGCCATCGTTTACATGAATGACAGCGGATCGAGCGGTTGCTCTGCGACCTCGACGACCGCGTGCGTGATCATGTCAGGCATGTGCTGGGGTACAGCCGATGATTCTTGCTCATTCTAATCTATAGTAGAGTCCGCAGTTACCTCTACTTCCCCACTGTTTGATGCGCGCGGTCGATCTGATACGGCAAAAGCGGGACGGCGGTGCGCTCGATCGCGCCGCCCTCGACTTTTTCATCGCCGGCGTCACCGATGGCAGTCTGCCGGATTATCAGGCCTCCGCGCTCCTGATGGCGATCGTGCTCCGCGGGATGTCGGCGGAGGAAACCGCCGCCCTGACCGACGCCATGGTGCGTTCCGGGATCCGTGTCGAGTATCCCGGGATCGAAGGCACGCCGGTCGATAAGCACAGCACCGGAGGCGTCGGCGACAAGACGTCGCTCATTCTCGCGCCGCTCGCCGCCGCATGCGGCGCCTACGTCCCGATGATGTCCGGGCGCGGCCTTGGCCACACCGGCGGTACGCTGGACAAGCTCGAAGCGATTCCCGGGTTTCGCACCGGTCTTCCTCTGAGCGACCTGCGACGGGCGTTGTCGCAGGTCGGGTGCGCGATGATCGGCCAGACCGACGAGATTGCGCCGGCCGACAAAAAGCTCTACGCGCTGCGCGATGTCACGGGCACGGTCGAGAGCATTCCGCTCATCTGCGCGTCGATTATGAGCAAGAAGATCGCCGAGGGAATCGGCGGTTTGGTCCTCGACGTGAAAACGGGGAGCGGCGCATTCATGAAGACGCTTCCGGACTCGCGGCGTCTGGCGGAATCGCTGGTCGCGATCGGCGTCGCGTCCGGAGTCCGTACCGAAGCGGTGATTACGAACATGGATGCGCCACTCGGACGGATGGTCGGAAATTCGCTCGAAGTGATCGAATGCATCGACACGCTGAAAGGACGCGGCCCTCGCGATGTCGAGGATCTCTCGGTGCTGCTGGCCGCGCGAATGCTGATGGTGGCCGGCTTGGAACATCAGGAATCGGCTGCGGTGACGCGCGTGCACGCAGCGCTCGTGTCCGGCGCCGGTGTGGAGAAGCTGAGAGCGATCATCGAGTTTCAAGGCGGCGACCCGCACGTCGTCGATCGATACGATCGTCTGCCCTCGGCGCCCGACACTCACGACGTCGTCGCGCCCGCTGACGGCTACGTCGCGACGCTGCTCGCCGAGGAGATTGGCCGCGCCGCCGTATCGCTGGGAGCCGGGCGAGGAAAGCTGGACGATGTGATCGATCCCGGAGTCGGAATCGAGGTCCTGGCGCCGCTGGGCGCGGCGGTTCGTCGCGGCGAGCCCGTGCTGCGGGTGCATCACCGTGCCGGACGCGGCCTCGGCGACGCGCTGCCGCTGCTCGATCGAGCGGTGCGGATTTCGGACGCGCCGCCACCGCCTCGATCCCTCGTCGCGGAGCGCGTACTCGCCGGCGAACGACCGCCCCCTTCCCCAAGGGCTCCGGCGTGATCTCGCGGTAAGGGGAATGACGTTGAGCACGAGCGCGGGAACGGAGCGGTGCGAGCTGCGAAGAGCGAGCGCAGCGTAGCGAGCCTGGCGGGGTACAGGTGCCCCGGCCAGCCAATCAAGAGAGGAATGGATGACGGGAGCTGCCGAAGGCGACGCGCTGCACGTCGCACCACCACGTGCGCCATACGACGCGCGCGATCTCGCAATCGTCGGAGCCGCCGCGGCTGCCGCTGCCGTGATCGCTCTGGCGGCGCGAGTCGCCGTGCCGCGGGTGCAGCCGCTCGTCGGGATCATCGTCATCATGACGATCGCCTACGCCTGCTCGACCAATCGCCGCGCGATCGATCGCCGAACCGTGGCATGGGGCCTCAGCCTGCAGATTGTGTTTGCGCTGCTCGTCCTGAAGACGGTGGCCGGTCAGCGCGTCTTTGAGACGCTGGGCGGCGCGATCAATCGGCTGCTCGGCTTCGCGTTCGTCGGATCGAGCTTCGTGTTCGGACCACTCGGCGACAAAACAGTGTGGCCGCGCATCATGACGAAGGTGCTCGGTGACGAAGGGGCCGCCTACGGTGTCGTCTTCGCGTTTCAGGTCTTGCCGACGATCATCTTCATCGCCGCGCTGTTCGCGATCCTGTATTACTTCGGCATCATGCAGCTCGTGGTGCGTGGGTTCGCCATCGTCATGCACCGTGTGATGCGCGCGTCCGGTGCCGAGTCGCTGAACGTGGCCGCCAGCATCTTCATGGGGCAGACCGAGGCGCCACTGACCATTCGACCGTATCTGCCGCGAATGACCGAGTCCGAGCTGATGACGGTGATGACGTCCGGCATGGCGCACATCTCCGGCGGCATCATGGCCGCCTACATCCTGTTCGGGATCGAAGCGCAGCACTTGCTGACGGCGGTCATCATGACCGCACCCGGCACGCTGATGATGGCGAAGATCTTCGTTCCGGAAACCGAAGTGCCCGAGACCATGGGAATCGTCCGGCTCGAAATCGAACGGACTGATGTGAACGTGATTGACGCCGCTGGACGCGGAACCGGCGAAGGCCTTCAACTCGCGTTGAATGTCGGGGCGATGTTGATTTCTTTCCTGGCCCTTGTGGCGCTCGTCAACGCGTTGCTCGGGCTCGCTCACCTGAGCCTGCAGCAGATCTTTGGCTGGGTGTTTGCGCCGGTCGCGTGGAGCATGGGAGTGCCGTGGCGCGACGCGCCGACGATCGGCAACCTGCTCGGGACGCGGATGGCGCTCAACGAGTTCGTCGCCTATTCGCAGCTCGGGCCGATGAAGGGCTCACTCGATCCGCGGTCGTTCACGATCGCGACGTTCGCGCTGTGCGGCTTCGCGAACTTCAGCTCGATCGGCATTCAGATTGGCGGCATCGGCGCGCTGGCCCCGACCAGGAGGCACGATCTGGCGCGGTTGGGTCTGCGCGCGATGCTGGCCGGTACCCTCGCGAACTTCGTCACCGCCACGATCGCCGGTTTCCTGCTATGACGGATCAGTACTCGAATGCGGAGCGCGCCGCCGCATTTCTGCGTGGTTGCTTCGGTGAGGCCCAGCCAGCCGCCGACCACCAGTCCCCAGCCGCTGATCTCGCCATCGTTCTCGGTTCCGGGCTCGGTGACTTCACACAGTCGCTGAAAGGTTCGGTCTGCGTTTCTTACAGCGACATCCCTCACTGGCCCGCGTCCGCCGTGGTCGGCCATGCCGGTAAGCTGGTCGTCGGCGTAATCGCTGGCCGGCGGGTAGTCGCGTTGTCGGGCCGTGCGCATTTCTACGAAGGGCACCCGATGGCGGTGGTGACGTTCGCGACGCGTGTCATCGGTCTTCTCGGGATTCGAAACCTCGTGCTGACGAACGCCGCCGGCGGCATCAATTTGAGTTTCAAACCAGGTACCCTGATGGTGATCGACGATCACATCAATCTCATGGGCACCAATCCACTGGTCGGGTTGAACGACGAGCGGTTCGGGCCGCGATTTCCTGATATGACGGAGGCTTACTCGACGCGTTTACGCGAAATCGCCGACCAAGGCGGCGCCGCCCGCGGTGTCTCGATTGCACATGGCGTCTACGCCGCGTTGCACGGGCCGAGCTATGAGACGCCGGCAGAGATCCGGTATCTGCGGACAATCGGCGCTGACGCAGTCGGGATGTCGACCGTTCCCGAGACGATTGTCGCCCGCCACATGGGAATGGAAGTGCTCGGGATTTCCTGCATCACCAATCCGGCGGCCGGCGTGCTCCCTACACCGCTGGTGCACGATGAAGTGATGGAAGTTGCGCGGCGGGTCCGTGGAGAATTCTCGAAGCTGCTGGAGTCCATCATTGAGCGACTCTGAGAAGCGGACCAATAGGATGCCGGACCGAAAGAGCGACCGCAGGAGTGGCGCCGAGCGACGCGGCGCGAATGCCCCCTCCGCGACCCGCGAAGCCGCCACCGCTCCTCCCGGCGACCGCCGCAGCGGCAGCGACCGTCGCGACGATGCGGCGTGGCAGCCGGTGTCGATTGAAACCGCAGCACCGCCATCGGACTCCGATCTGGCGCTCCTCGCGGCCGCCACAGATGCCCGCACCCGCGCGCAGGCCGCCTACTCACACTTCCAGGTTGGGGCGGCGCTCGAGACGGCCGCCGGTGTCGTGATTGGCGGCTGCAACATCGAGAACGCAACGTATGGGTTGACGCTCTGCGCCGAGCGCGTCGCGCTCGTCAAGGCTCTGTCGGACGGCCATTCGATTTTTACCCGCATCGCCGTAGTTGCGGACACGGAGGCACCGACGCCGCCGTGCGGACCCTGCCGCCAGTTGCTCTGGGAGTATTGCGGCGACATCGATATCATTCTGGGTAATCTGAACGGCCCGACCGGACGAGTTCGCCTGTCGGCGCTGCTGCCGATGCCGTTCGACCGGCGGCTGCTGGAGTAGTTCAGGGCTCAGGGCTCAAGGCTCACGTTGCACCATTGGACAGGGACACATTGAACGTTGAGAGGATCGGATCCCGGATCACGGTCCCCGGATCGCCGAAGAACGGATCCGTCACACGAAACACCATAAACACCGAGCACGGATAAAGGCACATGCTTCCGACGATTGATTGGCAGGGCGACACGATCGTGATGGTCGATCAGCGCAAGCTGCCCGGGCAGGAACTCTACGTGCGCTGCCGCAACGCGCAGGAAGTCGCACGCGCGATCCGCACGATGGTGATCCGCGGGGCTCCGGCGATCGGCGTGGCCGCCGCGATGGGACTGGCGCTCGGGATGCGGAAGAGCGCGGCCAAAGGCACGCGTCAGTTCGCGGTCGAATTCCAGAAGAGCTGCGAGATGATGGCTGCCACCCGGCCGACCGCGGTGAATCTGTTCTGGGCGATCGATCGGATGAAGGCGGCGTTCGCCGCCGGTGCACACGCGGGCGAATCGCCTGAAGAGATTGCCGGTCGGCTCGAGCGCGAAGCCCGCGCGATCCATGACGAGGACGTCGCGAATTGCCGGCTCATGGGGGGGATTGGCGCGGACGTGGTTCCTGATGGCGGCCGCGTGCTGACGCATTGCAACGCGGGCGCGCTGGCGACAGCCGGATACGGCTCGGCGCTTGGGGTCGTTCGTGCAGCGGTGGAGCAGGGAAAGAAGGTGGCGGTCTTTGCTGACGAGACGCGCCCGTTCATGCAGGGCGCCCGCCTCACCGCGTGGGAATTGATTCGCGACGGCATCAGCACGACGGTCATCACTGAAAGCATGGCCGGCCCGTTGATGCGAGCGGGAGAGATCGACGTGGTCGTCGTTGGCGCCGATCGGATCGCCGCCAACGGGGATACCGCGAACAAGATAGGCACCTATACGGTTGCCGTTCTCGCGCACGAACACAAGATTCCGTTTTACGTCGCGGCGCCGATATCCACGATCGACCTCGCCACGCCAGATGGGGATGCGATCCCAATTGAAGAACGCGATCAGCGGGAAGTCACCCACCTGGGCACCTCGCGGCTGACGCCAGTCGGCGCCAAGATCCGCAACCCTGCCTTCGATGTGACGCCGCACAGATACATCGCCGGGATCATCACCGAACGGGGCATCTTCACGGCGCCATACATCGAATCATTGAAGAAGGCGCTCGAAGCAGTTCCGTCGACCAGCGCCCGATGAACTTGATTGCGATCGAGACGTCCTGCGATGAAACCGCTGCGGCCGTGGTCGCCGAAACCGGCGAGGCCACAAGACCGTGGCAGATCCGCTCGAACATCGTCGCCTCGCAGGCGGCCATTCATCGCGAATGGGGTGGCGTGGTTCCGGAGCTGGCGTCACGACAACACGTGCGCGACATCTGCGGCGTATACGAAGCGGCGCTGGCGCAGGCATCGGTCAGGATCGACGACGTCGGCGCCATCGCCGTGACGCGGGGTCCAGGACTGGTCGGGTCTCTTCTCGTCGGCGTCGCATTCGCCAAGGCGCTCGCGTGGTCGCGCGGTCTTCCTGTTGTTCCCGTCCACCATCTGGCCGGCCACATCGAGTCGTTGACGCTCGCCCATGGCGAGCTGCCACTGCCCGCCGCGGTGCTGGTCGTCTCCGGTGGTCACACCAGCCTCTACTTCATCAGAGAGCGGGGGCGCTATCAGCTGATCGGGCGAACACGAGACGATGCGGCGGGTGAGGCGTACGATAAAGTCGCGAAGCTTCTGGGGCTTGGATATCCGGGAGGACCGGCGATTGATCGCGTCGCTCGTACCGGCAACGATCGCGCCTACGAGTTTCCGGCGGCGCGTCTCACGCATGCGGATCGGAATGCGCCGCGACCGACCGCCGACGGGATTCTTCCTGCCGACATCGCTCGACGAATCGATTTCAGTTTCAGCGGCCTCAAAACCGCCGTGCTCCGGCTCGTTCGCCAACGCACCGGCGTCGATCCGGACGTCCGCGCGATGAAGGCGGCAGCGTCAGATTACGCTGGAGCGATGCTTTCTGCAGCCGAGGTCGCCGACATTGCGGCCAGCTTTCAACGCACCGTCGTCGAGGCGCTGCTCGATCGCACATTCGAGGCCGGGCGCTGGCTCGGGGCGCGGAGCATCGGCATCGCCGGGGGGGTGTCGGCCAACAGCCGGCTTCGAGCCGAAGCCGAAGGCCGCGGCTCGAGTCATGGAATTCCTGTCTTCATTCCGCCGCTCGCGTTATCGACGGATAACGCGGCGATGATCGGCGCGGCGGGATTTCGGCGGCTGAGAGACGTCGGGGCAGGGACGCTGGATTTCAATGCGGAATCGTCGTTGGTGTTGGAATGAGTGTTCAGCTACAGCTATCAGCTATCAGCTCAGCGGCCAGCCATCAGCCGTTGGCGAGAAGCGAGCGGCTGAAAGCTGAGAGCTGAAAGCTGAGAGCTGATGAGAACATTCACCGACTACCTCTGGTTCAACACCAAGTCGCGCCAGGAGTTCGTACGGATCACCGATGAGGTCGCGTCGATTGTGAAGAAGAGTGGGGTTACCGACGGACTCGCGCTCGTGTCCGCGATGCACATCACGTCGGGCGTGTACGTCAACGACTGGGAAGATGGGCTGATAGAGGATTTCCAGGTCTGGCTGGAGAAGCTTGCGCCGGCGGGGTTGCCGTACAAGCATCATCAGACCGGTGAAGATAATGCCGATGCGCACTTGAAGCGGACGATCATGGGGCACCAGGTCGTGGTCCCGATCACCGGCGGAAAGCTCGACCTCGGACCATGGGAGCAGATCTTCTACGCGGAGTTCGATGGGCAACGGAAGAAGAGAGTGGTCGTAAAGGTGATGGGACAGTGACTTTGGTGACCGTAGATCCGACGGCCGTAGCGCGCAGCTTCAGCTGCCCGTCGGAGGACGCGTTGCTAAAGCACCGCGCTACGGGTGTCGGCGATTAGATTTCGAGAACTGAAATAATGTCTTTATCCCGAGACGACGCCTACGCCTTGATGACCGAA
>Ga0170475_116228511_pt1 | contig 19348 bp, 16 predicted proteins | sample Soicark_Litter_5_FD_111474 | JGI IMG/M metagenome (GOLD analysis project Ga0170475, IMG submission 111474) | Avena fatua rhizosphere microbial communities from Hopland, California, USA. Combined Assembly of 48 SPs
CCGCCACACCGAAGACGGTGGCTGCCATCGAAGCCGTGATGGCCGAAGCCGCGACGATACGATGAGCCATATCCTGCCCAGCCATGTGGATGTCTTGATCGTCGGCGGCGGCCCGGTGGGCGGTGCGCTGGCCCTGGCGCTGGAAGACAGCGGTTTGTCGGTGCTGGTGGTCGAAGCGCGCAGCACGCCGGCTGACGATCCGCGTGCCCTGGCGGTAGCGCATGCCTGCGTGGCGCAACTGGGCAAGCTGGGCATCGCCCTGCCGGACAGCGCCACCGCCATCCACACCGTGCATGTCTCGCAGGCGCTGGCCTTTGGCCGGGTCAGACTGGACCGGCAGGATCTGAACCTGCCGGCGCTGGGCTATGTCCTGCCTTACAAAGACCTCGCCCGCGCTATGCATGCCCGCCTCGCGGAAAGCCGTGTGCACTATGTAACGGGGGCGACGGTAAGCAGCGTGCAGTCCCTGTCTGCCTACGCCGCCGTCACCCTACAACATGCCGGCAATAGCGAGTTGATCACCGCCAGATTGGTGGTGCTGGCCGAGGGCGGCAAGCTGCTGGAAAAGGCCGGGCTGGCACAAGGCGGCCGCGACTACCAGCAAAAGGCCCTGCTGGCGCAAGTGACGGCTAGCCAGCCCCACCAGCATCGCGCCTTCGAGCGCTTCGCCTTTGACGGCCCCATCGCCCTGCTGCCCAGCGGGCCGGGCGACGCGGCAGCAGGGCGCTACGCGCTGGTCTGGACGCGCCCCCTGCACGATGCGCTGGCAATCGAGCAGATGCCGGATGCACAGCTACTCGACGAGTTGCAGGTGCGCATGGGCGACCGTGCCGGGCGCTTTACCGGCATAGGCACACGCGTCAGTTTCCCCCTGCGCCTGAAATGGGTGAGCACACCATATATGAAACGTATCGCGGTGGTCGGCAATGCGGCGCAAACGCTGCATCCGGTGGCCGGCCAGGGCTTCAATCTGGGTTTGCGCGACGCCATGGCGCTGTCGCGGGTAATACGCGCCAGCGGTAACGCCGCGCTGGGAGAGACTTCTACCCTGCAGCGCTACGCAGCACTGCGCAACCACGACAGCCTCACCACCATCGGCTTTACCGACGGATTGATCCGGCTGTTCGGCAAGGAAATGGCGCCGCTGCGCGCCGCGCGTGCCTTTGGCTTCGTGGCGATGGACAATATCAAACCATTGCGCCGTGGCTTCGCTGCGCGCATGGTGTTCGGTAATTGATGATGGCGGACAAACCGAATATGGACAAACCGCAGGGCGGCTCACCGGAAGTTGAAAAGCCGCAGGATGCGCTGAAAGCGGACATCACCATCGTCGGCGGCGGCTTGGTGGGCGCCAGCCTGGCGCTCGCCCTGGCGCCCAACTGGCGCGTGTGCCTGCTTGAGCTGGCCGCCCCTTCCTGCCCCCCGCAAGACGGCAGCTTCGATAACCGCGTCTATGCCATCAGTCCCGGCAGCCGGGCTTTTCTGGAAAGCATAAGCGGCTGGCGCATGTCCGTCGACCGCGTTGGCGCCGTACAAGCCATGGATGTGCGGGGTGACGCCGGCGGTGCCCTCTATTTCGACGCACTCGATCTGGCTGCCGATGAGTTGGCCTGCATAGTCGAAAACCGTACGTTGCAATGGTCGCTGTGGCAGGCCCTGCCGGCGTCGCTGCACATCGTGTCCACGGCGGCGACCAGCGTGGATTTTGGCGATGACGCCGTCACCTTGCACCTTGCCGACGGCCGGCAGATACACAGCCGCCTGGTAGTAGCCGCCGATGGCGCCAATTCCTGGCTGCGGACTGCCGCCGGCATCCCCTTCGACCGCCGCCCCTACCCGCAGCTTGGCGTGGTCGCCAATTTCACCACCACTCGTCCGCATGTCGGCGTGGCGCGACAATGGTTTCGTGATGACGGTATCCTCGCCTGGCTGCCTTTGCCGGGAAACCGCGTGTCCATGGTGTGGTCCTGCGACGCAGCGCTTGCCGGGGAGCTGCAGCACCTGTCGCCGGCGGCGCTGGCCGAGCGTGTGGCCCAGGCGGGCGGCAATTGCCTGGGCGCCATGCATACGCTCACGCCGGCAGCAGCCTTCCCGCTGGCCTTTGGCCGGGCCGGGCAAAGCATAGGCAAACGGTTGGCCCTGGTCGGCGATGCCGCCCACACCATCCACCCCCTGGCAGGACAAGGGGTGAACCTGGGGTTTGGCGATGCCCAGGCACTGGCAGCGCTGTTAGCTGCCCAAACTGGGACAGACCCGGGCAGTGCACGTCTTTTATCCGCTTATGCGCGGCAAAGATCGGAAGAGGTACTGGCCATGCAATTGCTTTGCGATGGTTTGCACAAGCTCTTTTCCTGCAACTATCCGGCGCTGGCGGGTCTACGCAACATCGGCTTGAGCGTGGCGAATCGCCTCGGCCCGATCAAACGGCAGATGATGCAGCAGGCATTTCGCTGAACAGCAGCGACGGGCTGGTAGAATCTAGCCCAGCCATTTACCTTCATGCAGCTCAGAGCTTGTGAAGAAATCGTCGCGAGTGTGCCGAGGTCGCGTCGAGAAGCGCAGTCGTACAAGGGTACGACGAGCATCGCCGCTTCTAATACTTTTGAGGGCGAGATCGGCATACGCAGCAGATTTATTCACAAGCTCTCAGGCAAAGCCCTGTATTTTTAGAGAGGAAGTCCATGCAAGCCCCCGTCCTGAAACGCGTTGCAGCCGTCATCATGGCTATCGGCTTCACCGCCTGTGTCAACGCCGCCAATGATGTCGACGACGTGAAAGCCGTCGCCACCAAGAAATTCCCCCAGCAAACGATAAAGAGCGTACGCGCCACGCCTGTCAAAGGCCTGTATGAAGTGGTATTTGCGCCCAAGCAGATCGTCTACATCGATGCCAAGGCCGACTTCGCCTTCGTCGGCGGCAACCTGGTGGATGTAAAGAAAAAGATCAGCCTGACGGAAGACCGCATGGCTGAGCTGACGCGTACCGATTTCAACAAGCTGCCCTTCGAACTGGCCTTCAAGACCGTGCGCGGCACGGGCGCACGCAAGGTCGCTGTCTTCTCCGATCCCGACTGCCCATTCTGCAAGCGCTTGGAGCAGGACACCATGAAGACCCTTGATGATGTCACCATCTATACCTTCCTGATGCCGCTGTCCATGCACCCCGATGCGGCGCGCAAGGCCGGCGTAGTGTGGTGCAACGCCGATCGCCAGAAAACCTGGAACGACTGGATGCTGGATGGCAAGATCGCGGAAGGCAAGCCGGAATGCGAAGATGCGCCGCTGGCCAAGATCGCCGCCGTCGCCCAGGATGTTGGCGTGACGGCAACACCGACCATGGTCTTTGAAAGCGGAGAAGTCGTGGCCGGCGCCATCGACAAGGATGCGTTTGAAGCCAAGCTGGCCGCGAAAAAACACTGACCCAGTCATGGCGGGCAATTGGCAAACATGGCGCCGGCTTGTGCCGGCGCTGGGCGCGTCGTTGATCGTACATGCCCTGCTGATCACGGGCTTCGGCAGCCCGCCGCCCGGCCAGCCTGCCTTGGCGCAGCGGCTCAGTTGGTCCGTCAGCCTGCGTGCAGCGGCCTTGCCCGCGCGGCCAGGCCGGACCGGCCCCAAGCTGGCCATCCCTGCCCCACAGCCCGCATCCGCCCCGCCGCCCCGGCAGTCGGCACCTTATAAAGGGCCGGCAACATCGGCTCCGTCGCCAGCCATTCAGCCTTCCCTGCCCGGCTGGATAGCCGATCTGCCCACGCAAGTAGACCTCAACTACTACCCGGCCACGGCCCTGAGCCTTGTGGCCATACCGACCACGGAGATACAGACCCTCCTCCCGGAAAGCGAGCTGGGGAAAGTAGCCGGCCAGCACCTTACGCTGCGTTTACGCCTACTGATCAATGAACATGGGGTAGTAGACGATGTGGAGCTGGTAGAAAACGATGCACCGGATGCTTTGCAGGACCGCGCATTGATCAATACCACGGCCGATGCATTTCGGTGCATGCGCTTCCAGCCTGCCGTGCGCGACAATCTGCCGGTGCGCAGCCGCAAAGAGATAGAAGTGTGCCTGGGCATGTGCGAGCCCGACACGGATGGCCGCAACGGCAAGACGGGAGCGACGATACAGGTGACAGCGCAAGAGCCGGATGCTGCCGCCCTGCCCGCTACGGCACCCCGCCCATTTGCCGAACGCGCTCGTAGAGACAAATAGCGGCAGATGCCGCGACATTCAGCGATTCCATACCGGCGCGCATCGGAATACGTATGCGCAGATCGGCGCGCGCCAGCAGGGGCGCCGAGACACCGCGCCCTTCGCTGCCCATCACCAAGGCCAGATCGCCGGTCAGGTCGCTGGCATACAGGGGCTGGCTGTCCTGCAAAGCCGTGACCGCCACCTTGCCGGCAAAATTCGCCAAGGCGTCGGTCAAGTCCAGCCGCTCGACGAGGGGCAGCAGAAAATGCGCACCCATGCCGGCGCGCAATACTTTGGGCGACCAGGCGTCGGCACAGCCTTCATTCATCCACACCTGCGCCACCCCAGCCGCAGCCGCCGTTCTCAACAGCGCGCCGACATTGCCCGGGTCCTGCACGCCGTCCAGCAGCAGCACGCAGCCATGGCCGATCGGCACAGGGGCTGCAGGTATCGGCAAAATGGCGACGATGCCGCTGGGGCTATCCAGATCAGTGAGGGCAGCGAATACCTGGTCGGTAACGATATGCGGCGGCTTGAGATAGCGGGCCAGCAGCGCCGCCACTTCCGGCTTTTCCAGCGCTGACTGCATGACCAGCAGCCGCTCCAGTGCAAGTCCGGCCGCCAGCGCCGCGTCGATGAGATGCACACCGTCAAGTAGGGTTTGCGCCGCCTGCTGACGGGCGCGGCGCTGCGCTGCCAGCTTGACGATATGCTTGACCAGCGTATTCTGCCGGGATTCTATGATGTCCATGCCGACTACGCCGCGCAGGTAAGGGTGATTACGGCCATGCAGCTCATCGCGCCGGCCCGCCAAGGTCGAGGCGTCGTGCCTGTCGCGACAGGCTTTGCCCAGCCAGCATGCAGACCTGCTTGAACGCAGCGTACTGCCCCTCGCTCAGGCCGGGGCCGCCCCGGTTGTCCGCATAAAACAGCCCCACCGGCTTGTCCTCGACAAACAGCGACATGGCAAAGAATTCGCCCTCGCCCACCGATTGCCGCAGACTTTTCGGTAGCAAGGCCTCGAACTGGGCACGGTTGCCCTGGTTCAGCCACACGGATTGCTGCTTGAGCATCAGCTTGGTAATCAAATGCGGCGCCGTCAGATCGACATGGAAACCGCGCAGGGGATCGTCGCCGTCCACACCGACCACATAGCGCGTCTTCAGCGCATTCTGGCCAGCCAGCAACAGGCCGAACACGATGCGTTGCAAGCCGATGCCGTCGGCCATGGCGCGGATCGACAGCGACATGATTTGATTGAAGGAAGCACCGCTGCGCCCGGCCTGCTGGATCTCGCGCATGATAACGTTTAGGGTTGGCTTGGCCGGCACCGGTGCTGTCTTGGGCTGCGGCCGCGGCCATTCGCCGGGCAGCATCGGCAGCCAGCGCGCCGGCGGAAAGATCTGTGCATAAGGCCAGTCTTTGCGGGCAAAATGCAGCAGCGCCTTGCACACGAGAGCCCAGCAATCGCCGTCATTGATGCCGACTACCTGGGCGATGATGTGCACGTCATCGGCGACGCCATTCTGCCACCATCCCAACTGCAGGCGCTCGGCAAGGCGCAGCACCGCCTGTTGCAGGAAGGAGCGCTGCGTGGAGTTGCCGCCATCATCCAGCAAGGTGGCAAAAACTTCAGGCAGGCGCCAGCGCGAGAACAGCGGCAGCGCCACCGTGCCCAGGTCAACCTTGGGCACGGGCGGCGGCAAGCCCTGCTCCATGGTGCGCATCATCCGCGGCAGGTTGGCGAGCAAGGCGGTCGTGAAGATTTCGTCGAGGCGCGCATCGTAGCGTAGATTCGCGAACTCCTTGGCCAGCCGTGCGGCAAGACGCGCCACCGTTACCTCACGCAGCAGGGCCACGTAGGCGGCAGGCAGCTTGGGCAACAGCAGGGACTCGACGGTGGGCAGCTTGCCGAACTGCGCGAGCAAGGGGTCTATACCCATGAGCAGCACGACGTTCTCGACCGCCACCACATCGGAGATAAGGCCGGTGCGCGGGCGCTGATTCACATGCCGCAGCGCATTGGCGGTCAGCAGGGGGTCGCGCAGTATCACGGCGGCGATTTCATCGGTACGCGCCGTTTCCGCGCGGCCGATGTACTGCGCCAGCGCCGCTTTCGTGGATTGCAGCACGGGCAGGGGCCGCTTCTCCCAGAAGGCCAGCCATTCTTCCGAGGGGGTGGCCGTAGTGGCCGTCAAGGCATTCGCCATAGGTAGAGTCGCGCGCCTTTCCAATCGTTGAGTTCTATCGCTTGATCCGGCGGCGCGCCGGGAATCTCGAAGCTATTGCTGACCAGCAAGGCACCGCCCTGCATTTCGTCCTGCGCCAATCGCCAGACATCGGGCATCATGGCCGGCGACAGAAAAGCATATACGACATCATAGCCGCCCAAGGGCGTATTCAGTAAGTCACGGCGCAACACGCGCGCATCGCTCCCCTGCAGCTTGAGGCGGATGCGCGCCAACAGCCAGGGCAGCCAGGCATGCTCCACGCCGGTCAACTGCAAGTCGCTGCGCCGCCGCGCCAGATGGGCAAGCACGGTGCCGGTGCCGGCGCCGATATCCAGAAACCGCGCGCCGGCCGGCAGCAGACCTTCCAGGGCCAGCAGCGCCGCTTCATTACTTAAATAGAGCGGCACGCGGCTTTTGTCGATACGCCCAAATATCGCCCACGCCGACACAAAAGCCGCGAGGTATATCCATGGCGGCAGATGCAGACTCAAGGCGCCGACCACCAGGGGCAGAAACAAGGCATGTATCACCCACCACCAGCGCGCTTGCCCGCAACGCCAGGACAGCAGCACCGACGCAAGCGGCGCAGCCACCAGCACGGCAGCCGGCGGCCACCAGCCGCCATACACCGGCAGCAGCGCCAGCAGCAGCCCAGCCAACTGGCATAGCAGCGCCACGAACAGCGGTCTCCTCAAGGCTTGGCCGCGCCGCTCAGTTCCGCCGCCGTCGGCAGTCCCGTCTTGGCATCGGCCGGTGCCGCCGCCTGCTGTCCAGCCAGTTTCAGGATATTCTCGGTCGCCTCTTCATTGAGCACAATCATGCTGATGCGGCGGTTGATGGGACTGCTTGGGTCCTTCACGTCATAGGGCACGGAATCGCCCAGGCCGACGATGCGCAATATCTTGTCCGACTGCAAACCGCCCGTCACCAATTGCCGCCGCGACGCATTGGCGCGGTCTGCAGACAGCTCCCAGTTGGTGTAGCCGGTAGGCGCACCCAGCGCGGTCGCATCCGTATGTCCAGATAGGCTCAGCTTGTTGGGTACATCGTTAAGGATGCCCGCCAGCTCGCGGATGATGCCCACCGCGTAGGGCTCCATCTCCGCACTGCCGCTTCTGAACATGGGGCGGTTCTTCTCGTCGACGATCTGGATACGCAGGCCTTCCGGCGTCACATCAATGACGATCTGATCCTTGTATTTGGAAAGCTGGCCGTTGGCCTTGTCTTTCAGGGCCTTTTCCACTTTTTCCTTGAGGGAGTTCAGGCGGTTCTTCCCATCATCCTTGGAGCGGCGCTTCTCGCCGGCCTTCTTGGATAAATCCAAACCGCCGCCTTGCAGGACGCTGGTCGATTCACCGGCACCGCTACCGCCATTCAGGGCCACCTTGAAAGGATTCTGGAAGTAATCGGCAATACCGCGCAGATCGCCCTTGGTGGATGAGCCAAGCAGCCACATCAACAGGAAGAAAGCCATCATCGCCGTCACGAAGTCGGCATAGGCAATCTTCCAGGCACCGCCATGATGGCCATGACCACCCTTTTTGATTTTCTTGACGATAATGGGGCGTTGGGAATCATCACTCATTTCAACTCATTTCCTTAGCCGTCATAAATAGGCCGCGATGCAAAGTACGCTCCCCACTCTCAGCGCTGTGCATTGACGACCAAGGGGCGCTGGCTATCATCGCTCATCTCTTCAGGTCAATCACGATAACAGCAACATGGCATTACTTGCCCCTAGCGCTCTTCACAAACTCTTCCAGTTCGGTAAACGAAGGTCTGTCGTGCGATTCGAGCACCTTGCGGCCGAATTCCACGGCTACCTGCGGCGCATAGCCGTTCAAGCTGGCCAGCAACGTCACCTTGATAGTCTGGAAAACCCGCCCCGAGTCGGCAACGCGCTTTTCCAGGATGGTCGCCAAAGGTCCCACAAAGCCATAGGCGAGCAAAATCCCCATGAAGGTTCCCACCAACGCTGCGCCGATCAGTTTGCCCAATTCTGCCGGCGGCAGGTGCAGGGAGCCCATGGTGTGCACCACGCCCATCACCGCCGCCACGATACCGAAGGCCGGCAGGCCATCCGCCAGCTTGGTAAAGAAATTGACGGGCACCTCGGCCTCATGGTGATGCGTTTCCAGCTCGACATCCATCAGGTTTTCGATTTCGAACGCATTCAGATTGCCGCCGACCATCAGGCGCAGGTAGTCACAGATGAATTCGACGATGTGATGATCTTTGGAAACATTGGGATACTTCGAAAACAGGGGGCTGGAGTCAGGGTTCTCGATATCGCCTTCCACCGACATCAGGCCTTCCTTACGTACCTTGGACAGTATCTCGAACATCAGCGCAAACAGGTCCATGTAGAAAGCCTTGGAATACGGCGCCCCCTTGAATACATTCGGTGCCGCCTTGAGGATGGCTTTCAGGCACGTGCCGTAGGCGACGACCATGGCACCCAGGCCGCCACCAAAAATGATGATGAGCTCCGCTGGTTGCCACAGCACGCCCAAGTGGCCACCGTGGTAAGCATAAGCGCCAAAGATACAGACACTCATAAAGATGTAGCCGATAACCACAAACATCGATTCAGACTCCTGCCAACTGGCGTTTACCCCGAAGGGCTAGGGACATAGGTCCGACGAGGTGTGCAGCCGGCACCGCCGGCCACGCAGCACTTCCAGATTAGGATTGCTAGCAACTGCACTCTATATATAGATGGGCTTTGCGGTTACTGACAAATCCGGCCTAAAAATTTGGTGAAATCGTTGAAGAAAAGCACTGCGCAGTGTCGCTGCGCGATGAGGCGAAGTCAGCACAAGTTCAACTGTGCCTCAGGCAGTACGGCACGTACCGGGCCGAAGCTTTTGCGATGTACCGGACAAGCGCCATGCAGGCGCAGTGCCGCCAGGTGCGCGGCGGTAGGATAGCCCTTGTGTATGGCAAATCCATATTGCGGATAGGAAATATGCAGTTCGCACAGTTCAGCGTCGCGTGCCGTCTTGGCGAGTATGGAGGCTGCCGAGATCTCTGCAACCGTCGCATCGCCCTTGACGATGGCACGCGCAGCACAGGGCAGGCTGGGGCAGCGGTTGCCGTCGATCAAGGCCTCGATGGGTGCTGGACGCAAGCCGGCCACGGCGCGCTGCATGGCCAGCATGGTCGCCTGCAGAATGTTCAGCCTGTCGATCTCTTCGACGCTGGCAAAGGCGACCGACCAGGCCAGCGCACGCGCGCGTATTTGCACGGCCAATACATCGCGCTGGCTGGCCTTCAGCACCTTGGAATCGGCGAGGCCGACTATGCCGTGCGCCGGGCCTAGTATCACCGCGGCCGCATATACGGCGCCAGCCAGCGGCCCGCGCCCGGCCTCGTCAACGCCGCATACCCCGCTCACCCGGCGCCTCGCAGCGTCTTCAGCACGATGTCGGCGGCCCGCTCGGCGGCGCCTCGCTTCAGGGCCAGGTGCATGCGGGTAAACTCCTCGGCCAGCAGCTTGCTCAAACGCTTGTCGTCAACCAGGTTACTCAATGCCTGGGCGAGATTCTCAGGTGTCGCATCATCTTGCAGCAGCTCGGGCACCATGAATTTGCCGGCCAGGACATTGGGCAGGCCCACCCAGGGCAGACGCATCTTGCGCTTCACTAATTTATAGGTGGACGGCGCAAGCTTATAGGTGATGACCATGGGCCGCTTGGCGAGCATGGCTTCCAGCGTCGCGGTGCCGGAAGCCACGAGGTTCACATCCGCCGCCTGCATGGCTTCCTGGGCATGTCCGAACATCAGGCGGATAGGCAGTTCCTGCGCGCCGCGCTTATAAATCTCGCCTTCGAACAGGTTGCGGGTTTCCCGCGTCACCAGCGGCACCAGGATCAGTGCACCAGGATGGCGATCGCACAGCAGCTTGGCGGTTTCAATGAACAGCTCGGCATGCAGTTCGATTTCGCTGACGCGGCTACCGGGCAAAAAGGCGAATACCCGTGCCGCCAGGGGCACGCCGATCTGTTCGCGTATCTGCGCCTGCTCGACGGCGACGGGCATTTCATCAGCCAGCGGATGGCCGACATATGATGCCTTGGCCTGCACGGCGTCATAGAGCGGTGTCTCGAAGGGAAACAGGCACATGACTTCGTTGGTGGCAGCCTTGATCTTGTGCACGCGCTTGCCGCGCCACGCCCAGATCGAGGGGCTGACGTAATGCACGGTCGGGATACCGGCGCGCTTGAGCTTGCGCTCCAGCGCCAGGTTGAAATCCGGGGCATCGATGCCGATAAACAGGTCGGGGCGCTCGGCGAGTATCTTGCGGCGCAGGGAGCGGCGCATCGCCAGCAGCTCACGCAGGTGCTTCAATACTTCGGCATAGCCGCGTACCGCCAGCTTTTCCATCGGGTACAGCGTTTCCACCCCGGCAGACTGCATCTTCGGTCCACCTATGCCGGCAAACTGGGCATCCGGGAGGCGTTGGCGTATCGCGTCGACCAGGCTCGCGCCCAGCGCATCGCCCGACGACTCACCGGCAACGATGGCGATACGGGGAAAACCAGCTTGCGTAAAAATGGACGGTGAGGGCATCGGATCTATGAAGGTAAAAACGTAATAGGGCGGCGAATATGCATCGCGCAACAGCAGGAGCAAGCGCTAGCACAGGAGGTTTAAGCCACCCGCAAACCCAACATTTTACCTGATGAATATGAAAACCCACGAAGCTGAATTGTTGCGCGCTGTGCTATTTCTAACACAAATAGCCAATTTGTTTCCTGAAATACGCGGGCGCACGCCGCCTGCCCAAAGGCGAACGCGACGCAGCCGCAGGAAAAGTATAGCAGCCCGTCGGACTTAGAGAATCGAAAGCGAAAAATCCCAATAGGAGAGGCCAGATTTTGCCGGTTTTGCCGGGTAAAGGTTGTTCCATTACCCGGCAAAACCGGTGAGATATGGACCGACTAGCGGATTTTGCGGCCGATTCCCCTAGGTCCGACAGGCTGCATAGGGTCAGCGTATCAGGCCGCGCGTCGCCAGCGGGAAAAACTCGGCAAAAGCCTGCAGCTCGGGGCAAGTAGCGGCACGCTGCGTGATCTGCTCGCGGGCGTCGTCAAGGCTCAAACCTTGCCGGTACAGAATCTTATAGGCACGCTTGATCTCGGTGATCTGCTCGGCCGTAAAGCCGCGCCGCCGCAGGCCCTCGCTATTGATGCCGGCCGGCTGAGCGCGATTGCCGGCGGCCGTCACATAGGGCGGCACATCCTGGGTCACCGCTGCCGTAAAGGCGGTCATCGCATGCGCGCCCACGCGGCAGAACTGGTGTACCGTGGTAAAACCGCCCAGGAATACCCAATCGCCCAGGTGCACATGACCGCCCAGGGTAGCGTTGTTGGCAAGGATCAAATGGCTGCCCAGCCGGCAATCGTGGGCGATATGCACATAGGCCATGATCCAGTTGTCGTCGCCCAGCGCCGTCAAGCCTTCATCCTGGGTGGTGCCCGTCGAAACGGTCACGAACTGGAAAAAGGTATTGCCGTCGCCTATGGTCAGACGCGTCGGCTCATCCAGGTATTTCTTGTCCTGCGGCGCGCAGCCGATATGGCTGCTGCCATGGAAACGGTTGTTGCGACCGATGCGCGTCACGCCGTCTATCACGCAATGCGGGCCGATCACCGTGCCGGCACCGATCTCGACCTGCGCGCCGATCACCGTGTACGGGCCAACCTCCACGTCATCGGCAAGCCGCGCATCGGGATGGACGACAGCAGTTGTATGTATGTTAGCCACGCAGTTTACTCATCACGGTTTATCTATCAACTGGCCGTCGGCACTGCGGTCTGCGCGCACATCAAATTGGCTTCGGCCACCACCTGCCCGTTCACCTCGGCAACGCCCTTGTATTTCCAGATATTGCGCAGCTTGCGCTCGATCTGCACCTTGAGTATCAGTTGGTCGCCGGGCACCACCTGCGCCTTGAAGCGGGCGTTGTCTATGCCCACGAACAGGTACAGAAAGCCATCCTTGGGCTTGTCGCCGGTGGTCTTGAAGCTGAGCACGCCTGCCGCTTGCGCCAGCGCTTCGATGATCAGCACGCCGGGCATCACCGGATTCTTCGGGAAGTGCCCGACAAAAAACGGCTCATTGAAGCTAATGTTCTTCAAGGCGACGATCTGTTCGCCGGGCACCAGCTCAAGTACGCGGTCCACCAGCAGGAAAGGAAAACGGTGCGGTAGATGTTCCAGGATGCCCTGAATGTCCATGGCACATGGTAGTGGGCTGCTTTTCTCGGTCATGCCTTGCTGTCTCCCTGTGTAGCAGCGATCTGATTGCTTTGATTGGTCTGATTGGCGAGCTGGCGTTCCAGCTCTTTCACTTTTTGCGCCAGGGCGTCGAGCCGGCGCAGGTGGGATGCATTGGCCAGCCAGTCGGCGTGGCTTTGCACGGGATATTGCCCGACATAAGTCCCCGCCTTGAGTATGGACTTGCCGACCAGCGTACCGGCCATGACGTTGACCTTGTCGGCGATTTCCAGGTGGCCAAGTATCATGGCGCTGCCGCCAAAGGTGCAATAGGCACCGATATGCGTCGAGCCGGCCACGCCCACGCAGCCGGCCATGGCCGTATGGCGGCCGATGCGGCAGTTATGGGCGATCTGGATCTGGTTGTCCAGACGCACGCCGTCTTCGATGACCGTATCGCCCAGCGCGCCCCGGTCTATGGTGGTAGAGGCGCCGATCTCCACATCATTGCCTATCATGACGCGGCCGATCTGCGGAATCTTGAACCAGGCCTCGCCATCCCAGGCATTGCCGAAGCCGTCTGCACCGATCACGGCGCCGCTGTGCACGATGACGCGCTCGCCAAGATGACAGTCGTGGTAGATGACCACATTCGGGTAGAGCAGTACGCCCTCACCCAAGGTAACGCCATCGCCGATGCGGCAACCAGCCTGCACCACCACGTTGCGGCCGATGCGCACGCCCTCCCCTATCGTCACCTGCGCCGCGATATGGGCGCTGGCGTCGATTTGCGCACTGCCGGCTACAGCGGCGGCGGGGGAAATACCAGGCGCCAGGCACGGCCCAGGGTTCAGAAAGGCAGACACCCGCGCGAAATACAAATAGGGTTGCTTGACGACAAGTCGCGGTTTGTCTGTGGCATCCTGCGCATCCGCGCCCAGCACCACTGCACCGGCGCGGCTGTCCTGCAATTGCTTGCGATATTTGGGATTAGACAAAAAGCCCAGATCGGCAGCGCCTGCCGTATCCAGCGCGGACACCTGGCTGATAGCGACATCTTCACCCTGCAGCTCGCCGCCAAAACGCCGGACCAGTTCCGACAACAAAACCGGCTGACCCTTTATATAGGCGGGCGCGGCATCGCGCCCCTGCTCATCAAACTGGCCCATCACTATTTCTCTACCAGGGCTTTCAACACCTTGTCGGTCACATCCAGCTTGGGATTGTAGTAAACGGCATCCTGCAATATCACGTCATATTTGTCGGCACTGGCGATCTGCTTGATGGTGTTGTAGACGCGCTCCTGGATGCCGGCCAGCTCTTCGTTGCGCCGCACATTGTAGTCTTCGCGCATCTCCCGCTGCAGTCGCGTGAGGTCCTGCTGGATACGCACGATCTCACGCTCGCGGCTGCGGCGATCCGCCTCCGGTATGGTCAAACCGCCCTTATCCAGCTCCTGCTGCTTGCTGCGCAACTGCTCCGCCAGCTTCTTGATATCCGCATCGCGGCCGGAAAATTCCTTTTCCAGCTTTTTCAAGGCTTTTACCGCCGGACCGGACTCACGCAAGATACGATCAAGGTCGACAAAGCCGATCTTGAACGCCTCATTGGCGTGCGCCGACAAGGCAGCCAACGTCGCCAACAGCAAAACACCACGCAACAGCGCTTGGAAACCTTTCATTACCCTCTCCCCAGATCGCTGAGTTGCCACCAGAATGGCAACCTGCCGATCAGAATATCTTACCCAAAGAGAACTGGAAGCGCTCAGGGCGGTCTCCCTCTTTCAAATTCAGCGGCTTGGCAAAGCTGAACTTCAGCGGGCCGATCGGGGCCAGCCAGCTCAAAGCCACACCAGCCGAATAGCGCAGATCGCTGGCGCTCATCTTGTCGCCCTCGCCCCAGACGCCGCCGGCATCCACGAAGGTGGACAAGCGTACCGATTTATCGTTCTTCAAGCCAGGCATAGGGAACAGCAACTCGAAATTGTTCACGAAACGGCGATTGCCGCCCAGCGCACTATTGAGCGTATCTTTCGGTCCCAGGCTGCTGGACTCGAAGCCACGCACCGAGCCGACCCCACCGGCGAAGAAGTTGGCATAGAACGGCAGAGATTGTCCACCGTAACCTTTGCCGTAGCCAAGCTCGGTATTCCACAGGAAGGTGAAATCCTTGTTGATCGGCACGAACCACTGCTGCTGGCCGGTGATCTTGGCATATTTGATGTCACCGCCTGGCAGCGCCACTTCCGAAGTGATGCGGCGCAAGATGCCGCGCGTCGGCGACAGCGAGCTATCGCGCGTATCGCGGGCAAACCCAACCGTGCCCAGATAGGTAAAGCTCTTGGTGCCATTCACGTTGACGAAATCGATATAGCTTTGCGGGCTGTCCGAATAAATGGTCAGCTTGCTGTATTGGGCGGACAGGCCGAAGTCGATGCTGTCATATTCATTGATCGGCACAGACCAGCGCAAACCGCCGCCCACGCTATCGTCCGTATAGTTACCCACGGTGCTGGTAGTCGGCTCATAGACGCGCTTATACACATCGAAGCCGCGCGAGACACCATCCGGCGTGGAGTAAGGGTCGGTGAAGGACACGGCATAAACACGCGTGCTCTTGCTGGTATTCACTTCCAGTTTCAGATACTTGCCGCTGCCAAAGATATTGCTCTGTGCAATGGAGCCCGACAGCACCAGGCCGTCGCTTTGCGAGAAACCGGCACCGACCTGGATATTACCGGTCTGCTTCTCGACTACGGCGACATTCACGTCCACCTGGTCGGTAGTATCGGCAACCAGCGGGTTATCGACGTTGACCTCGGAGAAGTAACCCAGCACATCCAGGCGCTCCTTGGAGCGCTTGATCTTGCTGCCGTTATAGGGGGCAGCCTCAAGCTGGCGCATTTCACGGCGTATCACCTCATCGCGGGTGCGCGTGTTGCCGCTGATATTGACGCGACGCACATAGGTCTTGCGGCCCGGATCGATGTAATAGGTGAACTGCGCGGTAACCTTGTCCTTGTCGATATCCGGCACCGCGTTCACGTTGGCGAAGGCATAGCCCTCTTCGCCCAGACGCGCGGAAATGCGGTCGGTAATCGCATTGATCTTGGCGCGGGAGAAAGTCTCGCCCGGCTTGATGTCCACCATCTTCTGCAATTCCGCTTCCGGCACGATCAGGTCGCCCGCGAACTTGATGCCGCTGATGGTGTACTTCTGCCCTTCCGTCATGTTCACGGTCAGGAAGATATCCTTCTTGTCGTCCGACAGCGCCACCTGTTGCGAGTCTATGCTGAATTCCAGGTAGCCTCTATCCAGGTAGTAGGTGCGCAGGGTTTCGATATCCGCCTGCAGCTTGGGCTTGGAATACTGGTCGTTCTTGCTGAACCAGGAGAACCAACCCGGCGTGCTGAGCTGGAAATAATCGCGCAGCTCTTTCTCGCTGAAGCTCTTGTTACCAACCAGGTTCACCTGGCGTATCTTGGCCACCAGGCCTTCCGAAATGTCGAAACTGATGCCGACGCGGTTGCGTTCCAGGCGGTTGATGGTGGTCTTGATCTTCACCGAATAGCGGCCACGGCTGAAATACTGCTTCTTCAGCTCCTGCTCCGCCGCATCCAGCAAGGAGCGGTCAAAGGTGCGGCTTTCCGACAGACCATTCTCGCGCAGCGCTTTCAGCAACTGATCGTTTTCAAACTCCTTGGCGCCGTCGATCTTGATTTCGGCGATCACTGGCCGCTCGTCAACGGATACGATCAAACTGCCTTTGTCGGCTTCGATACGCACATCGTTATAAAAGCCGGTGGCGTACAGGGCCTGTATGGCCTCCTTGACGCGGCTTTCATCAATGCGGTCGCCTACCTTGACCGGCAGGTAGTTGAAGACGGTACCGGCTTCGGTACGCTGGATACCTTCTACCCGTATCTCCTTGATCACGAAGGGATCAAAGGCGAGTGCGGGGAGGGATATACCTAAAACGGCAAGCATGAACAGCGGATTTTGATGTGATTTCATAAACGAATCGGGCTAGGGCACCCATAGAGGATACCGCAGCCATTAGGTTGGGAAACCAGGAATCTGCAAAACGCACGATGCGGCGCTTTCGACAGCCAGACCAAGTACTCTACAAAAAACCGGAAGATCAGAAAACCAGGTTGCCAGCAGCCTATCGGACTTAGTGAGTCGACGCGAAAAATCCGATAGGAGAGGTCAGATTTCACCGCTTTTGCAACCGATTACACCTAAGTCAGACAGCTAGCCCATCGCACGGGCAAAATCGTTATACAGGGCTACCGCCATCAACAAAACCAGTAAAGAACCGCCAACGCGCTGCCCCAGTTCCATCACCCACTCCGGCAGCGGCTTGCCCCGTAAAAGTTCGACCAGATAATACAACAAATGCCCCCCATCCAATATCGGAATGGGTAAGAGGTTGAGCACACCCAGGCTGACACTGATCAGGCACAGGTAAACCAGGTAGGCCTGGAGGCCGATCTGTGCACTTTGTCCGGCAAAGCTTGCCATGGTCAGCGGGCCGGACAATTGCTTGACGGAAACCTGTCCGATCAGCATGCGGCCCAGCATTTTCAGGGATAGCGTCGCATTGCTCCAAGTCTGGGATACAGCCTCATGGAAGGCAGACACCGGGCCATAGTGCACGCTGTGTACCAAAGATTGAAATGCCGTCCGATCTTCCGCAGGCCGCACGCCTATCACGCCAAAGGACACACCATTAGCCGTTACGGCCTCTGGCGTCAGCGATATCGTCAGCGGCTGGCCACGGCGCAACACTTCAATACGTGTCGGCATGCCGGGCCGCACGCGTATTGCATTGGCAAAACTCAACCAGTCAGGCGTCGGCACGCCGTCGACACGCGACAAGCCATCACCGGCTTGCAGCCCCGCCAACTGCGCAACGCGACCCGGTATCACCTCACCCAATACCGGCCGGAATTGGGCGATGGTAATGCCGATGCTGGCGGCGATATCGCCATCGATCTGATCATTGGCCAGGCCAGATAAATCCAGGGTGTGTGTTGCTTTCCCGCCACCCGGCCGCTCCACCTCGACATCGACACGCGCCCGCGCCGATCCCAGGTCAACCAGGCTGGTACGCACATCCTGCCAGCTATTTTGAGCCTGCCCATCCAGGCGCAGGATGACCTCACCCACCTGTAAGCCGGCCTTGGCAGCCAGACTGCCCGCCATCACCGTCCCGATACGAGGGCTCACCACATCGACGCCGGACATGAACACGACCCAATACATCAGCACCGCCAGCAGCAGATTGGCCAGCGGCCCGGCCACCACCACCGCCATGCGCTTCCAGACGTTCTTGCGGTTGAAGGCGCGATCCAGCTCATGCGCTGCCACATCTCCTTCGCGCTCATCCAGCATGCGTACAAAACCGCCTAGCGGTATCGCCGCCAGTTGCCACTGCGTCTCGCCACGCTGCCAGGTAAACAGGGGTTTGCCGAAACCGATGCTGAACACCAGCACCTTTACGCCGCAACGGCGCGCCACCCAGTAGTGCCCATACTCATGTATGGTCACCAGCACGCCGATAGCGACGATGAAGGCGGCAACGGACAAAAGAAAGCTCAAATCGAGAGTCCCGAGAAGGCATACATGGATGGCCAAACTTCAGAACCTGCTTCCGATCTGCCGCAAGCAGCCGTCAGCGGGGCGCAGCCCAGCGCAGAAGCCGGAAGGTACATATGTGCATTGGGGTACACGCCTGCCTGAGGATTTCGGACAGCCCATGCATCCCGCTCACGGCGGCGCAGCAAGATCGGCAACAGCTTCTTAGCCATGGTGAGCAGACAGCCACTGCTGAGCTAGGTTCCGCGCCGATACATCCGCAGCGACCAGACTCTCCAGGCTAGCTGCATCGTACCCTGTTACCCCGTCGCGCAATACCGCTTCGACAAGTCGCGGGATATCGCAAAAGCCGATCAGCCCATCCAGGAAGGCGGCCACCGCCACTTCATTGGCGGCGTTCAGCACCGCCGGCGCCGCGCCGCCCAGGCGCAACGCCTCGAAAGCGAGGCCCAGGCAGGGGAAACGCTGCATATCCGGCGCCTCGAAATCCAGCCGCGCCACCTGGAACAGGTCCAGCGCCGCGACGCCGGCATCAATGCGCTCCGGCCACGCCAAACCATAGGCGATGGGCGTACGCATATCCGGGTTGCCCATCTGCGCCAGCACCGAACCATCCACATATTCGACCATGGAGTGCACGATGCTTTGCGGATGCACCACCACGGCAATCTGCTCGGCCGGCACGTCGAACAGCCAGCGCGCCTCGATCACCTCCAGGCCCTTGTTCATCAGGCTGGCGGAATCTACGGAAATCTTGCGGCCCATGCTCCAGTTGGGATGCTTGACCGCCTGCGCCGGCGTCACCGCCGCCAGCTCCGCCGCGCTGAAGGCGCGGAACGGCCCGCCGGAAGCCGTGAGCAGGATGCGGCGCACGCCGCGCCGTGCCGCGCCGGAAAACGACGGCGGCAGCGCCTGGAATACCGCGTTGTGCTCGCTGTCGATCGGGAGCAGCGTCGCCCCGCCGCTTTTCACCGCCTGCATGAAGACGGCGCCGGCGGTCACGAGCGCTTCCTTGTTGGCGAGCAGGACTTCCTTGCCCGCGCGCGCGGCGGCGAGAGTTGCGGGAAGACCGGCGGCGCCGACGATGGCCGCCATCACCGCGTCC
>Ga0170475_100935365_pt1 | contig 19319 bp, 19 predicted proteins | sample Soicark_Litter_5_FD_111474 | JGI IMG/M metagenome (GOLD analysis project Ga0170475, IMG submission 111474) | Avena fatua rhizosphere microbial communities from Hopland, California, USA. Combined Assembly of 48 SPs
GTTTTGCTTTGCCCGTCTCCTTTCCGTGGTCGCTTTACAGCCCGCCATCGCGACCGGCAGGCGGTTTGCTCATGTGCCACGTGTCGCGGCAAAGGGAGGCCAATCTATGCGTGCAATGTGACCACGCTCCGCCAAAGTGCGAGCGTTTGTTTTGAGGTTGGTCGCCGTGATCATCGCGGCCTGTGGCGCTGACAATCACCGTCACCCAGGTCACGGCTTCACTTCCCGTTCGGCGCTGAGCCGGTGTGTCCATTGCAAGCTGCAACAGCGTGGAAAGGAAACCGGTGCCACCGCAGCGCCGCGCGTCCGAGGACCTCTGGCCTGGACGCCTGCGTGCGGTGAACGAGATGTGACCGCTGCCGGTCTGCCGCGCCAACCGGGACTCAGAACTGCGCATTCGACGGCTCTCCCCAACCAGCGCAGCGGACACAAAGCGGCCACTGTGCTTCGCACGGGACGTCCGCTCGCAGCAGCCACTGCGTGTCGCACTGTTGTAGGTGGCCGCGCCCCCGGACTGACGCATACAATCGAATGCTTCGCGCCGACAGCATGTCGGCGGTCATCGCTGGTTTCCAAAGAGGATTTCAAGTGTTCATTTCCGAAGCTTTTGCCCAGGCCGCCCCCGCGGCCACTCCGGCAGCCCAGTCACCCTTCGGCGGTCTGACGGGCATGCTGCCCATCGTGCTGATGTTCGTGGTGCTGTACTTCGTGATGATCCGGCCTCAGATGAAGCGTCAGAAGGAGCACAAGGCCATGATCGACGCCATCGCAAAGGGCGATGAAGTGGTCATCGGTGGCGGCGTGCTTGGCAAGGTCTCCAAGACGGGCGATACCTACCTGCACGTGGAGATCGCATCCGGTGTTGAAGTCCAGGTGCAGCGCTCAGCCGTGGTCCAGGTCCTGCCGAAGGGCACCATCAAGTAATTCACCCGCGATGTGTTGGCGACGCGATCCACTGGGGCGCGCCGCCCACCCGCAGCGGGTTGTCCCGCGAAAGAGCCGTCATGAACCGCTATCCTTGGTGGAAGTACGCGATCATCGTGGTCGCATTGTTTGGGGGCCTCCTCTACACGCTGCCGAACTTCTTTGGCGAGGCGCCCGCCGTGCAGGTAAGCAGCGCCAAAGCCACGCTCAAGCTCGATTCGTCGCTGGAGCGCCGCGTGTCGCAGATCCTGGTCGATGCAGGCATCAAGCCCGACTTCGTGCAGTTCGAGGGCGGATCCGTGAAAGCGCGTTTCCCCGACACAGACGTGCAGCTGAAGGCCAAGGACGCACTCAGCCGTGGGCTCAACCCCGATCCCGCAGACCCCAGCTACATCGTGGCGCTGAATCTGTTGTCGCGGTCGCCGCACTGGCTCACCGCGATTCGGGCGCTCCCGATGTACCTGGGTCTCGACCTGCGCGGCGGCGTGCACTTCCTGATGCAGGTCGACATGAAGGCCGCCCTCACGAAGCGCGCCGAAGCGCTGACGGGGGACATTCGCACCCTGCTGCGTGACAAGAACCTCCGACATGCCGGCATCTCCCGAGACGGGAACAATGTGGAGGTGCGTTTCCGCGATCGTGAGACGCTGACTGCCGCGCTCAACACGCTGACCGACCAGCTCCCCGACTTGGCGTGGACGGAAGTGGCCAACGGCGCCGACCTGAAGCTGTCCGGGGTTCTCAAGCCCGATGTCGCCCGCCGCGTGCAGGAAACCGCCGTCAAGCAGAACATCACCACCTTGCACAATCGGGTCAACGAGCTCGGCGTCAGCGAGCCCGTGATCCAGCAGCAGGGCATCGACCGCGTGGTCGTGCAACTGCCGGGCGTGCAGGACACCGCCAAGGCCAAGGACATCATTCGCCGCACGGCGACGCTCGAAGTGCGCCTGGTGGACGACAGCACCGAGGCAGTGTCGGCCATGGCCGGCAACGGTCCGGTGCCGTTTGGTACCGAGCAATATCTGGAGCGCGGCGGCCGTCCGCTGATCGTCAAGCGCCAGGTCATTCTGACCGGCGATCAACTGAACGACGCCCAGGCCGGCTTCGACAGCCAGACGCACGAACCGACGGTGAACCTCACGCTTGACGCCAACGGTTCGCGCATCTTCAAGGACGTCACCCGCGAGAACGTTGGCAAGCGCCTGGCCATCCTGCTGTTCGAAAAGGGCAAGGGCGAAGTGGTCACGGCGCCGGTCATCCTCCGAAATCGGCGGCGGGCGCGTGCAGATCTCCGGCTCGATGACGTCGGTCGAGGCGGCCGACACGGCCCTGCTGCTGCGCGCCGGTTCACTTGCGGCCCCGATGGAAATCATCGAGGAGCGCACCATCGGCCCGACGCTCGGCGCCGAAAACATCGCCAAGGGATTCAACAGCGTGCTGTACGGCTTTGCCGCCATCGCAGTGTTCATGTGCATCTACTACCGGCTCTTCGGCGTGTTCTCGACGCTTGCGCTCGCGTTCAACCTGCTGCTGCTGGTGTCCGTGTTGTCGGTGATGCAGGCGACGCTGTCGCTGCCCGGCATGGCGGCCATCGCGTTGACGCTCGGCATGGCAATCGATGCCAACGTGCTGATCAACGAACGGGTGCGGGAAGAACTGCGCAACGGCGCCTCGCCGCAGGCGGCCATTCACGCGGGGTACGAGCGTGCGTTCGCCACCATCCTGGACTCCAACGTGACCACGCTGATTGCCGGCATCGCCTTGCTCGTGTTCGGTTCGGGGCCGGTGAAAAACTTCGCCGTCGTGCACTGCATCGGCATCCTCACGTCAATGTTCTCTGCCGTGCTCTTCTCGCGCGCGCTGGTCAACGTCTGGTATGGGCGGCAGAAGAAGCTCAAGACCGTCTCGATCGGGCAAGTCTGGGTGCCGGCGTCGCCCGCGCCTTCCCCGGCCGTGCCGGCCGACGAGCCGGCGAAGACCTGACGCTCATTCCGAGAACAACAGAGGATTTCCATGGAGTTCTTCCGCATTCACCGCGACATCCCGTTCATGCGGCATGCGCTGGTGCTGAACGTGATTTCGGCAGTCACTTTCCTGGCCGCCGTGTTTTTCCTCGTCACCCGGGGCTTGCATCTGTCGATCGAGTTCACCGGGGGCACGGTCATCGAGGTCGCCTACCAGCAATCGGCGGACATCAACAAGGTCCGTCACTCGGTAGAGTCCCTCCAACTTGGTGAAGTGCAAGTGCAGAACTTCGGCACCACGCGAGACGTTCTCATCCGTGTGCCGTTGCGCGAGGGCATCAAGCAGGCCGAACTGGTGAGCCAGGTCTTCGGTGCCGTGTGCAAGGCCGACGGCGGTGCCGTCACGACCCGCCAGGAGGTGAGCGATAAGGGCGAACAGATCAGCCGCCCCGAATGCCGGGTGGGTGATGCCGAGCCGGTCGCCTTCAAGCGCAGTGAATTCGTCGGGCCTCAGGTGGGCAAGGAGCTGGCGCAAGACGGGCTGAAGGCGCTGTTGTTCGTCATCATCGGCATCGTGGTGTACTTGGCCATCCGCTTCGAGTGGAAGTTCGCCGTGTCGGCCATCATCGCGAACCTGCATGACGTGGTCATCATCCTGGGATTTTTCGCGTTCTTCCAGTGGGAGTTCTCGTTGACGGTGCTCACCGCCGTGCTCGCGGTGCTGGGCTATTCGGTGAACGAATCGGTCGTGATCTTTGACCGGATTCGCGAGGCATTCCGCAAGTACCGCAAGCTGAACACGGAGCAGGTCATCGACCACGCGATCACCAGTACCATCAGCCGCACGATCATCACCCACGGTTGCACGCAGTTGATGGTCGTCTCGATGCTGCTGTTTGGCGGCGCCACGCTGCACTATTTCGCCGTGGCGCTGACGATCGGCATCCTGTTCGGCATCTACTCGTCCGTGTTCGTGGCCGCTGCCATTGCCATGTGGCTGGGCGTCAAGCGCGAAGATCTGGCCAAAGCCGTCTCCAAGGACGTCGACCCCGATGACCCGAACGCCGGGGCGGTGGTGTAGAGTTAAGTTCTGGTCAAACCCCGAAGCATCCACCAAACCCCATGGCGACCACTGCCGATTCGTTGGCCCTGGCCGCCCAGGCAAGGCGCTCCTACGTTGAACGTCTGCTGAGCGGCGTGCCTGGCGTGGTCCAGGCGGTCGAAGATGGCAGCCGCCTGCTGGCCACTCAATCGGCTGAGCATGGGCTGCAATACAAGCGGCGCGATGTTGCGGCCGATCTGCGCAAGGCCGCCCCGGTCTGGATCAACGGCATCGTGGCCGCGTTGCGCAGCGCGCTGGGCAGCGGCATGGTCGCGGTGTCGCGACCGGGTGATCTCACGCCGTTGGGTCGGGCGCCCAGCATGTCGCTTGTCGACGACGACACCATCGAGGTCGAAATCCTGAGTTCCAGGCTGGCGTTGGCCATGATGGACAGGGCGTCCTGGGAATTCACCGATTTGCGTTCGCGCATGTCTTCTCTTGAGCGGCGAGACGAACTCGACACGCACGATGTGCTGCGTCCGCACGTGCTCGCCCGCATCGTCACCACCACTTGGCGGGCTGCGCCGATGAGCCAAGATGCATGGCGCACGCTGCAAGCGGTATTGCATGAGGAGTTCTCTCATTTCGCCGAGGAGGCCTACCACGAGACAAACCGCTGGTTGATCCAGCAACGGGTGTTGCCGGAGATCGATTTGCGCCCGTTCATCCGCCGGACCCGTTTGGGTGGAGCGAGTGCGGCGGTTTCAATTGGCGCTGCGACCGCGGGCTCGAACAGCGTGTTCGGCCGGAGCAACGTCGGCGAGGAAACTCGCATGATGACCCGGGCCGGTGGGTTCGCCCGTGGGTCCGACCACGCAGAAGCGGTGTTGGGGCGCTTGAATCGCCTGATCGGCCGTCAACTGCCGGAGTTCGCTGGTACCGCACCCATGCAACCGGCCTCAGCCGAACTGAAGAATGCCATCGCCGATGCACAGCAGGGCATCCAACGGCGCTTGAGCGCTGGCGCAGGGCAGGAGGGCGGGGACGTGGTCAGCACGCCGGCGTTGATGGAGGAACTCCACCAGCGCAAGCAGGCGCTGAAGTCGGTGGCCACATCGCCGGTCGAGCGTGCCACCATCGAGATCGTGGCCTTGCTGTTCCAGAGCATTCTGACCGAGGAGCGCATCCCGGAACCGTGCGCGTGTGGTTCGCGCGGCTTCAGATGCCGGTCCTGCGGGTCGCAGTCAGCGAACCTGATTTCTTCGCCACGGTGGAGCACCCGGCTCGCCGTCTGATCGATCGCATGGGCGCGTGCGTGATGGGTTTTGATTCCAACAGCCGCATGGTCGGCGATACGCTGGAAAAAGAAATCAAGCGTGTGGTGCAGGTGGTGGAGGCGTACCCTGACACCGGCCGGCGGGTGTTCCAGACCGTGCTCACTGAATTTGAAAATTTCCTCGAACACTATTTCAAGAACGAAAACGAGGCGAGCCGCCGCGGTGTATCGCTGGCTCAGCAGGTCGAGTTGCGCGAGACACTGGCCATCCAGTACACCATCGAGCTGCGCAAAATGCTCAACGAGGTGCCCGTCCAAGAGGGTATCCGCGAGTTCTTGTTTCATGTCTGGGCCGACGTGATGGCCATGACATCGGTGAAATACAGCGTACATAGCGCCGAGACCAAGACGATGAAACGGGTCGCGGCCGACCTGATCTGGTCTGCGAGCGCGAAGGGGTCCCGCGAGGAACGGGCCGAGGTGATTCGCCGTCTTCCACCGCTGCTGAAGACGCTGCGCGAAGGCATGGATCACGCTGGTCTGAGCGCCGAAAAGCAGGACGAGCACATTCAAAGTCTGAACAACTCGCTCGCTGCCGCGTTCACCGCCAAGACTGCAGCTATCCCACGAGAGCGGCTTGAAGAGTTGATGGCCAAGCTCGAAACACTCGAGGAACTGCTGCCTGATACCGAGGACATGGAGATCGACGAATCCCTCGTCCTTGACCTCTCCGGCCATGAATCATCCGAGCTCGAGGTGGTGGGCGAGGGGGGCTCCATGCCCACGCCCGCGATGCTGACCTGGGCCCGTGAATTGCAGGTGGGCGGCTGGTACATGCTGGATTACCGCGGCCGCAACGAGGTGGTCCAACTCGCATGGCAAGGCATGCGCCGCCAGCTTACCCTGTTCGTCTCGCCGCACGGTCGCGGCATTCTGTTTCAGCAACATCGTCTCGCCGCATTTCTGCAGGCTGGCCTGCTTGTGCCGGCTCAAGACGAATCGCTGACTGTTCGCGCCACCCGCAGCGCGCTGGCCAAGCTCGACGTTGACCCCTCACGCTTGTTGAATTAGGCCTCCACTGCCCCCCATGGGGGCGCCACGGCTCGCCCTGCGAAGCCGGGCTCGCGTGTGGTTTGGTGGGCGGTTTCGCTGCGCTTGCCTCCCTGTCGCGCGCACTTCGGGGCATTGCTTCGCTTGGCTCGCTCGCCTTTACTCGCGCGGCACGGACGTGGGCGAGCGAAGCGAAGCCCTGCAACGCGTGCGACAGGCAGGCGAGCGAAGCGGCCCACCAAGCCACACGCCAACCAGGTTTTGCCGGGTGACCCACGGCGCCCCTCGAGGGCAGCGGCGTTAGCCGACCGGCGGCCAATCAATGGATAAGCCGGTCTTCTTCAGCGACAAAAAGTTCGTCGAGGATGAGCGCATCGGGCTCTTCGCCAAGGCTCCAGAACACCATCAGTACGATGATTTTCAAGTCCTCGAGATCCACGGGGCCGCCGGAGATGGCTGTGGCGCGATCGACCACCATTTCGCGCATGGGCGGCGGCAGCACGCCAGCGGATTCTAGGAAGCTGATGAATCCGATCGAGGCTTCGCCCAGATGCTCTTGCTCGGACGGCGTGTACACCCGCAAGCTGTGCGGCTGTTGTTCGCCCGAGTACGACTGCCCGGCGGTCGCGAGGCCGTCCAGCCAGTTCAGCGCTTCCTCGATTTCGTCTGTCTCGAAACCCATTGCGGACAACTTGCGCGTCAGCTGGGCGTGATCGGGGCAGGCGTCGGGCCGCCAGTAGTTTTCGTACAGGTAAACAAGCACGTCAAACATGAAACCACTATACCGCATGGCCGGGGTTGACGGCTCTCGACAAGGTCGTGTTTGCCAACGATTGCCCGGCAGGGCCGTTCTGGAGTGCTGTTCGGAGCTCAAGAAGGGGCCAGGCGCTGGAAGCGCTGCCCCGGTAGCCGGGCAATGCGCCCTTCGAACTCGAGTTGGAGGAGCCGGGTCGTCAAGGCATGGGCGGTTTCACCCGTGCGGATGATTAATGTGTCCAGGTCGACCGGCTCATGCCCGAGGGCACGGAGAAGCGCATCGGAATCAGAATCGTCGGTCACTGCCACCGAGCACGACGGCAGCGAGGGAATGGCCCAGTTCAGCTCATCAAGGATGTCGGCGATGGTTTCGACCAGCTTGGCGCCCTGCTTGAGCAGCGCATGGCATCCGCGCGACTGCGGTGAATGGATGGAGCCAGGAATGGCAAACACCTCGCGGCCCGATTCGGCGGCGAGCCGGGCGGTGATCAACGAACCGGATGCGAGCGCCGCCTCGACGACGAGCGTGCCGCGGGTCATTCCGGCGATGAGCCGGTTCCGCCTTGGGAAATGGGTGCCTTTGGGAGGTGTACCAAGCGGGTGCTCGCTCAAGATGAGGCCCTCGTGCCGAATGCGTTCTGCAAGTTGGGTGTGGTGCCGCGGGTAGACTTGGTCGAGCCCTGTGCCCACGACCGCCACGGTGCTGGCAGGGTGAGGCAGCGCACCGGAGTGAGCTGCTCCGTCGACGCCCAGTGCAAGCCCGGACACCACGGTGAGGCCGGCAGCGGCCAGTTCGCCGGCGAAGGCTTGCGCGTGGGCAAGCCCTTGCGGGGTGGCGTTGCGGCTGCCCACCAACGCAATGGACGGCGAGCTTAGCAGCGAGAGTTGGCCCTCGGCGTGCAGCAGCAGTGGTGGATCGGCGATATGGAGCAGCGAGTCGGGGTAGCGTGGATCGCCGAGCGGGATGAGCGCCCTCGATACGCCGGCCGGGGCTTCGCTGAGCCATGTCGCGGTGCGAGTCCACAGCAAGCTGGCATTGGCAGGCTCGCGGGAGAGCGCACCGGCGGCGGCTTCGCCGGCAACGGCACGGCGTGCACCGACCGGGGCGGAGAGCACGCCCTGCGGGGACCCAAAGGCACCGAGCAGCCGCCTCAGTGCCAGAGCGCCAAGGCGCGGTGTGGTGACGACCCGTAGCCAAGCCGCCAGCTCGTCGTGTTCTGCGCACGGCATGCGAAGGTCACACGGTGTTGTCCGCTCGATGCGGCCGGTCAAGCGGTCAAGGGGCGGTGAATCGGTCGCCCGAGGCCACTGGATCCTTCACTGACAGGATCAATGCGTAGGACATGCGGTTGAACACGCGGAACACGTACAGCAAGCCGTGCCGTTCGTCGGGCAGCCTGATGGTGGGAGCCTTGGGGTCGGTCTTGTCGACAACGCGCTTGCCGTCGCGCCACAGGGCCAGCACGTGACCGGGTTCCAGCCCATGGCGAGCGCCGCGGTTCAGCGACACGATCTGGTTCTGCCCCGCAAGCAGGGCCTCGCCATACACCTCGACGATCTGGCCATTCATGTCCCCATGGGGCGCGCGCGGCACATGGTTGATGAACTCGCGTGTCGGCATGGGGGCGAGGCGATCGCCGGTGCGCATTTCCTGGCGGGTCGACGTCACGGTGACCGTATCGGGGATGATGTCGCCCCGGATTGCGGGGCCCGCCCCGGGCGAATCACCGCGACGGGTGAGTTCCACGGTCCCGAGAAAGACGCCTTCGTAGCCGAGAATTTCGCCGGTGGTTGGATCCTTCAGTGGCGTGGGTTCGCGAAACACGCGGAAGTTGTCCCGGCCCTTCAGATCGCCGCGGGTGTAGGCGAGGTCTCCGCGGGTCAGCAGGACGCGGTTCTCCTGCGCTGAGACGATGCGCGGCGCCTTGGCGAGTTCTTCCGTATCAAAGATGACGGCTTCGTTGAGGAAGGGCTCGATCTGGGCCAGGTTTACCGCCGGGATGCCGTTGTTCACATCGGTGGCGCGCACGCGTGGTGACAGGCGGCCGGTTCCTCCGCCAACGGGTTCACCGACGCGGAGCCGCACGCGGCCGTTCGACTTGTCGAGGAACAGCACCTGGCCCGGGTAGATCAAATGGGGGTTGCGGATCTGCTCCAGGTTCATGCCCCACAGCTCTGGCCAACGCCAGGGGCTGATGAGGAAGAGCTTGGAGATGTCCCACAACGTGTCGCCGGACTTCACGGTGTGGCTGTCAGGGGCGTTCGGCGCCAGTTCCGACAGCGCAACGCCGTCTTCGGCAACCTTCTGGGCCGTGCTGCGTTGGGACGGGGTGATGGGGTAATTGCCTGCCTGTGCCATGGCCGCACCCATGTTCAGGGCCAGAACGGCGGCGGCTGCAACGGCGCGGGGAGTGGACAGGGCAAAACGGTTGCTTCGGGTCATGAAGGTGGGTCTCCGGTCGCGCAGGCAGCACAATGGCTGAAATGTAGCTTCGCCATGGGCCCACGGTGCACGGCGGCCCGAGTTCAGCGAAAATCTTCATTCAGTTTCACAGATTCTGCCCATAAACCATTGATATCGCAACGAAAGTGACCAGCTGATACCTGTGCGCCTAGCCCCTTTTCGGGGCCTCATGTGGTGCCGTTTCCACAAGCTCGTTGTGGCAGGCGTTCATCCCGTTGCCGATTCCACTGTCGAATTTCTTCCATGGCCAAGCTCTCGATCCTCCGCTATCCCGATCCCCGGCTGCACTTCGTCGCCAAGCCTGTGGTCGTCGTCGATGACCGAATCCGAAAGCTGGCCGACGACATGCTCGAACTGATGTATCAGGCCGACGGCGTGGGTCTGGCGGCCACGCAAGTCGATGTCCATGAGCGGTTGATCGTCATCGACACGTCGGAGGGGCGTGACGATCCCCGCGTGCTGATCAACCCGGAGCTGCTTGCGCGCAGCGAGGAAATGACGTTCGCCGACGAAGGTTGTCTGTCCGTGCCGGCCATCTACGACAAAGTGCAGCGGCATGCCCGTGTCACCGTGCGTGCTCTGGGCCGCGATGGTCTGCCGTACCAGTTCGACGCAGAAGGGTTGTTGTCGATCTGCGTGCAGCATGAGATGGATCACCTGATGGGCAAGGTGTTCGTCGAATATTTGAGCGCCCTCAAGCGCGATCGCATCAAGACCAAGATGCTGAAGAAGACCCGCGAGGAGCTGAAGGCCTGATGAACGTCGTCTTTGCCGGCACGCCGGAGTTCGCCCAGGTGGCGTTGGAGTCAGTGGTCACTGCTGGGCACAGCGTGCCGCTTGTATTGACGCAGCCGGACCGGCCCGCCGGCCGTGGCATGAAGCTTCAGCCATCACCGGTGAAGGCGTCCGCGTTGACCCACGGCATTGCGGTAGCCCAGCCACGCAGCCTGCGGCTCGATGGCAAGTTTCCTGAGGATGCCCAAGCTGCACGCGAGCAACTCGAGGCGGCCCGGGCCGATGTGATGGTAGTGGCCGCGTACGGCCTGATCCTTCCGCAGTGGGTGCTGGACTTGCCGGTCCGCGGGTGCCTGAACATCCATGCGTCGTTGCTCCCGCGCTGGCGCGGCGCGGCCCCGATTCACCGGGCCATCGAAGCCGGCGACGCGCAGACCGGCATCACAATCATGCAAATGGATGCCGGGCTCGATACGGGCGACATGCTGCTCGAAGCCGAAGAGCCAATCATGGCGCACGACCGCACGAACACGTTGCACGACCGGCTTGCCGCTCTCGGCGGGCGACTGATTGTCGATGCGTTGGCACGCCTCGACGAACTGCGGCGCACGCCGCAGCCGGCGGAAGGGGTCACCTACGCCCACAAAATCGAGAAGGCCGAGGCCGAAATCGATTGGACATTGCCGGCCACCGTCATCGAGCGGCGCATCCGCGCGTTTGACCCATTCCCAGGTGCTTGTGGGCAACTCGCAGGCGAAACAGTCAAGCTCTGGGCAGCCGTTCCCGCTGATCTTCAAGGTGCGCCGGGGAAGGTGCTGGCCGCGTCACCCGCGGGGCTCGTGGTGGCATGCGGTGAAGGCAGCCTGCTTGTCACCGAACTCCAACGCCCGGGCGGTAAACGCCTGCCGGCCCGGCAGTTCCTGCAATCTGCGGGTGATCTGATGGGAGAGGTGTTTGCATTGCGCGGTGCTTGAACTTCCAGCGGTAGCGCGCATCTGAAGCCCAGACAATCATGCAATTTGGGACCGACCATGTTCAACATCCTGAAGACCGCCGTGCTGATGGCTGCCATCACGGCGCTGTTCATGGCCATCGGCGCACTGATCGGAGGGCGCAGCGGGATGATGATCGCGCTGCTGCTGGCTGCCGGCATGAACTTCTACGCCTACTGGTTCTCCGACCAAATGGTGCTGAAGATGTACAACGCCCGGGAAGTGGACGAGACATCGGCGCCACAGTTCTATCGCATGGTACGTGAGCTTGCCCAGCGCGCAGGGCTGCCCATGCCGAAGGTCTACTTGATCCATGAGGACGCGCCCAACGCGTTTGCCACCGGCCGCAACCCCGAGAACGCCGCAGTGGCGGCCACTACCGGCATCTTGCAGGTGCTGTCGGACCGCGAGTTGCCGGCGTGATGGCGCATGAGCTGGCGCACGTCAAGCACCGGGACATCCTGATCAGTACCGTCAGCGCGACGATGGCTGGCGCTATCTCGATGTTGGCCAACTTCGCGATGTTCTTCGGCAGCCGCGACAGTGAGGGGCGCAGTCACAACCCCATCGTCGGTATGCTTTTGATGTTCCTCGCGCCTTTGGCGGCCAGCGTGATCCAGATGGCGATCAGCCGCGCCCGCGAATTCGAGGCCGATCGGGTCGGAGCGGAAATCTCCGGTGATCCCCAGGCGCTGGCCACTGCGTTGCAGAAGATCGCCCATTACGCCAGCGGCATCCCCATGGCAGCGGCCGGGCGCCACCCGGAGACGGCCCAGATGATGATCTCGAACCCGCTCTCGGGTGGTGGGTTGAGCGGCCTGTTTTCCACGCATCCATCGACGGAAGAACGGGTGGCACGACTGCTGGCGATGCGCTGAAGTGCAGCGTTGCCCCCTCAAGCGGGCGCTAGATTGACCGATATCCCGTGGAGAACTACCCTCTCGCCCCATGTCGCGCCCGCCCCTCCTGATTGCTGTCGTCATGTCCGCCTTGCTGGTGTCGGCGTGCGATCTTCTTGGCGACTCTGCCGAGAAAGTCGCCGCGGCCAAGGAGGCCGATGGCCGCGCCATCGGCGGCGCCTGCCGCCACGCCGGCCGGGCCATCGAAGACTGCTATGCAATGAACAAGAAGGCCGACAAGGCCGCCGTTTTCGCTGGTTGGCGGGACATGAATGACTACATGCGCGAGAACAAGATCGACACGGTGATGCCACAGGTCACGCCGCCGGTCGCAGGCTCGCGCAAGCCCGAACGGACTGAGTCGGCGAAGGCCGATGCGGGTGCGGTGACGCCGTCCGAGTCCGCAGAACCGGTGGTGCAGATCGAGCGCAAGCCGGCCAAGGCCACGGCCAAAGCGGACGGCGAACATTGATGCGTCGACGGTGCGGTGGCGCGTGTCTCTCCGGCGGGCGAATGAGCCTGCTGGAGGTCTTTTGTTTTTTCCGCCCCGTTTGATGTCCAATATGCCCTGAACGGGATGCCCTCCGGCGGCGTCCCGCACCGCTTTTCCACTCTCTCATTGCACCCCATGAACGTCATCCGCTTTGAAGATCTCGTGGCCCAGGGCCAAGCCGCGGGCAAACGCGTATTCATCCGTGCCGACCTGAACGTCCCGCTCGACGATGCCGGCCAAATCACCGAAGACACTCGCGTGCGCGCGTCAGTGCCCTGCATCGAGCTGGCATTGAAGGCCGGAGCCGCGGTAATGGTCACGTCGCACCTGGGGCGTCCCACCGAGGGCGAATTGAAGCCAGAGGATTCGCTCGCGCCCGTGGCAAAGCGCCTGAGCGAGCTGCTCGGGCGTGACGTGCCGCTGGTCGCCAACTGGGTCGATGGCGTGGACGTCAAGCCGGGCCAGGTGGTACTGCTCGAGAACGTGAGAGTCAACAAGGGCGAAAAGAAGAACGGCGAAGAGCTGTCGAAGAAGCTCGCGGCACTTTGCGACATTTTCGTGCACGACGCGTTCGGCACGGCTCACCGCGCCGAGGCCTCCACCTACGGCGTCGCGCAGTTTGCGCCGGTGGCTTGCGCCGGCCCCTTGCTCGCGGCCGAAATCGACGCCGTCACGAAGGCCCTGGCCAACCCGAAACGACCGCTGATCGCCATCGTCGCGGGCAGCAAGGTCAGCACGAAGCTCACCATCTTGAAGTCATTGGCCGAGAAGGTCGATGGCTTGATCGTCGGCGGCGGCATCGCCAATACGTTCTTGCTCGCGGCCGGCCTGCCCATCGGCAAATCTCTCGCCGAACCCGATCTTCTCCCTGCGGCCAAGGCGGTGATCGACGCGATGAAGGCCCGCGGTGCAGCGGTACCGATCCCGGTCGATGTGGTTACTTCCAAGGCGTTTGCCGCGGATGCGCCCTCCGTCGTCAAGGCCGCCGCCGACGTGGCAGCGGACGATTTGATCCTCGACATCGGCCCGAAGACCGCCGCCCTTCTGGCAGATCAGCTCAAGGCCGCCGGCACCATTGTGTGGAACTGTCCGGTAGGCGTGTTTGAGTTCGAGGCCTTCTCGCATGGCACCGAAACGATCGCTCGCGCCATTGCCTCGTCGAAAGCATTCAGCATCGCTGGTGGGGGCGACACGCTGGCGGCTATCGCGAAGTACGGCATCGAGAAAGACGTCGGCTACATCTCCACTGGCGGCGGTGCTTTCCTTGAAGTGCTGGAGGGCAAGACCCTGCCGGCTTTCGAGATCCTGCAAAAGCGCGCGCAGGGCTGATCTTGCCAAACGGTATGCCCGCACGGCGGAAATGCTTCCGCTTCCGCCAGCGGGCTTCCCTCAGGGGTGAATTTGTCTTCATCCGCCTTTCCCCTCACCGCTACGCCCGTTCGGAGAACCGCTGAATCATGCCTCGCGCCACCAAGATCGTTGCCACCCTCGGCCCAGCCTCCAGTTCACGCGAGGTGCTCGAGCGGATGATCCGCTGGCGTCGATGTGGTGCGGTTGAACTTTTCGCACGGCTCGGCGCAGGATCACATCGACCGGGCAAACCTCGTCCGCGAGGTGGCTCGTGCCGCCGGCAAGGAAGTGGCCATCATGGCCGACTTGCAAGGGCCGAAGATTCGCGTCGGCAAGTTCGAAGGTGGCAAGATCATGCTGGAGCCTGGCCGGGCGTTCGTGCTCGACGCCACGATGAAGGAGTTGGGCAACAACTTGCGTGTCGGCCTGGACTACAAGGAACTGCCTCGCGATGTGCGCCCCGGCGACACCCTTCTTCTGAATGACGGTCTGCTCAAGCTCACTGTCGACAAGGTGGTGGGCGAGGAGGTGCACACGACGGTCGTGATCGGCGGCGAACTGTCCAACAACAAGGGCATCAACAAGGCCGGTGGTGGTCTGACGGCCCCGGCGCTGACGGCCAAGGACATGGAAGACATCAAGACCGCGATGAGCTTCCAATGCCAATACCTTGCCGTGAGCTTCCCGAAGAGCGCAACAGACATGGAGATGGCCCGCCAACTGGCCAACGTCGCTGGTGAACCGTGGCGCCACAAACCCGCGCTGATCGCGAAAATCGAACGCAGCGAGGCCATCCCGGCACTTGAGGCCATCATGCGCGCGAGTGACGGCATCATGGTGGCGCGCGGCGACTTGGCGGTTGAAGTCGGTGCGGCCGCCGTGCCGGCGCTGCAAAAGCGCATGATCAACATGGCGCGCGAGATGGACCGCGTGGTAATCACCGCCACGCAGATGATGGAATCGATGATCGTCAACCCGGTGCCTACGCGCGCGGAAGTGAGCGATGTGGCCAATGCTGTGCTCGACGGCACCGATGCCGTGATGCTCAGTGCCGAGACCGCCGCTGGTCGCTACCCCGTTGAGACGGTGGAGATGATGGCGGCTGTGTGCGTGGAGGCTGAAAGCGCCGAGGAGATTGCGCTCGACGCAAGCTTCACGAACAAGAAATTCGGCCGCATCGATCAGTCCATCGCAATGGCTGCGCTGTTCACGGCGTACCACCTGGGCTGCAAGGCCATTCTCGCCCTCACCGAGTCCGGGTCCACTGCGCTGTGGATGAGCCGCCACAAAATCCACGTGCCCATCTATGGCCTCACCTCGCAAGTGGCCAGCCAGCGCCGGATGACCCTGTACCGCAACGTCAGCCCATTGCTGATGCCGAGCTACGCCGACCGCGATGAAGCGTTGAAACATGCCGAGGCACTGTTGGTGGAGCAGGGCGTGCTCAAGCCGGGCGACACCTACGCCATCACCTGCGGCGAGCCCATGGGCTACCCCGGCGGCACGAACATGCTCAAAGTAGGGCGGGTGGGCTGATCAGGCCAGGGCGAGCAAGCGAAGCGAACAAGCGACAGGCAGCCCCGGGCAGCGAAGCCGCACATCAGCCACCCGCAAGCCCGGTCCCCCGGGCGCCGTGGCGGTGATCAACCAGGGGCGAGCGAGCGAAGCGAAGCAATGCCCCGCAACGAACGCGACAGGCAAGCAAGCGCAGCGAAGCCGCACACCAAGCCACCCGCGAGGCCGGCTTTGCCGGCCGACCCGGGGTCGCCCCTGGGGGGCAGGAGGCGCGAGCCGACTGGGGGGCTCAATTCAATCCCACTTGATCCCGATGCCCGTCACGTAGACGGCATCAACCTTCTTGATGCCGACGCCCGGGTCGCTGTCGTAACGGTAGGTCATGCCGGCCGTGAGGCTCAGCACCGAATTGATCGCCACCGACAGCCCTGTGTCGAACACCACGCGATACTCACCACCGTTCTTCAGGTTCGGAAAGGCGCCGACCTTTTGGCGCAGCGATGTGGTTTCGGTCACCTTGTGCGTGGATGATTCGCTGAGCACCCCTTCGACGCGGCCGTAGTCTTCACGCAGCGCGCCGCCCACGTTCGCGGGCCTCACGTATTGGTCTTCGGTATAGCCCACGCCGCCGGAGAGGTCCCAGCTGTGGTCCGGTGTGCGCACGAGGTGGTAGCCCAGGCCGCCGTAGGCAGATTGGCGCAGATCGATGTTGGCCGGGTGGTCTCGCATCAGATCGATCTTGCCGAAGCCGAACCAGTCGCGGGAGAAGTCTCGATCGTATTGGCTGCTGAACGCGATGTTGGCACCGGTCCGATTGTCGTTGGCTTCTGCATACAGGCCGCGCACCGCAAGGTTCAGCTTGCTGCTGTCCGTGGTGCGCACGGCCTCGCCGGAAAGGTTGACGGTGCTGGATATGCTGTTGCCGGTGGTTTTCGTGCCGCCGACGCTGCCCGCGAAGCGCCAGTTGGCATCACTGGAGAAGGGTGGCGGTTCGGCAGTCGCTGGCAATTTGGTGTCCGGGACGGTCACGACCGGTGTGACTTGGGCGCGTGCTGGCCCGGCGGTAAGCCCCGTGGCGATGAGCCCGAGGGCGAATACGATCGAAAGCAATCCGCGGCGTGACATTGGCCGACTCCTGTTCTGCATGGATGGAACGACAGCGGCCCGAAATGGGCCGCAGGTCGCCACTATAGGGACAGGGTCGAGCGGGGGATCGTCACATCCCTCTACAGCAGTGCGGTATTCGGCCGTCGTGCCGCTACGGCCTGCAGCACAGTCAGTTGCGCACGCTGCGCACCATGGCCTCGACGGCCGGAGACATGTTCACCGGCGACAATTTCAAGCCGGGATGAATGCTGGGTTGAACACGGAACAACTCGTCGGCGAATCCATGGCCGATGCGGGCAATGCCTTCGAAGTCGATCTCGGCGAGTTGGAACTCCCCGAGGCGGGCGGCGACACGGCGCGCCTGCGCACGCGATTCGAGACCGATCGCATCGGATGTCATCAGTCGCACGGGCACGACGGTGCGGTCGAAACCGACGCCCAGCCCGTCGAGGCTCCAGGCGTTGAGCACGGATTCGAGCGTGCGCGTGGTGTCGAGCGCGATGGCGGCATAAATGGAGGTGCCGCGGCGCTTGAGTGCACGGCCCGGCCGCCATCCGGCGGCATCCCAGCCGCGCTGCTGGAACGCGAGTTCGTTGGCATGCAGATCGAAGATGTCGGCCAGCTTGGACGTGAAAAAGAGTCCACGCCCGGTGTGGCGGTCGACTTCGCTGGTGAGTTTGCCCTTGCTCAACTCCAGCATCGCGAGGTACGGGTCGGTGATGTCGAACGCGGCTTCGATCTTGTCGAAGAGGCCCCGACCGTCGTCTGACACGAGCAACTGCACATGGCTTGGCGTCTGGCGCAACGAGACGGTGACGCTGCTGCCTTCGCTGTGGTCGATGGCGTTATTCAGCAACTCGACGAACGCATGTTGCGTCATCTGCAGCACGTGGGGTGGAAGGGCCACATAAGGCGCAAAGTCGCGTGACCACGGCAGGTCTTCCTCCAGCCCGGCGAGCTTGTATTGCTGGACCACCTGGCGCAGCAGGCCCGGGTCGTACACCGGCTTGCGCCGCGTGCCGTGGCGTTGCAGCCAGTTCAGTTCCACGAGCCGCCCCAGCGCCTTGTTCGCACTGGCGCGCGTGAGGCCGGTGCGTTCGACCACGTATCGAGCCAAGTCGGTCGGGTGGGCCACGGCGGCGCCTGTGATCCAGAGGCACAAGGAATGGAGGTTGATGCGGGCCATGAGATGGGCGTTCCTGACGGACAGGGAACCAGTGTGGGGCGAGCCGCGAACCGGATGTGGCGGGAAAAGAACCCTTTTGGCAGCGCTGTTTTTGGCGACAGCTGCCTCTGCCCGCTGGAGGCCCCCCTGATCGGGCGTCAGGGATGCCCGGGTTTCCACCGAATCAGGCCGCTAAAATCGACGCATCACGGCGCGGTTGCCGCTCACGCGGAACCAGCGGCCGGCTCATCCTGTGCCGCCGCGCGCACTGCAAGGTTTCTCACTCTCTGGACGACCATCATGCCTCTTGTTTCAATGCGCCAGCTGCTGGATCACGCAGCCGAACACGGTTACGGAATCCCCGCTTTCAACGTCAACAACCTCGAGCAGGTGCAGGCCGTGATGTCTGCCGCCGATGAAGTCGGCGCGCCGGTCATCCTGCAGGCCAGCGCTGGCGCCCGCAAGTACGCCGGCGAACCGTTCATCAAGCACCTGATCCTGGCTGCCACCGAAGCCTACCCGCACATTCCTCTCGTGATGCACCAGGACCACGGGCAGAACCCCGACGTCTGCCAGGGCGCCATCGACCTCGGCTTCAGCTCGGTCATGATGGACGGCTCTCTGGAGGCCGACGGCAAGACCATTGCCAGCTATGACTACAACGTCAATGTGACGCGCAAGGTCGTCGACATGGCGCACAAGCTGGGTGTCACCGTCGAAGGCGAACTGGGCTGCCTCGGGTCGCTCGAAACCATGAAGGGCGACAAGGAAGACGGCCACGGTACCGACGCCACCATGACGATGGAGCAACTGCTGACCGACCCGGAGCAGGCCGCCGACTTCGTCAAGCGCACGCAGCTGGACGCGCTGGCGATTGCCATCGGCACGAGCCACGGCGCGTACAAGTTCACGCGCAAGCCCACGGGTGACATCCTGGCGATCAGCCGGATCAAGGAGATCCACGCACGCATCCCGAACACCCACCTCGTGATGCACGGGTCGTCGAGCGTTCCGCAGGAATTGCTGGCGGCGATCCGCCAGTACGGCGGCAACATGAAGGAAACGTATGGCGTGCCGGTGAGCGAAATCCAGGAAGCCATCAAGTTCGGCGTGCGCAAGATCAACATCGACACCGACATTCGCCTCGCCATGACGGCCGCGGTGCGCAAGTTCATGCACGAGAACCCCGAGAAGTTCGACGCCCGTGAATGGCTCAAGCCGGCCCGTGAAGCCGCCAAGGCGATCTGCAAGCAACGTTACGTCGAGTTCAACTGCGAAGGCCAGGCTTCCAAGATCAAGCCTCTGTCGTTGACGCAGGTCGCCGCGAAGTACAGCGCGGGCGAACTGGCGCAGACTGTCAACTGACTTGCGTCACCCATCCGGTGCATCCACCGGCAAGCGAAGGCCCGCGCCTTAGAATGCGGGCCTTCTTGTTTGTTTTCAGACGTACCGGATCATGACTGCCGCACTGCTCCAATCGACGATCCGTTCCTTGCCGTTGCTCGCCAAGGGGAAGGTCCGCGACAACTACGCGGTCGGCAACGATCGGCTGCTGATGATCGCCACCGATCGCCTGAGTGCTTTCGA
>Ga0170475_114591473_pt1 | contig 19268 bp, 15 predicted proteins | sample Soicark_Litter_5_FD_111474 | JGI IMG/M metagenome (GOLD analysis project Ga0170475, IMG submission 111474) | Avena fatua rhizosphere microbial communities from Hopland, California, USA. Combined Assembly of 48 SPs
CCGAGCCGATTCGGCACGGTCTTTTGGTTGTATTCGCCTGTCGCTTTTTGCTATCCTTTCCAAGTCCCGCAAGGACTCCCGGAGACGAATTGAAGCTCCTTCTCTTTTCCCCCTTTGCCGGGATCTTGCCCCATATCCGGCTGGACTTGTTGCTCGCCCAGGGCCTCCGCAGCATGGGCCACGAGATCATCCAATTCCAGTGCGATGGGCTATACTCCAGCTTCTGCATTACCATGTCGGCCCACGGCCTCACCGAGGCCTCGGACCCGGCGCTCAAGGCGGAGCGCTGCCGCGAATGCAAACGTATGCGCGATTCTAACAACGCCAAGCGCGGCCTCCCGCGCGAATTTATCGACGCCGGTTTCCAGCCCGACGATGCGGCCGAGGTCGAACGCCTCATGGCCGGGGTCACACCGGAGAACTTCGCAGCATTCGAGCGGCACGGGATGCCCGTGGGGCGCATCGCCTCCTACGAATTCCTGATCAACCATAAGAAGAATAACTTGGACTTCTCTGCGGCCGATTTTGCCGCTTACCGCATCGCCTTGCGCAACACCCTCGCGACCCAAATCTCCATGGAGCGCGCCGTGGCAAAGCACCGCCCCGATCGCATAATAATGATGGACACCGCCTATTCGGTGAACGGCATGGTCAGGGCCATCGGCGATCGCGAAGGCATTCCGGTTTACGACTTCTTTCCCGGCATCAACATTGCCGACAAGTGGTCTAAGCTCAACCTGGCGCGGCATAACACGATTTCCAATTTCAATCATCTAAAAACGGAAGTATGGACGCGCGTCAAGGATCGGCCAATCCCCAAGGAGATTGCCCGATACGTGGTGAGCCATTTCCAGTCCCTGTTCGCAGCTACCGACATATTCGTGTATTCGTCGCCGCGAGACCGGGCAAAGGCGGACCTGCGCTCGCGCTTCGGCATCCATCCCGGGCAGAAGATCATCGTGGCGGCCCTGAGCAGCTTCGACGAGCGCTTCGCGGGCAGCGTCATCGGCCGCATCCCCAGCGGACGCGAAAGCCTGTTCCCGTCCCAGGCCTCTTGGTGCGAGGCCCTGATCGAATGGTTCCGGGACCATCCCGAGTATTTCCTCATTATCCGCACGCATCCGCGTGAGTTTCCCAACAAGCGCGAAGGGGTGAAATCGGCGCACGTGGAGAAGTTGCGCGAAATCTTCAAAGACCTTCCGCCCAACGTGGCCGTCAATTGGCCTAACGATAATATTTCCATCTATAACATCGGCGAGGAAGCGGACGTCTTCCTATCCGCATGGTCGAACGCTGGCATTGAGATGAGCTTGTTCGGCCTGCCGGTGGTGGTGTACTCCGACGATTTGATCTTATACCCGTCCGACCTCAACTTTTTGGGCAAGACCCGGGACGAGTACTTCGCCAAGGTGGCGCAGGCCGTAGATCATGGCTGGGACTTCGAGAAGATCCGTATGGCCTTCCGTTGGTACGCGGTGCAGTTCCGTTTGGCCTGCGTGGATGTGGATCGTAAGGATTTCCCCGCGGCGTCATTCCTGGAGAAGGGGCTCCGGTTCCTGGGTCGTAAGTCCGGCCTCGCTGCCTTCCTCAACCTCGCCGACCGTCTGCATCTCGATGGCGCCCGCCTCAGCGAGAATGCCCTCCGCCAAATCGAAGACACCCTGGCGCAAACGCGCGAATCACTGTCCGATGCGGAGCCCAAGCCCGCCGGCGCGTCCATGGATCCGGAAGAGGAAACGGATGGCATCCTGGCGGCGATGGAGATCTTGTTCGAGGGTTTCCCGGGCCGCATCCAGGGCAATCTGCGCGCCTACGCGGCCGCACGCAAAAAAGCATAAGCGGCCTCAGCCGCCCAGCAAATCCCACGACATCGGCGTGCCTTTGGCGAGTGCGCGCGCGGCCTTGCGGCCCAGTACCTTTTCCATGTGCTTGGTCGCCAGCCCCAGTCCCGGGCGCACGGCGCGCACGTTCTTCTCGTTGAAGGTCTCGCCCGCCTCCATGTCCTGGGAGACGTAGAGCGAGCGGCGGAATTGCAGGGAAGGCTTTTCGGCCGAGGTCGCGCCATAGGAGATTTTTCCGAGGGCCTGCCAGGCACGCTCGCTCTCGATCACCAGGCTCTTCATTTCCTCCGGCTCCATGCTGAAAGCGGAATCGACGCCGCCGTCGGCGCGGCGCAGGGTGAAGTGTTTCTCGATGACGGTGGCGCCGAAGGCCACGCTGGCCACCGAAACACCCACGCCCATCGTATGATCGGACAGTCCCACCTGGGTCCCGAACAAATCGCGCATGTGCGGGATGGTGGAGATGTTGGTGTTGGCCGGCGTGGCGGGATAGGTACTCGTGCACTTGAGCAGCACCAGATCCCGGCAGCCTGCCTCGCGCGCGGCCCGCACCGTCTCGTCGAGCTCGGCGACCGTGGCCATGCCCGTCGAAATGATCATGGGCTTGCCCGTCTTGGCCACCTTGCGGATAAGGGGCAGATCGGTGTTTTCGAAGGAAGCGATCTTGTACAAGGGTACGTCGAGGGATTCGAGGAAATCCACCGCGGTGTGATCGAACGGGGTGCTGAAGCCGATCATGCCGTGCTGCGCGCAGCGATCGAAGATGGCCTTGTGCCAATCCCACGGGGTATGCGCCTCGTCGTAGAGCTTGTAGAGGGTGGCCCCGTTCCAGAGGCTTTTGGGATCGCGAATAGAGAACTCGCCGCGATCGAGATCCAGCGTCATGGTCTCGGCGGTGTAGGTCTGGATCTTGAGGGCCTGCGCCCCGGTAGACGCCGCGGCATCGACGATGGACAGCGCGCGTTCCAGGCTTTGGTTGTGGTTGCCCGACATTTCGGCGATGATGAAGGGCCGCTGCCCCGCGCCCACCTTGAATTTACCGACCGAGAATTCCCGCATGTTACCGTCTTCCTAAGCTGTCGATGGGGTCGTTAGCCGCCTGCGCGCGGGCCGATTTTGGCCCGGGGAGCCTGCACCAGGGAATTGTCGTCGACATTGGTATCAACCACGGCTCCCGCTCCGATGATCACGTCGGCCCCTACCTTTATGCCCGTGATCAGGGTGGCGCCGATCCCCACCAAAGTGCGCGCCCCGATGCGGACGCTGCTGCCGAGGGCGGCGCCCGGCGCTATGTGCACGCCGTCGGCGATGTAATTGTGGTGAGGCACCATGGCCCCGTTGTCGATGATGCAGCCGCTGCCGACCACGGTCTCGGTATCGATCACGGCGCCGGCCTTGATATGATTGCCGCCGCCCAGGCGTGCCGAAGGGCTAATATGGGCACGGGGATGGATGGCGTTCACCGCTTGCAGGCCCGCGCGGCGCGCCTTTTCCAGGCATTCCAGGCGCAACTTGCGGTCGCTGATGGCCACGATGCAACCCCCGATGCCCTTGGCAGCCAAGCCGCCCAGCTCGCTCTCGGGCCAAACGGGTAGGCCGCACAACAGGCGCGAGGCCTCCGCGGATTTGTCCAGGAAGCCGGCGACCTCCACACCGCCCATGGCGGCCAGGGTCTCCTTAACCGTAACACCCCCGTTACCGGCGCCCCAGATGACCACCTTGCGCGCCGCATCCAGGGTCGCGCCGCCATCGGAGCGACGACCCGGAGCGGCCAAGGCCAGCACGTCCGCCTCGCGCAGGATACGCCCTTTGGGCAGAGCGGCATGGGGAATGCCGAGTTCGGCGATCAGGGCGCGGGCCTTGTTAGTGGCCTGTACGCCTTCGGGCAGGTTCGCGCCTTCGCCGGATGGTGCCTTGGAGGCTTTCCAGTTGTCCACAGCCTTTGTGTCGGCCTGCGGGGCGATGAGGGCGAGAGCCTCGCCCACCTTGACCATGGTCAGCTCGGCGACGAGAGGATAGAGGAATCCGGCCTTGTCGCTTTCGAGTTCGAGTACGGCCTTGGTGGTTTCTAGCGAAGCTACGCATTGGCCCTGGGTCACCTGCGCGCCCGGGGCCACCAGCCATTTAACGACCTTGACCTCGTCATCGTTCACGCCCAATTGCGGGGGCTTCAACTCATGCACGCTCATGCTCCGATTTCCTGGCGGACGCGCTCGGCGATCGAGGACGCGTCGGGCATCATTTCCATTTCCAGCTCCTTGGAATTGGGAACGGGGCAATCGGGAGCACCCATGCGGGCGAAACGGGCCCGCAGGGGCGAAGCGCCTTCGGCCAGGGCGGCGATGACTTCGGATCCCCAACCGCTGCGGACCGTACCCTCTTCCAGCGTCAGCACTACGCGGGCGCCGCTCAGCGCTGCGCGCAAATCGTCGATGGGTACGGGCGAGATGAGCGAGGGGATCACCACGTCGACTGCGATCTCGTGCTCAAGCATCAGCTTCTCTGCGGCTTCGAGCGCGTAAGGGGCGCTGCCTCCATAGGTGACCAGGGCCGCGGACGGCGTTTCGAATCCGGCCAGGCTCAGGTGCAAGGTGGGGAAACGGCGCCCGCTGCTCCGCACTTCGAAATGGCCGACCTTACCGCCGGCAGGCATCGCCAGGCGACGGGGATAGAGCAGCTTGTTCTCGATGAACAGGGTAGGGTGGCGGCGTTTGGACACCGCTGCATGCAGCAATCCACCCGCATCGTGCACGTGCGACGGCGCGACCACCGCCAGGCCGGGTATGCCGAAGAAGATCTTTTCCAGGGATTGGCTGTGGGTAGGGCCATAGCCGCGCCGCCCGCCCATGGGGGTGCGCACGGTGAGCGGCACTTCGACCTGGTTGTTGTACATCCAGGCGTACTTGGCCGCATGGTTGATGATCTGGTCGGCCGCCAGGGTGATAAAATCGCCGAACATGATTTCGGCGATGGCCCTTCGGCCGCGCAGGGCCATTCCCCCGGAAATGCCCACGAGGGCGGCCTCGGAGATAGGCGAAGTGAGTACGCGCATGGGATGCTTGGACGAAAGCCCCTTAGTCACCTTGAAGGCGCCCCCGTACGGGTCGAGGATGTCTTCGCCAATCAGGGTCGCCAGCGGATCCTCGTCGAAGAGGCGGTGAAGGGCCAGGTTCAGCGAACGAAGGTAGGTGGCGTCCGCCTCCGGAGTCGTATGGGTCGGCGCTTCCACGGGATTGGCCGACCCGTGGCTATCGGTGGAAATCTCCTCGGGCTTGGGCGCCGGGGAGAGCGAGGCTTGCGCCACCAGACCCTGGACCTCGGCGCGGACCTCGGCGGCGAGGCTCGTCAGGGTTTCCCGTGGGAAATGGTTTCCCAGCAGATGCACCGGATCAGTGGCTTTGTGGCTTTCGAGCTCGGCCGCTTCGCGATTGTCATCGCCCTTGCTGTGGGCGGCCATCCGGTAGGTATGCACCACCTGGAAGAAGGGTTGGCGGCGGCTACGCACGTGGTCGACCGCGGCGCCGAGCACCGGGAGCAATTCAAACACATCATTGCTGCGAATCTCGCCGGTAGCCACTCCGAAGGCGGCGGCGCGCTGAGTGATGTTTCCGGCGACGCCCAGGCGGATGGGCGTGCTCTGGGCGTAATGATTGTTCTCCAACAGGTACAACACGGGCAGGCCCCAAAGCGAGGCCATGTTTAAAGTCTCGTAAACGAGGCCTTCGCCCAAGGTGCCGTCACCGATAAAGACAACCGCGATGCCTTGCCCGCCGCGCAGCTTTTCGGCCAGGGCCGCGCCCGAGGCAGCGGCGGTGATACCACCTTGGATGCCGTTGGTGAAAAAATTCCCGTGGCAGACATGCTGACTGCCCCCGCGTCCGCCGCAAACGCCATCGCGTCGGCCCATGATTTCGGCCATCAGGGCAAGGGGCGGTGCGCCATAGGCGAGATAATGCCCATGCGCCCTATGGCTTCCGAACAGGACGTCGTCGGGACCGATATGAGGCATGAGGGCGGCCGAGACCGCTTCCTGCCCGATGCAAGTATGGGTGGTGCCCGAGAGCAAACCTTGCGAGAACATCTCCAGCAGGGATTCTTCGAACCGGCGGATGAAGAGAACCTGCCGCGCCAGGGCGATCCGCCCTGCCTCATCCGTCGGAACGCGGGAGGTTTGCGTGGGGGTTTGGGGTTGCGGTGCCATCATGATCCAGGGAAGTGGAAATATAGATTTTTCCCCTAACCCGGCCCTCGTCCCGCTCTTGGCGCCGATCGGGCCTTTTAATAAGCTTTGGGCCTGGCAACTTCCCGGGTAGCTGCTAGCCGGGGCGGACGACGCGAAGGACGGGGCCCATGCTGAAAGTTCATTATTACTACTCCGCCTGCGTCGGAATCCGCGCGCCGAAGGTTTCGGTGCTCTGCGATCCCTGGTTCTCCGAAGGCATCTACGATGGGAGCTGGTACCAATACCCCCGTCTCGCAGATCCCCTCCGGACCATCGGCAAATACGATTATATCTACGTCTCGCACATCCATCCAGATCATTTCGATCCTCTCTTCCTGAAAACGTACCTGGCGGCATTCCCCGAAACCAAGGTGATCATCGCCGACTTCCAGAACAACTTCCTCAGCAAGAAGATGGCCGGAAATGGCATCCGCCATGAGATCGTACGCGACCTCAACGTCGGAGGCGTGCGCCTCGGGTTTTCCCCAACGAGACGAACCACATCTACGACATCGACTCGGCGCTCGCCGTGGTCGAGAAGGAGACTGGGCACTCGGTCGTAAACATGAACGACAACCCTTTCAATGCCGATCTCATGGAACACATCCGTGAATTCACCGGGGGATCGGTTACCATCGCCCTGCTCGGGTACACGGGCGCCGGCCCCTATCCCCAGACCTATTTCGACGAAGGCCCCGAGCTGATCGAGCGCGCCGCAAAGAAGAAGCAGGATTTCTTCGGACGCTATCGCCGGCTGCAGGAGGCCTTGGGGCCCAAGGCAACCATCCCTTTCGCGGGCAAGTACGTCCTGGGAGGCAAGCTCGGCCGTATGAACAAGTTCCGCGGCGTTGCCGATGCTGTGGAGGTTTGCGCCTTCGATAAGACCGCCGTGGTACTGGACGATGGCGGCGACGCCTTCATCGACACCGAATCCCTGCAGGCCAACCGTGTGCGCACCCAGCCCTACGATCCCGGTGACGTGGAAGCCTACGTACGCTCCCTGGAAACCAGGGAGCAGGATTACGAGCGCTTTTTTCGCGAGTTGCCGCCTTCCGCCATCCCCTTCCGCATGCTACTACCCAAGGCGGGCGAGAACGCGGTGCGCAAATCGGAATGCGACTCGGATTACTGGTTCTGCATCAAGCTGGGGGACGTCTGGTTCGCCCTCAACGCAAACAAGAACAAGCAGAAGGATTTCCGCTTCGAGAAGGACGTATCCGCGCAGTCGCCCCGCTCCGAGATCGGCATCGATCCGCGTTACCTGTACGGGCTGATCACCGGGGTATTCCACTGGAACAACGCCGAAGTCGGGTCCCAGTTCATCACCCGGCGCATCCCGGACGCGTTCAACCGGGACGCACAGAATTTCCTTTCCTTCTTCCACCTTTGAAGCGACATTCAGTCGAATTCCGTAAATGCGTAAGCCTAATCGACAATAATGCAGGGATAGTATCGACTTGGCGCCCAACCTACCCTTTTCCTAAGCTTCCTTCCACATGGCTCCTGCCCCCATCGCCCTCTTCGCCTACCGGCGCCCCGATCATCTCCGCCGTTGCTTGGAGGCCCTGCAGGCCAACAACTTGGCCTCCCAGAGCGACCTCTTCATTTTCTCGGACGCGCCGCGCAACTCCGCCGCCGCTCAGGGCGTGGCCCAAGTTCGGGCTATGCTCAAAAATGTCGAGGGGTTCGCTTCGGTCAATATTACCGAACGTCCCGAGAACTGGGGACTGGCCAAATCGATTATCGCAGGCGTGACCGATCTAGTCGGGCGCTTCGGGCGCATAATCGTGGTCGAAGACGATTTAGTGACCTCCCCTTACTTCCTGACCTACATGAATGATGGCCTTGAGGTATGGCGGGATCGGGAAGAGGTAGCGAGCATTCACGGATACTTCTATCCCGTGCGGGCCCCCGTGCCCGAGACCTTTTTCCTGAAAGGGGCCGATTGCTGGGGATGGGCGACTTGGAAGCGCGCTTGGGACCTCTTCGAGCCGGACGGCGCCAAGCTGCTGGAACAGCTACGATCCCTGGGGCTTACGCGGATATTCGATCGAAACGGTACATACCCATACACGCAGATGCTTGAGGATCAAATTGCAGGGCGCAATGATTCGTGGGCGGTACGCTGGTATGCCAGCGCTTTTCTTGCCGATCGCTACACGCTATATCCGGGGCGCTCCCTGGTCCATAATATCGGCAATGACGCTCAGGGTACCCATGCCGGCGCAACCCATCGATTCGATGTAAAACTTTCGGATAACCCGGTGGCAGTGAACGCGATTCCCATCCGCGAAGATCCCGTGATCTTGCGGTCATTGGAGCATTATTACCACTCTCTGAATCCTTCCCTGGCCCGGCGGGTCGCATCCAGCCTGAAACGCGTTTTCACCACCAAGCGCACCTGAAGGGAAGATGCATGGGTTCGCGCTGGTTTTTGAAACGCATGGCCAAAGGCTTAGTGCCGCCCCTGGCTTTGCGCCTGCTCAAGGGTTCTGGAGGCCTTGGTTTCCGCGGCGATTACGCAACTTGGCAAGACGCCGCGGCCGATTGCTCCGGGTATGATCAGCCTGCCATCCTGGAACGCGTAACAGAGGCCACGCAGGCCGTGGTGGACGGCCGGGCGGTTTTCGAGCGCGATTCCGTTCTTTTCGACGAGCCGGAATACAATTGGCCCCTGCTCGCCGTGCTACAAGATGTCGCACGCCGGAACGGAAACCGCCTCCGCGTGATCGATTTCGGCGGCTCGCTAGGCAGCACCTACCGTCAGTGCCGCCCTTTTTTCTCTGGCATGGATGAAGTGCGCTGGAACGTCGTCGAACAATCCGCCTTTGTCCGGCGCGGCCAGGATCGCTTCCAAGACGGCGAACTCCGGTTCTTCCCTGATCTCGATGCTTGCCTCGCCGCGGGGCCCGCCGAATGCTTGCTCCTTTCGAGCGTGCTCCAATACCTCGAAGATCCTTATACCTTCGTTGCGAAAGCGATCGCCAAGGGTTTTCCCGTTATCCTGCTGGATCGGACGCCTTTCTCGGTCGATGGACGCGAACGCATCGTGAAGCAAACCGTACCTGCTTCCATCTATGCCGCCAGCTATCCCGCGCGCCTGTTAAGCGAAATGAGGGTGCGCGCGCTCTTCGCAGAGGGCTACGACCTCGCAGCCGAATTCGGATCCCTAGACGGGTTCGATGAAAAGGCCGTTTTTAAGGGATGGTACGCACGACGCAAGGAAATCGGCCCACCCGATGCGAAAGTTGGGTCTAGTCCCTCCATTTCCTAGTTTTCGTCAACATGTCCCCCCTACCCTCGCAATCCAAAGAGTTCCGTGACGCATCCGTATTAATCACGGGCGGCCTCGGATTCATCGGATCCAACCTTGCGCGGCGCCTGGTATCGCTAGGTGCCCGGGTTACCTTGGTGGATAGCCTCATTCCCGCCTACGGGGGCAACCACTTCAATGTCCAGGACATCGAAGACAAGGTCAAGATCAATATCACCGACGTGCGGGATCCGCATGCCATGGCCTACTTGATCCAGGGCCAGGACTTCTTGTTCAACCTCGCTGGGCAGACTAGCCATCTCGATTCCATGACCGAGCCGCGGATCGATCTGGATATCAACGCTTCCGCCCAACTCTCCATCCTGGAGGCTTGCCGCAAGCACAATCCCGCCATCCGAATCGTATTCGCTAGCACCCGCCAGCTCTATGGCAAGCCCGAATACCTTCCCGTGGACGAGAAGCATCCCATCCGGCCCGTAGACGTGAACGGAATCAACAAGCTGGCCGGCGAGTGGTACCATCTGCTGTACAACAACGTATACGGGATCAAGGCCTGCGCCCTACGCCTCACCAACACCTATGGACCGGGCATGCGCGTCAAAGACGCGCGCCAGACCTTCCTCGGCATTTGGATCCGCCTCCTCATCGAAGGCAAACCCATCAAGGTCTTCGGCGACGGGCTGCAGATACGCGACTTCAACTATGTTGATGATGTGGTGGACGCCATGCTGGAAGCGGCGCGACAGCCTTCCGCCTACGGCGAGGTCTTCAACCTCGGCAGCCGCGAGCGCATCAACCTTAAGGATCTGGCAGCCATGATGGTGTCGCTTTACGGTAAAGGTGAATTTGAGATCATCCCCTTCCCCGCCGACCGCAAAGCCATAGACATCGGCGATTACTATTCCGAATTCGCCAAAGCCGAGAAAACCTTGGGCTGGTCCCCGAAGGTGGACCTGCGCCAAGGTTTGCAATCCAGCTTGGACTACTACATCAGCCATCACGGACATTACTGGGATCCCGCATGATCTTGATGAACGATTTCAAAGCCGATCCAAGAACTTAAACAGGCGCAGGCCAAAGCCGCCGAACGGGTGATCCGCTCGGGATGGTACATCTTAGGTAACGAGCTCAAGGCCTTTGAAGCGGCATGGGCCAAATGCTGTACCGTGCCCCATTGCATAGGCGTGGGCAATGGCATGGACGCTCTGGAAATCGGCTTCCGGGCGCTCGGTATCGGTCCCGGCGACGAAGTGATCACCACACCGATGACCGCGTTCGCCTCCGTGCTATCCGTGATCCGCGCCGGCGCTACGCCCGTGTTGGCCGATATCGATCCCGAGACCGGGTTGCTCGATCCCGCCAGCGTGCGACGCTGCCTCACCCCCCGCACCAGGGGCGTGTTGCTGGTCCACCTTTACGGCCAAATCGGGAACATGGATGTCTGGACCGCTTTATGCCGGGAAACCGGTATTTTGCTTTTCGAGGATTGCGCCCAATCCCACTTGGCCAGTTGGAAGGGCAAGCCCGCGGGCGCCCATGGCGAATGGGGCGCTTATAGCTTCTATCCGACCAAAAATCTAGGTGCTCTCGGCGACGGCGGCGCCCTGGTGACGTCCCGCTCGGACGTGGCCGAGGCCGCGGGACGGCTTCGCAATTACGGGCAGAGCAAGCGCTATTACCACTCCGATTTGGGTCTCAACAGTCGTCTCGACGAAATCCAGGCTGCCATTCTTTCGGAGCGGCTGGGATGGCTGGAAAGCTTCACTAACCGCCGCCGCCAAGTGGCGGCCGTCTACCGACAAGGGATCCGTAATCCGAAGGTTCGTCTGCTGGCCGCTCCCGTGGCATCCGAAAATCACGTATACCATCTTTTCCCCATCCTTTGCGATACCCGCGATGCCTTGATTCGACATCTCGCGGACAAGGGCGTCGAATCCCTGATCCATTATCCGGTGCCTGTCCATATGCAGGAACCTTGCAGGGAAATCTCGCGGGATCCCCAGGGCTTGACCGAGGCGGAACGGCACTCCGAGCGCGTCCTTTCCATCCCTTGCCATCCCCGGATCTCCGACGCGGATGCGCAAACGGTCATCGCCGCGATCAACGCCTTCTAAAGTGGTCAGCCAGCCCATCGAAGAATACTGTACGCTCTTCGATTCCAATTTTCTGCCTCAAGGACTGGCGCTCTACCACTCTTTGCTGAAATGGGCCGGGCCGTTCCGCCTGTGGATCCTATGCATGGACGAGAGGGTGGAACGCCAACTCGCGTCCCTTAGCCTGCAGCACGTCGCCCTAATTTCCCTTAGGGAGCTCGAAACAGCGGAACTCCTGGCGGTGAAGCCGGGCCGAACCCGCGGGGAATATTGCTGGACCCTGACCAGCTTCATGTACCCGGCCGTTTTCCATCGGGATCCAAGCATCACCCGCGTTACCTATCTCGACGCCGATCTGTTCTTCTTCGCCCCGCCCGCTTTGCTCCTGGAGGAATTGGACCGCAGCGGCAAGGACGTCCTCATCACCGATCATGCGTATGCTCCTGAGTACGATCAGAGCGCCTTGAGCGGCCGCTTCTGCGTGCAGTTCCTGACCATCAGCAACAATCCGAAAGGCCTGGCGGTGCAACGATGGTGGAGCGAGCGCTGCTTGGAATGGTGTTTTAGCCGCTATGAGGATGGAAAATTCGGGGACCAAAAATACCTGGACGAATGGCCCACGCGCTTCGCGGATAGCGTCCATATACTGATGCGTACCGATCGTACCTTGGGGCCGTGGAACGTGAAAGACTTGGCAAAGCCTGGCAATGACCCCGTGCTATACCACTTCCACAGTTTCCGCCTCATCGCGCCCAACGAGGCACGGCTTTTCGAGGGCTACAAAGTGCCGCGGCACGGCATGTGGTTCTATCGGGCCTACTTGGAGGAGTTGAAGCGCATCTCGGATTTATTGAAGGGCGCAGGCATACCTGTCGGGATCCTTCCGGAAAAGAAAAAGCCTTTTATGTATCTGCGTAAGCTGAGGCAACAATGGAAGGGGACCAGCCGGTACGCGAAAATCGATGCTACGCGCTTCTGAGAACCCCGGGTGAACGCGGTATCCGGAAACGCATGAATCGCCCCTTCCGGATGCTGGTCCGGCGAATTGTATTTTCGCATCCGGAGGCATCTTATGCTCCGACCTATGCTCAACCTCTGGCTGGCCGCCCTGACTGCCACGATCCTTCCGTCCGGCGCCGGGGCGCCTATAACCATCACGGCGGCGAATGCCGGTAAACTGCAGTCAGCCCTGGAGGTGGACGGCGCCAGTATACTTCTGAAAGGTCCGCTTAGCCTGGATACGTCCTACCGCATCGAAGGGCGCAAAGGAATCCGCATCATAGGTGACGGCTCCCGACTCAATATGGGAGGCGGATTCGCATTCCGCATCGCCGATTGCCAGGGGATCTCCATTGCGAATCTGCGCATCGCGGATACCTCACGAGTATCCCAAAGCGGGATCTTGTTCGATATCGTGCGCTCCCGAGGCTGCGCGCTGAAGGGAATACGGTACGTCTCTGAACGCCCAACGAGGAGATTCGCGATGATCCGGACGGGCTCCGCTCAGGACACCGTGTTCGATTGCGATATCGACGGGGTTGTGGCGGGCATTTGGCTGGGCGACAATGGCGATACTTGCAGCGGCTGCCCGTCTTCCTCCTTTCTCGAACCGAAGGGGAATCCGACCTCGGGTTGCCTGATCAAAGGCAATCGGATCCGGAATTTCGTGACCCATGGAATAGCCACCCGCACCCGCTACAACGTATGCGACACCGCCGACCCCGATAGCTGGGTGCGGCACCGCATCGAAAACAACGTCATTACCCTTCCCAATACCTTGGGAAGTTATAACGAATCGGTGGATATCGAATCCTGGGGCGATGGCAATATCATCATCGGCAATAGCGTCCGGGCCAACCCGGCGAAAACGAGCATGATCGGGATCAGCATCGCGACCTCGCACCAAACGATCTGCCGGGGGAACTCGGTCTCCGGTCCCTTCAGCTACCAGGGTATAGAAGTGGTGGACGCGAGCGGATGCCTGGTTGAAAAAAACAATGTGATGGATGTCGACCGTTCCGGGGTCGATGCATCGGGCATCGGCATTAACGCCAATGTCGGTATGCCCATCGCGCGCGACAATGTAATCCGGGGTAATCTCGTTCGAGGTTGTCGAATCGGCATCCGAATCACGGATAAAACCGAGGGGACCCATATCGATTCAAATCGCATCGAAGGTTCCTTGGACTACGCCATCCGTTCCTTCGGCGGATGGATGGAAATCGGGGGCAATATCTTCGAGAGAAATGCAGGGGACATCTTTAATATCGGCGGACCGGTGGAAGGTGGGCCGAACCGTATCATCGGGAACGATTTCGAACGCACTGCGGGCAGCATCGTCTTCAATGAAAACCTGCCCGGAAAAGGCAGGCCTTTCGTTTTCTCGGGAAACAAGGTGTTCGGTTGGGGAACCGATGCCTTTCCGGAAGCGCTGGTTTTGCGTTGCGGACCCTCCGTAGTCGAGGGGAATACGTTCATCCGGGACGTAAAGCACCCAGTAGGCGGAGCTCTAGGTTACCCTGTCGTGGCGCTGAAGTTCATCGGTTATGGTCCCAATCCCCGTCACATATTCGTAAAAAATCGCCTTGTGGGGGGTGCTCGACTTTCCATGCCTGGCATCATCGGCGGAAATTTCCAGCGTGCGGGATTGAATCTGGAAAACGCCCAGGGATGGTGGTCGAGCCCGGATTCACTACTCGAAAACCGATGATCATGGCCCGATCGCAACGGCCTCGGGTAATCCCGGCCCGTTCCGCAATCGCGCCACCATCGTCTTGTCTTCAAGTATGACAAGAACGAGGACGAAAACCACATTGGAAACGGGATTGAACAAAAGATGGCCGCCGAGGATCGAGTACAAAAACAGGGGCAGGAAATCGGCTTTCTCGGCGCGGGAAAGCGAGCTCAGGGAAAAGACCTTACGGTAATAAAAAAATACGACCACCACGAAGCCCAATACGCCGAAGAGGTTCAACGTATCGACCAAATCCATCTCGATTCCCATCTTCCCTTCCGTATAGATTTCGCCCCCCCCGAAGCCCGAGCCGATCACGTAATCGAGCCACGGCTTTTCACCGACATGATCCCAAAGGATGCCCAGAAAATGAAAGCGGCCGAAACTGAGGAAGCTGGCCACCAATTCTATCGAGGCCGGGGTGCTCTTGTATATACGATGAAAATAGGCCATGTAGTAGGAAACCGTCACCGCCAAAGCGATCAGGGCGAATATCTTGATGAGCTTGGATTTCTGCCGGAAGAACAGCATGACCCCAAGGGCCAAAAGCCCCTTCGAGCGGGTCAGCACGACCGCCACCAGGTACATGACTTTCTGGGTCGGGCTTTTCCAAATGCGTAGGACCGGGAATAGCGCGAACAGCATCGCGACGTAATCGTTATTGCCGTCGATGAATCCGTAATGGCCTTCGCCTCCCACGCTGGGATTGATGTTAAAAACGGCCGTGAGGATAGCCATGGAGGCCCACACATACATCGTAGCGCCCAGGAAGCGGAGGACCGATTCGCGGTCTTCGGCGTAGTAGAGGTGCAGGAACCGGTAAAGCAGGAAGGGGAGGAAAAACTTTATGTACAGCCTGAACCAGATCAGCCACCCCCCGTACATGAGGCTATGGGCGCCATACCAGGCAAAGATGGCGAACAAAAGCAGGTAATTGTTGAGCAAGACCTTCCGTTCGAAACGGAGCGAGAGCAGTGAAAGGCAGACGACAAGCAAAAGGCCGGAATAGAACATCGGACCCAGGGCCGAGACCCCGAACTTGTACATCATGAAACCGTTGATGTTATTGACGATCGGCGTCAGGAAGATGCAGACGAGGACGAACCGGATCGGATTAAGACTTAGGGACATCTCCCGGGATGCTCAGGAAGAAGGGCGCTTCTTCTTTAGAATCAAGAGCCAGTTGAAGCAAAGCACGAAAACGCAACCGACGACGAAGGATAAGAAGAATGTTCCCGCGATCCACTTTCCCTTCTGGGGTATGGCCGGGTAATCCGATCTTTTCCCAAACTCCAGGACCTCGAAGAAATATTCCGGTTGGCTGGCCGCGATGTTGAGGCTTTGGAAAGCCTTCATCGTAATCATGTATTTCTCGGTATAGATGGTTTCTTCCCGCTTGAGCTTTTGATAGGTATAACTGAGAGAGGGTGAGGTAAACTCCTTATTAGCCAAGAGGAAGCCGGCGACCTTGTTCGATATGCTATCCAGTTCTCCGCGGTTATTAGCCAGCTCAATGCGCAGGAAGTCCAATTTCCGATCGTGTTCCTTCTTCTCGCGAGCGACGAAAAAAGCGTTCAATTGATCGACCAGACCATTGGCCAAGAACTGGCTCAAATGGGAGCCGGGAGTGCTGACAACAATGGAATAGGTTTTATCGCTGTTGATCTTGAATTTCACGGCGGCCGTGATGCGGCCCGTCAAGGCCTCGAGTTTCTTGTCTTCGGGCACTCTATCTATTTTGAATAGCTTCACCAGAGAAGAATCCTCATTCCCCGGCGCTAGGGACTCGTCGAGGAAGGGGGCGTAAAAAGACTCCGTCTTGAGTACGCGTTCGAGATTGGTCAACAAAGGATCGGTCTGCGGCTTGATCTTATACCCGAATTGCTCGGCGAGATTGTTCCAAGGCTCCAAAGGATTGCTGCTCTGCGCCTGCCTTACCAGGAAGGTGGCCGTACTCTGGTAACGCGGCGTCATCGTTAAAATGGCGAAAACGCCAATACCGGTTAATACAACGGTAATCGCGGCGATGAAAGCCTTCCGCGCTCTCAATACATCCAAGAGTTCGAAGAGATCGATATCGTTGTTTCCAGAGGTGCTCATCTTGACACGAACCCGTAATCTAACATTATCGTGCCTTTGCTCCCACTAAGCGAGGCAGCAGCCGCTTTGCCCGCTCCTTGAAGATGAACGCGCCGAAGCGGAGGTATGCTAGCGGTAGCGCAAGAAACCCGTACCGTTCGGCGAGGATGGCCAGATTTTCCTTCCAGCATTTCATTGCGTTCCGGGCCGAAAGGCCGTCCAACTCATAATTCACCCAGTAGCGGTCCAGACGATGCGTGCGAATGCCCGGTATGCGCAGAATCCGGATGGACCAGTCGAAATCGGAAACAAACCGATAACGCAGATCATAGACGGGCGCGAGCGTCCTTCGCACCAACATGCTTTGATGGCAAGCCACTTGCCCGAATAGGGAGCTCCAAGGCCCCAGGGAGGGGCTCGGCATGAGTCGTTTCACTTCGCGTTCCCCGTCCCTTAGGACGACGCCCCCATAATAGAAGTCGGCCGTCCAATCGAGCGCGTCCAGGAAGCCGCCATCGTGGATGGTGTCCTTCGCGTTGAGGAACCAGAGGAACTCGCCGGTCGCCAGGGCGAGGCCTTTATTCATCGCATCGTAGATGCCCCGATCCGGTTCTGAGACCAGCGTGGTGACGCAACCGCCATGCTCCCGGATGAGGTCCAGGGTCCCGTCCCTCGATCCGCCATCGATGACGATGTACTCGAAGTCCCGGAACTTGAGCTCGGCCACGCTGCGCAAGGTGGCGGCGATCCCGTCCTGGGCGTTATAGCATACCGTGATGATGGAGACCCTCGGGGCCATTTATCTATATTTCCCCGGGAACCACCGGTTTCTATGGCAAAAAAAGCCGTCTACGTGACAAACATCCCGGCCCCGTACCGGGAAAAAATCCATCAGCTCGTGTCCGATCGGCTCCAGGGGGAGTACCATGTCGTCTACGCGCATACCCGCGAACCCGACCGCCTCTGGGACGTGAAAGCCGGAGCGTATGGCCGCTCTTTCCTGAGAAAATCCTTCATCACGTATCGCGGACGTTTCATCCATGTCAATTTCGACATTTGGCCGAGATTGACCGAATTGGATCCGCGCGTCGTAATCACCACCGGGTTTAATCCCACTTTCCTATTTGCATTCCTATGGTGCTTGTTACATAGGCGAAGGCATATTCCCTTCGCGGATGGGTGGCTCAAATCCGAGGAAAAATTAACATTTATCCACCGCCTGGTCAGGCGGCTGATTTATCGCCGCTCGGCGGCCTTCCTGGGCGCAAGCCGGCACACCCTCGATCTCTACCGTCACTACCACTGCCCCGAGGCAGCCCTCTTCCAAAGCCATCTGTGCGCCGACAACGATTACTACCGCGGCTTCGCGGGCGCGGAAAAGCGCTACGATATCGCCTTCTCCGGACAGATCATCGATCGGAAGATGCCCTTGTTCTTCGCCGAAGTGGCACGCCTGCTCAAGGAGCGGAAGCCGGATATCCGCGCTTTGATCCTGGGGGACGGTCCCGACCGGGAACGCATGCTCGAGGCCCTGCGTGCCGCCGGCGTCGACCATCATTACGCCGGTTTCGCATCGCAAGGGGATTTACCGGCTCACTACGCTTCGGCTCGCTTGTTCCTGTTTCCCACCCGCCAAGACCCTTGGGGAGTGGTGGCCAACGAAGCCTGCGCAGTGGGGGTTCCGGTTATCACCTGCGAGAATGCGGGAGCGGCTAACGATTTGGTCCGGAACGGGGTGAATGGATTGATCTTGGAATTGGAAGCTGGGCTTTGGCGCGATCGGATCCTGGAATTGCTTTTCGATCCCCCCCGGATGGCGGATCTCTCCCGGAACGCATTGGAATCGGTAAAGGCATTCTCTTACGAGGCGGCGGCCCAGGGCATCGTCAACGCAATCGCCTACGCCGAGATCTCGGCTTAGCCGTCCAAGAGCGGCAGGTATTTCCCGGCCAAGCGGGACGGAGAATAATGCTCCCGCACGCTCCGCACTTCCTCCGGGCTTTTCCGGAAGGTGGCGGGATCCCGCAACACTTCCATAATGGATTCGGCCATCTCCCCGACGTCGAGGGGATCCTTCAGATACCGCGCTAGTCCCAAGGTAACCTCGGGCAAGGAGGCGCGATCGGTGGTCAATACCGGCAGGCCGAAACCCAAGGCCTCCACCGGTGGAATACCGAATCCCTCGAACAAGGAGGGGAAAACGAACAACTCGGCTTTGCCATAAAGACGGCCCAAATCGGATTCCGGGATATGCCCCGTCACCAGTACCGCCGCTTCCAGTCCCAGCTCGCGCACCAAGGCCCTCAGGTCCGCGCCCTTGTTCGACCCGATCAGATTCTCGGGCAACTGCCCGGCCAGCACCAGGCTCACGTCAGGATGCCGCTCGCGTACGGTTCGGAAGGCGCGCACGAGGGTGGTGAGATTCTTGTGAGGGTATTGCGCCGCCACGCTCAGGACGAACCGTGCCGGTAGTTTCACCTTCGCGGGGGCGTCGGTTTCCCGGAAGCGATCCCAGGAAACCGGGATGGGGATGACGGAAATCTTCTCCTTCCACTTCGCTCCATATATGGCGAGCAGATCCTGCCGGACGAATTCGGATACGGTCACCACATGATCGGCCCAATGCAGCGTGAACCAATGGGCCGCGCGCAGCCACAGGCGCTTGCGGGCCGAAAAGTTGGCGGGCATATGCCGGTACTGCGCATCGATGATCACGGTGATAACACGGCTGGATTTGAACCAAGGGGGCGTAGCGTAATTGGGATAGATCATGGCACGAACCGTCGCGCCCATGCGGATATACGAAAGCCATTCGCGAAGGAACCGGTTGCCGCCGCGGATCGGAGGCGGCACGAGCTCCAACTTGCCGGGCACCGGCTGGAAGACCTCGGGATTGGAAAACAAGCGGATGGGGGGACCATCCGTATGTAACTCGACGAAGCCGGCCACGAGGTTGCGCAGGAAGAATTCGGCGCCGCCGACCTTTCCGGGCAGAACGAAATCGGCGGAAATTCCGATGGGTTTC
>Ga0170475_111569507_pt1 | contig 19257 bp, 25 predicted proteins | sample Soicark_Litter_5_FD_111474 | JGI IMG/M metagenome (GOLD analysis project Ga0170475, IMG submission 111474) | Avena fatua rhizosphere microbial communities from Hopland, California, USA. Combined Assembly of 48 SPs
GGGGTTGTCCGCGTGGATGGTCTAAGTGCCCCCTACAAAAAACTAGCTAAAAACGGAGAGGACGGGAATCGAACCCGTTCCTTCAGATTATGAGCCTGACGAGCTACCGGATACTCAACCTCCCGGATATAACAGCCGCTAACTTTGGCTAGTCATCCGCAGAGTAAATAGGTAGCCCTAAGTGCAAAAGAAAGAGAAAGGCTATAAAAGACAAAACAAAAAAACAGTTACCGTTGCTTGGTAGCTAGAAAAACACTAATGAACAGGATGTAGGGCGTCATTAAGATAAACGCAAAACAGAACTGAAAAAACATAAGCTTGCAAAAAAGAAATAAGCAGCTCAAGGCAAAAAACAGCGCAGACCAAAAGGTACCCTGTTAGCAAAATAAACAAGTTTGAGGCAGAAAACCCGATATAGAGAGTCATACTGCAAATAAACAAAAGCGTGTGCCCTGCCATCATGTTAGCAAAAAGCCGAAGTGACAACGAAAAGGTTCGTAGTAGGTAAGTTGACAGCTCAATAACAAAAATCAGGGGAACCAAAAATGGGGAAATCCCGCTTGGAGCAAAAAGCCGCAAGAAATCAATGCCATGTTTGTGAAAACCAATAATCAAAAGCGCAATGTTGGAAGTAAAGGCCATAAAAAAGGGCAAAAAGATTTGCGCAGTCGGGGTAAAACTAAACGGAATAAGCCCCAAAAAGTTACAAGAAAAAATGAAGGCGAAAAGGGTAAAAACGTATGGAAAATAAAGAAGGCCTGCCGCACCAGTTTGCGACTTAACCATGGAAACGACAGCTGAATAAAAGGTTTCGAGGATGTACTGAAAGCTGGTTGGGACAATATAGAGCCGAGCCGAGCTGCCGCCAAAAAGCATACAAAAAAAAACAAGGGAGAAAAACAAAGATAGAGAGAAACTGCTCAAACTAAGCTCAAGAGACCCGAGGGTAAGTGGAGTGAGAATATGATTTTCAAATTGCTCAAGAGGGCTAAAAAACATGGCTATCCGTATCTAACGATCAACCTCACCAAATACAATATCTTGCGTTCCGATAACTGTAACAATATCTGCTAGCATATGCCCCTTCGACATGTGCTCAATCGCTTGCAAATGGTAAAAACCAGGAGCTCGGATACGGCATCGAGTAGGGCGTGACGACCCATCGGCTGCGACGTAAACCCCAAACTCACCCTTCGGCGCTTCAACTGAAACGTAGGTTTCCCCCAGGGGCACCGAAAATCCTTCCGTGTAGAGCTTAAAGTGATGAATAAGAGATTCCATAGAAAACTTCATGAACGCCCGTGACGGTGGAGTAAGCTTACGGTCATCGACCCGAATATGCCCAGCCGGAAGGGCAGCCAAACACTGTTCAATAACACGCAAGGATTCGCGCATTTCATAGAGTCGAACCAAATAGCGGTCATAGCAGTCCCCGTACTGGCCAACGAAAACGTCAAAAGCACAGCGGTCATAAACCTCATAGGGGTTAACTTTACGGAGGTCCCAAGCCACACCCGAACCCCGTAGCATCGGGCCTGAAAACCCAAAGCTAAGAGCATCCACAGCGCTGACAACTCCAACGCCAATTAGGCGGTTTTTCCAAATTCGGTTACCAGTCAACATCTCCTCTACCTCATCCAGGCGAACCTTAAATGCGGAGCAGAACTGGTGGATATCTTCAAGAAGGCCCGCCGGAATATCAGCGGTGAGGCCCCCCGGCCGAATATAAGCCGCGTGCATCCGGGCTCCGGAAACCCGCTCATAAAACTCCATGAGCTTTTCACGCTCTTCAAAAACCCACAAAAACGGAGTAAGAGCCCCAACGTCCAATGCGTGGGAGCCAACAGCGAGCAAATGATTTAGCAAACGCGTCAATTCAAGGAAAATTACGCGCAAATATTGAGCACGAAGCGGGGGAACCAAATCCAAAAGGTTCTCAACTGCCAAGCAGTACGCATGCTCTTGAGCTATCATCGAAACGTAGTCCAAGCGATCGAAGTAGGGCAACCCTTGAATATAGGTTTTATACTCAAGAAGTTTTTCAGTTCCTCTATGGAGCAACCCAATATGCGGCTCGGCTCGGAGAACCGCCTCACCTGACAGCTCAACAACAAGACGCAATACCCCATGGGCCGCAGGATGCTGCGGCCCAAAATTCAAGCTAAAATTTTTTACACTAGTAGGGGACAATGAAGGGCTATTATTACGCATGTTTATTAAACCAGGGATTACCATATTCAAAATATCGATAATTTTGATTAAACTCAACGGGCTCAGTCACCAAGCGACGGCCCACCTCACTATAACGAATTTGAACGTAACCCGAAAGTGGAAAGTCTTTACGAAGCGGAAATCCTTCGAATCCGTAGTCCGTAAGAATACGACGGAGATCACTATGCCCATAGAATAGAACACCAAACATATCAAAAATTTCACGTTCAGCCCAATTCGCCCCCACATAAAACGTTTCCAGGGAGTTGGTACGGGCGTCACCGTGCGAAAGTGTCTCTACCAAAAAAACCGATTGACCTACGAAGTTGCGCAAATAGCAAAAAATTTTGAAGCGCTTAGGGTTGGCAGGCGTGTCAGAGGCAAACTCGTCAACAAAACCGGCAAAACGATGATAGTAGCTAATAGCGAGGACGCGAATTAGTGCAAGGGGTCGCTGACGAAGCGAAAAAAAGAGTTGCGAAGTCTCGACTGCCGTGGGATGCAGAGTACCCACAGTAACCGAAGTAGGAAACAATTGCTGAAGAGCTGTAATCAAGCGCATTGCGTTTAAAAGGTGATACAATATACCTGAAGAAAAGACTAAATCATAACATTAACAACCAACCAGCACAAACTGTGGATTGCCAGATCAACGACCAAGCAACCAGCACAGGCAGCAGTCCAAACTTCAAGGCCCCCATGGCCGGCCATTTGACGGCCGGTTTCGGAAGTAAGAAAAAGCTGAGTAACCACCAATTTTGAGGGCGGGATACCCAACTCACGCAATAGTGCACGGACGTCGTTTGGTTCCATTGCTTGATAGGTGATCACGACCAATCCAACTTACCATACCAAAATTCGTAGACGATACCAGCAAAGAGAAAAAAAACAAAGATTGACAACAGGGAAAAATCGCCCATTGTCAGAAAGGGCAGGTTAAGCGTAATCGGGAAAAAAAAGATTACTTCAAGATCAAAAATAATAAAAAAGATGGCGACCAGGTAAAACCGAATATCGAAACTAAACCGCGCGTCCTCAAATGGGTCAAAACCACACTCGTAGGCCGAAAATTTTTCGTAGTCGAAAGACAAAAGATTTAGCTGGCCAAAACCAAACGTTAGTACCAAGGTAATTACTAGGCCGAGGGAGAAAAAAACAAAAAAGTTATAGATTTCAATGATCATAAGAGGTAATAACGCCAACTTTTCCTAAACAATAACTAACTATTCAAGTTCTGCTTCTTCCAAAACTTCTTCCAAGCTAAGTTCGCTTGCGTCAAGTTCCTCTAGCGCGTCATCTAGAATTTCGTCCGCGCTCTCTTCAGCAGTCAAAGCTTGAAGAGAGTGTACGGCGGTCAGAACAACGGCCTGATCTACCAAAACCTCATCAACCTCCAGAGTCGAGTCGCTATCAATAGCCAAAACCACGAGGAGCTGCTCAAAGGCAACAACCCCATTAACTGACTCCGACGCAGCGGCAGCGTGATAATTACAAACGTCCATCGCTTTATTAACCTGCTGACAAGCCTCTGTATAAATTGCTTGAACAGGAGACGTAAACATTTCAACAGCGCCTGAGGACAATCGACCATAAAGAGCAAAAAGTGTAAAAAGAATACAGCAAAGCAGTAGGTACTCATTTGAAGCCGTTGCACCTGCAAGATGACTAAAGGGGAGAACGAAAGCTGCGAACCAGATTACAATCAGTGCAAAGGAAGAATTAAGCTTATTCACAAGTAGGGCTAGAATAGGTTCAAAATGCTCGTCATAAAGAACGACTTCGAGCTCGTTCACAACCTCAAGCTGTTGCGACACGAAAGTTGAAAACTCGTCGTCAAACTGCTCGTGCAGCCCCCCTAGCCGTGCCAATGAATAAGCAACAAAATCAATAAAAATAAACACTAGCGCAATCGCGTAGTTAACCAAAGAAAGCAGAACCAAAACAAAATTACGAAGGTGGTTAATCGAAGGCTGCAACAAGGAATTCGAAGATAGATACATTTAATGTTTATCAGACTTGACCTTAAATAAAAGAATGGGACTTATTCTTGTTCTTCATTGTCCTCGATGAGCTGAGCAAACTCGAACTCAAAAGTCGATTCACAAACGCTCAAATTTAGGGCGCGCGTATAAATTAGCTGATCGGCCAACTGGAAAAAAGCACCCCCGATCTCCTCTACCGATACAGTTACAAGGACCTGAGCAGCAAAAATTACGGTAGCTAGCTCAGTTAGCTCTGCAGAGCGGCCCGCTGAAAAGGCTTTACGCGCATACAAAGAAGAAAAAAAAACTGGAATAAAAACAAAAACCAACAAATAATAAAAAAACGCAAAAAACAAAGAACCCCAAAAAAGCTGGTTAGCAATGCTATAAATATCAAGTTGTGGCATATAAAAATCACTTAAGACGAAATGTAGCTTTACGCTTATGGCGGGTGCGGGAAAACCGACCTTGGAGTTGGTGAACATAATTATGGTCATACAATGTAAATGCAAAAAAGTTAGCAGGCAGGTCTCGCCCAGATGTAATACGTCGCCGCAGAGCAAACAAAAATGGCAACAAGAAACGAGATGAGCGGTGACGACGTTGGGCCTGACGAGAAGCCTGTGAAGCCAGCCAACGGGAAATCGCAGCGCGAACGCGTGTCGAGTAACTGTAAAACCGACGCCAACAATGAAAAAAACGCTTAGCGCGTGAAACTACGCGACTAAACAAGAAAAGAAGTTTGCGGCGTACCCGAAAATGCAACACCCCACCCCAATGCCGAAGGCCCGCAAAAAATGTGGGGCTAAAGCGACAAAGTCTGAACTCTGAAAACTTCAGGCTGAGCGGGCTATACCGGTAAAAGTTAGCCCAACAGCCGAGAATTAGGGGCAACAAGGGCGCTTGCTGCGCAGCCCGAGGCACTGCCAACAGCAGCCGGCGAGATCGAGGAAGACGAAAAGGCTGCACAGTTTGGGCACGGCGCAAATGGCCCGGAAAGGAAGGCCGGAACCGAAGGGCCGTCACAAGCAAACGTCGGAGATAGAGGGCGAAAACTTGCGATTGCAAATGCGCGCGAGCAGTAAGCCCAGAAACTTGAATTTTAAGGCGAGAGCGCGCTCGTGCGGTTTTATGAAGCGGCCGGGAAAAAGCGCGAAAATGACGCAGCCGCGTGTAAAAACCCCGCAGAAAGCGAGCGCGACGCTGAGTTTGGTGGGCCCAGAAAGTTGATCGAAGAAAGCGTCGTGCCCAAGTTGAAAACCGAAAGCCCTTTGAGAAAGCGTAAAGTCGGTTAAGCAATCGACGAGTTGGATGACGGCGGCGAAGGCGGTGTCGCCGGCGGCGAACGAGAAGCGTGCGAGGTCGTGTTGTAGAAATGTTACTGCCCCACCAAAATCGACGCAGATTTTTTTTGGAGCGCTTGCGGGGCAGAGTGCCCGTTGGTTTACGTCGCTTTAGTTTTGGGTGTGCCCGCGGCGCAGGATTAATCATGGACGCTTGACGCTTTTTACGTCCGCGCCCCCGTTGGCGCCGACGCCGGCGCCCCGACCCCCGTCGGCTCCGCCGGCCCCGTTGGTGGTGTTTAGGGGTCTTTTTTTTGCGGGCGTTAGGCGACGGCTTCTTAGAAGATAGACTTTTTCCTTTGTTGCGACCGCGGCCCCGACGGCCACCCCGCCGTCGGGGCTGGCGGTGCCGGGGACGAGGAACAATTTTTTGCAAACGGATATAACGCCAAAAGGTTGATCCAGCGCGGCGGTGAAGAGGAGCTCTAGCAACGCGACGAACGCGCGGCGTTCGTCGACGTTGAACCTTAAATGCTTTAAGAAGGAGAGCCACGAAGCGAGAAGAAGTGCTGGGAAGCCGTTCTGCCTGCGCACCCACTGCGCAGGCAGAACGGGTAATCCAACGAGAACGGGGAGGCCGAGCCGCACGGTACCGCCGCACATCTGTAAGTTGTTGAATACGCTGGGCGATTTTTAGAAAAGTCACTAGAGGTTTTCTAAGGTAGGCGGCCCTTTTCTGTCGGTTAGACGCGTTGTGCCGGCGCACGTTTCGCGCTTGATTACGTTTCTGCTTACGAGACAAAGGAGAAGACCCGGGGCGTGAAGGGGGGGTTTTTTTTCTGACCATTGGAAATTTTCGGTTGGCCCGCTTTTCGGCTGCGACGTAGCGGGCATGAGCGGGAGCCTGGAGACGTTCACGTAGCCGGGCGGCGGCAAGCCGCTGAAGGATGTAAATCCTTTTAACAAGGTAGGAACAATGTTTTGCCCGAACTTTAAATTGGAGCGCGTGGGGGCGGAAATATGTCTCAACCCGAGCAGCGGCAAACTCCAACTGACGCGACGGCAGAGATTTAATAAATGCACGTTTACGGACGAAAGAAGGACGCCGTTTCCCTTTAAAGAAGCGCGCTGTCGCCCGCGCTTTTTGGCGGTTAAGCTGGGAGGCTCGAATCACAAAGCGTTGCTTTGTGATTCGAGGCCATCGGAGCCGTCGCACGTACGCATATACGCGGCGGCGACGGGTGTAAAAGCGCCGCCGCCGATAGTAAAATGAAAAACACGCAGCCCCATACGCCCGAGCGTAGACCGACCGACCGACAACCCGCTTTACGCGATTAACCCAAACACGACGAGCCCGAGATCGCCGAATAGAAAAGAGGTCGGTTTGTGACCAACCGAAAAGCGAAAGCGTGCTATACAACGCCGTTAGTCCCGCCCGACGCAAAGCTGGCAGGAAAGTCGACTTACGGGGGGTAAAAGCAGGATAACGAGGCCGAAAAAAAAAACGACTATAACTAACACGCGTAAGGGCCCGAAGTCGGAAGCCGTTAACGTCGTACCGGAGAGAACGAGCGTAAGAACGGCCCCGGCTAAAGGAACGAGAGAGGGATCGGGGGCTATGCCCTGAAAGATCGACTTTTGAGAGGATAGCCAACGAATGGTTAAAGCGGGGTGCGCAGCGGCTGTAAACCTCCATGCAAAAAAAAGCAAAAAGACCAAAAAATATGCTAGGTAATGGTGAGCAGCGGGACTCGAACCCACGACACCGGTGCCACAAACCGATATTTTAACCAACTAAACTATGCTACACCCAAAAAATGGTTTGTGAACATCGGGACGGCGGGACTCGAACCCACAGTCTACTGCTCCCAAGGCAGGTATGTTACCTTTACACCACGTCCCGATCATTACACAAAAACTAAACACGTCGAGAAGCTCGCTTACGGGCTTTAAAGCCGTGCGCGCGGCGCATATGGTACTTACATCCCAAAATTGCAAAACGGCGCGCTCGAAAGATACGAAGAACGGCACGCTTAAAATAATTAAAACGTGAATCAAAAACAAAAAAGATTCCACGGACCTTATTTGCCGCAAACGTAATTGCAAGACGTTTCGCCGCTGACTCGCAAGCAACTGCGCTTGTGCGCCGTGAACCCACAAACTCAGTTCGGCCGTTCGAAAACGTAGCCAACAAGCGGCGCCGGAAAAATACCGAATAAAAAAAATTATTTGTAACCTGCCGCATATAAAACACAACGACGCGCCGTGAGTGCATTAGCGGCGACATACGGGAAGGGAACTTACGAATACGCACGCGCCGACGCTTTACCCATCTGTATCTCCAACGACGCCGAAGTGACTTTACCCGGTGATACTTTTTACGTCGCAAGCGACGCAGTTTTTTACGAAAGCGTCGCTTGCGCCGCGTACGCTGGGTAAAAAGACGGCGCAATGAGCCATACCGACGACGACGAATACGGATAACCGAACGTGCACGGCGACCAACTTTTGGTGACGCGGGGTTATACCATTGGCGACGCTTACGAACAAGGAACCGAAGGTGATTAACGTAACGCCGCTGGGCCTGATGGCGTTTGAGACGAAGACGACGCAAACGCCGAGTACGGCGGTAATGTCGCCGCAAAAGTCGGTGAACGACGCGCCGCCAGCCAAAAACCAAACGGCGTTCGCGGCGTAGGCGGAGACGAAAGCGTGCACGAGCGGGGCGTGCCAACGCCGTTCTTACGTGAGCGTAACGGGCAGCAAGGTCGTAGAACCTTGAAGACGTAATATGGGAGCGGAAGCGACGTGCACGTCGCTTCCGCTCGCGGACAGTATACTGGTACGGTCGACGAAAGAGATTAGTAGGAAACCGGCGACGTCGGCGGACCAAGTACCGTTTACGCCACTTTGGAATACGCAGAAGCAGCTTCACCTGGCGATAACGACGAAAGCGCCGTGAACGAGCGAGTGCGAGGCCCAGATACCGATGATGATGGGACAACGTGGTTTTCGTAGGACTAAGCCAAGGCAACAAACGATGACCAAAGGGGAGGTGGGTCACACGGTGCCGTGACACGTACCGTCGAGGCGCCGTAAACTTGGGCACAATTACTCGACGGTAAAATGAGGGAGTAGACCAAAGACGGTAATAGCGTGAGCCCAGCGTACCGCGACGCCAGCGTGCAAAAATCGCACGACGCACGCGGCCGGCCACATTAGGCCCCAGCAGTGGTCGTCGAAAGCCGCTCGGCCGAAGATTGCGAAACGTAATCAACCGATGATACAGCGGATAATGGCGACGAAGTTGGCGTTGAAGAGGCGGGAAACCCAACGACGCTTTCGGCGATAATAGCGAAAACGGACGCGCTTAAAAAACTGAGGGCGCAGCCATTGACGAGCCTTCAACAGCTTACGGCGCTTGAGGTAGCGCTTACGCAACTTACGCATTCGTGCTTTCGTAAAACGTTTCAGCCGCCGGGCCAACCGACGAATGTGAATATCCCGTCGCCGCATAAAGCGGAGAGCCCGCGGTGCACGGCGGGTACGCCGGCGAAGCTGGGCTTTAGGCGAATGGGGCTTAGTGGGGCGAGGCTGTTTTCGGGCTTTGCGGCCGGACTTCCGGGGATAAAAACCCCGTTTAGCAAAAAAACGTTTTCTGCGAAGAAGAACCATCCGACGGCGCAGTATTAGGACGCTAGACGGAGGAGTCTTAAAAAATTTATGCAAAAAGCGCAGCGGGGGGTTAGCCCGGCGGCGCTTGTACAGCTGACGCACCCGTCTTTTACGGAACGTACGAAGGCGGCCAAGCAAACGGCGATAAAAAAAAACATGTCGAGCTCGGCGAAAAGTTGAAATCCCAAATCGCGAAGAGCTGGCAGTTCGACTGGTCGGTTTAAAGCGTTTCATAAAAAAATCTTCCCAAGCTCAAACGGAGATGATGCTTATAGCGACGACGGGCCAACCGAAAATAATGACGCCGAATACGCTTAGACAGGCGTGCTCGACGATGGTGCGCGCGGAGCCTACGAATTCTGAGCTGGAAGCGGAGACGGCGCAGCTGACGCACTCTAAAACGCCAAAACTTTGGCCGCAAGCGGCTAGCTAGCCGCCGGGAATGCCGCTGCCTAATAACACGACGTTTTTTTAGTCGCCGAACGTGAAATTTACGGCGGCGGCGCACAAGACGCAAAGCCCCCCGAACAAAAAAAAAGCTTTTAACGTGACGGCGAAAATGAGGGGCAAGAGCACGTTGACGCTGGCGGCGTAGGACTGTTGACCAAAGACGCTTTCGTCGCTGTTTACGAAGAAAGGCTGGCACTCGGTAGACCGAAAAAGTATAACGATGAGCACCAAAAAGCTTTTTTTTTGTTCGAGAATTACGGCGGCGGCGGCGCGCCAAAACACGACGCTTACGAAGGGACCGACGTTGTCGTCGAGAGTTAAGAAAATAGGCGCTCGGTGTCCGACGCAAAACAATATTGCGACGAGCATATGCGAATAGGCGGCGTGCTGCGCGCAAAAACGTGCGTCGACCTTTGGACCCCAATACTGGGCGCTGACTCATAAGCAATCGTTGAAAACGAGTAAACCCTGGGTTCCGTTTCAAAGCCCGAACAAACGTCTCTACACGTGAGCGCGTAACCCGACGTTTCTTTAGAGAACGTTTAAAAGACTTTCGCTTCGTAAAAGTAACAGTGCGACGCGCGCGTTTTTGTGCAGAAGCAAAATAGGTAAAAGTATTTGGTCGCCGACTAGGCTTAAAACGTTTTTTTCGAACCATTGAAAGAGTAAAGGCTATACTAACAACTACTAAGAAAGTTTTGCAAAATCAATTTTGAGCCGTTTGGCCGTTTGGCCGTTTGTTTTTGACCGCTGACGGCGCGAAGGAAGGCCCTGAGACAAGCGTTGGCCAGCAATCGAGCCGCTTGAGTATTTAAAAAACAAATTTGAATTAACCTCACGGCGACGCGCAAACTCACGGGGAAACGTTCTCTTAATAATGCGTTCGAGTTGAAAAACCTTATACAAGGGGGTGGGCGCGATGCGCTGGTTATAGCGCAAGCCAGCCGACTTACACAACACCCGGCTGTACTTCAGCCCAATTCCAAAAAAACGCACCATAAAAGGGCCAAATTTGTCATGCCGTGAAACAAAACGATACAAAAAATTTGTGCAAACCATAATAGAGGTAAAAAAATATACTATCGTTGCTTACCGGGTTTAAAATGCATAATCTGGTATCGGTAGCGAATACCCTTACCACGGTAAGGGTCGGGGAACCGAAGATGACGAATGTGATAAACGGAGCTCCCGAATAGGTCATTACGAAACGTAAAGATAAGCAGATGGTTTTTCAGCGGTTTAATGGTTACAAGAGGCAACAGCTGATACTTTGTTACGTGGTTATAACCAAGAAAAAAGTAAAGTGCGCGGCGCAAAAATGAATAGAAAACCTTAAAGCCGATCCCCTTAACGTGCAAAACACAAAAGTACCCCCCATGCAGCCCGTTATAAATAGACGAAAGGTTAGCGAAAAGTGTAAACAACTGCGAACGTGAGGCTGCGAACCACAAACGAGGCAAAAAAAAACGGGTATCAAGTGGAAAATGAAGTTGTTGGACGGGCGTAATGTAGGCGAAGCCACTTGCGTCAGAGGCAAATGTCGCAGTGCGGGAAACAAAACCACTAAACATCACAAGTAGAAAGATTACGAGAGACGCACCAAAGCCTGGCCGCCCACATTTGACAAAAGACACTCGTGTGAGTCGCAAAAGTAACCCGTGTGGGAAAACATAATATAACGATTACCGCCGCGTAGTTCTTTTCGAATTTTGTGAATGCCAAAAAAAATCGGTCGCGAGGGGGATGAAATCGCGGTAATGCCCAAAAAGTGAAAATGTCCGTAGAGGGGATAAACCTCGAGGAAAGCCCCAATACGGCGCAGCCCGGAAATATAACCGGCTCTTCGAAGGTATAGGGCAAATCTCCGATTAGTAACAGTGGAGTGAACCGTAAAGCAACGACGTTGGGTTCGAAGCGCGTAATTAAAAGCAGCAGCAAATTCGCACAAATTCAAGGCTACCATACAAATTTTTTCAAGCCTGGATAAATACCGTGCATAGCATACGATTTAAAAATCAAACGGGAAACCGCGTAAGCAGACACATATCCGCGATGGCGACCAGTGACGTAGCAATCCATTTTTTGTTTATGGCCTGCCATAAGGGTGACAACCCCGTAGGCGAACACCCGGTACTCTGGAAGAATAAGTTGACAGGCAGCGACAGCTTTCAAAAGAAGTTGAGAAGGTACAGCAACAGTTGGAAAATTACGCATGTTGGATTAGTAAGACATCAAAAACGTCCGTAACCACCTCCGCAAAGTAGTCCAGTTGGACACCGCGAATTGAACTAAAATTAATTTGAAATTCGAAGGGGTAATACCAATCGTGATAGTCAAAACCCGGATGAATAAGGGGGAAAAACGTGATAGGCTCAAGCAAAATAAATCGAAAATCCACGGTGTTAGAAGGGAAAAAAAAGCGCAAAAATTTGGTCCGCGTTGTAAACCGCAAGCGCATAAAAAAACCAAGCAAGTGTGCGGCGTACGGGCCTGAAAAGTTGGCCGAAACGCGATAACCGTCCGGGCGACCACGGGTAATTGCCGGTTTCACGTTGAAAATACGCTTGAAAACAAACAGAACGCGGGCCAGCTCAATTCGTGCTGCTTTTTCTTCCAAGCTAAACTGCAGCTCCAGCCGGGGAAAATCAATAACAAACGGAACGAGGCCAATCTCGTTATCAAGGACAATGTCCTCAAAATCAATGAATTGAGCCTGATGAAAAACTGATGGCAAAGCCTTAAAATATGACGTACGACTGCGAAAAACGCGCATTGTAACTGAATAAAATTGTATAAACTGTCAAACTAGTATTTCGAAATTCTTCATAGCGCCGCAGCTCCAAAAAAAAGAACCCATTCAGACGATTAGCGAGCGGTTCAAAATCTTGCCGTTTCAGCAAAATAGCTCGGAAGGCCAGTGAACGAACATAGGAGCCCATTTTACGCGATACACCCTTTCGGGACTGAATAAGAAGAAAGCGGACCATGTGCCCCTTTTTCAACTTACGTCTTGGGCGAACGGCAAGCAGACTCCCGATACCCAAATCCGAGGGGCCACCTGCGTGGCGTCCGTAAATCAAAATATTACGCAAACGCTTAACGCCTGTGTTATCAATAATAGCCAAAACTGCGCGGTTAGAGATGTAGTTCATTTATAACTAGACGTACGAGATAGTAACTGGAAAATTAAGCTTGCGGGCAGCACGTGTAAGAACGTGGCGAGACCAGGGGCCTTGTCTAAAGACGATTTCAAAAAGGATTTGGCCAGGCCGAACAGGACAAACGAATGTACGAAGCTTGCTCCCCTTACCCCCCCCCATCCGAACCTCCGCGGGCTTTTTCATAAGCGGAAGATGCGGATAACAACGAATATGAAATTTAGCAATCCCCTGAGTGCGTTTACGAAAATGAGGGGAAATGACTTTGCGAAAGGCTTCAATTGCCTCACGGCTTAGGTACGCGTAACTGGTCGAACGCACAATCGTACGACGCATCAGGCGAGGGGGGCGGTAGGGGTTCATAAAAAAGTAGTCAGCGAAGATTGGAGTAGTCTGGTCTGACACAAAACTATTAAAGCGAGTTAGGTTTGGATTAAAATCACGAGATTTGGACCAAATTTTAAACGGACGTTTTTGTGGGGCAGACATTGGAGATTAATATCGAAGCCAAATTTTAAGATTGCAGGCACCATACTTTAGAACAACGGTACGCTGGCCATAAGCCAACGGCACTGAAACCATGTTTGACAAAAGTGAACCGCGTCTGTAGACCCGCGTAGTCGCCATCTGTGCACGCGTAAACCGACCATTACAAATAATACGAAAGCCGCGGTAGTATTTAGTTGAAAGTCGGACAATTGGCTTAATAACATCATTCAAAATGTAGCGGTAGTAGAGTTTGGTGGTAATATAATTGAGGTAAAAGTCAACGCTACCAACGTACCCAATAAAATTGAGACGAAAAAAAATAGGAATTTTAAGATAACGGCGCGCCAAAAGGGAAGCCACACGGGCGAAGAACGTAAAAAGGCGAAGCCGAAAAAATCTGGGAAGACGGTAAAAAAATTTCAGGCTATACTTTGTAGTAGGGCGTCGAAAAATTTTTGGGCGCACACGGCGTTTACGACGGCCGCGCCGGGACCAACGTGGCGAGCGTTGAAAACGACGGCCGCGCCGGGACCAACGCCGGTTGGTGCGTCGCAATTTAACCGAGCGTCTGAGAGTTGCTACACCCATCCGACGGCGCGCCAAACGCAACCGCCGCTGTCGTTGACGGCGTCGACGATTGCGGCGCAGACGCCGAAGGCGGCGAGAGCGAACCCGTGAAAACCGGCTCTTAATTCGTCGGCGAATTGAGGTAAGGGCCGTCGTACGAAAACGTCGGCGCAAAGACAAATAGCGACGAATAAACCAATAACGACGCAAACGGCGGTTACGCTTCCAACGGCGGCGACGAAATCGACGTAGTCGTCGTAGCGTAACTAGGGTACGGCGAAGATGAGGACGTTCAACATGAATTCGCCGCCGCTGGAAGCGGATAATATCCAAACGGGTTCGACCCCGAAAACGAAAAAATGTTCGTCTAAAAATAGAGAGACGACGTTTTCTAAGCGTTGAGCGCTTGCGGAAGAGAAGGACGCGGCGACGGTATGCGTAGTCCCGCGCATTAAGGGGTAGAAGGACCGGAAAGCGATCCAGAAATCGAGAGTAACTCAGCAACCGACGATAACGTCGACGCGCGTAGAAAAAGGGACGCAAAAACGACGGAGCAGGGCGCAAAAAATGGGGACGGAGCCGGCGCGGGCGAATAAGTGGAAGAGGCTTACCCCTAGAGTCCCAGGGGGCCCAACGAGAACGAAGTCCAAGTTCGGCTACACGCGAAAGCAAGCGGGGGCGGCGCAAACGTGGAACCCGCGTCTTCGCTGGGCGGCGCCGAAGTCGACGCAAACGAAAACCCGGCCGCGTAGCCAACCAGTCTAGCAAGCGAGCATCTTGTAGGAAAACTTCCACTGTAAACCGGGTTAGTGACCGATGAAGAACAACACCAGCAAGCGCCACACCCGCACCAACGATAAGCGGCTGAGAAAAAAAGTTATTAAAAAACTGTCTAATCTTAATTTCGAAGTTAGTGTGAAAAACCCCGAGCTCGGCTGTTTTAATTGACCATGAACGGGAAACACCAAAACGGATTGCGGAAGTACGCGTTGAAATCATAGAAAATAAGAAGTGTACAAATAACTTTTTCTTTTTCTTTTTACGTTGGTGAATCGAACGCCCAGTAATCTTCGTACGCATAAAGTCGCTCAGGGGGTAACCCGCTATTGAATCTTTGTAAAGCAGGGACTTAAACGATTGGCCGTTATAATAAAACAGGCGTTCGTATCCGGGCTCGTAAGAAAAGCGGTACTTAGGGGAGAAGACTTTACTATCTGGCTTGAAGGAATTAAACAAATGGGGAAAATCTCGTTTTAGGTCACGCATTTAAGATAATAGCTAAAGGGGTTAAAAAATAACGCATAAACGGCGGGATCGCTTAAATTGCTGAACGGTACGCAAAATAATTTTTGCGTTAACGGGAGCTGTACGAGTGCGATGACCTTTAGTCAAAATACCCCAGGGTGTAACCGATGGGCGGCTTTCCCCCGTACGCCCCCCGTGGGGGTGGTCTACGGGGTTCATAGCGCATCCGCGAACGTGAGGCCGCAAACCCAACTGTCTAATTTGACCAGCTTTATAGTAAACCGGGGTTGTAAACGTAGCCGGTTCAATGGTAGTAGCAAAGGAAAACAGTTTCGCATGAATTCGGCGAAGTTCGCCAGAAGGCAATCGAATGGTTGTATAACTACCACGACGACGCAAAACCTGAACCCGAGAGCCGGGGGCACGCCCAAAAACGGGCCGCCCAGTATGAGCTGCTTGCACAAACGTAACAAAAGTACCGGGTGGGATTGTGTGAAGGCGCGCCGTTGCCACGGGGGCCGAAAGGGAACCAAAGGTAATTGAATATGGAAACTCGCGCAAACGAAATGGGAAAAAACCTAGAGAGTATTTTCCCGGAGCGGGTTTAGCGATTACTATTAGCTGACGGGTTGGGCGGGGCTGGACACGATAACGCACAGCACGAAATGGGGGAAGAAAAAAAGGAAATCGGCTGGTGTATCGACGACGTCGGGGAGTCCCGCGGTGCCGAACAGTAATTCGCCCCCGATTATTCCGACCACCCGCACGAGAGAAGGTTGACTGATAAAAAGACATTTCCAATTAAAAACGAAGATATCGCAAAAACGGCCGATTAAAATGTGCGAGCTTATGAACCTCATCACGTTTTCGTGCCAAGTTATTATTTGAGTACTTGTAAGCCATGTCGAGTTCATGCAAAAAAGCAGGAAAGAAGGGGCGGCCGCGCCGATGCTTCTCAGCGAGGGCTATCCACCAATGAAGCAAAATCGAAACTGATTTTCTATACGAAATCGGTACCGGGATCTTGTATGTAATACCGGCGATCCTCTTAGCGTATAGAAAAACCTTAGGACGAAATTTTTCAAAGAAAGCCCGAAAAAAAATAAGGGGATGAACTCGGTACTGACGGCGAACGTGAATAAACAGGCGAGCGGTCAAGTGTTGGCCGCGAAGCCGACCCCCCCTAACCGTCAGTAGACCAATAAAAAGTTTATAAGGATAAAATTTAGGTGACCCTTTAAGATGCTTTTTTTTTACCACTTGGTGTACCATATTTAGAACGGTTAGTCTTACGTTCAAAACTTTCTTTAGAAGTAAAATCATATTTACCCCGGATAGCACGATAACGGATCCCGGGCAAGTCTGGAACCCGCCCACCCCGAATCATGACGACGGAATGTTGTTGCAAAGAATGCCCCTGGCCGGGCAGATAAATTAGAGTACGCTGACCGTTTGACAGCTTAACTTTTGCAATTTTCCGAATTGCTGAATTGGGTTTTTTGGGCTTAGTCGTATAAACTTTTAGGCATACGGCCCGTTTATTTGGACTACCGGCAAGACGAGGAGTATACGGCTTATAATATCGCGGCAAACGGGGCCGGCGAGCCAATTGATTAAACGTAACCATTAGATCTAAGGCTTAATAATATTACTAAACGAGCTATTTGCAGAAACTTTAGGCTGCACGAGAAGTTGACGGGTCTGCAACAAGCGGTACTGAAAAAAGTAAAAAAAAAAAGTTTGAAAAAAAATGCGTCGGTAAATAGCATTCTTGTTATTAGGTACGTATTGAAGAGCAATGGGCTGGGTTGGGGCAAATTGAGTCAATAGGGCAAAGTGAAACGTTGATTTTGGGACGGCCCGGTATGCGGCTTGTAGTGCCGAACTAGAGAGAAGGCCTGCCCCCAACACGGTTGCCGAAAAATTATATTTTTTATTGAAATAGTTAAGGATAAATGGAGAAGAGACAACTGCCTTACTAAGGTTGGGGTGCCGTAGATAGCGCGGGGCCTTAAGGTAGTAAAAGGGGGTATACGGTTTATGAAAAGCTGAGAACGAACGCGAATAGTAAAATGCTGTAAAATAGGTCATAAGCACAAGCTTTACAAAAGTACTCGAAAGCGTATTGCACGCAAAGATCCAAACAGTTCTTTGGCTTTAAAAAAGCTGATAGGGGTATCCATCGGCTGCGAGAGCCGCAAAATATCAAACAAGGTTTCGACCGGGATAGCCTTTTGCTCATTTGCGCCCTGAAACATGAGAAACGGCATAAAAATTCCCCTAAACCGAAAGTAAAAAGTGCCGTCGGGGTTCTTAAACAAGTGGACGTTAATGAGAACACCTGTCTCGTAAAGCTCCTGGCTAAGGGCATTAAACTGCTTACAAAAGTCCGAGGAGTTAATTTGAACTTGCCCCAAAATAGCACTAAGCGGCGGGGCTGAAATTGCTTCACCAGTCGGTAGCAACAACCGAACAAAAGTAACGGCAGGGGGCCGAGAGGCGTAGATTTCCTTTTCACGAACCATATTTAGACCAGTGTTTAATACCAAAAGTACCGGGGGAAGAGGGCTCGAACCCCTAAAACCGGTTTTGGAGACCGGGACTTTACCAGTTAAGCTATCCCCCGCAAAAAAATACTATAGACCAGTATGTGCAACGTTAAGCGGCGTAAACGTTTGCGAAAAAATATTCGACGGCAACCTCGAAATCAGCCTCATCAAACTCCTCTCCAATATTATGAAGAAGAGGCCCAAAAACAGGCGAATCATCAAGGAAAGTAAGAAGAGCGTCTTGGACTTTTAGAACGTCAGCATCAGGAACACGAGTAAAGTAACCCGCATTCGCCGCAAAAAGAATAACCAATTGTTTTTCTACAGGCATAGGATCGTTATTTGGCTGTGCAAGGAGAGCATTCAACCGAGACCCAAAACGTAGAAGTTGAGCTGTCACATCATCAACCTCTGACCCAAACTGAGCAAAGGAAGCAACCTCGCGATACTCGTTCAAAGAACGTTTAAAGCGGGCAGCAATTTTTTTAAGATTTCGATTTTGTGCATTTCCTCCAACACGGCTAACCGATAGACCAATACTAACGGCTGGACGAAAACCACTTTGAAACAGCTCGGTATCAGTGACGATATTACCATCGGTAATGGAAATAACGTTAGTAGGAATGTAACCAGACAGATCGCCGGCCTGGGTTTCAACAATAGGCAGGGCAGTCAGAGACCCGCCGCCATTTTCATCCGACATATTCGCTGCTCGTTCAAGCAAACGGGAATGGAGATAAAAAACATCCCCCGGATATGCCTCGCGGCCCGGTGGGCGACGAAGAATAAGGGAAATTTGGCGATAGGCATTTGCATGTTTAGTCAGATCGTCGTAAACGAGAATGGCATGATCGCCTTGATCACGGAAAAATTCGCCAATAGAACAGCCGGCATAAGGCGCGAGATACTGCAGGGCAGCAGGTGCACTCGCATTAGCTGCGACGACTACAGTCCGCTCCAACGCCCCTTCACGGCGGAGAGTTTCGGTAATACGAACGAGGGAAGAAAGCTTTTGCCCAATACACACGTAAACGCAGTAAACTGGCTCATCCTTGAGGTCAGCGACGCGACATTGATTGATAATCGCATCAACGGCAATTGAGGTTTTACCGGTTTGGCGGTCACCAACAATCAGCTCACGTTGTCCGCGACCAATCGGGAAAAGTGCATCAACAACTTTCAAACCCGTTTCGACTGGAGTATCAACTGGCTTACGGTCAATAATACCCGGTGCATCACGCTCCAGCATGTACCATGCTGAAACAGTTTCGTCATCGGCCACTAGGGGGAGAATGTCATCGTCACCGTCAAGAGGGGCACCAAGTGGGTCAACAACGCGACCGAGCAAGTGATACCCCACCTGCAAACCACATTGGACACCCAGGGCAGCAGCGGTATTACCCACGCGTACAAGAGTGTCAGAGTCAAGCAAAAGTGCACAAACTTGATCTGGCTCAAGGTTCAAAACAATGGCATTAGTTAGTACCCCCTCGTTGTCAATTTCAATAAGTTCACCGGATTTAACGGCACTTAGACCATCCACGCGGACAACCCCGTCGGCAACGGCAATAATCGAGCCGGAAAGGGCGGTATTTTCAGCGTGAAAATCAAAAGTGAAATCAGTAAGTGTTTCTGGCGGCATGGGCGA
>Ga0170475_104853296_pt1 | contig 19232 bp, 15 predicted proteins | sample Soicark_Litter_5_FD_111474 | JGI IMG/M metagenome (GOLD analysis project Ga0170475, IMG submission 111474) | Avena fatua rhizosphere microbial communities from Hopland, California, USA. Combined Assembly of 48 SPs
GAGCAAATTGGTATGATCGTCCACATCAAAACCCCGTTTCTTGCATGCTCCTACGGTGCGTCACCATAGGAGCATCGCCACAAGCGCAGCTATCACAAAACACCGAGGCCGATCCTGAAATGACAACAAAAAATCCTTTGAATCAGATTTTATTCGGGCCACCAGGTACGGGAAAAACATACGCAACAATCGATGCGGCGTTGAGCATCCTTCTTCCGCCCGATGTCCTCTCTTCCCTTAATGGTCAACGGTCGGAACTAAAAAAGCGCTTTGATGAATTGGTAAAGGAAGGGCGAGTTCGCTTCGTTACGTTCCATCAAAGCTTCAGTTACGAGGACTTTGTCGAAGGACTACGTGCGGATATCGCGGATGAGGGTGAGACCACTGGTCAGCTTTGCTATCGAGTCGAATCAGGTGTATTCAAGAAGATTTGTGATGATGCAAGGACACTCCCGGTAACCAAAGCTGTATTGGGGTTAAAGGAAAATCCACGTATCTGGAAAATTTCAATTGACGGAGTTCACGCAAGCGCAACCCGACAATATTGCCTTGAGCATAGTGAAGCACGTATTGGCTGGGGGCATGTTGGCGATCTTCAGACCGCTGACCTCAACAATCCATCGTTTCAACTGGGCTCCAATGATCGCAGTTGTCTGCAACAGTTTTCACAAGATATCGAGATTGGCGATGTGTTGGTTTGCAAACGGTCGAATACCGAAGCGGTTGCAATCGGCGTGGTCAAAAGCGAATACCGCTTCGACGCAACTCCTCCGAAACCGCTCCGCGACAATTACAATCACGTGCTATCCGTGAATTGGATACAAAAGGACCTGAAGTTATCCATTTTGCCCTTGAATGGTGGTAAAGGGCTCACGATGAAAACAGTGTATGAGCTGGATCGCTTCACATGGCCGGATCTCGTTGAATCTCTCGGAGAGGCCGGTTACGTGCTGCCGGAACTCAAACCTTCGTTGAAGCAGGAAGCGAAGCCCTTTGTACTGATCATTGATGAAATCAATCGAGGCAGCGCATCAAGAATATTTGGCGAGCTCATCACCTTGATCGAACCATCCAAGCGACTGGGCCAAGTGGAAGCGCTGGAGGTGACGTTACCGTATTCCAAGCGTCGTTTTGCAGTCCCGGACAATGTTTACTTGATTGGCACGATGAACACTGCTGATCGTTCGCTTACTGGCTTGGATATTGCCTTGCGTCGCCGCTTCATTTTTCGGGAAATGCCGCCGAAGGCGCAGCTTCTGAAAGAGGTAAATATTGAAGGTGTAAATATCGGCGATTTATTGGAAAGGATGAACAATCGCATTGAAGTGCTGCTGGACCGAGATCATTGCCTGGGCCACGCCTACTTCATGCATCTCAAGGAAGACGGTAACGACACAATGGAAAATCTGTCGCTGATCTTTAAGCACCAGGTTATTCCATTGCTTCAAGAATATTTTTTCGAGGATTGGGAACGTATTTGCTGGGTGCTCAACGATCACCGCAAAAAAAATGAAAGCGACCGCTTCATACAACAGCCTAAAACCGACATAACTTCTTTATTCGGAAGTGACGTCGGCGGCACGTTGCAAGAACGCCGCTGGCGAATCAATGAGGATGCGTTTGAACGCGCCGAAGCTTACAGCGGGATCATTGATCATGACGCGTTTGCGCCTATGGACGCCTCCTCAAGGATTATGGATCGGAACAATCAAGTCCGGAACGGTTCTGAGGTTGCCCGTGAAGTCACCTATGACGGCTATCTAATCCGACAATTGCCAAGCAAGACGATTGAACTTACCAAAGATGGCATAGTTATTTCTCCAGTAAAACCCGTATTAAAAACACTGGCAGAAAAGCTCAACGTGAGTTCACTCAATTCCAAGGGTGGTGACCACAATACGCGACAACTAGGCCAACTGGTTATTGATACGGCGAACGCGCTTCAAATTGGATCTGAGGCCAAGACTTGAGCATTACTGTTACGGTACGAGAGCATGCTCGACTCACGACCGCGACGATACCGCCATCGCTTGATCAAGCCACTATCAGCCAGAGCGCATATGATTGGCTAAGTCGTCTGAGCGCCTCTTTTAACAAGAGCGGCGCGCGCCTGGTTCACGTCGATGATCGACAGTGGCTGAGGTTGGATAATTTCGTGGGGGTGCTGGAAAGTCCATGCGGCACCTGTATCGAAATACTGCCCAAGCACCACGACGAGCGAAGGAGTGTAGCCGAATCGCGTCAATTATTATGTCGAATGATTCAGTCGGCTCTGGACTTGCCGAAGCGAGATGTCGGAACGACAGATGTCGCCCTATTTGACGCGCCATTGTATGAATGGGTGATCAGGCAGTTTCTTTGCGCATTGGACCAATTGGTGAAGCGCGGCCTCCGATTCGACTATTTGCGCGTCGAAGAAGATCAACGTTACCTACGCGGCCAACTCGATGTCGCGCGTCAGCTACGTCAACCGCCGGGACGCCAACATTACTTTCAAATCCGTCATGATGTATACCTTGCGGACCGCCCGGAAAACAGGCTACTCAAATCTGCACTGGCATTGGTATGCACCAAAACTCAAGATGCATCAAATTGGCGGCTCGCGCACGAGTTAGCTGGACTGATGATGGAAATTCCTTCATCACGTCAGATCCCTCATGATTTTAAACGATGGCGGAACGACCGATTGATGGCGCATTACCAATCCGTCAGACCGTGGTGTGAACTCATCTTGTGCCAAGAAATGCCGATGGCGGTGAGCGGCGATTGGCACGGCATCAGCTTGCTTTTTCCCATGGAGAAATTATTTGAGCGATTCGTGGAAGCAGCACTGCGGAGGACGCTCTCTTCTGAGGCACATCTAACGACACAGGCGAGAAATAAATTTCTTTGCACGCATGAGGGCGATGGTTTCTTTCAGCTCCGCCCAGATTTCGTTCTCTCTCATCTCGGCAAATATTGGGTATTGGATACGAAATGGAAGCGACTGGATAGCGCCAATCGCGCCGAAAACTACGATATGAGTCAATCAGATTTCTATCAGTTGTTTGCGTATGGATCGAAATATTTGAATGGCAATGGAGACGTCGTGCTTATTTATCCCTGCACTTCTGATTTCCGATTGCCGCTCCCCCCCTTTAGATTTAGTGAATCGATGGCCTTGTGGGCTATTCCGTTTGATCTTGAAATGGAACAACTGATTGAACCGCCTGTTGAATTAATCCCGCTCCATTAACGTGCCGTGCGCAAGATGACTCGCTGCGCCGTGCCACCCCTTCAGCGCGACAACACTTGAGATTTATCAATGAGCACCCCGCAATTAGTTTGACAATGGAAGAAAAACAAGAGTAGGAGATCATCATGTCGCGCGTCGTGCCCAATGAATGGATTTCTAATTGGCACCACGGTGCCATCGGTCTTAAGCACTCATCAAATGACTTCTATGGCGAGGTCGAACGCGCGCTCGGCGAGCACCACCTCGACGACCTCAAGATCGAGCGCGTGCAGTTGCACGAAGGAGGAATGTTCTCGGCCAAGCGGGAATATCTCCAAGTGCAGCGGAAAGCAAATGTGTTCCTGATCTGCGCCGCACCGTTCGGCAACGATTGCTTCTTCATCTCCTGGTGGCTCGGTTATGTCGAGTCCGGTTTCTGGGCGACGCTCGGCCGCATTCCGATCATCGGTTTTTTCGTACGCAATTTCATCAAGCGCCATACGAATTACTCTGTCGATACCGCCTACATGTTCCAGTCGCTGACCCATACGATCGTGTCAGAAACGCTCGACGTACTCTTGACGGCGAAAGGCATGCGGGCATTGTCGGATACCGAGCGCGCACCGGTCATGAGCACTTTCTTCGCGCGGCTTGGCGGAGCGTAACCAAGGGCGTCGGAGCGTGCCGTGTCTACGCACTCACGCTCCGAACGCATCACGACGAGCTTCTACGCGTGGGAGGCTCGGGGGCGTGGCTGGGACGTTGCTCCGTATCCGGTTGCGCTCGAACCGCCCTATCGGTCATATTTTCTCCTCCCCGATGACGGTGGCCTGCAATCCGCACCAATCGACGACGGCAGGCGACCGACCTGGTTGAGCAGATTCGCCGAGTTCATGACGAAAGAACGGGCGCTCTTCGGCAATGCACAGAAAGCGGAAGAGGAACCGGCAGAGCCATTCGTCGAGCAAGACCTCTACCCCATCGCAATCGATCCTGCGCCCTATACGTTCGGCATTCGCGTTCCGTCCGACTTCACCGCAGACATGGAACAGATGCGTCAGCTCCTGCTTGCATTCTCGTCCTGCATCCAGCCGGTCAGCTTCGAATTCGTCGGAGCAAACGGCCAAGTGCATCTCCAGATCGCGTGCCACGATGCCGACCAGGACAACGTCTTCGCAACGCTCACCGGACACATTCCCGATATCGTCGCCATCCCCAACGATGATGTACTTATTCAACAGTGGAACTACGGACGGGAAAGCGTCATCGTCGATTGCGCGCTGGCGCGGGAATTCTTCTTGCCGATCAAGACGGGAACCTCCTTCGGCGTCGATCCGTATATCCCGCTCGTGTCGGCCCTTGCGCGCGCACTGGAAGATGAATGCGCCTGCGTGCAGGTGTTGTTCCAGCGGGTGATCAATCCCTGGGAAGAGACCATCCTTGATGCCGTACGAGGCAATGGCAGCGGACGGTTCGACGACGCGCCGGAATTCGTGCCGTTCGCGAAGGAGAAGACCGCGACGCCCCTCTTTGCGGTAGTGCTCCGCGTTGCCGCCCAAGCGGACACGCCGGAACGCGCCTGGACGCTGCTGCGCATGCTGCAAGGGTATCTCCTCCAGTTCAACCGGACGGGGAGCAATGAGTTCACCCCGCTTGCCAATGACGGCTATCCTGATGATGTCCATGAGGATGCGCTCCTTGCACGGGTGAGCTATCGCTCCGGCATGCTCTTGTCGCTCCATGAGCTCGCGGGCCTCGCACACTTCCCTGATAAATCGGTGACGCATCCCGCGCTGGTGCGGTTGAAACAGCGCACCAAGGAAGTCCCGCAGGAAGCGCTCGGCCATCGACTGACGCTCGGCTGGAACGAACACCGGGGTGCGCAGGCGAAGGTCACGCTTGCGACCGAAGCGCGGATGGCGCACATGCACGTCATCGGCGCTTCGGGCACCGGGAAGTCGTCGTTCCTCTTGTCCCTCATCAAGCAGGATATCGATAACGGCGAATCGCTGGCCGTGCTTGATCCGCATGGCGATTTGACCGACGACATCCTTGCGCACATTCCGAAGCATCGGCAGGATCAGGTCATCGTTTTCGATCCCGCCGATGAAGCATGGCCGATCGGGTTCAATATTCTCTCCGCCGCGAGTGAACAGGAAAAGACGCTGCTGGCCTCCGACCTGACCGGCATCTTCGCCCGCCTCTCGACAAGCTGGGGCGACGTGATGAATACGGTGTTAGGTCAGGCGGTACTCGCGGTCCTCGAAAGCACTGCCGGCGGCACCCTGCTTGACCTGCGCCGGTTCCTTGTCGATGAGCGTTTCCGTGCGCAGTATCTGACGACTATTCCCGATCAAGAAGTCCGTTATTTCTGGCAGAAGGAATATCAAGCAATCGGCAGCAAATCCATCGGGCCGATTCTCACACGCCTGAATATGTTCCTGCGCTCGAAGCTCGTGCGGCATATCGTCGGGCAGAAGCATGCGAAGCTCAATCTCGGCGACGTGATGAATGGCGCAGACAGAAAGATACTCCTCGTGAAACTGCCGCAAGGCATGATCGGAGAAGAGAATGCTGCGCTGCTCGGCAGTTTGTTTGTAAGTAAATTCCATCAGCATGCATTGGCGCGGCAATCGATGCCCAAAGCAAATCGCCGGCCGTTCTACCTGTACGCGGATGAGTGCCAGCACTTCGTCACGCCGTCCCTGGAAGCATTGCATGGCGAGGGCCGCAAGTACGCGCTTGGGATGACGCTCGCGCATCAAACGCTGGCGCAACTAGAGCGCATGCCGTCCATCGCCGCTGCGATCCTCGGCAACGCCTATACCCGCGTCGTCTTCCGTGTGGGGAGCGGTGACGCGAAAAAACTCGCCGAAGGATTCTCGTTCTTTGAACGGGACGACATCGAATGCCTCGGACGTGGACAAGCAATTGTACGGATTGGCGGAGCTTCGAATGACTGCAATATCGCGACGGTTCCCGTGCGCTCCGTCCCTGCCGACGAAGCCGAAGCGCGCACCACCGTCATCATTGCCGAGTCGCGCGCCCGGTATGCCATGCCGCTTGCCGAACTGAAGGAACGATTCGCAGAATGGTATCCACAGCCGGAGGAGCCGGCACCGAAAACAGTCCCTCCATCGGCAAAGGAAGAGCCTCAGCCGGAAGCGCCCGTGACGCCGGATATTGAAATACCGCCCGAGAAGCCGGAGCCGCCACGACCGCCGCCGAAGAAACGTCCCGAGCTTCCCGAACTCCCGGAACTTGGTCGCGGCGGCGCAGAACACAAATATCTCCAGCATCTCATCAAGCGACTGGCCGAAGAGCGCGGATTCCGCGCGACGATCGAAGATGCCGCAGGCGACGGCCGTGCCGATATCGTGCTCAAGAAGGACAAGCTGACGGTCGCTTGCGAAATCTCGGTGACGACGACGGTCGAGCACGAAGTCGCCAATCTGACGAAATGTCTTCAAACGAAATTCGATCACATCATTTTTATTTGCAAAGACAAGCGGAAGCGGACGAAAGTGGAAGCCGCATTGAAGGCAGAACTGCCCGACGTGAAGCACATCATCTATGTTGCGCCGGATGACATTCTTGCGGCACTGGAGCGGGTTGATCCGCAACCGCAAACTACCGAAGGAACGATACGCGGCTACAAGGTGAAAACGAACCGGTCTACCCTCTCCGCTGAAGAAATCACCGCGAAACGGAAAGCAATATCCGAAGCAATTACACGATCACTTGCGAGAGGAGAAAGGCGTTGAAATGGAAAATGAATTGCGAGAGCATATGTAAAGCAAGTCATTTGAGAAAAGACGAAACTCCGAACCGCTATCTTGCCAAGCCGATAGAAGAGGGCTGAAACAATTCGGCCTTGTCAAAAGCGTTGTTCTAGCTGTGGAAATAGAGGTGTATGTCAGTGTATATTGTCCGCTAGCAGCGGCTTGCCGGCCTCGGAGCGTCTGGGGGCAACGCAGCGTCCCTCTTCGTCGAACGGGACAAAATAGAGCGGAATGGATGATCCATCTGCTAGCGTGAACATGCTAAATAGGCCCGCCAATATAGAGTCGCCTACGTAGCACCTCCGGCATCAAGCGATGCATGACTTGAATTCAAATTAGCACGGACAGCGCCATCTTTAACGCTGCGGCTCGCTTATACGTTGAGCACTTCTCAATGAGCGGCACACATTTCCCTAGATAATTGATGTGGCGAAAAGTTGTACCAATGTTATTCCGCCTCGTTTTCGCTAGCCTTTCATATGCTTGAGTTTAGTAAGTGCCTCGGGCACAGAAAGCGTGACCATGGGCGGTTTTTCCACGGATTTTTGCTTCTCCGTAGCATTGACCGCTCGATCAGCCCTAGTTGCTGCCGACTTTATCTCAGATGCAGGTTCGGGAAGTTGGGTGACATACATTAGCAAGGCCTCGCGCGAGCCTTCTATGGGCGGCTCGATCACAGCAAGGCGCGCAGCCTTGACCTCTCGATGGGCAATGCTGGCGGGAGTATTTGTGCGCGGTGTCTGGCGCTTGGTGAGCTCCGAAGCAAATGTGTTGGCGCGCAACGTGCCAGCACCTGCCTGCATCCGCAGGCCCAATGGTGGCAAATTCCATTTCTCGCACAGGTAGCGCAGGATGCTGGTATGATCAAACTCAGTCTTGATTTCTCCCACATCCACCCACGGCGAGACCAGAATCGCCGGTACCCGCACACCAAGCTGTCTGAAGCTCCACTCGCCTGTAAAATCGTCAGGCGGTACCGTCAGCGGCGGACGAACGTGATCGAAAAATCCCCCATGTTCATCGTACGTCACAATCAACAAGGTCGAATTCCAGAGAGCTTCGTTCGCACGTAATGCGTTATAAACGCTGGCAACCAGTGCCTCCCCCTGACGCACATCCGCTGGCGGATGCTGGTCGTTCTCGTCTTTGCCGAAGTAGCAAGGCTCGATGAAGGTGTAGCTCGGGAATGCCTGCGGATCTCCTGCAGCGCGTTCGAAAAAGTCATCCATGCCGTCATAGCCGCGCCCGGTAATAAATTCCGGAAGGAGGCGCGTCATGACAATGCTTTGCGGCAGGCCGTGATGGTAGATTTTCCACTCCTTCCCTGCCGCCGACAGCCGGTCATAAATCGTTTCCTGATAGTAAAGGCCCATGTTTTGCGGTTCCCTTGCTGATGGCATATGGACATGGCCAAGGCAGGTACCGCTATGCGCGAAGAAACGATTTTGCCAAGTCGGACCCGGCATCGAAGAAAACCAATGATCGCAAACTGCGAAATTACGCGCAAGTGTGTGCAATACCGGCAGCGCGTCGTCTTCTGGCTTATCGCCGAACGTGAAATATGCCATGACCTGCTGCAGCTCGCCATCGTCTGCGTCGGGAAAACGCGCGAGGTAGCTTGTTACAAAGCCTGACATCGGTGACGCCTCCGAGCCAATCTGTTCGAGCGTCGCCTCGTGCTCATGATTGAGGTCGCGTTTATTGCCAATCACCCAGTTGGCGCCGGGCTTTTGCTCGATGCGTCTCCCGTCCAGCTTCTCGTTGTAGTACGCTTGCTGCCCGTTTGGTCTGACGCCTTCGACAGTCGAATTAATCTGTGTCATGCCGCCAAGCATATGATCGAAAGAACGATTCTCGAGCATGAGCACCACTACGTGCTCGATGGGGTCGGGGTTCGCGGCGGTACTTGTAACCGCTTTCATCGGTACAACCGGTACCGATTGCTGTGCCAGCACCCGGCGTTGCGCCTCTTCCCTGGGCTCGATTGCTTTCGAATGCATGCGCATGTAGCCGCGCCCGAATCGGCTGGAAGCCTTGGCTTGTTGACGCTCCTTGGCTTGCACATCACCTGGATGGAAATATGTCGCGTGCTGCTGTGTCTGCGGATTGTAGTACCCAATATATCCGCCTTTGGCAACTCCGAATGATTTAAGCGGTTTGCGATGCTTATCCAGCACTCCTAGGAAATCGTTGCGTCCCCCTTTCTGCTCTTCTGGCGTGAAATACAGCGGCAGCAAAAAGTTGGCGACCTCCACATTATCGATCTTGTAGGTTTGCGATTGTACGGCGTCACATATCTCGAACCAATGAAACACTTCAACATCCGGATGCTCCGGATGCGGTCCCTGCACTAGTAGATTAGCTTGCGCGTCACCAATCAGTTCTAGGGCTTCGTGTGACAGGGTGACTGACCAAGCTTCGTGCAGCCTAGCTGCCAGTTCGGTGAACACAAAGCCGTAGGGAATGCCATGATTATTTCTCTCGTGGTAGCCAAGTGCATCCTCCATATCGACCTTATCCCACAGGTAAAGGACGGCGTCCCCACGCAACTCCTGCAGTCGCTGCTTGTTCGGGTTCCGTCCGATCTTTCCTTCCAGGCGCAGCTGAGCACCAAAACTCCAGTAGGGTTGAAAGTCTTCGGCAATCTGTCGGTTAATCGCGCGGATCACGCATTGCAGCTCGGCATCAGTGATGGTGTCGGAATGATTGACTATCGAGATAATCATAAAGCCTCCATGAGTTATATATGGTTGGTTGCAGCATGGACGAATGGCTCACTACTCCGTGTTCACTTCCGCCGAGATATACGACTGTTAACTCGGGTCGGATCGATAGAACCTATCATTTTGAAAATCAACTTGCATGTACAACTCGCGGCGGTAGCCGCTATCGCTTTTCGCCATGAAGGACTCGAGGCCCTCACCACTGTACTGTCGTTCGCCGCTGAAAGAGGGGGCGACTTGCTTATATCCCTCCTGAACCGCTTGGTGTGGCCCGAGCTTGTTCGCGGCCCGCTTTAGTAACGGGATCATTGTCGTTCTGGCTGTACTGCCATTTCAAGCAAGTTTCGGATTTCGGCTCAAGCGAAAAACCTGCCAACGCAAGAGCCACTTTAAATGCACGCATATGGACATTAGCCCAAGCCACATAAGGTAGAGAACGAATATCGTTCAAGTGCGTCGACTTGAATTGGCACAAGTACGTATCTTCCCGCACATATTCGGGAATGACGGTGCCTTTAGTAGCAAGTTCAGCTTTCTGTGACTTATCAAGAGATTGCTTTGCTTGGATGAGAATGTAATCTGAATTGGACTCATCAGCGGCTAATAATAGTCCTCAGTTGTTTGTCGAGGTTATCCTTTAACGCGTCGTCAATATCTTCTCTCTTTATCAACATTTCAAAGGTGTCGACCCGTTTTGTTCGGATCGCTTGTGCCATACCTGAATCACCAGGATAAAGGTGCTGAAGACCTTCGCGGTCCCCTCAGACAAATCTTGACCATTGCCAATCGGAGCACAGGAGCTGGGGTTTGATCTATAGAACAGTTCAGGAAAGCGATAAAGCATTATCGAGGCACGATCAAAATTGCCAGTGGTAAGACCCACAGACGACAAACGACGGAGATTGTGATCAACCATACGCTTACTCCAGAAATTGGGATAGCCAGCGAGATAAGTATAGATTCCTGGCCGCCTTCCGGATCGATCATTGCTATATCTTCCTAGCGCATCCCGCGTAGGCTGATAGCCCAAATCATCTTGCCAGCGGAATTCCTCCTCGCAACTGCTGGTTGGGTTTTGGTGCTCATGCTGGAAAGCGAGGGCGTGCAGAAACTCGTGGCGTACCGTCGCCTGCCAAGAGGCGGGCCGCTGAATATGAAACCCTTCTAGATTAAGAGTACGTTGATTGGCGCGACCGCCAACCGGACTATGCGTGCTACCGATGTTTTGGCTGACGCTGTCGTTGCCTACTAACGAAAAATAACCGTCTTGGTCGAACGACACACGTATTTGCAGCATAGCTCTGATCGTTCGTTGACCAGCTGCGATACATGCCCGTCGCCGCGTTAAAGCCAAAATCCAATTTAATATTGCACGAATCAGTTATCTGGCGGGTTGCCTGTTCGATATCACGGTGTAGTGCCGTGTCTCCATCAAGAAATGCAACTCGCACAGTCGTTCCTGGTATCCATCGCACCAGATCTTCAACAAGAAAGGCTCGGCCTTGCGGGTCTGTTGCTGAAGAACGTGCAAACCATCGATCGCGTACTTCCATTGTTGATAAAACGTTCTCAGGCAGCGCTTCCAGAAGAATGTCTTCATCATGCAAAGCTGGCTCACTGGGTAAACGGGAAAAATTGAGTCTCATGATTGGTCTCCTCATAAATTTAGCCGCAAGGCTTTACCGAGTGCCCCATAAAATTTATGGGCTGGAACGTTTCCCCAAGCTTCTTTGGTATTGTTTTAAGAAGAACCTGTGCCAAATGAGCTGGCACGAGAGCGGTACATTCGATGGTCTTTGCATCTCTCCCACTGAAGACGAGAAACGTCTGGCCGAAATATCCAATGTGATTGACTACCATCGCAATAGCTGTTGCGTCATGCCAAAGCACGAGCAGCATTTCCTCATCGTTCAGTGCTTTTTCAACTGACTCAATAGCCTCTTTGAGTTGCTCGTACACGCGAACTGCATCCATTTCAGACTCCGGTGAAACAGGGGAAGGGTAAGCGCTGGCCTGGTTACAAACCATTTCTTCCATGACACACCCTTCCAATCCCTTTCATTCAAGATATTCAATTACCTAATTAGGGTCATCGGTTGATAAAACCTTTGGCTTCGACTATGCCACCGTTTTGAACGCCGAATAACTGGAGAAATTTGTCTTCACCTTGCGCTGACTCACCCATCACTTGCTACCCCAAGTATGAAATAAATGCGCTAGGAGTGACAGCCCTCAAGCCCTCATCAATTTCCCACTTAACTATTTAATTCAATTTAGTTGGATGCTCACTAAAATAAAGATCAAACTTCGATGTTCTTGAGGCTCGACAAACGAGTGTTAATTCGCCATCTTGTCATTTTTAGGCGCAAGACAAGGCTTCTCAATAGGTAAGAATGCACTCGTTCGCTGTAATTGACTTACTGCGGAGCGCACCAGAAAAAGGCAACCGTAAGAGATAATGCTGTTCACGTAAATGCGATCCGGATGGCGATGGTAAATCGAAACTCGATCATGTGCGGGACATGTCGGACAATGTCGTGCGGCGCAAATGCCTGCCGTTTCGTGTCTCGTCGAGTGCACAAGAGGCGTGTGGCTGGCATTGGAAGATCGAGCAGTTTCTGAGAACTTGTATCCAGTTCAGGCCCCACACGATCTCGCAGGTGAACACGTCCTTGACGCCGGCCAAGTAACCCTACCGCAACTGTGCAATGTATTCGTAAAGGCAGCATCAGAAAGACCGACCTACCTAACGAACTGCAGGCTGGTAGTCGGCTTGTGTTCGCGGTTACAAATCGCTCACGCGTAATTGGAACTCCTGCGCATCGATATTCGCCTGAGACAGGTGAATATGCTTGAGAGCCTGATTCTGCCGGATGTGGTCGCACACAATATTGCGGTGCTCAGGATCGAAGCGCGTGCCAAAGATCAGGCTCTTGATGCATGAATGCGGAAGATCGAACAGGCATATGGGGAATTGGGCATCGCACGCCTTCTTATCCGTACGATCATCCAGATACCGCACGATGCGAAACTCCTGCTCATACGACCACTCGCTGCTTTTCGTAAAGAAATGATCCATCAGCACTTCCTCGTTTACAGGAAAGTGCGGGCGTCGAGCTGTGTAATATACGTTGCGCGCTTCCTGAAATCCTCTTTTCCGGAATGCCGGATCTTCGATATCGAGTTAGATGACGGCGCCTTTATGCTCGTTGGAATAATGCGCCCACATGAGCAGGTTGTCTCTCGTTGAAGTGAGCGAAAGAATACCGAATTTCTGATCGATCGATTTGATTTTTTCTATGATTGATTTGGCGATTTCCGCGTCGCGGATAGCAGGTCCTTTTGATGGTGTGGACCACAGATAGGAAAGCGGCAGTGTGAAAGCATGGCGTGACGGTACCAGCGGATTGGATATGAGGTCGGCCATAATATTATTGGCCTGATCCACGAGACCAGACAACCTCAGTGCTTCTGCCACTTCTTGAAGCCGGAAGGCGGGCATTTCGAATGGATCGTTGAAGGCGCCCGGTTGCGTGAACCTGATTTGTGCGCCCAGGATGTCATCGATGCGTTCGGCAGTGATGTGTTTGTATAAGCGCATGGCAGTGAAATATTGGGATCGATCGATCAATGAGACAGGCTACACTGTCGCCTGTTGGGTGATCATCACATTGGTGATCCATCCAATGGCTTTTGTTTTTACGGTTCCATCCTGCGTGACAAAGACGTCAGAACAGATATTGATGTTATCGATCATCGCTTTGGCTTCCGCCAGATTGGCCGTATCACGCAAAGCCCTGAAGCTTCCTTCAAGAACTTCCTTGAAATATTTATCGGCCATCATATCGGCCAAAGTCAGGTTTGCGATTTCCTTTCCACTTGCTGCAGCTTGTACGACAAATCGATCTATCAGGCTTCTGTGCACCATGTATTTCACAACGCCTGCTGCATCAAGTATTGGCAGACGCTCTTTTTTCTGCTCATCGAGGATGTCATCAAGGATGTCCGCTTTCAGCTTGATGCTTGTCTCGGGAACGGTAAGGTTCAGCTTTACAGCTTGCTCGATCGGAATCATAACGCTGAGAACCGGTGTGGATTTCAGTTTTTCCTCGGACGTTAATTGCCGCACTAGAGCAGAAGTGTTGCGAACAGCTGACTCGAAGTTCTCACGAGAAAAGTAAAACGCTAGGACAGTGCCTGCCCATGCGCTTAGAACAGGAAGCAGGATGCTGAAGATATCCTTGATGGCGATGAATTTGGCACCGTCTGTTGTTGCCGCCACGAAGAGTCCGGTAATGCCGAGTATTCCCGTCACAGAGAAGACGAAGGCAATAATCCACTTTGCCAGGTTGAATCTGAAAGAACCATCATCACCGACCGTCTTTTGATTCGTGGGATTTACCGGCGAATCAGACATACATGGCCTTTATCGAAGGACGGATCATGGCTTTTTGAAGGGTGTTGACGTGGATGAGGCGGCCGTATTTTCACGCAGGTCGGGATTGTCGGCCAGCCAGGCAAGACGCCGGTAGATCTCGCGTGTCCCTGTCGTTGCACCGGCGTTGCGCCCATCTTTCGGCGTGGCGCAGACCATTTCGTATATCTCATTGGCCACACCCTTAATGTAGATTGCCAGCGATACGCCCCCGTACAGCACAACACCGAACCGGACTTCCGAAGCGTACTCGATGGTCTTTTTTTCGGCTGACTCCGCGTTGGCTGTTGAGGTCATAGCCGGCTCCTCATAACACGCGCAGGAAACCCGTCCCTTGCGCGATCTCAGGACCTGTGTTCAGGGCCTCAAGATTGCAGGCGGATGTGCGCCGATATGCATTGCATATACACCTGTAGCTGGTCCGTCCTTTCCAGAACGGCACACCTATGTTTTAGGAATCCATAGACATGAATGCAAACACAAACCATCGGCATATGCGCTTCATCAAGAAGTGTTCATGTTGTACTGCGATATGGATTTTTTAAAGATGCCGCGTGGACGTTGAGTTGACTCGAACGCATCCTTGCACGCGCCATCCGGATTTTATGCTCCGTCCTTTTACGTTATCTCAAACTGCGTACGAAATGCGCTCCTAGCATGAATACACAGAAGGTGCGCAAGTAGAGCAGACGTCAACTTGTCCATTTCCACAACCAACAAGGATGTGAGGGGCCTATTTATTGCGTGACAAATTTGTCATGCCAGGCATGTGCCATTGCTCATTCGTATTTGTGTATGAATCATTAACAAGGTTAAACAAAGGAGCGCTCAATCATGGAATTCTCATTGTCAATATCTACGCCGAATCAGGTTTTTCGGAAGCAGATGTCTGTCCGCAGGTTTTGTCTGTCGCTTGCTGCGGGCATTATGCTGGCGGCTGGTGTCGCCGGTTGTAAAACGGCGCCGCCCCAGGCTAAAGCGGATACTACGCAAACTGTTACTGCCGAGATGGCGCAACAGCCCAAGTCATTCGCCATGGCGGCAATCCCAGCCGGTTGGACCGAAGATAAGACAAGCTTTCCAAACCATCCAACCTGGATGTTCATGCCGTCCAGCGCCATGCGCAATGGGAAGCACGCATTGATGGTCGTACTACATGGCTGCAATCAGACCCACAACCAGTTCAAGCAGTTTGGCAATTTGGAGAATGCTGCGACAAAGCGCGGCATTGTGCTCGCGATTCCCGATGTCGGAAACCAGCATTTCGGCAGCGACGAACAACGATGCTGGGACTATGACATGGCCCAGGACAAGCATCATAATATGAACGATGTCATCAGCATTGCCGAAATGCTTGCCGACAGTGGTAACGGCAATAACATCGACCGCAATCATATCTACGTTGTCGGCCTGTCCTCAGGGGCGGGAATGGCGCTGGACCTCGCTTGCAAGAGGCCGGATCTTTTCGCTGGTGTTGGCGCTATCGCGGGCCCGTCAGTGGGCAGTAATCAGAACATGGCCTTCGTTGGACCAACTAAGCTTCCTCAATTCCCCCTCCCATTCCCCATCCCTCTTCCAGCGGACAACGTCAGCAATGCGACTGATACATGTAAAGCGCTTGCTGCCAAGACTGGCACAGCGGCCCTATTTGAAACGCAAATCTCCAGCATCGCCGTTGGCGATATGGACAGGGACAGTCCTAACGCTAGATTTCCCTTCCAGTCAATAAACCAATCCGCATGCGCTCATGCGGGTCAGATTGCGTTGGTCAGCGAAAAATGGAGCCCGGACAATGTCGAGGCATTGCGCAAGATCTACGGCACCGGTGCGCTGGAGGGCGAGAAATCTGTGCAAGGCGGGCTCGCCACGAAGCGAGCAGCAATGAAGGATGGTAAAGAGCGCATTTCATTCGTCATGATAAAAAATGTAGGGCATGCCTGGCCAGCGGGGACAGGCAGCGCGAGATGCAATCCTACAAATGATCCAAATGGGCAGGAGGCGGGCGTTTGGATCGCGCAGAAAGGACTGGACTATCCAGAGTTCATCACGGATTGGCTAATAACCAACAATGCACGATGACCTTGACCAGATCCTGGAAACAAACAAGACCCTTAACGAAAGCACAGCCCACCAGCTACTTCACCAACAGAGATCACAGCAGGACTCTGGTCGAAACATTCCTGGTCAACGGTATGAATCACGGCACGCCTATTTTCAGTCGGCATTTGTTCCAGCTTCTTCATCGCCAAGTTCTGGGGACTGGCGTCTTAGGGTTAGCGCTTGATTGTTTGAATTTTATCTTCAGGAGGCCAAACATGAATACCGTAATGAATAAAGGGACTGCCATTGGTAAAAAGGTGTTGGGTTCAGTTCCCGATGCCGAGAATCTGATTGTCACGAGCGACCATCGCTGGTTTGTCGGCGGCAGTGACGGGTTCTATCAAATCGATCGGGATGGCCTTGCACCACCGCAGAAAATCCCGATTGCTTTCGATGCGCATGCCGCTCCTTCGATCGGCAACCGGGCTTTTTTCTTCGGCATTACCCAGTTCCAAAATTTTATTTATTCCACCTGCACTCCAGATATAAATAGCGCGGCCTCGCCGCGTTACATCATGCTGATGGATTTGCAGCAATCGCCAGCCACCATGGTGGCGATTCATCAAATAACCGATCCAGCAATTTTTGACGGCTTGGCATCGGATGCGGTCGGGCATTTGTACCTTACCAATCTAGGCACGTTTCGCCCCCTGCGGCCGGGCAGGATCGTCAAGCTCAACATGACATCCCCCACGACAGTGGCCAGCCAGTCGACTTGGCTGGAGGCGGACGGCCATCCGAATGGCATCAAGATTGATGGCGACATACTGTATTTCACGCAAGAACCGTTTCGTCTTCTGGGTCGCAGCACGGTGGAAAAGGTCCGCATCAAATCCGACGGAACGGCTGGCGTACCGGAGACAATCTATACGACCGGAATCGCCCGGCTCCTGGACGACATTGAGCTGGTCGAGGGCGGATTGGTGATTACCCAGGGCGGGCTCATTGATGAGTTTGATCCCGCGACGTTTCATAATAGCCAGTTCAACAAGATCATCCATATCAGCGAATCCGGCCAGGAACTCCATAGCAGTGATCTCCCGTTGTCTCCACCCAGTGCGGTAAAACTGGTTCCTGATTCTGTATCGCCCTCTCCAGATTTGATCGTGACCGAGCGGACTGGTGAAGTCATACGGTTAAGCCAAGGATGGGGATTGAGAAACCGGCATTAACACAGCCAAGACAAGTTGCGCAGCATGCGTTTATCGAAGCGATTCAACCGTCATCCGACGAACATAGGCAAACTCATGCGTGTCATTCGCGCCCCGATCATTCCAAACGGCGTGACCGGGTCGCGAAGACATGTTAAATGTTGTGTCCATAGGCAAATGGCCTGCTAGTCCGGCGCATCTCCTCGACCCTCCCCCGCACGCGCGGCCTTCGCTTTCGCTTGCAAAAAGATACGCAATTGCTGAAGGTTGGGTTCCTCCGCGAGGTCCGTCCATTCCACCGTATGCCGCTGTTCTCCTTGCTCGATCGTGACCGTGTACTGAACATAGTCGGCAGCGCCCGGACGGGGAGGATTTATTTTTGACGGGAGCGCAAAAAAATTTGCGGCATCGACCAGACGTTTCAACTCGGCCACATCGGCCTTGGTGAGTTGATCGCTGTCGATAACGACTGGTTTGGCGAGGCCCGGCAGATAAGCAACGCCGCCGCCAACCGTGAAGTGAACACGCATCGCACATTCTCCCATAACGCTATCTGCATAGGCATTATGCAGCCATAGGTAAAGCAGGCCGATGACGACCTGCCGCAGTATCTGTCCCATCACTATGCATCGGGTACGGCGCGCCGCAAGCACGCCGTGCACGCGAGAGGATCTCATCTCACGCAGCCTCTAATATCGGTTCCAGTGATTCAATTTCGATCCCTACACTCTTCCAGCCTTTACGCACCGCGCCCTGTTCCGCGCTTCCTGCGCCGAAAAGCCGGCCAGCGTCGAGGGACGTGAGCATGGCAAATTGCCGAAATCCACTCATGGGATTGAGCCTCGGGTCGCGCAGCGTCTCGTACCAAATCCGGCCCGCCTTCTCCCAGGCGTATCCGCCGATTTCAGTGGCGACAAGAAAGAAGGCGTGGTTCGGAATGCCGGAGTTGGTGTGCACACCGCCGCTGTCCTCGAACGTATTCACGAAATCCTTCATGTGCGCCGGCTGGATATCCTTGCCGAGCAATTTGTCATCGAACGCGGTGCCGGGAGCCTTCATCGAGCGCAGAGCGACACCCTTGACCTTGTCCGTAAGCAGTCCGGCGCCGATCAGCCAGTCGGCCTGATCGGCCGTCTGTTTAAGTACGTACTGCTTGATGAGCGAGCCGAATACATCCGATATCGACTCGTTGAGTGCGCCGGATTGAAAATAGTATGCGAGCTCTGCCTCGATTTGCGTCACGCCATGCGCCAATTCATGACCGATGACATCAAGCGAGATGGTAAATCGATTGAACAGGTCGCCGTCGCCATCGCCGAATGACATGCGCTCTCCATCCCAGAATGCATTGTTGTAATCCAGGCGGACGTGCACCGTGGCATCCAGCGGCATGCCTTTATCGTCGATCGAATTCCGTCCGAAGACTTTGTCGAAAAAGTCGAACGTGGCGCCCAGACCGTCATACGCTTCGTCAACGGCTTTATCGCCGGTCGGTGGAGCGCCTTCCGCGCGTACCAGTTCACCGGGCTGGTTGTTGGTATTGTGAGCGTTGTAAATCGTCCGGTGTTTCTGGGCTTCCGCTTGCACTCTTGCGCGCAGTTGGGCGGCCGCTGGAGCGGGCCCGCGCAGACTGGCTCGTAACGTCGGAATGTATTGTCGGCTCCCATGGTATGCATTGCCGCTGTGCGTTGCTGCGGCGTACCGTTCTGTGCGATCGAGCGAAGAATATTAGGGGGCAGGATGCAAAATATGGAGTGACGGTGAAAGATTGATTGGCACATGATAGAACTCCTTGTTCAAAAAAGTTAGCGCTTGCAAACGCGTTGC
>Ga0170475_100692265_pt1 | contig 19226 bp, 9 predicted proteins | sample Soicark_Litter_5_FD_111474 | JGI IMG/M metagenome (GOLD analysis project Ga0170475, IMG submission 111474) | Avena fatua rhizosphere microbial communities from Hopland, California, USA. Combined Assembly of 48 SPs
CTTGGCCTTGTTGCCAGGGTTGGACAGCTCATGCCAGTCGGTCCACGGCGCCGAGACGCCGACGGCCGTCTGCTCGTTGTGCCAGAGCTGGTCGTCGAGTCCCGCCATGACCGCGTGCATGCGGCCATCGGGATGGACCGCCAGCGCCAGCGCCTTGGCCTTGTTGCCGGCGTTGGACAGTTCGTGCAATCGGTCCACGGCGCCGAGACACCGACGGCCGTTTGCTCGTTGTGCCAGAGCTGGTCGTCGAGTCCCGTCATGACTGCGTGCATGCGGCCATCGGGATGGGCCGCCAGCGACAGCGCCTTGGCCTTGTTGCCGGCGTTGGACAGTTCGTGCCAATCGGTCCACGGCGCTGTGGCGCCGACGGTCGTCTGCTCGCTGTGCCAGATCTGTCCGTCGAGTCCCGTCATGGCCGCGTGCATGCGGCCGTCGGGATGAGCTGCCAGTGCCAGCATCTTGGCCTTGTTGGCAGGCTTCGCGAGTTCATGCCAATCGGTCCATGGCGCCGAAACGCCGCTGGCCGTCTGCTCGTTGTGCCAGAGCTGGATGTCGGCGCCGGGCGCTTGCGACAGACCGCAGCGAATGGTGAAGGCGTTGTCGAAGGTGCCGAGCGTGCCGCCCTTCGTGAGTTCCCAGCGAACCCGGCGCCACTTGTCCAGTTCGGGATAGGCCCTTGCCACGTCACCGGCCTGGAGGTCGTCGAACATGCCCCAATGCTGGATGCCGCCGTGCGCCCTCCCCTCGGCTTCGAGTCGAGTCAGGAGCGGTTTCGTGCTCTTCAATGCCGCAGCTCCGGTGAACTCAACCATGCAGGTCCGGGTGGATGCATGCTGGGGCGACAAATAGGCCCGCGAGTGGCCGACGAATCGCAGCGAGACCCAGCCGCCCAACCCGAGTGCCTCGTTTTGGTAGGCGGTGTCGAGAAGCTGCAACGCCGCATCGACGAAGTCCAGGTACGCGTCGTTGTTGGCGTCGAACGCGAACTCCAGGCCCAGCCCGATGGCCGGGGGCGGTGGGGGAGAACACATGATTGTGTGAGCCCAGCCTTCCTTCGTGCCGGCGTTGAGCGACTGGAACAGCGCCGTCTTGACAATGTCAGGGTAGGCCTGGGGAAACGCATTGAGCAGCTCGATGGAAAGACCGGCCAGAATCCGAGTCAGATCCGCGGACAGTCCCCCGACAAATGGTCTGGTTTTCACGGCCTCGGTGCGCGTGGTCAGGAAGCAGGGGCGCGTGCCGTCGTTGTGCTTGAACTGGCTGACGACGACTTGCACCGCACGCTTGCCGACAAAAGCGGTGCCCGCCCGCAGTCTGGCCCGCATCGTGTCCCAGCTCAGATGTTCGCAGTTCTCGATCAGGTTGTACTGCGGCCTGACTTCGATGATCACGGAATAGATGATCCCCAGGGCCCCCATCGACACGAGCACGGAATTGAACCAGGCATCGTCGTGACGGATGTTTTCCTTCGGGATGCTGAGCAGCGCCGAGAGACGGTCGCGATCGGTGATCCCGGCCGTGGGTTCGATCCAATATTGGATGCCTCCAGGGCCGACGAGGTGAATCGCCCGGACGATGTCGGGAAGCGGCCCCAGCTCGAAGTCCGCCCCATGGACGCTGGTCGAGAGTGCACCGGCCAGGCTCTGTCCGCTTGAGCCGCCCAGCACCGGCATGGCCAAATCTTTCCCATCAAGGAAGCGATTGAGGTCAACCAGCTTGATGCCGGCCTCGACGTGTACCAGATTGAGATGGGAGGCACTTGGAATGAGGATGGCGGGACTCGCTTCCAGCACGTCGGTAACGATACCGGCGAGCTGGTCGGTTTCCACGACACAGTCGGGTGTCATGGCAACGTCGGAGCCGGACCACTTGCTGCCTACCGCTCGAACGCGGCGGCCCTGTCGCTCGGCTGCCTTCACGATCGCTACGAGCTCGTCAAGGTGCTCCGGATAGCAGTGCCCCGCGACGGCGGTCCTGCGATTCTCGGGCCAGTTCTTCAACTCTTCGTTGGTGACCTTTCCCATCGGCGGTTGTACGGTGTTGGTAGCCCAGATAGGCGTTCCATTGGGCAGGCAGATCACCGCGTTGCCATCATCCCGTATGACAAGCCAGGAATCGTTTTTTCCGTCCGTCCCGCTGTCCCAGACGTAGTCGCCTGTCGGCCCGTAGATGACCAGGTTGCCGTCGCCCTGCATGGTGCATCTGCCGACCGGCCTGCGATTCGTCTGCGAATCCCACAGCCAATTTCTGCTTCCATCGGGACGGAATTTATACAACACTAGGTTTCCATCACGTTGGTAGACGAAGGTGTAGCGGCCGTTCGGGGACAATAGGAGCTCTTCTGCCTCAAGGAATTCATTCGGAAGCAGTCGATCTTGATGGATATGCATGTGACACCTCTGTGCTTTTCAAATGCGACGATTGACGGGTCGGGCGTTCCCATATTTGAGCGAACGAATCTTCCTAAGTTCGACACTTCCCATGCAGGGGGTGCCTCATAAAACGGAAAATAAAGCACGTTAAGACTGCCGCGATGGGTATGAACGCTTAGCACCACGAACGCGCCGAGCTGTGGGTCAGCGAAGCCTCACAGCGCCGCTGCGCATGGCTTTGCTCCGAGGGGGCCGCTTACGTCAACCGAAGTAAATGTGTGTACGCCTACATCACCGTAAGTTCTTGAATTCGTGCTAATTTGATTCCTGCTGTATGCACTTTTACTTCGCGAGCGGGCGAAGTAAAAATGTAACATCGTTGAAAAACGAAGTAAAAATGCTAAATTGTGTAAAAACCGGCGGAGACCCGCATGGAACCTGGCATTTCGCACTCACGCTTCACCAGTCCGATCGACAGCGAGCGCCCGAAAGGCGCACCGTGCTTTGAGTTTTGGGCGCCCAAGCTCAAGCGCCGGTGACGCTGTTCCACCCGTTCCAGGTTCGGCTTTGGACGCTCCTCGAGAGCAGTCCCCGTGTGCTGAGCTATTGCGAGCGCCCGGCGCACTGGCGCCACGACAATAGCCGACTTTTTTTCACACTTTTACTTCGGTTGACGGCAGTTTCTGTTCCGTTGCTCCTCAACCCCCACTATCGCGACGTTGCTCTCTGCAGAACAATACTACGAACGTCAGCTTGCGCGAATTGCGCTGTTTTCCCATAGCGCTACCTGCTCAAGCAGTATTTCCGGGTTTTTCACCCACCCAAAGTGACTGAACGCTTTCAGGGAATAATCCCTGGCCTGTAACTCGATCTGGGTGACCCGTGCACCTTGCAATTTATTCGCCAAGAAATCGGCGCAAGGGCGCGGCACCAGCGTGTCGCCGGACAGCGACAATAGCAACACCGGCAAGTCTATCGTCTCGAAGGCCCGGTTGTAGTCTGTTGCATCGCCAATCACGTGATACCGTCCGGTCAGCGCCTCGCTGGTCCAGTCCTGCATCAAATTCAAGGGCTGCCTTCCGGCAAACCCCAGCTTGTCGCCAGGAAAGAACCCCAGGATCCGATTTATCAGGCGCACAAAACGCACGCCCGCATGGCGCTTCAGGCGCATGCACGCCGACGGCATAGTCGCGTAATAATTGGAGCCGCCCGCAAAGGCGATAATACCCGACAATCCCTTCGGGTAGCGGCTGGCATGCAACAAGGCGAACTGCGCGCCCAGGCTATGCCCGGCAAGATACACCGGCCGAGCCTCGTGTCCCTGTATCAGGACGGGAATCAAGGTGGCCAGATCGATATTGAGGACCTCGTTGTAGCCAAAGTTCTCTCGTTTGACATCTCTGACCGAACTTTGTTTCATGCCGCGCATTTCGACCGTCGCCACCCGATAACCGCGATCCGCCCAAGCGGCGGCGAAACCGCGGTAATACTGGACGTTGACACCCAGCGCCGGCAGAAACACCACCAATCCTTTAGCCGATGACACGGCGTTGCCGAACCATTCCACCACGGTATGCGATCCGTCAGGCAATTCCACCTGCTGGGTAGTGAAGGCAGCGTTCATCAAAGTTCCCCCTGCTTGGTGGCATTGCACGTCATGGTATCGACCAGTTGCCGCCCTTTCCAGATGCGATAGAGCGGATACGGCGCCACAAGATATTGCATTTTTTCCTCCTGAAAAATGTCGTGCAGCTTTTGCAGGTTGTAAAACGGGCAGCGCGGGTAAGCATGATGTTCAACATGATAGGTGATGTTGGCGCACAGCCATCCGAGCATCGGATTGGCGATCGTGATGGCGTTCTTGCTCATGTCGCGGCGCCGTGGGTCGCCTTTGGGATACAGCGTGATGGGAGCATGTTCGTAGCCACGCGTAATTGGATTGATAATCAGCGCTACCACGGCCAGCGGCAGCCAGAAAATGTACAGCGCCTTGATGCCCATTCCCATTTTGAACAGCACCAGATGCACGACGATCCACACGCCGAAGTTGATGCCTTGTTCGACCAGCACGATATTGCGCACGCGCTTGCCGTAGCGCGTCAGCGCAATCCGGCTATACCATTCGTAGTAGCGCCAGATGCGCAACCAGATCTGATTGAGCTTGCCGGAAAAGTAGTATTCGTCCGGATCGCGCTCGGGGTCGGAAATATGCGCATGATGCCGCATATGCGTTTGCCGGTTCACCGTAAAAGTCATGGTAAACGTGGTGGCATACAGCCGCCCCATCAGGCGATTGAAAACATCGTTCCGGAATCCGGTGCCATGCATGCAATCGTGGTGCAACACGAAAAGAACGTACAGCTGGTTCCCGATCAGAAATGACAACGCAATGTTTATCCATAGCGAATCCACCGTCAACTGGAAGTAAATCGCCACGGCATACACCAGAATATACGGTGCGCCAAACAGCAGGTGTTTTGCGCCGTTGGGCCGGCATAACTGCTTGATGTCCTCGACCCGTTGCGGGCAATGCAACCATTTTTGCGGTTCGGGCTTATTGCGCGGCTGGCAAATATCTGCCGCGTCCTTGACGCCATCCAGCCCGGCGATGCGCTCCACAATGTCTTTGCTCATGATGATTTCTCTTTAATTGGTGTCTGTAGGGATTTTGCATTGATGAGAGCTCCCGATGCCGCTATACGCTCGGCATCGATCGAATCTTGAAAATCGGTTAAATAGTGCAGCCAGTCGTCGATATCGAGAGCGAGATCGTCCGCCGTCCGGCGCGCCAGTATCTCTTTCATGTGCCGCGCCGTTCGAAAATGGCTCAGCTGCTCAGGCAATGCCAACGCGGCCTGGAAAGGATCTTCCACCACATGTGAAACGATGCCCAGGTCGCAGGCCTCGCGCGCGCTGATCAACTCACCTAGCATCACCAGCCGCTTGGTGCGCGCCGTACCGATTTGCCTCTGGAGATAGCTCAGCCCGCCCATTCCGGGAATCAGGCCCGACTTGATTTCTGGCAGACCGACCTTGATACCATCGCGCACCAGCTGAATATCGGTCGCCATCAGGGTTTCGAGGCCACCGCCTTGCGCCGTGCCGTCCACCACGGCCACGACGATTGCATCGAGCGACGCGAGCGCGCCCAGCAGCTCGCGCGCCTTCTCGGCGAATGAGCGCAAGCCGTCGGTATCACCCGCAGCAAGCTTGCGCATCAGTTCAACGCGATCGCCGCCGAGCGAAAAGTACTCGCCGAAATGCGAAATATAAAGCAGCTTCTGATGCAGTATCGTCGATGCCTTTTTGGAGAGCTGGCGCAGGGTCAAACACAATTCACCGAGCAGTTCGTCAGTGAAAGTATTAGCGGGAGGATTATCGAGAAACAACCAGGGATTATCGCGTTCATCCATGAACAGCCGCAGATGGCGTGGTCGCGGCATGCTGATGCCCTCCACCGCGATCAATTCATAAGGGCGCAATTTTCCTGTCAGGGCCGGCGGCAATTGCCGATCATGAATGGGCCGCTCCGACGCCGGACGCTGCGCGCCTGCGTGACGCGTCTCGCCGTCGCTGATTGCAACGAAGACCTGTTGCGCATTCATCGCGGGGATATCCGGATCCTCGATCATCATCGCAGTGACATCGCGGTACCCTTCGTCTTGCATCAATGCGCTCCAGCTGTCGGCCGATGCCAGCGGCGAGTCAGCCAATCGCTCCGTCTGATCCGATGCGCTCCACCAGCCGGGGAGCGAACCGAAGGTGTACATCGAGAATTCCTGATCGGTGACGCTTTCGTTCAACACCAGCGCCCCGCCCTCGCGCAACAAACACTTGGTGTGACGCAATGCCAGCCGCAGGTCGCGCGTTGCATGCAGCACGTTGGTGGCAACGACGATATCGAACGTCTCGTGCATGCCTTGGCGCGCAGGGTCGACCCCGACGTCCAGGAAACCAAAGCGCATAGTGGGATACAAGGGCCCGAGCGTGTCGCGTGCTTCATTGACCAGCCTGTCCCATAAATCGGTGTAGCGGTATTCGCAGGCGATGCCGGCATCGCTCAGCACACGCAGCACTTCCACGCTGGTCGCTGCCAGTGCCGGCGCCTATTTCCAGCACCCGAACCGGCCGGTCAGACTGGGTGGCTACCAAGGCCAGCACTGCATTGGCGACCGCCTGGTTGTAATAGCGTGAAATATCGCTCTCGCCGTACACAGCGCGGACCAGCGCCGCGCTCCCGCCGGGGAACAGCGCATCGGCTGCGGAGAGTCTGCCACGCAATATCTCAGGGTAAGCCGCGATGCTGGCGTGCAGCAGCGGTATGAAATGACGCAAGCAAGGCTGCGCCGCCGCCAAGCAGGCGAGCGCATCGGCGAAGCTTTGCTCATCCATGCCCTCCTCGCTGAACGCATCGGTTCGCTGTAAACGGCGTAACAGGGCGCGTACCAGTGCAGCATGTTCCCTGGAAATGTCACCCCGGCTGACAGCCTGCTGGGCAGCGTCTCCGCACACGCCAAGATCGCGCAGCACCTGACACACCCGCCGCCGCGCCAACGCCAGCAAGTCGTGCATGGCCCGCTCGGTATCGCTGAACAGCGTACGCCATGCTGGCTCGCGCCCGTTATCGAAGCGGGCCGGAACCCGCAGCGCTGCGCTGCGGGCTTGATGCCGCTGTAGCACCAGATCGCGTTTCACGCCCATTTGCTGAAACACGGACTCTTCGGCACCGACGATCAGCGCCTGCTCGTACCCCTCGGCCAGTACCTGTTCCAGCGCTTGCAGCGCTTCGGCGGAGCGCAAGCCGAACAAGCCCTGGCGCGCCAGCAAGTGCCGGTAAACGCCGGTCGCAACGGCGCCGACCTCGCTCCAGAATCCCCAGTTGACCACCACAACAGGATGGCTGCGGCCGGCCCGCATCGAGGCTGCAAAACCGTCAATGAAGGTGCTGGCCGCTGCGTAGTTGCTCTGTGAGGCATTACCGACAAAAGATTGCATCGACGAGAAAAACAGCAGGAAATCCAGCGGCATGCCAGCGCTGGCCCGCGCCAGCGCTTTAGCGCCGTCGACTTTCGGGCGCAGCACCCTGGCAAAGCATTCCTCATCCATGTCCGCAAGCCGCTTGTCGTCCAGCACCATGGCGGAATGGATGATCCCATGCAAGGCGCCGAAATGCTGTTCGACGCGCTGGATTGCCGTACTCAGCTGTGGCTCATCGTCCACTGACGCTTGCACATACAGTAGCTCTTTGCCGTATTCACCGAGCGCGGCGAGGCGTGCGCGCAAAGTTGCATCCAGGGCGCTCCGGCCTGAAATTGCCACGTTTGCTGCATACCGGCTGCGCAAGTATGCGGCAAATTCCAGGCCGACGCCGCCGGCGCCGCCGATGATCAAATACACTCCGCCCTGGCGCAAACTGCTTTCAACATTTTTCGCCGGCTGCACGCCATACACATTGCGCACGTAGATCCGTCCGGCGCGAACGGCGCGCAAGTCACGCGCCGCGCCAGCACCTAGCGCCATCAAACGAAGCCAGCCGCCGGCAGCGGCAACCGAAGCTTGCCATGTCGACCTGTCGAGGTCGAGCAGCGCCGTTGCGACGCTGGAATATTCGCGCGACACGCTTTGCCACAAACCCCACACCCCGTGACCCGCTTGCGCATCACACGCTTCGGTGTGGATGCTGAAGGCGTTAAGGCTGATGGCTTTCAAGCTCAGAACCGACTCCAGTCGTCCGCAGTCGCGCAGCATCTGCACCAGCGCAAATGCAGCGTGGTGGTCCGGACCGACCAGCCAGATCGCATCAAACGCGAGGCCGCGCTCCAGCGCTTGCCTGAACGCTGCGGCCATCGCAACGCCCGGCCCGAAACGCGATCGGTGGCGAACACGGTCGCCAACCTGCAACGCAAGATCATCCATCAATCCGTCCGGTGCAGCGCAGTCCAGCAAGACCACTGCGCTCACGCCTATTTCCATCGCAGATGTATCGATGGCCGGCGCCCAGCGCGGCACGAGGATTTGGGGCGCCTGCCGATGCTGCGGCTCTGTCGGAGTGGTGTGCTGCACGACATTCTCCACCACTCCAGCGCAAACAGGAGCGGCGCCAGCTTGCTTGCCTTTCCATAGCGCAATTTCTGTGGGAAAGTTCTCGTCCAAATATGCGGCCAGCTGCGAAGCCGTCGGGCACTCGAACAGCAGGGTCGGGTACAGGCGGATAGTCAATTTCTTTTCCAGTTGTTCCGACATGTTCAGCAGCGCCAGCGAATCGAGCCCCAGATCGAAGAACGGCGTCCGGGCGTCGTTGACGCTCCAGGGGACGTCGCCGTGTTGCACGATCAGCGCGCCGATCAGCGCCAGCGTCGCATCGGCTTCCTGCGCGTCAGGGGCAGCAAGCGGCGCAGACTGCGCAGCAACCGGCGGCGCTGTGACCGCGATCGTCTCGGTGGCAACGGGCGCTGCGCTACGGCCCGAAGTACCGAACGCAAGCAAACGGTGTATCGCGTCCAGCGAACGAACGCGCTTGACGCCAAAATTGCGGAGGCGCGCCAGGGGTCGCCCCGCAAGGTCGTATAGCGCGGAACTGTAGCGGAGTATCTCCTGATCGGTATTGCCGACATCGCTCTTTTCCACCACCACGCGCAACTGGCATATCCCGCTCAAGGAGCGGGCGCGAAATTCTTCTATGGCAAACGGGATGAACAGGTTTGCTTCGCCCAGCCGTTCTCTCAGATTGAACAAGGGGACGATTGTGGCGCAGTCGAGGAACACCGGATGCAGCAAAAAATCATCGGCCTTTTCCGCTGCACGCTCGCCCAGCGCAACGGTAGCGATGCAATCGCCTTCCACTAACGGCGCGACCGTTCCCAGACACTTCATGAAGCTATCGTGAAAAATCCCGATATGGCGCGTCACGCCATAGCAGCAATCAAGGTCTACCGCTGCGCCAGTTCTGGCGGCGAAGTCGTCCGGCGGGAACGCCAGCTCAAATCCCTCATCGCGTTCCACGGTACAAGTCATGTGCAGCGTATCGTTGCCGCTCAGGCAATGGTCGCCCCTGGACGGCACACTGGTGACCGTCACCCGCCCCTTGTTGGTAGTCATCTCGATGGTGATGGTCAGATGCCGATCCATCTGCGCGTGCGTCACCACCGGTTCATGAAACAGAATGCCGCGCAATACCACCGACTCGGCACGCCATTTGGCGGCCGCCAGCGTTTTGTAGGTGACATCCAGCAGCGACACTCCCGGCAGAATGTGGATGTCATGGACGCGATGCTCACGTACCAGCGGGTCAATATCCCTGACCGTCAGTTTGCTGCGGATTCGACATGGTTTCATGATTTACCGTCACTTTCAGTTTCCAGTTCCTCGAAATAATCGACCTCGATTCCAAGCAACGACGTCTTCCTTGCGGCGACTGCAACGGCTTTTGGCAGGTTCACTGCATGCCAGGCCCTGACTTTCCCCACGTTGGCGTCAGGAGGCGACGGGGCCGCACGCTCCTGCGGCTTATGCGCCGCGGCAGGGCGTTCTCCGAGCACCATATGGACGTTGGTCTTGCCGAAACCGAAGGCACTCACACCGGCGCGCAGCGATGTACCATCGCTGTCCCATTCCTGCAGTGTGCGTACAGGATAGAAAGGCGTGCGCTCGAAATCGAAGCGCGGATTGACCTCGTGGCAATTCAGACTTGGCGGCAGCGCCTTGTGGTGCAGCGCCAATGCCACCTTCATGAAACTGGCAACCCCGGCCGCCGACATCAAATGTCCCAGATTGCTTTTCACGCTGCCGACGGCGCACCGCTTTGGCGGGTCCGTCTGAAACGCCCGCGCCAGCGATTGCAGTTCGATCGGATCGCCGATCAGCGTGCCAGCGCCGTGCGCCTCGACGTAGGAAATCGCGCGCGGCACCACGCCGGCGCTGCGCAGGGCGCGCTCGATGACATCGACCTGCCCCGCTACCCCAGGCGTGGTGATACCGAGCGTGCGGCCATCGTTATTCATTGCGCTGCCTTCGACCACCGCATAGATCGGATCGCCATCAGCCAGCGCACGCTCGAGCGGTTTGAGCAACACGCAGCCAACTCCCTCGCCGGGCACGAAGCCGTTGGCGTTGGCGTCAAACGGCCGGCAGCGCCCATCCGGTGATAAGGCATGCGCCGCACTCAGAAAGAGATAAGGCTTTTCATCGAGCAGCACTTCTACCCCGCCGGCCAACGCCATCTCCGAGTCACCGCAAAACAAGCTCTGACAGGCCAGGTGGATCGCCGCCAGCGAGGAGGAACAGGCGGAATCGAGCACCAGGCTAGGTCCGTGCAAATCGAGCAAATGGGTAACATGCGCCGCGATGAAGTTCTGCCCGATGCCAGTCACGCTGTGCTTGCCGGGGCGTTCGATGCGCTCGGCGTAACCGCCGGCCCGCGCTCCCACGAATACCCCCACACGCTGTCCTTTGATGCCGTCGACGCCGCGCACGGTATCCGCAGCGGCCTCCAGGCTGCACTCGGTAAACAGCCGCACCAGTGGATCGATGTCTGCCGCTTCGTCGGCGCTCATGCCAAACAGCTTGGGATTGACCCACTCGATATCGTCAATAAAGCCACCCCAGCGGCTGATCGAGCGTCCCGACTCATGCCGCGGCGCGTAGAGATCCATATTGCTCCAGCGTGAGGCCGGGACCGGCCTCACGCTGTCGATACCGGCTTTCAAATTGCGCCAGTAAGTATCTTTGTCGCCTGCTCCAGGGAAGCGGCAGGCCATGCCGATCACCGCTACTTGTCGGGCGCCTGGGCCGCCGTTGCCGGCCGCTGCGGATGGCTGTGCAGATGGCTGATCGGCTAGCCGGTGCAGCACAGGCGCCAGGGCGATTGTTGAAATCGATTCAGCCGAGAGCTTGCCCCACAAATAGTCCGCCACGGCCGCAATCGAGTTCCTGTCAATTAATTCCTGCGGATCGACGACGATGCCCAGCCAGTTTTCAATCGCCGTAATCAAACCCATCAAGACAATCGAATCGATGCCCAGCATTTCAAAGCTGGCTTTATCGTCGAGTTTGGCTGCCGGGGTCTCCAGTTCCTTGGCGAAGATAGCCTGCAAGGCATGCCGCAGCGATTCCAGCTGCATTGTCGAGCCTGCCGGGTTTGCTTCCGGCAAATGCGCCTTCACTGCCTGAGGCGCAGCAACCAGTCCGGGTGCCGCCAGTAACGTATCTCCCTCGGCAATCACGCACAGGCTTGGCGGCAAGGCCACTGCAGCGGCCAATACCGCATGCATGGCGTCCAGGCATTGCGCAGCGGGAAGCGGGCATCCGGCGCCGGAACTGACCGCAGGCGCATTCTTCGCCAGCCCCAGGTTCTCCCAACGGGTCCACTGAATCGCCCGGTAATAATCGCGTCCTTGTCCATGCTGGTAGTGCGCAAAAAGATCAAGAAAGCGGTTCGCCGCAGCATAGTCCAGCACGCCTGCGGCGGATTTTGCAGCGACGGACGACAACGACGAAAACAGCAGGAAATGACGCGGCGGCTCCTGCAAAAATACCTCATGCAGGACCAGCAACGCTGCCACTTTTGGCTCCATCACCCGCGCAATCGAGGCGGACGTTTTCTGATAGAACGCGGGCGTGACTTTGTCTGCCACCCCTGCACAATGAAACACATGCGTAATAGGGCCGTGGCTGTTGCGGAAATCATCTACCTGCGCACGCAGCGACGCGGCGTCGGTCAACTCACCGCGATAGAACGCGATGCGCGCTCCGCGCGCTTCCAGCGCATCGATGATCGCTAGCTTGTCCGGTGACAAGGCGCTGCGGCCGGTCAGCAAGAGCGACCGGCAGCCGCGTTCGACCAGATCCCGTGCAAGGCATAGGCCAATGCCGCCGGAACCGCCCGTGATCATCGCGCTGCCGAACTCGTTGTTGCTCGACGCTGGCAATGGGCGTTCCATCCGCTCCATGCTACGCGCATAGCGCCGTTCGCCGCTATACGCCAGCCCGTGATGGCCGTCGTTCTGCATCAACTCAGCGATCAACTGGCGGGCCAGCGCTTCCGTGTCGCCGGCGCTGCCGCTAAAGTCGATGGTCTTGCTCAGGCAGCGCTTGTACTCGGCGCTAAAATGCTCGTACAGGCCGGCATCCTGGGCGCCAGCCAGGGTGGTGGGCGCCACTCCGTCCACGGCGATGTCTTGTAGGCCGCGGGTCGCGTGCACAATCTTGATCGTTTCGCCGCGCTTCAGTGATGGCCCGATCAAGCGCCGCAACAACGCAAGCTTGGCAGGTATGTGGATGCCAAGATAAGCAGCTTCATCGAGCGGGGTCAGATCCAACACCGCGCCGAACGGGCCTGAGACGGCACTGTCTGTCGATTCCGCCGCCTCTCCGGAAGCAGGAACAAACATCACCTGCGCCGGATTGTGCGGCATTGCGCGCCGCACGGCATCGGCCACGCCTTGCCCGTGCGGCCCTGCAACGAACACCAGCATCGCGCCGGTCAACGGCGACGCCTCACAAGCCGCAAGCGGAGCCAGCGACCAATGGGTATGGTAAAACACCGCGGCCGGCGCCGCCATCCCGGCTGCGCTTTCCTGGCTTGCAGCGGCGGCGGAATGCGCCCAGAAACGTTCTCGTGCGAACGGATAATGCGGCAGCGCCGTCAGTCTGGCGCCATCACGCGGAAACACCATCTCCCATTCAACAGGAAAGCCTGCTACCCATACCGTCGCCAATGCTGCCAGATCGCCACACTCCGCCAGGGCGCGCTGCTGCACCGAACGCAACGCCGGATCTGCGGACGCGAGCGTCTCACGCGCGTGCGCTGAAATCTGGCCAAGCTGCACACCCTGCGCGTCCATGCCGTCGCGCGCAACCAGACGCAATGCCGACACCAGCGCCGTCACCGAAGCGGCCGGCACGGCCAGGCGGAAGCCCAGCGCTGACCGTCCACAGCGCAAGGTATGAGCCATATCGTCGAGGAAAGTTTGCTCAGCCGCGGAATCGGCAAATTTCTGCCCTTGCAACAAAGCTGCGTATCGCTCGCACAGGAGACGCAAGGCCTCGCCGCTCTTGGCGGAAAACAAGAACAAGCGCGGCCCGGCATGGGCCGGCGTTCTGGCCGGCAGCGGCGGCGCCTCCTCCAGCACAATGTGCGCATTGGCGCCGCCGAAACCGAAGGAGCTGACGCCTGCGCGGCGGCGCCCCGCGCCAAACTCGATGTCCGTCTGCACGCCATCCCACGGCACGGTGTTCTGTGCAATGCGAAAAGCCGATTCATCGAGAACGATATGCCGATTGAGTTTGGTCAGATAGGGACTGCCCGGTATGGCGCGCTGCATTAGTGCGCACACCGCCTTCAACATGCCTGCCACGCCAGCGGCCGCTTCAAGATGTCCTATCTGCGCCTTGATGCTGCCGATGAAAAAGTGCGGCGCCACGCTCTTGCGCCCGAATTTCTCGTGCATCCGCACAAACGCCTTGTTCAAACCGAGCGCCTCGATGGGATCGCCCAGCGACGTTCCGGTGCCGTGTGCTTCGACGTAGCCAATGCTGGCCGGATCAACTCCGGCGTCCTCCATGGCCGCGACAATGACATCGGCCTGCGCCTCGGGACTCGGTGCGGTCAGGGACTGTGTGCGTCCGCCATGTTGCACCGCGCCGCCTTTGACGATCGCGAGTATCCGGTCGCCGTCGCGTAACGCCGCCTGCGCCTGCTTGAGAACGACGAACGCCGCCCCTTCACCGCGTACATACCCGGCAGCTGCATCGTCGAACGGGCGACAGACACCGTCCTTGCTCAACATACCGGCATCGGCGAATATTTGGAATGGCGTACGCGACGCCAGCAAATTGACGCCGCCGACCAGCGCCAGGCCGTTCTCGCCGCGCCGGATCGCATTCACGCCACGCATGATCGCCACCAGCGAACTGGCGCAGGCGGAATCGATGGCCTCGCTAGCGCCTTTCAGGTTAAAGAACTGCGACACGCGATTGGCAATAATCGCATGGCTGACGCCGGTGCCAATATGTGTCGTGCGCGCCGCGCCGGTGGTCGTCAACAACTCGTAGTAATCAAAGCTGGATGCACCGACAAAGACCGCTGTGCCCGAGCCGGACAAGCGCTCCGCGCTATAGCCCGCATCTTCAAATGCATGCCATGCTGCTTCCAGCGTGATGCGCTGCTGGGGGTCCATGGCGATGGCTTCGCGCCGCGAGATTCCAAAGAAAGCGGCATCGAATGCATCGGCATCGTTAATAAAGCCGCCGCGCAGAAACGACGGCGGCGCTGCATCGCTGTCGGCGACCGAGCGTTCTGCCGGAAATTCCTCCAGCGCCGACGCGCCACTGCCGATCATGTCCCACAGCGCATTCAAATCGGTGGCCCCTGGCAAGCGCACCGAGGCGCCAATTATCGCGACATCGCGCGCGTCATATTCCACGATACGCAGCGGGCCGATACGTTCCTGCACGTCGGCGGTCTGCGGGGAAAGCGGCGCCGCGCCATTCAACAGGCTGGCAATGCTGCCCATCGTCTCGGATACCGAATTGTGCTCGAACAGCGTCTCCGGCTTGAGCGGAACATCGAACTGCTTTCTGATAAAGGCCGCAAATTCGACGTAATCGACCGAATCAAATCCGAGCTCCCCTAAAGAACGCGACACATCAATGTCTCTTGCCTCGCATGCCAGAATGCGGGCGATTTCCGATCGCAGCAAGCGATCAATATCCATAGTCGTATTCATACAGGATGCCCCATTCGTATCAGGTTAATTTGGCCATGACGTTTTGCTCGCTGGATGGCAAACACGCGGTGACGATAATCCGCTCCAGCTTGTTCTGTCTGTAGAGCTCGCGGCAATGGCTGCGGCGCACTTTGCCGCTGCTGGTTTTGGGGAGGGTCGAAGGTTTGATCAACACCAGTTCGGCGACCCGTAAACCATGTTTTTCAGAGACGTCTTTGCGCGTCTGGGCATGGATTGCGTCCAGCAACCGCTGGTCAACCTGGGCAAGCGCATGACGCTGTACTTCCGCCACCACCACCAGTTTCAGATCGTTTTCCTCGCCGACCGTGAAGGCCGCCGCGCCACTCGGTTTCAGCGCAGCGTGGCCGTCGTACACAGTCGCCTCGATATCGTCCGGGTAGTGATTCTGTCCGCGCACGATGATCAGATCCTTCAATCTGCCGGTGACGAACAACTCGCCCTGGTGCGTGAAACCAAGATCGCCGGTACGCAGAAAAGGCCCCGTGCCGCTGGCGCTAACTGCGCGGAATGTCGCGGCTGATAATTCGATATTCCCCCAGTAACCTGACGCCACGGATGGCCCTGCGACCCAGATTTCGCCGACCTGACCTTCCGGCAGCACCATCAGGGATTCGGGATCGACAATGTCGATGACGTGGTCGCCGTGCGCATGTCCGCAACTGACCAACGGCGTCCCGCCCGCATCATGCTTGATTATGTTGCCGGTCAACTGCGCTGCGTCTACTGTGAGCAGCCTGGCCTTTTCCGCTGGCACGCCGCCCGACACGAACAGGGTCGCCTCCGCCATGCCATAGCATGGATAGAATGCTTCCTCGCGAAAGCCATACGGCGCAAACCTGCGCGCGAATGCGTCCATGACCTTTGCCTTCACCGGCTCGGCGCCGTTGAACGCCACGGTCCACGATGACAAGTCGATGCCTTCAAGGTCGTGATCTGCGATCCTGTTGACACACAGTTCGTACGCGAAACTGGGCGCGCCGCTGGTGGTTGCGCGCCAATCCGAGATGGTCCGCAGCCATGTAGCTGGCGAGGTAAGAAAGCGCATCGGCGCGAACAACACCGAGTGAATACCAAGGTAAAGCGGTTGAAACACGTTGCCGATCAGGCCCATGTCGTGATACAGCGGCAGCCAGCCGGCAAATAGGGTGTTGCTGTCATGGCCGAAAGCGCGCTGAATCAGGCTTTCGTTGTCGAGCAGGTTTTGATGACTGACCGTCACGCCTTTTGGCGCGCCCGTCGATCCGGACGTATATTGCAGAAACGCGAGCGACGAAGGCATCATCAGTGGCTTGCGAAACGCGTTATGGTCGGCGTCAGCAACGATATCGCTGCACAGCCAGTGCAATCCCGGTGTCACGCTCGCGATGTCGGGTATGAACCGCAGCAAGGCCTGTCGCAAGGAATTGTTGGTAAGCACCGTGCGGCATCCGGCATTTTCCAGAATGCCGCTTAACCTGGGCAGCACCCGCCGATTCTGCAGCGGCTGCACTGGCACGGCAACCATGCCAGCGGCAAAGCACGCCAGGATGGCTTCGATGAAGTCGAGTCCCGGTTGATACATCAGCAGAATCCGATCACCCTGCTTGTGGAACGTCTGCAGTTGCGCTGCAATTGTCCGCACCCGTAGCACAAGTTGCGCATAGGTCAGCGTGCTTACCTCGCCTTCATTGCCGATAAACGTAAATGCCGTGGCATGCGGCTGCCCAAGCGCGTGCCGTTCCACTATGTCGAACAACGTGATCTCATTCACTAATTTCAACCGCCTACACATTTTCAACCGCCTACACATTGAATTCAGAAGAATTTTCCTGGCGCACCTGAAGCGGTGCCAGGGACTCGCTGCAGAGGAACGAATACAGATCTATCCGGGGGTTCTCATCCATGCACCAACTGGCGCCGACTGAGCGCTTGTGTTTGCGGGCCATTTTTTCGACGAGTGGCAGGAAGCGGACCGCCCAACGGTTGATCGACGAATGGTACACAGACACGCCGCGCTCTGATGCACATCAGGATGATGTCAATCAAAAAGCGCATCCCTTTGAAGTTGAGCATGTCGATTTGTCCGGGGTTCGGCGGCGTGTTCGCCCTCCACATAAAAATAAAATCGGATCGGCCAACAGGTTGTCCGTTGCCACAATGAACAGTGCCCATCAGCCAAATGCAGTGCCGACAGGCAGACCTGCTGCCGCCACATTGCGCGCGCATGCGGCAACACGCGAACTTACATACCTCAATGTATGTCGGTTAACAAAGGGACTTGTTTATCTGAGGTGACGATAACGCCAAGGGACTTACAAATGACTTACAAATGCCATGGGAACTGCTCCAGTAAACGCAATTTGCAGGAGCCGGAAGACGACCTTTGCTTGCCGAAACCTGCTGTCGGGTTAATGTTGAGTTTGAAGTAAGTCCGGCACATTGAGCACCGGACTTACGATTTCTTATGGAAACGCTTATATGGACGCTTCCCGGAGTTCAAGTGATTTTTGATGACTGTTGGCAGTTGAGGTCGCAGTCTTATATCCGGCCTGTTTGTGCAGGTCAGTTGTAAGCGTCCGACCGCCCCACATTGTCATGCGCCTCAGGGCTGCGTAGAGTCGGGAAACGGCAGCGAGTCGATGTCGCTGTTCAGGCAGGTTGGCAGGCGCTCCAGGGTGCGTGCCAGCCACACGGCCGGATCAAGGCCATTGACATTGAGTTTGGTGGTGGCGATCAGCGTTTGAATCGCCGCGGCGCGGCGGCCGGCCCGTTCCGATCCGGCGAACAGCCAGTTCTTCTTGCCAATCGCGATGGGACGGATCGCATTTTCGACCGGGTTGTTATCGATGGGCAGATCGCCCGACTCGGCATAGCGCCGTAGCGCCGGCCAGCGCTTGAGTGCATGGTCGATGGCCTTGCCGGTGCCGCTGCCGGTCGCGACGGTGCGCTGGGTGTCGAGCAGCCAGGCGTGCAATTCCTCGAGCACGGGCACGGCCTGTCGCTGGCGCAGCGCCAGACGTTCTTGCGCAGGGAGCGGCGGCGCCTGCTGTTCGAGAAGTGGTTCCACTTGATTGGACAGAGAAAACGGGTTCTTAAGTCGCAGTGGAAAGGAGGTTGGAACCGCTGGAGCAGCTGGTACCACGCAATTAACAGAATTGCGTATAAGGGGGTGTAAGCCGGAACGCCAGAAATTGCCGTCAGCCGATCAACGTGGCTTGTCTCGCGCCCAGTCGAAGCGTTCTTGCGTGGCCTGCATGACTTCTTGGGGTGAGCACAAGCAGTCGTGTTACCAGTCGCCATCTGCGGAAGCAAGATTAGGGCTGTGGCATATCGTAAAACATTTCGGGACATACACCTTCCAGAGCGACGGCAAGATGATCGATCTGGATGCACTCGTGGCAGGGCTGGAGCTTGGGATGACGGAAATTTCTGGGGTTCCGGCTTATATACCCCCAGGTTCGACTCCTGCTGGGCAGGCCAATCCTTACATCAGTCCAAACAAACCTTGCACGAATAGGCCGACGCCGATCAGGCCGACGGGAATGGCTGCCCACCACACGCGCTTGGCTTTCATCAGGCCGGCGATGGAATTGAGCAGGATCGCGATCTGAAGGAAGATCACCGCCAAACCGAAGGGCTTGCCGTGGGCCTTGGCCTGGTCGCGGGTCGCTTCGAGCGCCTTGGCGTCGGATTCGATCTTTTTCTTCTCATCCGCGTAGCGCGCGGCCTGGGTCTTGTATTCGTCGATCTTCTTGTTGTACTCGGCCACTGCGGGGCTGTTGGCGGGAAGTGCCATGGCTTGCAGGCGGAATTGCTCGATGGTTAGCTCGTGTAGGTGCTGCTTGGTGCTCTTGGCCTGGTAGAAGGCCCACTGGTCCGAGGCTTGGCTTTGCGCGATCACGCTCTGGGTCGAAAAGCCGCCGCCCTTGAAGGTGGACAGTGTGGCGCACACGGCGAGGATCACCGTTGCCAGTGCCATGTGATTCATCCAGGGTTCTTTTTTGTCGTCTGCCATGGGTTCTCCGTCATGCGGCCCGCTCGCGGGCCAGGGTGCTGGTTAGTTGTTCGCGCACATCATGCAGCATGGCGGTGCGCTTGCGCAACTGGGAGCGTTTATGCGAGGGCACGC